>Ga0209101_1001102_pt1 | contig 20898 bp, 21 predicted proteins | sample ConPoolayeCmetaG_FD_185481 | JGI IMG/M metagenome (GOLD analysis project Ga0209101, IMG submission 185481) | Hot spring microbial mat communities from California, USA to study Microbial Dark Matter (Phase II) - Cone Pool mat layer C metaG... ...
CGTGAACATAGTCCCTCGAAGCAGGGGTGTGGGGAAACCTGGTTTCCCCACACCCCTGCCCGTAGGAGGGTTTGCGGGGCGCAGCCCTCGCGCAGGGGGTATGGGGAAACCGGGTTTCCCCATACCTCCACGCGGTGGGAGGGTTTGGGAGGGCGCAGCCCCCGGAGAGGGGTGCGGGGAAACCGGCTTTCCCCATGCCTCCACCCGTTTAGGGGCGGACAGAACACATGAGCGCCGAGGGGCGTTATGGCGTTGGGATGCGCTGATTGGCCCTCACCCCCTGCCCCTCTCCCGCGCGCGGGAGAGGGGCGACCAGAGCCGCGCGCTGAGGCGTCCCAATGCGGTAGAAGCTGCATTGGCTCGGATGTTCTGTCCGCCCCTAAAGCCCCCACCCGTAGGAGGGTTTGTGGGGCGCAGCCCTCGAGAGGGCCTATGGGCGTCTTGACAGCGCGCGAAGGAATTGCTAAACTGTGGTTTAGGTTTGGCTCAAAATAAGGTAAGGTATAGGAATATCATGAATAAGGGAATCATTCAGCGGCTGTCCCCTGCGCTCGAAGCTGGTCTCAAGGCGATCGACTTTTGACAAGGATGGTCCCGTATGCGTCTCCGCGCCCTTGCCGCCCTGCTGCTGATGGTGCTGCTCGCCGCCTGTGCTCAGCAGACGCCCGCCGCCCAACCGACCGCGCCTGCCGCCACGGCCCCCGCCGCCGGCAACGCCGCTGCCGGGCCCCTCGCCGGGCCGCTCAACGTCGTGGTGACGACCCAGCAGATTGCCGATGCCGTCGCGAATATCGCCCAGGATAAGGTCGCCCTGATGTCGCTCCTCGGCCCGGGGATCGACCCGCACACCTATGTCCCCACTGAAGGCGACATCCAGACCCTCCAGAACGCGGATGTGATCTTCTACAATGGCCTGATGCTCGAGGCCCGGATGACCCGCATCCTGGAACAGATCGGCCAGCGCGGCGATGCGCGGGTCGTTGCGCTCGGCGACCAGCTCGACCCGCTTACCCTGCTGAACTGGGAGCCAGAGGCCGGTCTACCCTATGATCCGCACATCTGGAACGATGTGCGGCTCTGGACGCGTGTCACCTACACGATCCGCGACACGCTGATGGAGATGGATCCGGCCAATGCCGCGACCTACGAGGCCAATACCACCAGCTACGCCGCCCAGTTGGAGGCGTTGCATACCTACACGCTCGAGCAGGTGGCCCGCATCCCGCAGGAGCGCCGCGTGCTGGTCACCGCCCACGATGCCTTCAACTACTACGGACGGGCCTATGGCCTTCAGGTCGAGGCCGTCCAGGGCATCAGCACCGAAAGCGAGGCCAGCGCGGCCGACATTCAGGCCCTGGTCGACATCATTATCAGCCGCCAGGTGCCCGCGATCTTCGTCGAGAGCACGATCTCGCCGCGCACCATCGAGGCGGTTCAGGCAGCGGTGCGCGCTCGTGGCCAGGAGGTCCGCATCGGTGGCGAGCTGTTCTCCGACGCCATGGGCGCGGCTGGCACCCCCGAAGGCACCTACATCGGGATGATGCGCCACAACATCGACACCATCGTCGCAGCACTCACACAGTAAAGCGCTCATTCGATGCACAATGCAGGTGTGGGCGACAGTGCCGCCGGCACCTGCGCGAAAGGGATGAGGTATGCGAGCAGCAATCGAGGTCACGGATCTGACTGTCGCCTATCGTGACACACCGGTGCTCTGGGATGTCGACATGAGCGTGCCGCGCGGCGTACTGATGGCTATCGTTGGCCCGAACGGCGCGGGCAAAACGACCCTGATCAAAGCCATACTCGGCCTGGTGCGGGTCGCCGCGGGCCAGACGCTGATCGAGGGCAAGCCTTACGCTGAGCAGCGCCGGCTGGTTGGCTATGTTCCCCAGCGTGGCAGCGTCGACTGGGATTTCCCTACCAGCGTGCTCGACGTGGTGATGATGGGCCGCTACGGCACTCTGGGCTGGTTGCGCCGCCCCGGCAAGCGCGAACGCGATCTGGCGCTGGAGGCGCTCCAGAAAGTCCAGATGCAAGACTTCGCCCATCGCCAGATCAGCCAGCTCTCCGGCGGCCAGCAGCAGCGCGTCTTCCTGGCCCGCGCCCTGGTGCAGGATGCCCAGATCTATTTTATGGACGAGCCGTTCGTCGGTGTCGACGCTGTCACCGAGCGGGCGATCGTGACCTTGCTGCAAGATCTCCGCGCCGCCGGCAAGACGGTCGTGGTGGTGCATCACGACTTGCAGACGGTGCCGGAGTATTTCGACTGGGTGACGCTGCTGAACGTGCGCAAGATCGCCAGTGGCCCGGTAGCCGAGGTCTTCACTGAAGAGAACCTGCGCGCCGCCTATGGCGGCCGGATTGCGTTTCTGGGTGGCGGCAACGGCAATGGTGGATCGCGCGGCGCGGATGTGCCTGAGCGGGCGATTCATTGCTCAATATCCATCAGCCATCCATGAGGCTCGCGCCGCACACCGACGGGATGAACATCCTTCCTGGGAGGGCTGCGCCCCTCCCAACCCTCCCGCGGGAGGGGCGATGGGGAAACCCGGTTTCCCCATCCCCCTGCGTGAGAGCCAGGCCCTCCCGCGGGCAGGGGCGATGGGGAAACCCGGTTTCCCCATCCCCTGCGTGAGGGCCAGGCCCTCCCGCGGGCAGGGGCGATGGGGAAACCGGGTTTCCCCATGGTCACGTTAGCCCCACGGCACACGGGCGAAGACCGAATGTCTATGCTTCATCTTCATACTATGGTTATGGATCTCTTCACCGACTACACCCTGCGCTCGATCGCGCTGGGCGCCGCGGCCCTGGGCGTCGTCAGCGGCATTCTGGGCTGCTTCGCGGTGTTGCGGCGCCAGGCGCTGCTCGGCGATGCGATGTCGCACGCGGCGTTACCCGGGGTCGTGCTGGCGTTTATGCTCACCGGCTCGCGGGCGCCACTCGCGCTCGCGCTCGGCGCCGCCATCGCCGGCTGGCTGGGCGCGCTGGCTGTCCTGACGATCGCGCGCATGAGCCGGATCAAAGAGGATAGCGCCTTCGGCATCGTGCTCTCGGTCTTCTTCGCCTTCGGTATGGTACTGCTGACGATCCTGCAGCGCAGCGGGCAGGGCGGGCAGGCCGGACTCGACAAGTACCTGTTCGGCCAGGCCGCGGCCCTGGTCACTTCCGACGTGATCACGATCGTCGCCCTCGGCACGATCGTGCTGACGCTGCTGGTCTTGTTTTGGAAGGAGTTCAAGCTGCTCAGCTTCGACCCCGACTATGCCGCCAGCCTGGGCTATCCGGTGCGCGCCCTCGATATGCTGCTCACCTCGCTGATGGTGCTGGCAATCGTGATCGGGCTGCAACTGGTCGGCGTGGTGCTGATGAGCGCGATGCTGGTGGCCCCTGCGGTGGCGGCGCGCCAGTGGACCAACCGCCTCGGCGTGATGGCGCTGCTGGCCGGCGGCTTCGGCGCATTGGCCGGTGTGACCGGCGCGGTGATAAGCGCCACCGGTCGCGGTCTCTCCACCGGGCCGGTAATCGTCGTCTGCATTAGCGTGGTGGTGCTGGTCTCGCTGCTGATTGCGCCTGGACGCGGCCTGCTCTGGGAGTGGCGGCATCATCGGGCCAATCGCCGGCGCTTCGCAACCACTGAGTGATGAGAGATGGGCGATCCATGACCGGCAAGGGTCACGCATCACCTGTCACTGACACGACGCACGCGATGGAGGGGATGCGGGGAGGCGAGCCTCCCCGCATCCCCCCGTTCCCGCCCGCGGCGTCCAGGCGGCCTGGCGAAACATCCACGACGCTCCCGCCGCGGGCGGGCAACAACCGGTTCGTGGAAGGCCTGCGGCCCTCCACCCCTCCCCGCCGGAAGGCAACCGCGTAACTGCTGTCAGTGAGGAAAACGATGAGCTTCCAGGCTGAAATTCAACTCCTCGCCGTTCTCGTCGCCGCCGCCTGTGCGCTGCCGGGCGTGTTCCTCGTGCTCCGGCGCACGGCGATGGTCAGCGACGCGATCAGCCATACGATCTTGTTCGGGATCGTCATCGGCTTTCTTATCGTGCGCGATCTGGAGTCGCCACTTCTGATGATCGGCGCCACCCTCACCGGCGTTCTGACGGTCTGGCTGGTCGAATTGCTCACCCGCACCGGGCGGGTCAAAGAAGACGCCGCGATCGGTCTGGTCTTCCCGCTGCTGTTCAGTCTGGCGGTGATCCTGATCTCACGCTTCGCCGGCAACGCCCACCTCGACAACGATGCGGTGCTGCTGGGCGAGATCGGCTTTGCCCCGTTCGATCGGCTCACGCTCCTGGGCCTCGATCTACCGCGTGGTGTCTGGGTCATGGGTGGCATTTTGCTGGTCAACCTGCTCTTCATCGTCCTCTTCTACAAAGAACTCAAGCTGACCACCTTCGATCCGGGGTTGGCAGCGGCGCTGGGCTTTGCGCCCGCCGCGCTGCACTACGCCTTGATGACGCTGGTCTCCCTCACCGCCGTCGGCGCCTTCGATGCCGTCGGCGCCATCCTGGTGATCGCGCTGATGATCGGCCCCCCCGCGGCGGCCTACCTGCTAACCGACCGCCTGCCGACGTTGCTTGCTCTGAGCGTGTTGATCGGCGCAGTCAGCGCGCTTGCCGGTTACTGGACGGCCCGCGTCTTCGACACGACCATCTCAGGTGCGATGGCGACCATGGTCGGGATCAGCTTTACCCTGGCCTTCCTGTTTGCGCCACACCGCGGGGTGGTCGCCGCGCTGCACCAGCGCGCGCGCCAGCGCCGGAACTTCGCCCAGGAGATGCTGGCCGCCCACCTGCCGCGCCACGAGGGTCGGGCCAGGGCCGCCGAAGAGGATCGCCTGGCGACCTGAGCGAACCTCTACGCTGGAACGCCGAGCTTTGCTGATGCCGTCGCGCGCCGGGCCGATCCGGGACATGACGGGAAAGCGTACGTGTTCACACCTGGGGTAACACCCGCACGTGGGAGCGCGGGCGTCCCGCCCGCGTCGCGTCTCCGCGGGCAAGCTGCCCGCGTTCCCGGGAGAAATGTGAACACTTATGGGAAATCCCCCGCTTGACAGCCATGATGAGATAATCTATCATTAATCGGTACTACCTGGTCACCCCCTGGCAGGGAGGTAAGGGGAGCAGGCCCGTGTCGCTCCACGCTCGTTCCCCGCCCGGGGTAGCCCGGCGAACCGCCGTCGCCGCCCCCGCCAGGGGCAAGGAACCGGCGCCTGTGAGGTGGCCTGGCTTGCTGGTCAGTCGTTCATACGGCTCCGCCGCACACCGACGGCATGAACATAGGTTGTTCCGGGGAGGGCGCCCTCCCACGGGGCGAAAGTATAGGGAAACCCGGTTTCCCCATTCCCCTGCGTGAGGGCGTAGTTCTCCCGAACGCTCCTGTGGGCGGGGAGGTGGGGCAAGCCGGTTTCCCCACTCCCCTCCTCCGAGGGATGATGTTCACGTCAAGTTTATTGTCTGCGGTCCTTAATTGATAGGTTTTATCATCTATGACACAATCCCCTTCTCTCGCCCGGCGGCTGCCGGTTACGGTCCTCTCCGGCTTCCTCGGCTCAGGCAAAACGACCCTGCTCAACCACGTCCTGGCCAATCGCGAGGGCAGGCGCGTGGCGGTGATCGTCAACGACATGAGCGAGATCAACATCGACGTGCAGTTGGTGCGCAGCGGCGGCGCGGCCCTGCGGCGCACCGAGGAGCGCCTGGTCGAGATGACCAATGGCTGTATCTGCTGTACGCTGCGCGAGGATCTTCTCGTGGAGGTGGCCCGTCTCGCCCGCGAGGGACGCTTCGATTACTTGCTGATCGAGTCCACCGGCGTCTCCGAACCGCTTCCCGTTGCCGAGACCTTTACCTTTGCCGGACCCGATGGCGTATGCCTGGGCGATCTGGCTCGCCTCGATACCATGGTTACCGTGGTAGATGCCTTCAATTTCCTGCGCGATTTCGGCTCCCTCGATGAGTTGCGCGATCGCGACCTGGCGGTGAGCGAAGAGGATGAGCGCACGGTGGTGGATTTGCTGGTTGATCAGGTTGAATTTGCGGATGTGCTGGTTCTTAATAAAATCGATCTGGTTGAACCTGCTGATGCGGATCGCATTGAGGCATTGCTGCGCAAGCTCAACCCCGAGGCAGCGCTTGTGCGCGCCAGTTTTGGCCGTGTGCCCCTCGCTACCATCCTTGATACCGGCCGTTTCGATTTTGAGCGTGCCGCGCAGGCGCCGGGATGGTTGAAGGAACTGCGTGGTGAACATGTTCCCGAAACCGAGGAGTACGGGATCTCCAGTTTCGTGTACCGGGCGCGGCGCCCCTTCCACCCGCAACGATTCTGGGAGCTGATCCACGAGGAGTGGCCGGGGGTATTGCGCTCCAAAGGGCTGTTCTGGCTGGCGACGCGGATGGATTACAACGGCGTCTGGTCACAGGCGGGCGGCGTCTGCCGGGTCGAGCCGGGCGGGCGCTGGTGGGCCTCTCTACCCGATGATGCCGTGCCCGATGACCCGGCGGAGGAGGCTCTGCTCGCCAGCCTCTGGCATCCCGATTGGGGCGATCGACGCCAGGAAATCGTGCTGATCGGTCAGGACATGGATGAAGCCGACCTGCGCGCCCGGTTCGACGCCTGTCTGCTCACCGATGCCGAACTGGCCCTCGGCCCCGAGGGCTGGACGACCTTTCCCGATCCTTTCAGCGACTGGGATAGCTTGACCGACGACGATCGCGTGGATGAAGTTCTGGATTGATCCCGCCCTGCCAGCATGCCGTGGAGTCTGCCGATGAGCTACGCCGACAAGGAGATCCCCTGCCGTGAGTGTGGGGGCCGCTTTCTGTTCACTGCCGGGGAGCAGGAGTTTTATGCCAGCAAAGGGTTCATCAATGAGCCGACCCGCTGTCCGGCCCAGCGGCGGGCCAGAAAGCAAGGCGCCGCGCTGCCCGAAGGCCCCTGTCCTCACGATGTAAGCGGCATGGGCCGCCTGCCCACCGGCGGAAGCGCCAGGGAGAACGGCGGCGCCACCGCCGCGCGCAACGGCGCGCCGCGCCGCGAACGCGCGCCTTACGCCGGTCCGTTGCCCGATGGGCCGGTGGCCGCCCGTGTGCTGCGCATCGATCCGGCGGGAAGGTTCCTCTTCGTCCGTGTCGAGCAGGCGGGCTTCGATGTCTATGTGCACCACAGTCTGTTCCGCGACGCCGGGGTGCGTGAAGGCGATCGCGTGATGGTCCTGGTCGAAGACTCGGAACGCGGCCCGCGCGCCCGTTCGCTATGGGTTGATTAAGCTCTGCGACCGCGCCCCGCCAACGGGGACGGAACCGTGTCTTCTCCTCATGTTCCGTGATGCAGTCACCCTGGAAAGGACCCTCAGACGATGAAGGTCGCCTACATATTCGCCACATCCGGCCATACGGCCAGTTACAAGCTCGGCAAAATGATTCTGCCCCAGTTGGAGGAACAGCGCCATGGCGCGCAAGTCGTGGGCATGTTTTTCTTCGATGACAACACCTACCTGCTGCGCGCTGGCGACCCGATGGGTGAACGGTTGGCGAAGGTGGCCGCCGAGCAGGGCATATTGCTGATGATGTGCGACCAGTGCGCCCTTGAGCGCGGGCTGGCCGCCGGTGAACCGGGCAATTGCCGGGTGACCGGAACGGTGCCAGGCGTCCAGGTAGGGTGTTTTCCCGATCTGTATGCCGCCCTGGCCCCCAATCCGCCTGATCAGGTCATTACGTTGTGAACTGGAGTGTTTCCATGGCCAGACGCTGCGATCTGACCGGCCGAAAGCCCTCGTACGGGCATAACGTCTCATTTTCCAAGCGCCGCACCAACCGGCGCTGGGAACCTAATCTTCATTACCACCGCATCTGGGTGGCCGAGGAGCAACGCTTCGTGCGGCTCCGGCTCTCCGCGGCCGCCTTGCGCGAGATCGAGAAGAAGGGTTTGCAGGCCGCGCTACGTGATCGCGGCCTGACGCTGAAAGATGTGGAGGGCCGGCGGTGATCGACTGGCTGATCATCGGCGGCGGGATCCACGGCGTGCATCTGGCCTGCGTGCTGCTGGGCAAGGCCGGCGTCACGCCGGAGCGCCTGCGCATCCTCGATCCGCACGAGCGCTTGCTGGCGCGCTGGGAAACCTGCACGGCAGCCACGGGAATGGCCTTTCTGCGCTCGACGGCGGTGCACCACGTGGCCCTCGACCCCCACGATCTCTGGAACTATGCCAGGCGCCATGGCGTTGGCGAACATGCCTTCCTCGGACGTTACCAGCGCCCCGCCCTCGACCTGTTCTGCGACCACGCGCGGGCGCAGATCACCGCCTTCGGCCTCGACCGGCTGCACGTGCGCGGGAGAGCCGGCGCTCTGCAACGAACCGCGACGGGGTGGGCCGTCGAGAGCGACCAGGGACGCCTGGAGGCGCGGCGCGTCTTGCTGGCTATCAGCGTGAGCGAGCAGCCGCGCTGGCCGGCCTGGGCCGCGACGCTCCGCGCCGCGGGCGGGCCGGTGTGGCATCTCTACGAAGCCGGCTTTCAGCGTGAATGCCTGCCTCAGGCGGTCTCGCTGGCCGTCATTGGCGGCGGCATCAGCGCAGCGCAGGTTGCCCTCGCCCTGGCGCGCGACACGCCCGGTCGCGTAACCCTGCTGATGCGCCATCCCCTGCGCATCGCCGATTTCGACAGCCCCCCGGGCTGGCTCGGCCCCAAGGAGTTGCGCGGCTTCCTGGCCGAACCGAACCTGGAGCGCCGCCGGGCCATGATTGCCGGCGCGCGCCAGCCGGGGAGCGTCCCCGACGATGTGGCGCGCGCCCTCCGGCGAGCCGAACAAGAGGGGGTGCTCCAGGTCCGGCGCGACGAGGTGCAGAACGCCCGCCTGCGCGCCGATGGCGCGGTGGATCTGGAACTCGCCGGGGATGTCCTGCAGGCCGACGGCGTGCTCCTGGCGACCGGCTTCGAGCAGCATCGCCCCGGCGGCGCCTGGCTGGATGCCGCCATCGCCACCTATGCCCTGCCTCTGGCGCCGTGCGGCTACCCGCGGGTGGACCGGACGCTCCGCTGGGCCCCCGGATTGTACGTGACCGGAGCGCTGGCGGAGTTGGAACTGGGGCCCGCGGCGCGCAACATCGCCGGCGCGCGCCACGCCGGGGAGCGCCTGGTCACGGCGGCGGCGTTGTGAGGCGTGTGGGGCGCCCTTGCGGTTTCGAGGGAACTGGTTCGGGCATCAGCACGACGCCACACCCTCAGTCCCGCAGATCCCAGGGCGGCACCTCGGTAAAGCGATCAGTTCCACAGTACCAGCCTATACCGCCTGCCCAGCACTGTTGGGCATCGCGCAGTGCGGTGGCCCTGGTCACCTGGTAACCCAACACTTCGCGAGCACCCGGTTCATTGCTTGACACCCCCATGAACCGCATAGGATCGTACTGGTGCCGCCAGGGGTGCTGGTTGATAAAATCTAGCCAGCGATGCTCCACCATAAGCAGATCTGCTACGCTTAGAAACTGCTCATCAACACAGGCCACACCCGGATTGAGCGCCACCTGTCCACCGCTACGTTGCACTTCCCCGGCGATGGCGCCGTAAAAAGCTGCAGCGCCAGCGCTCCACTGGTATTCCGTGCGGTCAAAGAAGATCCCCGCTGCGCCCAGCGCCAGGGCTTCCGCAACATCGTTCAAAACCTGCGGCACCGGGCGACGTCCATAGGCTACATCAACATACGCCAGAACCTTGACACCTGCGGCGCTCAACACACGCATCACCGGCGCGCTCAGGTTGCAAAGCCGCGGCTCGGTCGTGAAAGCCGGCGCTATCAGCATGCCCGGTTGCCGCGCAACGAGTTGATAGGTGCTCGGCGCCGGCGCTCCCATAGCATCAGCCGTGAGCCAGCCGTAGTAAATGCAGAAGATGCTCCCCTTAGCTTCCACAGGCAGGCTCATTTCCCTGGTGTACAAACAATCGATCGAGCGCGGTGTTGGCCACATAGGGCACGAAGCCATTCCGAGCGCTCCTGGCATATGCATCGCGGATCATATTGGTCTGATTCGTATAATCCACAGTAAGAACGAGTCCTCCGCGGGCGCCATCACGAAAACGCCCGACCAATGCCGCACGCTGGACACGTTCAGACTCGGGAACGCTCCGATTCGTTGAGCGATAGTAGAGTTCTTCGACGCCAATGCCGGTGGTGACGGCAACGTAGGAGGGATCACTCCCAAGCGCCTCTGCATTTTGCGGAAAGACGCCGAACTCATCACCAAGAGACGAGCGCGCCCGCGCATACGCAGCAATCGCGGCAACAAAGGCTTTCATGTCAGCTTCATGGCCCCTCGCATAGGCCTGGGTATAGGCATCCACGCGATCCAGATACACTCCGTCGAAGCCCGACTCCAGGATCTGATCAAGGTAAGCGTAAATAATCGCTTGCCATTCTGGATCCCAGTAGCGTACATAGTAGTTCGTGGGCCAATCGGGATCCTCCGCAACCAGCCAGGCAGGATTGCCGATCCTCCATTCGCTCCTCCAGTACGAACGGTACTGTTCAGCCTGCCCAATTGACAGGTAGGCGAGAACGCGGCGCTGGCAACCGGTGGTCTGCAGGCTGGCAATCTCCTGTGCCGTAAATCGGCCCCGAGCCGTACCATCACGAGAATAATCAATCACCGCCAGATTGTAGTTCGTCGCCTTGATCGCCTCGAGATTCGGGCTGTTGAGCCAGTACACCCAGTTGCGAACGGAACGCCAGGAGCGGCGCGAAGACGAGCCTGGCACTTCCGATGGACGAGGTGGAGGAATAGGGGGGGTCGGAGACGGGCCAGTGGCCAGGAGAGGCAGATTAACGCGGGTGGATGCGGTCGTGGCAATCACGATGCGTTGGATGTTTGTCATAACCCAGAGACCCGTAGCTACACAAGCGACCAGCAGTCCAACCAGCAGTCGTTGGCGCATGATTAGAGCCTTTCAGGAAGGGTTAACCCGGTTCTCTCTCCAGACCGGTCTGGAGCAGGGGCGCAGGAGGAGGCGAACGGGCAAGCGTGTGGCACAGAGTTGTGCATATGATCTCGTTCATGTTGTACCAGGTGTCATTAGTTAAATCAAGGTTAAAATATGGGCCGTTGGTCCTATACATTGATCGGGGTCATCGCAGCGATCGTCTGTGCCAGCCCCTGCACCAGTCCGGTAGCGGGGCGATAGTCCGTCAACTCTGCGAGTCGTTCGACGGCGGCCCGTGAGTGTCGCACTTCGCCTGGGCGCGCCGGAGCGTAGGTGATTCGCAGTTCCGTCCCTATGTGTCTGGCGATCGTCTCGGCCAGTTCCCGGACACTTGTCGTCACCCCGCTCCCCACGTTCAGCACTGTACCGGCCGCCGCTGGCGCCATGGCAACCGCCCAGAGCGCCTCGATAATGTCGCCTACGTAGACGAAATCACGTGATTGCTCCCCATCGCCAAAGATCGTCACCGGCTCACCGGTCGCCAGTCGCTCGATAAAGCGGGGCACCACAGCGGCGTAGGGTGAACGCGGATCCTGCCCAGGGCCGTAGACGTTAAAGAACCGGGTCGCCACGACTTCCAGGCCATACAGGGTGGTATACAACTGGCCCCATTGCTCCGCTGCCAACTTGGTAGCCGCATAGGGCGAGAGCGGCTGAGGCTGGGCCTCCTCAGTGATCGGCAAACTGGCGTTGTTCCCGTAGACCGCACAGGTAGACGCCTGGACAACTCGCCGGACTCCCGCCTGTCGAGCGATCTCCAGGACCCGCAGCGTTCCCGTGGCATTGATATCCTGGGCCTCTAGCGGTTCGTCAAGCGACTGAACGACCGAGACCATAGCGGCGAGATGGAACACAACTTCGACCCGTGCGCTTGCCTCTGCCAGGCGTCTGGTGTCGCGAATATCGGCGATAATGAGTTCGACATCGGGTTGCAGATGCGCAAGACGCTCAGCTTTTCCGGAACTCAGATTATCAATCACGCGCACTTTGTGGCCGCGCTGTACCAGCCAGTTGACCAGGTGCGAACCGATAAATCCGGCGCCACCGGTGACGAGGGTCTGCATGTCAACGGTCCTTTCTGCTGTCAAGCTTTCAACGAGTCATGAGAGATGTTCCAAAGCGCGAAACCCTGGCCTGCGTCCGGGTTCACGGGAGCCGGGGGTGGGGACTTTGAGCCCACACCCGCGCGGTGGGGATGCTCCCAACCCTCCCGCAGACGGGCGTCGGGTACGGGGGCGCCCGGTGCGCGGACCGGAGGCCCGTATCCGTGGCGGGGAGATGCCTCCCAGACTCTCCCGTCGGCCGGGGCTGGGGAAACCTGGTTTCCCCAGCCCTCGCTCCGATGAGCCATGTTCATACCGGTGAGGCTATGAGAATCCCCGATACAGCGTGTAGGCACTATCAGACAGGAGCCTGCGCGATTCGCCCGCAACCAGTATGAACAGCAGGAGACTCCCAAGAACAATTCCGGCCACGGAAGCAAGGGGGCTCAAGTATTCTAATGCCAATCTGGCGCTACTTCCAGTTACCACCACGCTCAGGCTCAACGCCTTCACGACTGACCAGCGGTCGCCAAAGATGTTGAGCACCCCGCAAAGGAACAACGCGTGGCCCAGGAGAGCATAACCGATCATCGTCCCTGACAGGGTCAACCCGATGACGCCCCACGAGACGCCGTTCATATCAGGAGCGAGTAACCACAAGATCACCGGGCTGATTACCCCGCTCAAAACGAACTGGACCAGCACGGCCCGGCGCATCGTTGTAAGGATGAAATCCCGGACAGACTTGCCAGCCTGACCGGCCTCAGTCAACGTGAATTGATGCTGGATAGTCGTGCTCACCGACCAGAGCGAGACCATTCCCGCTTCGAAAGCGCCCTGACTCAGAACAAAGAGGCTCAGTCCGGCCAGGTGCATCAGATGCACAAACCCTCGGCTAAGGACGTCTCCATCCATCCAGATGAGCGGTTGTGCGGCAAACACCAGCATGACGGTTAGAACGCCATAACACACGAATGGCGCAGCGTAGAGCCAGATCAGCACCGGCGGAGGCAGCCTGCGACGACGGCGCTCCAGTGTTCGGCCACGCCGCCGGATCTCGAACTCAGCCTGGGCCACCAGGGCGATCGTGGCTATGAGTATGACGCTGGTAGCCGTCAGAAGCAGCGGCGCAGCATAGGCCACTGTCGCAACCCAGATGCTTCCCACCGCCACTGCCAGTGTGCCAATCGTCTGGACGCGACGTTGCAGCAGCATGAGTTCCCCGCTGGCAAGCAACAGAGGAGTAAGGATAACGATGATGGCAGCGAACCCCAGCGTTGCTTGCGGCTCCAGATTGGCCAGTTGGCCCACAAACAGGCTGATCAGCGTGATCGCGCCCGTTATTCCCAGACCAACAAGCAGCGTTTTGCGGTAGGCCAGCCGCAGGGAGTGCGCCACGCCGCGCCCGAGGGCAACTCCGATGAGCCAGGCACTCAACTGCAACGATCCGCCAGCGATCATCGTCGCGACGATCGTCGCAACGATTGTTGTCAAACGCTGGATGCCCATTGCGCGCAGGCCTGTCTCGGCCAAAGCAATAATTGCCAGGATCAGCACCATGACACTGGCCTGTGCGGGACCGATCAGCAGGCAGCGCCACCGGGCGACGAACCGTGGCGGACCGGCGGTCGCAACCGTGGTCCCGGAAGGAGGCGGCAGCGGCGCAGTCGCTAGCAGCCGGTCAGCTAGATCGAACACATCGGCCGCACCATAGCTTTGCGTCATACTATCATTGATCCCTTGCGCCTCGATCAAGGCAGCCAGGGTGAGGTGAGCTTCGTCTCTTCCATAGGGCACAATCGGAAGCACCTGCTCCAGCACGGCCTCCGTATCTAACGGAAGAGGATGCAGCGGCGCGTTTTGAGGAACTTCAGCCTGGCGTGTCAGATCTGACACACAGTATCTCCTTTCATCACCCTCCTAGTCCGGACTGATGGCAGTCAATCCATCGCGCTATCAAGGACCACACCCACGCTGCGGGGCACGCGAATCATCGTGGTGAACCGCTCCTCAGGTCGCCTGCTCACGCTGCGCGTCTTGAGCTGCAGATAAAGTTCGTTATAAGCATGAATACATTGAGCAAGACTGAAATGAGACTCAGCATGACTCCGTGCTCGAAGACCCAACATTTCACAATTACTCGGATCTTTTAGAACATATGTACAGGCCTGTGCAAGAGCCTCAGGGTTGCGTGGCGGAACCACCAGTCCACCTTCCGTCAGGATCTCAGGCACCCCGCCGACCGCCGTGCCGACGACAGGCCTGCCACACAGCATGGCTTCAATTACTGAGAACGGCATACCCTCAGAGATGCTTGACAAGACACTCATATGACCCTGGGCGAATGCCTCCTCAGGACTCGGGCTGAAGCCCTTAAAGAGCACCGTTTGTTCCAGGTTCAATGATGCAATCCGTGACCGGCAGGCCCTTTCATAGGCCTCATTGCCGGCTGGCGCTTTACCATACAGCAGAACCTGGGCCGATGGCAGTTCGGTGCGCACACCGGCCGCCGCGTCAATCAACGTGAACAGATCCTTGATCGGATCGATCCGCCCCACCCACACCATGGTTGGGCGCTCCCACGGGGGCATCGGTTGAGGGGTGAAACGTGTGGTATTCACACCATTGAGAATGGGCTTGATCCGGCTGCGCGACGCTCCCAGGTATTCCTCCCAACGCGCGTTCCATCCGCTGACGGGCGCCACGATGTCGGCAGTGGCCAGGCTCAGTTCAACGATGCGCCGGGTCACGCGCATGGTGAACCACTTGATGAACGGCGTAACGTCGGCATTGCTCCAGAAGAGCAACCGCTCACGCAGATACACGCCATGCTCAGTGAGCAGAAAGGGCGTCCCTTGTTGAACACGGGCGATGATTGCGGGAAGACTTGCCAGACCCGCCGAGGTGGAGTGGACGATGGAGCACGTTGGCAGTGGCACTGCGATGGGAATGAGCCAGCGGGTCAGCATCTGCAACGCATCGCTCAGGTCGCGCAGACTCGGGCGCGCCGGCACGATTCCATCAATCTCGTCCGCCCTATCCCCGGGCCACGTTCCAAGCGCTTGTTGGACCTTGTGACAAAAGGTGTTCCAGGTGACCTGATGCCGCATCAAGGTGTCGTAATCACTGGTGGTAAAAAGTTGTGCCAGGCCGCGCAGGACCGACGACAAACGGGCTGTGCGTACCTGAGGGGCTAGCAAGTCTTCCACCAGGGTCGCAAACAATTGCCTGAAATAGTTGCGATTCTCGAGGCGACCGGCATGCTGACGCATCCGCTGCCGGTCCGTCCAGCGCAGGTCACGCCGAATTTCTGCCACACCCAGCGTGCCCCACAGCGGTATGTCAATAACGCGAACATTTGGCGGTAACTGATAGGCCGAAATGCTCTCAGGCTGCCCGGTGATGCTGGCAATCACGAATGAATGTGATGGCAGGTTGCGGATGAGGGTGTCGCACCAGGTGCTCACTCCACCCTCTTGATATGGATAGGTACCTTCGGTTGTCATGAGAACGGTTGGTTGCACCACTGTAGTTCCCTTAATGTGACTGGAACTGCACTCTCCGCCTGGCTGCCTGCCAACGTGACCGGCAGCCAGTTACGCCGGAACACTGCGCTCGCCGCCTGGCTGCCCGCCAACACGTGACCGGCAGCCAGTTACGGTCGTTGAAGCACCCTTTTTATGGGAACACGAGAGTCGCCGAGGAACCAGAAGCCATGGTTACGTTCAAGGTACACTGGCCGTTGTACCGTTCGACACTCGCACTCGGATTGGTGGGACGCGAGCAGATACCGGTAATTGGCACCATGGCGCCTTGCTGGACATTGACCACCAACTGGTTACCGGTCAGCGTGGCTGTCACTCCCGACTGATTGAAAGCTGTGCGGGCGGCGAGTTTTTGCCCAATCGTATGTTCGTTCAGACTCCTGATAGGGAGCCGATAGAGCTGGTTGTACTTCGCAAGGGTGGCATCGATCAGATCGGTCATCAACGTGCGTTGCCCATCGTAAGCCCGAAGATTTGCCTGGTGGAACATCAGCGGGCTGATGTCGCCCCGCAACAGGTTGCCCAGCATCAGATCGCTCTCACGATCGATGATCTCGTTAACGGTCAGCGCTCGCCCCCAGAAAGAGGTGTAGAGACAGTTGTACTCGGCTTCCCATTCCTCAGGACGCGAGACGTTGTAGAACAGGTTGTTGGCATGGCGCGGGATCATCAGGATACCCGGCTGCAACGGGTTGGGATAGCCGGTGTTCGGTGAAGGGGCGCGCTGCTCAGGACGGGAGGTGTCCGAAACCATATAGCGAATCCCCCACCGATAGGCTTCGTTAAGGAACACCGGGTTGTTCAGACCTGAAATCTCAGGGGTTACCAGACTGGCGCGGTTGTAGTTGGTAAAGCCAAGCCGGCGCGCTACCTGATGATTGTTCTGGAGCTCGCTCCTGAACCGACTCGCTGGAATGGTGACATCATTCAGCAAGAGGTGGGTGTAAGTGTGATTGACCCAGTAGAAGTGGTGGTGCTGGGCCTGGGTCAACGCCACCAGATCGTCGTTCGCAGGCATCCCGCCGCCGCTGCTTATGGGATCGGCGCCCACCCCATTGAAGACCATCGTCAGCCGCAACTGGCGTGTGGTTGGTTCAGCGCGTCGCGCCTGCTGCCAGTTGATCACGGCCTGCAGATCAGCGGCGCTCATACGGTATTCCACTCCACTTGGGTTGAGATCAAGGTTTGTTCCGCAAGGTGTCTCAGGAGTCCAGATATCGTTGGCAATGAAGTAGTCATCGATCTGAGGATGGATGTACGTGCGGAACTCGCCGAGGAACAGTCCTCTGGTGGCCCAATTGAGCAGGCCGTAGCCAAGGGCCATGGAGTGCAACAGATACTGGTTGCCTGAGAAGGTCAGCGCCAGGTTCTCACGCCCATCTGCATAGACGCGGGTGGCGGCGAACACATTCCCGCTCTCGTCGGTGAGCAGGGGCTGGATGTTGGGATCGCCTGAAGGAACCGTTGCTGGATACACCCAGGCGTAACGTACGGAGAGAACGGCGCTCGGGTTGAGATGCGCAAACACCGTGCGCCCCTGGGGTGTCAGGGTCAGACTCAGCGGTGTAACCGTGGTGTCTCTGCCTGGCAATGCGCTGCTGAAGCCGTAATCAGAGGTCGGAAAGGTGTACCAGGTCACCTGACGCACCCGGAAGGTCGCCTCGTATTGCCACAGGTTTGCCCACTCCTCAGCGCTAAGCGCACTAAGCCAGGTAACCCCGTTGTCAGGTGTGTAAGCCAGGTTGCTCGTCGTGAGCATGACCGCATAGTAGTTGCCAAGCGTGCCATTGGCGAGGCGATCGGGGGTAAGTTGCCCCGCTTGCTCGCTTGCCACCCAGACATCGTACGGCACACCTACAAAATCCAGGATCTGCCGAATAGCCCCCAGCGTTGTATCATCGCGGGTGGCGGTTAGCACCAGCACGCGCAAATTCACTGAAAGCTCTGGATTCCACGCAGGCGTCGCTGACGCCCCGCTCTCCTCGACATCCTCAACCGGAACCGATGTGGGAATGCCAGAGCTGTTTTGTCCAATGAATGGCAAAAAGATCCTGGTGGTCGCAGCGGGTTGCGCCGTCCCTGGCATCGCCGGGATCACCACATCTGGCAGCCGCTGCGGTTCGGAAAATGGAGGAGCTGGTTCAACGGTTTGCAAGAGACGATCACCGAGGACCGGCTGTGGTGTTCCTGGCTGATCGCTCTGCGCTGTCACCGGTCTCCAGATCCCTACCGTCGTTGCCAGACATGTGAGGAACGCAAGCAACAGGACGAGACGCGAAAATGTGTGTTTGGAAGGCATCGGTGCAATTCTCCCTCTTGTGATACCATTTCTAAGCCAGATGTACGGAAGATCATTCTCGTGAGGAAGAACAATCCTCTCGATCACGCTCCGCCTCGCTAACACTGATGCTTGCCACTGATGATAGCTTACCCGAAGCGCAACACTGATCTATTGGCACTTCGCCAGCAGTTATGAACTATAGCATCCTGATCCACAGCTCTTTGCGGTGGATTTGATCTTTTGTTCATTATGCCAGAGTATTAATCTGATGGGTTTGTTATATAATGAATTCCTTATATAGCAACCCTGCACAATTATAAACCTGTCAGGTGTGGCGCGGGATCGTGCTCCGCGCCAGCAACGTTCCTGGCGCGGCACCTGTCTGGGCCTTCACGACGCATCCGGGATTCTGGGAAGGCTTCGCCATTCCATCGTCCCTTCCCCTCGCTATGCCCGTAACCGAAGGCCCTTGATGCGCCCTGACGGCTAACGTGAACATAGGCTGCTGGAGCAGGGATGTGGGGAAACCGGGTTTCCCCACGCCCCTGCCCGCGGGAGGGCGAGGGCGCAGCCCGCCCGCAAGAGGGTCTGGGAGGGCTGCGCCCTATAGGCGCGAACTTAGCGCACATGACCAATCGACGATCCCATCAGCCTGCGGTCGCCAGCCAGGTCGCCTGCGTCCGGCGCTATACCCACTCCCGGATGTCGGTCTCCTGATGCACGCGCCGACGCGGGCTGCTGCCCAGAAATCGGCGCAGCCGGGGCAGGCAGGCCCACCGGCGCGCCCGCGTCCACCGGCCCAGCACCGCCTGGCGCAGGGTGTCCAGACTCAGCCGGCAGACCCGCCCGCTGCGCACCGGACCCTGGCGGTCCTCGCGCAGGGAGGTGCGCCCGGCGGTCGCCAGGTCCTCCTGGAGTACCCGGGCGATCAGCACGGCGCGCACCGTGGCTTCCGCCACGTCGCGGCGCCGGATGGTCTTTGAGAAATTAATTCGGTATATCGGGCTGGCCGTGGGGCTGAAGCCCTCGGCTACGGAATGCGAAGCCCGCCTGCGCGGGCGAGAGCGGAGTATTTCTCCAAAGACCATACGCCCTCGGCCAGGCAAGGCGAAGCCCGCCTGCGCGGGCGAGAGCGGAGTATTTCTCCAAAGACCATACGCCCTCGGCCAGGCAAGGCGAAGCCCGCCTGCGCGGGCGAGAGCGGAGTATTTCTCCAAAGACCATACGCCCTCGGCCGGGCAAGGCGAAGCCCGCCTGCGCGGGCTTGAGCGGAGTATTTCTCCAAAGACCATACGCCCTTGGCCGGGCAAGGCGAAGCCCGCCTGCGCGGGCGAGAGCGGAGTATTTCTTCAAAGACCATGCAGCGCCGCGGGCGCACCCGCAGGAGCTGCGTGACGCGCGTGACGACCGGTTCCACCTGCCAGCGCGCCCGATACCGCCGCAGCACCGCGTCGGCAGGCCAGTCCTGCGCCGGCAGGGTGGTCACCACCAGCAGCCACCCCGCGAGCAGGCGCGTGCTGGTGGCCGGCTGGCGGCCCCGCTTCCGCGCCGTGCGCTGCGTGCGCGCGGGCCCGGGCGGCCTGCTCCGGCGGCCATCGGTGTCGTCGCGTTGGCGTTGTCTGGGAGCCGCGGGCGCGCGGTCAGCGTTTGGTGAGAGGAGAGGCCCACCGCTTCCGCACCGGGCCGGCGTGGCGTTCATCGCACCGCAAGCCCGTCACTCGCCGCAACCGGTCGTATGAGCCGGTTCAGGGACCACATTATGGCGAAAGGGTGCGCAGATAAGCGATCACATCGGCCAGTTCCTGGTCATTGAGTCGTTGAGGCGGCATAAAGCCGATCTGCCCCATGCCTCCCTCGCGGATCCAGGCGGCGATGTTGGCCTCGGTACGCTCGTTGCCGTTGGGCAACTTGCCACCATAATTGACACCGGCGGGAAGGACAGGCCCGGCAGGGTCGAACAGACCGGCCAACCCCGGCCCGACGACCTGCTCGGTGGTTGTGGCGTGGCAGGAGGCACAGGCGCCGAAGAGCCTGGCGCCGCGTTCTGCGTCGCCACGGGCGGAGTACGGTCGGTCAACGGCGAAGGCGCCCGCCGCAGGCGCATCGGTCACAGGTCGCGCACCGCACGCAGCCAGGCTAAGGAGCAGCGCGATCCAGATGGCAAGATGAGGGAGCTGGCGCATGAACGTATCCTTTCATCGGGTAGGTGTGCACGTTTTTCCTGGGAACGAGGATATTTTGCCCTCTTTGTGCCATGTCTCACAAAGTTGACTATACCAGACTCCGGTGAAAAGCTCAAGCGGCTCGAGGTGGAAAAAGTGTGTTATACCAGGTGGAATTGGCAATCCCGCATGGTCCTGCTCATCTCCACAGCTCGACAGCTCCACACAGGGCTTTGGAGAGCTGGAGAGCTGTGGAGGTGTGGAGCTGAGCCAATGCGATGCCATCAAGGAGAATCGGTATTAGACCGATTATTCGCGCCAACAAAAGTGTGATATAATCCCGCCACTATATCCGCTCACCACGAGGGTGCGCTATGAGCCGGGCGCGAGGGATAGCATCCGAGAGCATCCATACGCGTGTCGCGGCGCTGCTGTTGTTCTGGAGCATCCTCACGCTTGCCATCCTGAACCCGCTGCTGTGCCTGATGCACTGCGCAATGATCCGCCAGCACCCCGCGCTGTCCACGGAACAACAACATTTCCTCTGCGACCTCGGGGACCGCGACGCGAAGGGCTGGCCCGGCGCCTTCAGCGCTGTCTGGAGCGGCCCCCGGGCGGTCCACGAAGCGTTGCCGCTCTCCCCTGACGGCCTTGTTGTCATCATGGCGCTGGTGATGATCCTCCTCGCCGCGCCCCTCAATATCCGCCAGCACCTTCCTCTGCCTGATCGGCCTCCGCCTAAAGCTCTTCCTGCCCTCTAACGTGAACATGGGGGAACCAGGTTCCCCATACCCCCGCCCGCGGGAGGGCCTGACCCTCAAGCAGGGGTCTGGGGAAACCCGGTTTCCCCAGACCCCCATCCACGGGAGGGTTTGGGGGGGCGCAG
>Ga0209101_1001103_pt1 | contig 20897 bp, 17 predicted proteins | sample ConPoolayeCmetaG_FD_185481 | JGI IMG/M metagenome (GOLD analysis project Ga0209101, IMG submission 185481) | Hot spring microbial mat communities from California, USA to study Microbial Dark Matter (Phase II) - Cone Pool mat layer C metaG... ...
TTCGAGGGGCGGGCGACTGCGGCCGGTATACTGCGCGATATGGCGCACGGCGCGTTCGGTCGGGGTTGCAGGGGCGGCGCTTGGACCGGTCCAGTGGGGGCGCTCGTGGTGCTGGCCGCGGTTTTCTCGGGACCGGCGGGGTGGGCGAGCGTCACCAGCGCGGAGGTGCGTGAAGCGATCCAGCGCGGGGTGTCGGCGATCCGCGCGGCGCAGAGCCGGGATGGCTCGTGGGGAGAGAGGGAATACCCGGGAGGGCTGACGGCGCTGGCGACGTTGGCGCTGTTGCAGGCCGGCACGCCCGCCGACGCCGCGCCGGTCCAGGCGGCGGTGCGCTTTCTGAGCAAGGTTCCCGACGAGCAGACGTATGTCGTGAGCCTCAAGCTGATGGTGCTGGCGCGGGTGGACGCGCAGCGGTACCGGGCCGACATCCAAGCCGCGGCGGACTGGCTGATCCGCGCGCAGGGCCCTAGCGGGCTGTGGAACTACACGGCCCACAAAGAGCGGTTCGACCACTCGAACTCGCAGTTCGCGTTGCTGGGACTGCACGCGGCGGCGCAAGCCGGAGTCAGAGTCCCGCCGCGGGTGTGGCAGGCGGCGTTGCAGGGGGTGCTGAGCACGCAGCAACCGGACGGCGGGTGGACGTACCAGGCGCGCGGCACCAGCACGGGCAGCATGACGGCGGCCAACGTGGCGAACCTTTATATCCTCGGGCTGCGTCTGGAGGCCGGACAGGAGAAAGGTTTCGTCAACGGGGTCGCGCCGGGTTGCGGGCGGTACCGGGCGCAGCGCGACCTGGCCCGCGGGCTGACCTGGCTGGGACGGAATTTTCGCGCCGACGTCAACCCAGGCGACGGCCCTCTTTTCACGCCCTACTGGCTGTACGCGGCGGAGCGTTGCGGCGTTCTTTCCGGGCAACGGATGTTCGGCCCGCACGACTGGTACCGCGCGGGTGGGGAGTACCTCGTCGGGACGCAACGCGCCGACGGCCGCTGGAGTCGGAACCTGGCGGACACCTGCTTTGCGGTCCTTTTTCTGGCCAAGGGCCGCCAGCCGCTGCTGGTTCAGAAACTTCAATGGTCCTCCGACGACGCCTGGACGCCGGACCGCTACGACCTCGCGCATCTGACCGCATTCATCGGGTCGGCGCTGGGCGAGCCGGTGGCGTGGCAAAGCGTCCCGTTCGACGCCCCGCTGGAGGACTGGCTCGCCGCGCCGCTGCTGTTCGTGCACGGGCACCGGTTCCCGGCGTGGAATGCCGCGCAACGGGCCAAGGTCCGCAGGTTCGTGGAACAGGGCGGGACGGTGCTGTTCGAGGCCTGCTGCGGTCAGGAGGCGTTCCGACGCGGGTTCGAGCAGTTTGCCGCCGAGACGTTCCCCGAAGCGCCGCTCCGCACGCTGGGCGACGACCACGCGGTGTACCGAGTGCTGCACGAGGTGCCGCCGTACGGGCTTATGGGAATCGACTTCGCCTGCCGTACCAGCGTGCTGTTTGCGCCGCAGGACCTGTCGTGCCTCTGGGAGCAGGCCGACATACCGCGCCTCAGCCAGCAGGCGTTCCAGATCGGCGCGAACATCGCGGCGTACGCGGTCGGCCGGCGGCCGCTGCGGGACCGGCTCGACGCGGTCGTCCTGCCGCCGCCCGCGCGCGAGGGGCCGCGCGAGGCGGCCGCGCCGGCGGGCGCCCTGGAGCTGGCGCAGCTGGTGTACGAGGGGGACTGGCGGCCGTTTCCGGGGGCGCTGGCGGGTTTGGCGGAGTTCCTGCGGGACCAGGCGCGGGTGGACGTGGTGACGCGGAGCCGAACGCTCCGACCGAGCGATCCGACGTTGTACCTGAGCCCGGTGCTGTACCTGGCGGGGCACTATCCGTTCGCGCTGGCGGAGGGCGAGCGCGCCGCACTGCGGGATCATCTCCGGCGGGGCGGATTTCTGCTCGCGGACGCGTGCTGCGGGACGGAGCCGTTCGAGGCGTCCCTGCGGCGGCTGTTGGAGCAGATGTTCCCGGACGCGCAGCTCGAGCGGCTCCCGGCAGATCATCCGATCTTCACCGGGCGGCCCGGATTCGACGTCACGCAGGTGCGGTACACGCCGGACGTGGAGCGGGCGCGGCCGGGGCTGAGGACGCCGGAACTGTGGGGACTGCGGATCGACGGGCGTCTGGCGGTCGTCTACAGCCCGTACAGTCTGGGGTGCGGGTTGGCGGGGCCGACGTTCGACGGCTGCTGGGGGCTGGTGCGGGAGGACGCCCAACGGCTGGCGGCGAACATCGTGTTGTATGCGCTGAGCCGTTGAAGACGGCGCGGGGCCACGGCGGCCCGGCGGCACGGGCTGGCCGGCCGCCCGGTTACTGGATGGTGAGCGTCGGCAGGCGCAGGCCTTGCGACGCCTGGCGCTGCACCTGCTCGACGAGGTGGCCGACGAACTCCTCGAGCGTCGCGAGCAGCGAGGGCTCGACCTCGGTGAAGTTGGCCAGCGGCCGGCCCATGTCGCCGTGGCGGCGCAGCGCGATGTTCAGGGGAATCGCGCCGAGGAACGGCACGTCCAGCTCCCGGGCGGCCTGCCGCGCGCCGCCGTGGCTGAAGATCTCATCGCGGTGGCCGCAATGCGGGCAGACGTAGTAGCTCATGTTCTCGACGATGCCGAGGGGGGTGACGCCGAGCTTCTGGTACATGCGCAGGGCGCGAACGGCGTCCAGCAGGGCGACGTCCTGCGGCGTGCACACGACGACCGCGCCGGTCAGCGGAATGGTCTGCGCCAACGTGAGCGGAATATCGCCGGTGCCCGGCGGCAGGTCCACGATCAGATAGTCCAGCGGGGCCCACTGGCCGCGGTCCAGGAACTCCTTGACGTACTTCTGGGCCATCGGGCCGCGCCACACGACGGCGTCGTGGGGCGACACGATGTGCCCCATGCTGATCAGCTTGATGCCGTGGAATTCGGGCGGGATGATCCGGCCGTCGGGGCCCAGGTCCGGCTGCAACTCCTCCGTGCCGGTGAGCTTCGGCAGGGACGGGCCGTACACGTCCGCGTCGAGCAGCCCGACCTTGTGCCCGCGCCGCATGAGCCCCACCGCGGCCAGGACCGCCACGGTGCTCTTGCCGACGCCGCCTTTGCCGGCGCCGACGGCGAGCACATGCTGCACGCCCGGCAGGGGGGACGTCGCGAAAGGGCTTCCACTCTGCGGCTGGGCCTCGGCCATGGTGGCACTCCGCCCACCGCGCCGCGGCGTCGGCCGCAGCGCGGCTGGGTATGGGACGATAGCGGTGCCCCACGCGTTTCGCCACCGACGCCCGGCGTAGGCAGTTTTCGGCCAGGTCGCTATGCTACCGGCCGGCGGTCGGTGACCGGCGGCCCCGGGGGAGCGGCTCGGCGGGAGGCAGCGACCATGGGCGACGCGGCGGTGCAGGACCTCTATCCCGACGATCTGGCCCACTGCTACGGCTGCGGGCGGTTGAACGAGCAAGGGTTGCGGATCCGCAGTAGCTGGGACGGCGACGAGACGGTGGCGGTGCTGACGCCGCGGCCGTGGCATACGGCGGTGCCCGGATACGTGTACGGCGGGCTGATCGCCTCGCTGGTGGACTGCCATGGGACGGGTTCGGCCGCGCTGGCCGCGTACCGGGCGGAGGGGCGCGAACCCGGCACGCCGCCGCCGCTGCGCTTCGTGACGGCGTCGCTGCACGTGGATTTCCGGCGGCCGACGCCTCTGGGAGTGCCGCTGGAAGCGCGGGGCCGGATCGCCGAGGTGAAGCCGCGGAAGGTGGTGGTGGAGGTCACGGTGCGAGCGGCCGGCACCGAGTGCGCGCGGGGGACGGTGGTGGCCGTCCGGATGCCGGAGAGCATGGCGGCCCGGGCCGGCTGACGGGCGAGCGAGGGGCGGCGCTCGGGCCCGGTGCCGCGCGCGGCGACGGAACGCTAAGGGGGCGGCCGGGGCGGCGCCCTTCCTTGGCGCAGGTCCTGGTACAGCGCGAGCAGTTCGCGCGCGTGTCGCGCCATCGAGAGCGATTGACGCAGCTCCGGCGCTGCAGCCGCACAGGTCCGGCGCACCTCCGGCGTGAGGGCCTCGTGCAGCGCTGCGGCGAGCGCGGGCGTGTCGGCGGGCTCGGCGACGACCCGGCCGCAGCCGGTCGGCTGTACGACTTCGGCCGCTCCGTTGTAGCGGGTCGTTACCACAGGCAGGCCGGCACTGAGCGCTTCCAGCACGACCCGGCTGCACGGGTCGTACCAGGTCGGGTGCGCGAGCACATCGGCGGCTGCGTACCAGTCCCGGACCGGGGTCTCGACGCCCACGAACCGGACGCGCTGCGCGACGCCCAGTCGGGCGGCTCGGGCCGCGTACCGCCGCGGCCGGTCGCGTCCGGCGACGACGAGGGTGCCGGGGACGCGCGGCAGCGCGCTGAGCAGTTCGCGCAGTCCCTTCAGCGCGAAGTTGTGCGCGACGAAGAGCAGCACCGGCGTTCGTTCGTCCAGTCCCAGGCGGGCGCGCAGGGCCGCGCGCGTCGCGGCCGCCTCGTGCGGCGGCAGCGGGGTAAAGTCCACGCCGTTGAACACGACGCGGATGCGTTGGGTGGGCACGCCGTACTGCACCTCGATCTGGCGCCGCACGTAGTGCGACACGGCCGCCACCGTGACGCGCCCGACGTAGTGCGTGAGCAGACGCCGCTCGAGGCGGGCGAGAAAGCGCTGCCGCACGTTGAAGCGCCGTCCGAGCCGCTTGAGTTCGCGGAGGATCGGCGCGCGAACGCGGGCGAGCGTCCGTGCGACCGTTTCCACGTAGGTCCCGCCGCGCGGCTGGTAGACCGTCGCCGTCAGGCTCGGCACGACCGCGTGCACGACGTCGAAGCGGGCTGTCGCCCGCAGCCGTTGCACCCCTTGCAGGTAACGATACGTGCGCAGCGCGCGGGTGGCCCCCGCGGCGGGGATTGGGTGCCAGGTCAGCGCCGGCGCCGCGGCGGGGTCGGCGCCCGCAGCGCAGGCTAGATGCACGTCGAGCCCCAGCGCGGCGAGGTGGCGCGCCATCTCCAGCGTCGCCGTCTCCGCGCCGCCCCGGCCGGCGTCCACGTGCTCCTGCACGATGAGGACCTTCATGGGCGCAACCTCCGGCGGGCGACCTGCCGCACGATCCGCGCGCTGCGGGCCGCGATGCGCCGCGCGTACCAGCGCGTGCGCGGCGCGTCGGCCGGCAGCCCGAGGTACGCGGCCAGGAAACGCAGGCGGTCCGCGCGGGTCACGCCCAGCGGCCGGGCGGACGAATCAAGCTGCGCGAGGTCCTTGAGCAGCCAGCGCATCCGCCGCCAGCGCGGCCGGTGCGTGCGGGCGAGATCGATGAGCGTGAATCGCGGCGGGGTCGCGGCGGTCGGATCGAGCACCGCGAAGACATGGCACAGATACAGGTCGCGGTGGCATGTGCCGGTCTGGTGAAAGGCCGAGACGAACCGGGCCAGGCTCCGCACGACCGCGTGCCGCGCGCGGCCGCGCGTGAGCGGCGCGGCGGACGCGACCGCCGCCGACCAGGCCCGGTCGAGCGCGTCGCCCGGCACGGCCGGAAACAGCACGGCGCTGCGGACTTCCCAGCCGGCCCGCAGCTCCTCGGCCAGCGCGACGGCCCGTGCCGCCGGGATGCTGCGTCGCGCGAGGTCCTCCCCCTGCCACCATTCCCACCAGGCCCGGCTGTGGCCGCGCACCTGCCGCCAGCAGCGGTCCCATTGTTCCATCCACGGCGTGTGCAGGTAGCGTTTCAGGTAGAGCACCGGGGCCGACGGACCGGGCAGGGTCCAGCGCCAGCGTTCGCGGCCGCCGAGGCCGGGCTTCGTGAGGGGCTCCCAGTGTCCGACGAGGTCCCCGGCGTCGGGCGGGGCAATCAGCAGGCGGGTCGCCTCCCGCAGGCCCGCAGCACCGAGCCGCTCCCGCCAGTCCGACGCGATCCACGCGGAGCGCGTCACGCGCCGAGACCTCCGGTCGCGGTCGCGCGGGCCTCCTCGTCCGCGAGCTGGCGGTTCCACTCGTCGAACAGGCGGTTCATGCGGATCCGGCGCTCTTCGTGTCGTTGCCACTGGGCGGCGCAGCGCGTGATCGCCGCCAGGTACGCGCGGCGCGGCGGCGTGAGTCGCTCGCCGCCGAAGTACTGGCGATAGAAGCGGAGGCGGTCGGTCCGGGTCGTGAACGGCCGGGCGGAGACCAGCGTCTGGGCCAGATCGCGCACCCACCACGGCGTGCCGCACATCCGGGTCCAGAGCTCCGGGGGCTTGACGTCCAGGAAGAAGAACTCCGGCTGCCCGTCCGGCCCGCTCCGCACGAGCACGTTCCGCCAGAAGAGGTTGCCGTGCGACAGCCCGCCGCCGTGCATGCGGCAAAGCTCGCGCGCCAGCCCGCGGACCAGCGCGTGCCGCGCGCGCGGCGCGAGGGCCTGCCGTCCCGCGCTGACGTCCTGCGCGAAGGTCGTGAGATTGCGGGCCTCCGGCACCTCCTCGGTGATCAAGAAGCACGCCTGCACGAAATGTAGCACGCGGCGGCAGCCGTATGCCACCGGGCGCACGGTCGGCACGCCGGCCGCCAGCAGCCCGTGCAGCGCCAGGTATTCGGCCTGGCCGCGATGGAGGCGGAAGAACGTGCCGCGGAACATCCCGCGCAACCGGCTGCGCCAGGTCGGGAAGAAGTGCCGCTTCACGTAGAAGCCCGGCTCGCCCCCTTGTCCCGGCACGAAGAGCGTGTCCGTCGTGCGGCTCCACGCCGCGATGCGGCCGTGGACGCGTGCGAGCACGCGCTCGACCGTGTCGAGGCCGCACGCCCGGAGGCGCTCGCCGTAGGCCGGGTCGATCCGCATGTGTTCGCTGCGCATCGCGTTTCCCGTCAGCTCTCCGGCCGCGTCGCACCTGCGTCCGTCGCTGGCGTGGGGCCGGAGTCGGTGACCGCCGGGCGCGGCCGGGCCAGCACGGTCCGCACCGCGTGCAGCGCATGGTCTACCGCGAGGGCCGTCAGGCAGCGGTGGTCGAGCGGGCACGTCCGCAACTGACACGGCCCGCAGGCGACCGGCACCTGCAACTTCATTTCGTGGCCGCACCGGGTGTCGGTCCACGCCTGATGCGTCGGTCCGAACAGCGTAACCGTCGGCACGCCGAACGCCAGCGCGTAGTGCCGCGGCCCCGTGTCGTTGCACACCATCAGCCGGGCATGCCGCACCAAGACTTTCAGTGAGCCCAGCGTCGTGCCCGGCCGCTCGCACACCGCCACCGGCCCGCGGGCCTGCGCCGCGATCCGCCGCAGCAGCGGCAGCTCATCCGGCCCACCGCAGAGCACCGGCCACAAGCCGACCTGCGCGCGCAGCGCGTCGCACAGCGCGGCGAACCGTTCGGGCGGCCAGCACTTGGCCGCGCCGAACGCCGCGCCGGGGTTCAGCAGGGCGTAGGCCCTCTGGCGCAGGCCGTGCCGCTCCAGGAGTTCGCGGCCGGCCGCCTCCTGCTCCGGCGTCACGCCCAGCCGCAACGTGCGGTCCCGCACGGGCGCACCGACATGCTCCGCCAGCGCGACGTAACTGTCCAGGGCGGGGACGGGGCGGAACGCGCCCGACTCCCGGCGTGGGAGCAACCGATCGGTCAGCAGTGGACCGCGTCCGTCGCGCGCGTAGCCGACGCGGCGTCGGGCGCCCCCGAGCCATGCGACCAGGGCCGCGCGGAAGGAGTTCGTGAGCAGCAGCGCGAGGTCGAAGCGGACACTGCGCAACCGCCAGACGAGTGCGGGCAGGCCCCGTTCGCGCCGCTGACCGCGACCCGCCGGCCAGAGCAGCACGTCGTCGTGCCAGCCCCCGCCCGCCACCACGTCCAAGACGTACGGCCGGAGGAGATAGGTGATGCGGGCGGTTGCGAAGTGGCTGCGCAGCGCGGCCAGGACCGGCGTGGCCATGACGACGTCGCCGACCCAGTTGGGGATCACGACCAGAACACGGGGCCCCGTCGCGGGGGGGCCGGGTGCCGCCATCGGCGCTCAGTGTAACCGGCGGCCCGCGACGGCGAGAACCCACGGCGAAGGGCGCGGGGCAACGCGAGGCGTAGCCGAGCGTCGGTACGGAGAAAGCCGGAGCTTGCGCTCCGGGCTCGGCTGCCGGGCGTCACGCGCCAACCCAGCCCGAGCGCCAGCGAGGGGCGCTTGTCGGAGCCCAAGCGGCAACTGAGCTCGAGCTCCAGCGAGGGGCATCGGGCGGGATCGGCGCAATCGCGACGGGCCTCGCACGGCCCGTCCGGCGGCGCCTCACGTCAGCCCCTCTCGGCCCGCTCGATCAACGCACGAATCCGCGGCTCGGGTGAGAACCGCAGCGCGAAGCGCGCGTTTTCCGCGATCAACGGCACCGGGCTGCCGACCAGCGTCACCAGGCGCTGCTGCGCGGCCGGCGTGCCGCGCGAACCGAGCCAGATGCATGCCGCGCGCACGAGGTTGTAGTCATACGTCCGCAGCCGCAGCAGCGCCGGCTCGTCGCGCCCGCCCAGCGCGCACGGCACCACGCGATCGTCCAGCTCGAAGACCCAGCGCGCCGCCGGACGGCGGGCGAGCAGCGGCCAGAGCTCCTCCTCCCGCGGCGCCAACGGCCGGGCCGTCACGAGCGAACGGGCCCCGCCGCGGTGCTCGGCCCACCAGGCGCGCAGCGCCTGACGATCCGCCTCCAGGTCGATCGCCGCGGCCCGATCGTGGCGGAACTCGGCCGGAAAGAGGTCGAGCCAGCTCCGCGGGGGGGCGCGGTCCGCCAACACGATGGGCCCGAGCGGCTGCCCGCTCACGCGGACGTCGAAATACAACAGGTCGTACGTTGTGACCAGGCACGTCGCCGTCAGGCGGGGGGGCTGCGTGTCCGGGTTCGCCAGCAGCCGCACCAGAGAGACGCAGATGAACACCCGGAGGTTGTCCGGGGCCGCGGGGCGCGTCAGGTCCGGCGTGCGCATGAGCGCCTCAATGGCGGGCGGTCCGAGGGCGACGAGCTGGTTGAACCGGTCGGTCCAGACGGCGTCGGGGTCGAGGTCGAGGATCGGCCGCGCGACCGCGAGGGCCTGACACTCCGCCCGCGTCAGCGTGTCACGCGGCGCGGCGCAGGCGCCGCAGGCCAGAAGCGTCAGCAGGCAGGCGGCCCGGCCGCGTCGGGGCCGTCGAACGGCGGCGCGCGAGTCGGTCTGGCACCGGCGTGGCATCGGCTTGGTCCGCCCTCCGCGGCCCGGTACAATCCCCCGTTCGGCAGAATAACTGCTCGGGAGTCCGCATGGAACGCACGCTGATCATCTTCAAGCCAGACGCGGTGCAGCGGCACCTCGTGGGCCGGATCCTGGCTCGCTTCGAGGACAAGGGGCTGCGGATCGCGGCCCTGAAGCTCCAGCAGTTGCCCCGCGCCTTGGTTGAGCAGCATTACGCCGTGCATCGGGAGCGGCCGTTCTATCGCGACCTGGTCGAGTTCATGACGAGCGGCCCGGTGATCGTGGCCGTGCTCGAGGGGCCGGAGGCGATCACGGTGGTCCGCAACCTGCTGGGTGCGACGCACGGGCGGAAGGCCGCGCCGGGTACGATCCGGGGGGATTTCGGCCTGGACCAGCAGTTCAACCTGGTGCATGCCAGTGACGGTCCGGAGACGGCGGCGCAGGAAATCGAACTGTTCTTCCAGCCGCACGAGATCGTCAGTTACACGCGCGTGACGGAGCGGTGGATCAATAGCGGGGGTTGACGGCGGCCGCGGGGCCGCCCGTGCGAAGGGCCCGCGTCGCCGTGGCGACGGGGCGCATGCAGGAGACATGTCGATGACGAACTTCTCTCGACGCGAGTTGCTGGGCTCGGCGGCGCTGGTGGGCGGGTGGTTGGCGTTCGGTGCGGACATCGGTCTGGCGCAGCCGGCCGCGGGCGGAGAAACGACGGCCGCGGGCGAGGGGCCGTACACGCTGCCGCCGCTGCCCTACGGCTATGCCGACCTTGAGCCGCACATGGACGCCCAGACGCTCAAGCTCCACCACGACGTGCACCACGCCGGGTACGTGCGGGGCGCGAACGCGGCGGTGGCCGAGCTGGAGGCGATCCGCCGGACCGGCGGGGAGCAGGTCAAGCAGTTCCGCGCGGTGACCTGCAACCTCGCGTTCAACCTCGCGGGGCACGTGCTGCACGATCTGTTCTGGAAGAGCATGTCTCCGGACGGTGGCGGGGATCCGCCCGCGGATTCGGCCGCCGGTCGGATGATCGTGCGGGACTTCGGGTCCGTCGACGCGTTCCGGGCGAACCTGGCGGCGGTCGGGACCCAGGTGCAGGGCAGCGGTTGGGCGGTGCTGGTGTACGAGCCGGTGGCCGAGCGGCTGATGGTGTTGCAGGCCGAGAAGCACGAGAACTGCGGCGTGTGGGGCGCGATTCCGCTGTTGGCGCTGGACGTGTGGGAGCACGCCTACTACTTGAAGTATCAGAATAAGCGGACGGACTTCATCAGCGCGTTTCTGCGGATCATCAACTGGAAGACGGTGGATGAGCGGCTGCAACGCGCTGTGCAACTGAAGTAGCCCCAGCCCGACGGATGCCCGCCGCGCCGCTGCCGCCGAGTCCCGCCCGGGCGGAATGTGCCCCGCCCGCAACGGCCGGTACGTCGCTGCGCGTGCAGCTCGTGGTGCTCGGGGCGGTCATCGTGCCGCTGATCGTGCTGTGCCAGGTCATCTCGTACTGGCGCACGGACGTGGTCGATGACCAGATGTTCGGCTACTACGGCTGGCGCATCGCGCACGGCGCGGTGGTGTACCGCGACGTGTGGGACAACAAGCCGCCGGGGATTTACTGGATCAACGCCCTGGGGTTCCTGCTCGGAGCCGACCACTACCTCGGCGTGGTCGTGCTGTGCGGCGCGGCGCTGGCGGTGGCGCACGCGGCCTTTTTCAGCGCGGCGGCGAGTGTGTACAGCCGCGGCGCCGCCGCCGTGACGACGCTCCTGCTGGCGCTGTACCTGATGCACGCCTACTTCACCGGCGGGAGCAACCGCACCGAGACGTTCCTCGTGGCGGCCGAGCTGACGGGCGTGGCGCTCTACCTGCGCGGCTGGGTGCGGGGCGGGGGCTGGTGGCGCTGGCTGCTGGCGGGCGTCGCGTGCGGGACGGCGTTTCTGTTCAAACAGGTCGGTCTGGCCGCCTGGGGTTGCATGGGGCTGCACCTGCTGATCTGCGCCGCGCGGCGACACCTGCCGTGGCCCGTGGCGCTGCGGCGCGGGCTGCTGCTGGCGTTTGGGGCCGCGGTCCCGATCGGCACGGCCGCAGTGGTGCTCTGGTCGCAAGGCGCTCTGGCGGACGCGCTGTTCGCGACGTTCGGGTTCAACCGGGCGTATTTCGCGGCCGGCGTGAGCCGGTTTCCGTTCAACTACGCCAGCTACATGCTGCTGCGCGAGCACATCTTTCCGACCCTTCAGTTGCCGATTCTCATGGCGCTGGTGTCGGCCATTCACGCGGGGCTGTGGTGGTGGCGGCCGCGGGACCGCCCGCCGGAGATCGAGAGCCAGGTGCGTGCGACCGGCGGGCGCTGCCCGGGCCACCTTCTGTTCTTCGGCCTGTGGCTGCTGGTGGCGACGTACGGCGCGCTGCTGAGCCCGCACGCGTTCCGGCACTACATCGTGCCCGCGATTCCGCCGTTGCTGTTGGTGGCCGGATACCTCGTGAACGTGCTGCGGGCGGAAATGAGCCTGCTGCGGCGTGTCCAGCAGCGCGCGTGGGTGGCTTGCGCGGGCGTGGTCATGGCGTACTTCTCCGTCGAAGCCTTCCGCACCCAGTTCGCCGAGATGGCCAAAGTGTGGGTCTACCGGATCGAGGGCCGGGAACCGGCGGAGTGGGAGGTGGTGGGCGACGCGGTGGCGGCCCTGACGGGACCGGCCGACCGCATGCAGGCGTGGGGATACCTGCCCGGGGCGTACCTGCGGGCGCGGCGAATCAACGCGTGCCGGTTCACGACGACGGAGAAGGTGGGACAGGTCCACCCCGAGGCACGCTTCGTCGTGGACGAGCTGGAGTCCGCGCTTCGGGCCGCACCGCCGGCGGTTCTGGTGCTCTCTCACAAAGACTACGCCTGGATGTTCGGTGCCGACGAGAGCGGCCGGCCGAGCGACTTTCAACTCGGCCCCTGGATCGATGCGCATTACCGCCGCGTGGTTGAGATCCCGAAGTTCGGCACCTACTACGTGTTCCTGCGGAACGACCTGGCGGCGGCCCGAGAGTTGCGCGGATGACCACGGATCCGGGGCAGCGCATCATCGGCCACGGCGTTGACCTCGTGCACATCCCCCGCATCGCCCGGGCCTGGCACGCCCACGGCGACCGCTTCCTCGCCCGGGTCTTCACGCCCGCCGAGCAAGAACACTGTCTGCGGCACAAGACGCCGGAGATTCCGCTCAGCGGGCGCTTCGCGGCGAAGGAGGCCGTGATGAAAGCCCTCGGCACCGGCTGGAGCGGCGGCGTCGAATGGACCGAGATCGAGACGCTGCCCGATCCGCTCGGCCGGCCGCTCGTCACGTTGCACGGCCGGACGGCGGAGTTGGCGGCCGCGCTCGGCGTCACGCATTTGCTGGTCTCGATCTCGCACAGTGGGGAGTATGCGGTGGCGTCGGCGGTGGCGATCGGGCGGGCTTGAGGGCGCGGCGCGCCGGACGGGCCGGGCCGACCGCGGCCGACACTGCCCCGCGCGACCCTGCGTAGCTGCCCGCCGCCCGCCCCGCGAGCACGCGCCCCGCGAGCCGACGCCCCACCGGCGTCCAGCTCGCCCCCGCCAGCGCTTCTTTCCCCGGCTCAACGCCGCCGGGCCGCGACGCCCACGAGCAGCAGCAGCGCCGCAGCTGGCTCCGGAATCACCAGCCCGGACAGGCGCGCGTTCGGATAAACCGGCTCGGGCTTGATGGGCGCCCCCGTCAGCGGATTGAGCTCGTATAGTCCGCGGCCGTTCTGGAGACCGAAGAGGCGGTCGCTCTCAACTCGATGTCATCCATGGCCGGCACGTCGGTGAAAGAGGCGTACGAGCGCGGATTGCGGCCGACCCGAAAGAGCCGCGCCGCGCCGGGGGTGAGATTATCGACGCTGAACAGTTGTCCGTCGGCCCGTGTGCCGACACCCTTCATGTCGGCGGCGATATTGAGCGTCGAGTAATCGAAGCTGTCGGTCACGAAGCCGTTTAGCCCCAGCTCGCCGAGGCCGTTGCACTTGAGCGGGTCGCCCGGGGTGTTCGGCGTGTCGAAACTCGCGACCGGCCGGCCGGCGCGCGCGGCCAGGCCTTTCGCGTTGGTGATGATCGTGTTCGATACGAGCGGGATGGGCACGTACGCGAAGGCGGCCCCCGTCTGAGAATCCAACACGAACAGGTAGGCAGGGCTTCCGAAGTTGTTGTTGATCCCGCAAATCAGGCCGTTGAGATAGGCGAGGTCGACGTCGTGCATGTCGTGGCCCGTCGGACCGACCACTTGCACGGCCCCGGTGTCGGTGTTCACCAGCACCAGTTCGTCGGTATCGACGTTGACGCCATAGAGAACCGCCGCCGGCGCCACCAGAGCGCCGGCCAGCCGAACGAAGACCGCCGCGGCCCGTCCTGCTTGCCGTCCGCCGCTCATGCGCCTGCCCTTCTTTCTCGAAGCCGCATCCGCACCGTTTGCGACCGTCGTGGGCCCGTACCATCCGTGGCGGCCGCGGCGCGGTGCGCAACGCGGCCCGCACGGGCTGGCGGCCTCGACAGGGAAACCCGGTGGCACCCGCGGCCGGCGATTCCTCAGCCCCCTTCGATCCGGGACCGCCGCGTTCGTGGGACAAGGGAATCGCGGCTGTCAGACGCCCCATGCGGTTACAGGCTGGGCTTTTCCGCCGAGGCAAGCGCACCGGCACGCAGTTTTTTCCTGGAACCGCCCGGCTCGTACGCCGGTCGTGCGGATTGGCCCCACGCGGCCGCTGGAGGCCAGGATGCGGTGGTCGAGCGTTCGGCGGTGCGGCGCGGCGCGACACGCGCGCGAGCCGCAGGCGTTCCGCGTGTGCGGCGCTGGCATGCTTCCGGCCGGCCTAACCTTGCTCCCCCGGAAGCCCGCGAGTCGGGCGGGCGGTCCCCGCGAGCCGGGCCCCCCTCGCCGGCGGGGCCGCTCCGTCAATCCGCGACGGGGCTTGGAGGACCGTCCTCAACGGGACGCGTGGCTGGAGCCGATCTCGCGGCGGCGGGCCGTCTCAGTTCGGCGCGTGCGGTCGACCGTTGAGGCAAACCCCGAACACGCGCAGCAGCACGCCCGTGCGAGTTCCGACCCCGAGCTTTCGGTACAGCCGCTCCAGGTGCGTATGCACCGTGTGCGGCGAGATCGCCAGCTCGTGAGCCACCCCCATTTCCGTCCGGTCGTCGAATAGACACTTGACGATGTCCAATTCGCGACGGGAAAGCTGCAACGTCTGCTGAACGGTCGCCCACTGATCTGGGGTCAGGATATGCCGTCCCGGGCAGCGGTGCGGAGGCCCGGCTTCCGGCTCACTCGGCCCTTCGACACACGTCATCCTACTCCCCGCCCAGCCCCACCCGACTAGGCCCCAACTCACGCGGGCACGCGCGCCCGCCGACCTGGCGAACTGCCCGGACCGTACAATGTATCGCAAAGGTCCCGGGCGCCAAACGGCGCGGGGGCCTCACTGCCGCGGCGCACGGGGCGGCTGCCGTGGCTCGGCTTCGCGCGCTGCGGCCCAGCGCGTAAGATGCGAGTCTGGCCGCGCGGCAGGGAGCGCGGCTTCACCCGTCACCGGCGGCTTTCGGGAGACCGGTGCCCGTGCACAAGTTCGCGTGTTTTCCGCTCGACGGTCGCCCGTTGCCCCCCGATCTGCTGGGGGCCCACCTGCTGGGCACCGACAACGTGCCGGTCCGGGGCGAGATCAGCCGTTGCGAAAATGAAATCCGCTGCGCGGCGCGCACGAGCGACCCGATCGCCCTGTCGTTGCTTTGGCCGGTGCCCGATTACGGCATGGTCCAGTTGCAGACCACGCGTCTGCCCCCTCGGGACCGTCCGTACCACCTGCACCTCGAGCTTGCCCGGCACCTGCTCATGCGGATCAGCGTGAAACGCGAGGAGTGGGGCCTGTTCGACTTCCCGGGGATGGACGCGATCGCCGAACGCATCGACATCGCGCGCGACGCCTTCATCCGCGGGCTCCAGAACATTGACGACCCGCCCGCGGCCGCCCGGTGGGCCGATGAGGCGCTGTCGGTCGGACTGGACGCGGCGGAGAAGATGAGCGCGTTCCATGCGGGCGTCTTTCTCGGCCGGCGGCACCAGACCGGCGGGTTCCACCGGCCGTTCCTGGGCGCGGCGCTGCCAGCGGCCGGCTTCGACCAACCGGCGGCGCTCAAGGCGGTGGCAGAGCTGGTTGATTTCGTCCGGCTGCCCATGGTCTGGCGCGAGATCCAGCCCACCGAGCACGGTACCCAGTTCGACCGGATCGACGCCACGTTGCGGGCGGCGGCGGCCGCGAAACTCGGCCTGCGCGGCGGGCCGTTGCTGACGTTCGGCGTGCGCTCGGTGCCGGACTGGATGTACATCTGGGAGAACGACTTCGAGGCGATCTACGACGCCGCGCGCGAGCACGTGCAACGGATCGTGCAGCGTTACGCCAAGACGATCACGTCGTGGATCGTCGTGAGCGGGCTGCACGCGGACAGCGTCTTCGGGTTCACCTTCGAGCAGATCATGGAGCTGACGCGGATGGCCGCCAGCGTGACCAAGCAGATCGCGCCGCGCAGCCAGGTGCTCGTCGAGCTGTGCCAGCCGTGGGGCGAATACTACGCCCGCAATCAGCAGACCATCCCGCCGCTGCTGTACGCCGACATGCTCGTCCAGAGCGGCGTGAGCTTCGACGGGTTCGGCCTCCAGCTTCTGTTCGGAGCCGGTGCGGAGGGCTACCAGCTCCGCGATCCGCTCCAGATCAGCGCGCTCATCGACAAGCTCGCCAACCTCGGCAAGCCGCTGCACGTGACGGCGCTGGGGGCGCCGTCCGGGACGCGGGCCGCCAACCCCGCCGCGGCGGGCGGACAATGGCACGCGCCCTGGTCCGACACGGTGCAGGCCGATTGGCTCGTGACGCTGACCGAGATCGCGCTTTCGAAACCGTACGTCGAGACCGTCTGCTTCCAACCGCTGACCGACGCGTCGGACGACGTCATGGTCGAGGGCGGGTTGCTCCGCCAGAATCTCACGCCCAAACCGGCGTTCACTCGCCTGCACGAGTGGCGTCGCAAGCTCGTCGCGGGAGCCGCGCGATGAAACCGGCCCCGCGCCGCGCCGCCGGCCGTGCGCTCGCCGGTGTCACCGCGAGCGAGGCCGCCCACATCCCGCGGAATGCCGCAGATTCCGCGGCCCCAGCCCGCGCCGCCGCCGTCGCGAGCACCGCCGCCGTTCTCGCCGCCACGGCGGCCGTCCTGATCGCGGTCGAGATCGCCGCGCCCGCCCGCGTCCCGCTTACCGCCGAGCAGCTCGCGTATCGGCTCGACCTCAACACCGCCTCGCGCGACGAGCTGCTGCTTCTGCCCATGGTCGGCCCTGCGCTGGCCGATGCGATCCTCGCCCACCGCACGCAGGCCGCCCCGGCCCTCGCCTTTCGCACGCCCGCCGACCTCCGCCGCGTGCGCGGTTTCGGCCCGACGCGGGTCGCGCGTCTGTCGCCCCTGCTGCGCTGGCCCAACGCCGACGCGGCCGCCGCGCTGCCCACCGCGGACGCGTCCGGGGATGATGTCCACACCTGCCCCGGGGATGATACGCTCGCGCCCGAGGATCACGCGCCGTGAACGCGCCGCGGCCCGTCGTCTTCGCGCCGCTGCTTCAGCCCAAGCCGTGGGGCGGTTCACGACTGGCGACGCTGCTCGGAAAAACGCTGCCCCCCGAGCCGATCGGCGAATCGTGGGAACTCGTGAGCCTGCCCCACGCCGAGTCGCGCGTCGCACGCGGCCCGCTGGTCGGCTGCACATTGACGGATCTCACCGCGCGGTGGCGGACGCGACTGCTGGGCCACGCGCCGCTGGCCGACGGACGCTTCCCGTTGCTGATCAAGTTTCTCGATGCGACGGCGAACCTCAGCATCCAGGTTCACCCGCGTCCTGCTCCAGACGACCCGCGCGGCTGGCAACCGGGCGTGAAACACGAGGCCTGGTACGTTATTCATGCCGAGCCGGACGCGCGGGTGTACATCGGGCTGCGGCCGGGCGTCACGCCGGATCAGGTCGCGGCCGCGGTCGGCACCGCGGAGCTGGTCGGGCTGCTGCGGGCCTGGCCGGCGCGCTCCGGCGATTGCTTCTATATCCCCAGCGGCACGCTGCACGCGCTGGGGGCCGGGCTGGTGGTCGCGGAGCCGCAGACGCCGTCGGACGTGACGTTCCGGGCCTACGACTGGGACCGCGTCGACGCCCACGGCCGGCGACGCGAGCTGCATCCGGCCGACACGCTGGCGCACGTGCGCTACGATGTGACGCCGGAGATGATCGTGCCCGCGCGGACGACCGCCCGCGGCAGTACGGGCCTGGGGGAGCTGTTGGCCGCATGTCCCCGCTTTCGCATGGTGTCGCTGCGTCAGCCGGCCGGCGCGACCCCCACCGACCTCGGCGGCGAGCCGGCGATCTGGATGGTGCTGAGCGGGGCGGGCCGGGTCGTTGCGGCCGGCGGCGATTGTGCGTTTCAGCGTGGGGACGTCGTGCTGTTGCCGGCGGAGGGGGTGCGGGCGGCAGAGTTCCACGCGGACACGCATTGGCTCGAGGTGACGATCCCGGGCGAATCGTGCGCCGTTTGACGCGGCGTCCGACGTGGCGTCTGACGCGCCGTCTGATGCGGCGTCTGAGAAGCGCGCGGTGACCCGACGCGAGTTGGGCTCTTCCGGCGCGTTGGATCGGGCGAGGTTGGCGGTCTCCCGCCGGCTGCGGCTCCGCCGCGCGCGGCTGCGACTCCCGGAAGCGGGCCGGGGCGGCGCTCTCCGGCCAGCTACGCCCGTGCGGTCGGCCGGCGCCGGTCGTGATCGAACCGGTTGGCGGATGCTCTGGTCGCCAACGTTCGGCCTCGTGCCTCGACCGGGACGTCGGCCAGTGAGGTATGCTGGGCTGTTCTGGGGTGGCTCGCGAGGGAAGCGCTGCCCGCGACGGGAGCGGTGCATTGGAGTCTGCGGAACGCTGCGGGCGATCCGGTTGACCCTGCGGGCGATCCGGCCGATGCGAGCGGTTTCGCTTGCCGTGCCGAACCGATGTGGTATTCTCGCGGACCGGTACGCTTGCGGCTCGGCCGGCGAAGCCAGGTGACGGCTGAGCGGTCCGTGGTCGGGGCTGGGACTGGCGGTTGTGGCCTTCGACGGAGTGGTCGGCGCGGCTGATGACGCGTTCTAGGGGTGCGAGCCCCGGGCCTGCCGGACGCGAGGGGCCGGCGGCGCGCTCAACGGCCTGGTCGCGCCCGCGGGCAGAGCACGCCACCGTAGCTCAATCGGCAGAGCAGCGGTTTTGTAAACCGCTGGTTCGGGGTTCGAGTCCCCGCGGTGGCTTTGTGCTGTTTTCTGCGACCCCGGCGCAAGTAGTGCCAGCAGCGTCACTTCCGAGCACAGCCGATAAACCGCCAGCCTTGTTTTCTTGTCCAGTTTGTGCCAGGTGGGCGCGTTCACGGTCGATAGCCAGTGCAAGATTCAGTACAAGCGAATCAGCGGACGCATCGATCCGATTAGCCGCCCCGTCGGTGCCGGTCGCCCGCATCCGCTCGGCGTCCGGTCGGCCGTCCAGCGGCAGGTCGGGCAGCACGTCCAGAGCCCCGGCTACGTCCAACAGCCGCGGGTCGGTGTAAGTCTGCATCGTCAGTTCAATGGTACTGTGCCGCAGGGCCGCCTGTGCCGTTCGCGGTGCAACCCCGCCCCGGCTCAGCAGCGAAGCGAACGTATGCCGCAGCGCGTGCACGTCGGCCGTCCGCCCGCGGTCATCGCGCTTCGGGATGCCGGCAACCCGCAGGTCGCGGTTGAAGATTCCCGCCAGATTCGCCGGCACGTTGAACAGCTTCGCATCGTCCGGCAGCCGAGCCGGTAGCGGCAGTTGCTTCGCCCGTGCCGCGGCCCGTGCGGCGGCGAGCCTTTCGGATAACCAGCTCCGCAGGTCGGCAGCCAGGTCGGCCCGCAACGGCAGCTCGGCCGCCTGTCCGGATTTCGCGTCCGCCGCCCGTAGCCGGATGCACGGCACCCGGGCGTCCAGGTCGACCGAAGCAACCGTCAGCGAAGCCGCTTCGCCCCGTCGCAGGCCGGTCAGCACCAGCAGCTTGTACAGCAGCGCTCTCTCGCGGCCGAGCTGGTCCAGCCGCTCGGCAACGTCCGGCCGCAGCCGCGCCCGGGCCCGGTCGACCGCGGCGGGCAGCTCGGCCAGTGTCAGCGGTGCCCTGTTCCACGTCGCCCGGCTCCGCGGGTCAGAGCGCTCAGTTGCTTCGGCTTTGCGGGTCACCGCCCGGCCGTATTCGGCCAGCGGTCGCCAGCGGGTCGCGGCCAGCAGGCGAGTCAGTTCGTCCGGCGTCAACGCCCGCCGCGGGCGGCGCGGGTCGGCCTTGCCGTCACGTTTTGGCGGCCGCGCGAAGGGGTTCATCGGCAAACGGTTAGTATCGACGCACCAGTTGCCGAAAGCGCACGCTACCAGTAAGTAGCCGTTCAGCGTATTCGCGGGCATCCCTTCGGCTTCCCGAGCGTTCGCCCATTTCTCAAGCACCGGCCGGCTCAGGTCGCGTAGCAGCGTGAAGCCGCAATCGGCGATGATGCGCTTCAGGCGAAAGCGGGCATTTCGAAGGTGCGTCGCGTTCACCCGCAGCTTCCCGCCCTTGCCCCGTTTCCCGGCCAGGTGCCGCAAGTACGCCTCGACGTGCTCGGCCAGCGGCGTCCCGTGATGCTCGGCGGCGGTTGCTTCGGTCGCGCTGAGCACCCCGGCCCGCACCAGTTCGACCCGACGTTGCAGCTCGCCCAGCACCGCCCGGGCAGCGTCCCGGTCGCGGCAGCCGGTCGCAACGGTCCGGAGGCGACCGGTATGGTCGCGGTAGCGCGCCGCGTAGGTTTCTGCCTGAACCGCGACCCGCAGCGTCCCGCCCGGCCCCGTACTCACTCGGCCAGTGCGCCTGCGGCCCCGCCGGTCGGTCCAGCGGGCGAAGCGACCGCCTTTACGCTCGTACAGCTCGGCGTCCGGCGGGAGCAGCCGGCTGTAAACCGGTCTAAATACGTGCGCCATGATTTACCCCTTGCCGGCATCCCGCCGCCAGCCACCGAAGCATACCGCGCCCCCGGGCGACCGGAAGCGGCGTTGCCCGGTGCCCGGTGCCCGGTGCCCGGTGCCAGCCGCGCGGCCGAAGCGACTAGGTAACAGCCGCCCCGCACCCCGCGGCGGCGCACAGCCGCCCGCGGGTGCTGCGTATTCCCTTAAGGGAATACTGTGATACCGGTATCTGGTACCGCAGTAATGGCACTCCCCGTACCGGTTATAAACCGGTATTTTGTACCGGTAGGAATCGGACGGAAGCATCCGCAATCACCCCTTTCCGCCCGGGTCGACCAGCTCGTAGACGCTCGGTCCGACCAGCAGCGAGCCGCGCTTCACCCGGCGCAGCAGCCCGGCCGCAATCAGCCGCCGAAGCGACCGCCGAACACTCGCTTCGCACCGCCCCGTGCGGCGTGCCAGGTCGGATACCGCAGCCGTCGTTGTGCCGTCCCGCCGCCCGTGCCGGAAAAGCGTCAGCCATACGGCCGCATCGACCGGCCCGAGCTGCGACAACGGCCCGTCTACGAAGTTGTTTAGCAGCCGAAAGCGCCGCCGTACCGCATTGCCCTTGCGGCTCGGTCGCTTCGGCCTCTCGGGTCGCACAGCCGGCGGTCGCACAGCAGGCGGTCGCTTCGCCTCCGCGGGGTCGGGCATCGGCGGCAGCACTTGCC
>Ga0209101_1001105_pt1 | contig 20843 bp, 19 predicted proteins | sample ConPoolayeCmetaG_FD_185481 | JGI IMG/M metagenome (GOLD analysis project Ga0209101, IMG submission 185481) | Hot spring microbial mat communities from California, USA to study Microbial Dark Matter (Phase II) - Cone Pool mat layer C metaG... ...
GGCTGCTTTTCTCTTCAGATGTGGCTTTCACATTTCGGTGCAAAAGATGGGCAACTGCATTGCATTTCAACTTGTTTGCGCGCAGCACGATACAAATACCTGCCAATTCTCAAACGCAAGATCTGGGTTCATTTCCTGCGACTTGCACAGGAGTCCACTTCAAGCGATGGTAAAATAATGATCTGGATCGTTTCCGATCGTGTTCACTATATGTCATCCGCCCCGGTTCGTATTGGTGCTTTTCTGTCCCTGGTGCGAGGCGCAAATGTGGAAGGTCGGTTTTGTAGAAAATCGCCACTGCCTGTAGAGGGTTTACACGTTGGCTAAGGCGGAGTATGCTTTGTTACTGGCCAGGCCGGGAGTTCGTGCCGAGTGTGAGGGGAAAGATGAGTCTTGACAATATCCGCATTGTCTTGGTCAGCCCGATTTATGGGGGCAATATCGGAGCGGTTTGTCGCGCGATGGCCAACATGGGTTTTTCCGATTTGACGGTGGTGGCGCCGAGACCGGTAAACCTCGATGAAGCGCGGATGATGGCATGTCACGCCACGGAGATTCTGGACAACCGCACGGAAGTTACGACGCTGGCTGAGGCGGTCAAGGATTGCGTTATGGTCCTTGGAACGACGGCTCGGCAGGGGTTGTATCGCCAGCATGCCAAGACGCCGCGTGAATTGGCGCCCCGCGTGGTAGAAGCCGCTGCTTCGGGCAAGGTTGCGGTAGTATTTGGGCCTGAAGACGACGGGCTTACCACCGGGCAGTTGGCGTTTTCGACGCATATCGTGCAGATTCCCACCGACAAGTCGCACGTGTCGTTGAATCTGGCGCAGGCGGTGCTTATCTGCTGCTACGAGATCTTTCTGGCTGCCGGTGTGTACGAGGGACCGACGGAAAAATCGGGGATGGCCACATCAGAGCTGCGGGAACGGATGTTTGCAATGTGGCGGCAGACCCTGTTGCGGATCGGCTTCATGAAAGAGGACAAAGCTGACCACATGATGTACGGGTTGCGGCGCATTTTGGCGCGCGGTGCAGTGACGGTTGATGACGTGCACATAATGATGGGTATTGCCCGGCAGGCGTTCTGGGCAGCCGGGGGGGTTACGCCGGATCGGCGGACTTTCAAGACTGCGGCGGAAAAGCGGGGTTCCAGCCCGGGCACCGTTGCTTTGCTCGGTCCAGGCCTCACAGCGGCAGAGGGGGCGGACGCATGCGCCGTTGAGTCCTCACCAGAAACGGGGTAAAGTGCAGGCAGTTATGACTACGGCATCGTCAGCGTATGTAGCCGAAGTTCTGCGGCGGACCGGTCTTTTTCAGGAGGCGCAGATCGAAGAGCTGTTAACCGCCGCCAGGCAAAAGGAGGAGCGGATAAGCGACCTGGTGGTGAGCCGGGGATACGCAACGGAGGAAGTTTTCCTGCAAGCGTTGGCCAAGGTTCTAAATTTACCGTTTGTGCCTTTAAAAACGGTCACTGTTGACGCAGCCGTCCTCGAAAAACTGCCGACCAAAGCGGTGTTCCAGTACAACGTCATTCCGATATCAATCGAGAACGGAACCCTGGTGGTGGCATCGAGCGATCCGTTAAACGCGGGTTTGACCGATGTTTTGCGGTTGGCCGCCGGTATGCGGGTACGGCTGGTGATCAGCACCGCCGATGACATTGCGAAGGCGGCCAAAAAGTTCTATGGCGTCGGGGCGGAAACTGTCGACCGCATGATGCAGGACGATCGTTTCGACGTGGAAAACGAAGATCTCGCAGCCCGTCTGGAACTCGGGGAACTGGACCAAGAAGCGTCGGTCGTCAAATTTGTGAATCAAATAATCCTGGAAGCTGTCCATCAGGGGGCGACGGACATTCATTTTGAGCCGATGGAGAACACGTTGCGGATCCGTTATCGGATTGACGGCGTGCTGCATGAAACTCCGGTTCCTGCTCAGTTGAATCGGTTCCAAGCGGCGATTATCTCGCGCATCAAAGTGATGGCGAATCTTGATATTGCCGAAAAGCGGCTACCCATGGACGGCCGGATTGGTCTGCGCGTGGAGGGTCGCGACATTGATATTCGTGTTTCCACGATGCCTACCGTATACGGAGAAAGCGTCAGCCTTCGGTTGCTGCAGGGACGGGGTCAGTTCATCACCATGGCCGAATTGGGTATGAACCCGCGCGATGCCAAACTGATGCAAAAAGTAATTCGCCGTCCCAACGGCATAGTTTTGGTGACCGGTCCGACGGGTTCCGGCAAGTCCACATCGCTCTATGCATTCTTGCACGAGATCAACACCGTTGATCAGCGCATCTTGACCGCGGAAGAGCCTATCGAGTACGAGATGCCAGGGATCAATCAAGTGCTTGTGCGTCCTGAGATCGGCCTGACCTTTGCGCGCATTCTCCGTTCCTTCCTGCGTCAGGATCCGGACATCATCATGGTGGGAGAAATTCGTGATTTGGAGACCGCGGAAATCGCTATTCAGGCTTCACTGACTGGTCACCTCGTCTTCAGCACGCTGCACACTAACGACGCGGCCGGGGCGTTTACCCGTCTTTTGGACATGGGCGTCGAGCCTTTTCTAGTCGGCTCGGCGGTGAAGGCAGTAGTGGCTCAGCGTCTGGTGCGGCGTCTCTGCGCGCAATGCAAGCGGCCAGTGCCCGTGAACCCTGATTTTCTGAGGCAAATCGGTTTCCCGGTAGAACGCATGACCAGCGCCGCCTTGCTGGAGCCGGCCACATGCGACGTGTGCCGCATGACCGGTTTCAAGGGCCGGATTGGCATATTCGAAGTTCTGGACGTGACGGATGAGATAGTCTCGCTGGTAATTGCGCGGAGTTCCACTATCACGATCAAACAAAAAGCCATCAGCCAAGGAATGTGCACGCTGCGTGACGACGGCTGGAACAAAGTGCTGGATGGCGTGACGACGATCGAAGAGGTCTTGCGGGTGACAGAGGAGAACGACTGAACCCGCCTCGATGTGGGATGGCTAGCGACATGACGTCCCCCCGGAGCCAATAAGATCAGGGGGCGCAGTGGGCAGTCATGTCGGGAGCGGGCTTGACATCTGAACACGCTTTGAGCATTGCCTATGGCGACATTCGTCTACACTGCCCGGGACCGCAAAGGCAACAAGATTGAGGGTACTGTGGAAGCCGCCGACCGGCGGGAAGCCCTGGCGCGCATCGAGAAACTGGGGCAAGTGCCGGTCGTGGTAACGGAACGCAGTGCGGTCGTCGCAGCTCAGCAGAAGGAGTCGCCGCCGCGCCATTTTTCCTGGACCGGACGCCGCGCGAGAATGAGCGGACGAGAACTGCTGCTTTTTACCACTGAGTTGCGCGACTTGCTGGCCTCGGGAATGCAACTCGGCAACGCCTTGAACTGCCTTGCCAACCGGCCCACGGGTCGTGCGGGCGACCGCATCATTGCGGCGTTAAGGGACGAGATTATTAGGGGCGCTTCGCTGTCAGATGCCATGGCCCGCTATCCGGAGAGTTTTTCCAGTTTGTATGTCAGCATGATCAGAGCTGGCGAAGCCAGCGGCGCGTTGGACGAGGTGCTGCAGCGTTTGGCGCAGCATCTGGAACGCGTACAAGAAACCAAAGAGAAGGTGATCATGGCGTTTGTGTACCCGGCAATTGTCGTTGTGCTGGGTTTCGCCACGCTGGTGTTCTCGATGCTGTACGTTATTCCCAAGTTCAAAATGGTGTTCGAACAAATGGGACAGGCGCTGCCATTGCCCACTCGAATTTTGATCGGGGTCAGCGCTTGGCTGGCAAAATATGGCTGGCTGGCTGCGATCGCCGTTGCGATTCTGGCCGTGCTGGCCAATCGACTCGTGAAAACGGAACAGGGACGTTTGTGGTGGCACACTTTCCTGCTGAAGGTGCCGCTGATCCGTGGCATTGTGGCGTCCGGCATCTATGCCGGTTTTGCGCGAACCCTGGCTACGCTGCTCAGCAACGGCGTGCCGGTGCTGCAAGCCCTGGCAATTGTGGAGAAGACGGTGGGCAACGTCGTTATAGGCGACGAGATTCGCAAGGCTAGAGAACGGGTGACCGATGGAACCACCATTTCCGGACCGTTGGCAGCGGGGAAGGTATTTCCGCGCATTATGACGGATATGCTGGCTGTTGGCGAACAAAGCGGCGATATCGCCGGCGCCTTGGGACACATCGCGCGCCGGTTTGAAAGTGAACTGGATCGCAACGTGAAAATATTCACTACGGCTTTAGAGCCTTTGCTGATCGTGGTGGTCGCTGTTATGGTCGGTTTTGTGGCCACCAGTATTCTGATGGCGGTCTTCAATCTTACCAGCGGGTTAAATGTCTGAGGTTGGCGCGGATTCAAACGGGTGGATAGCCAGAAAAGCCCGGCTATAATGGCGCGGAGGGATGAAGGCGCAAAACTAGTGAGAAAAACGGAGGTTATGCTATGAGCGGTGAAAAGAGACGTGAACGGCAACAGGCCAGAACGGGCTTTACGCTTATCGAGGTGCTTTTAGTGGTGGCCATCCTCGGTATTCTCGCCGGGGTGGTCGTTGCTAATTTTGCCGGTCGGCAGGAACGGGCCATGATTCAGGCCACACGTGCCAGCATCAAGGCGATTGCGACCGCCGTGGAAATGTACGAGGTTGACACAGGTCAATATCCCGCCCGCCTTGAGAATTTGATCGAGGATGACGGCTCGCCTAACTGGAACGGTCCTTACCTGAAAACTCAGAAGAAGGGTGAATTGCCGAGAGATGCCTGGGGGCAGATGTTTGAATACACACACACTGAAAATTCTTTCAAGATTATTTCCCCCGGTCCGCCCGGCAAGGGGAAACCTATTACCAGTGAGGAATTCTAAGGCCATATTGAGCAATATGGTCAGCGAGGCGGGCCAGACGGCATTGTACCACAGGAGCAGTTTGCCAGCCTTGCGGTTTAAGCCGGATTCTGTGTTTGAGAAACGGCCGGGGAGCTACGTTCCCCCTCGCTTCGCTCGGGGAGAACGCAACTACACCGGAGGAAGATTGGGGCTCGGGGAGAAAGTAACGAGACAGGAGAAGATTCGGGCTTGGAGAGAGCGTGACGACACCAGGGGGAGGTTGTTGTCCCGGAAGAGTGTAACTGCATCAGGGAGGATCAATGCGCTGCGAGGACGTTGCTACGCATGAGGAGGGTTTGACTTGGGGAGAACGTTATTACACTTGGGAACTTTGATTTGGAAATGGTTCCGGAACTTACTTCAACGGCGGTATGCTTCTATACAGTCCCGCGCCGGGCTCTGTGCGCCTGCCGCAGTCGCGCTAATCGTAAAATCAGAGCGGCAACGGTGGAAGGCGGCGTTTACCCTTGTGGAAGTGCTCATGGTGGTTGCCATCGTCGCCATTGTCTCAGCGGTTACGTTTCCGTTGCTGGCCAGATCGTTGCGTGGCAATCGCCTGCAAACGGCGCGGCTGACGGTGATGATGGCATCGCGCTATGCGCGAAGCATGGCCATTTTGCAACAGAAAACCATTCCTGTGGGGATTGCCTCGAATCGAATCGTTATTGGGTTGAACACTGATAACGTGGTGACCAGGACGTTTGACGGCGTGACGCTGCGGGTGGTTGAAGGACCGAGCGTCGTTCTATACCAGAAAAACGGCTGGTGTAATCCCCATACCGTTGAAATCACCGACGACCGTGAGCCAGCCCGAACCGCAATTGTGGAGGTGGATGCGCTTGCGGCGGTCAAAACGTATGGCCGTTCCCGCCGTGAGTTGTGGGGGGAGCGTGGTCGCGGCCGGTAGGCTCGGATTCCCGGCTGTCAGGATGCGGGGAGCATATGTTGCGGCGAAGACGAGTTGAGCAAAGACAGTGGCCATACCGTTCGTGGGACGGCGCCGCCGGCTTTACGCTCATAGAGGTCCTGTTGGCAGCGCTGCTGTTGTCGTTGGCTGGCATTATGCTCTTGACGGCCAGCTCGCGCTGTCTGGGGGTTATGAAGCGGGGAAAGTTGTTTCAAACTGCCCAGTGGAAACTCAGCGCCATGGAGGCGGAACACTATCCCGACCCGGAGGCTCCCGACCCACAGGACTGGGAAGTGACCGACCAGGATTTCGAACGCCGCATGCTGAAAGTGGAACTGATGGGATTCCCGGAGGATGTCAAACCGGACGAGTTTGCTGTGCTGCACTCTGTCTTCACGTGGTCTGAGACGGCCAGCGACGCGTTCGAGGATTCCGTCAGAATCTATTGCCCGAAAACTCCGTAGTCCTTACATGCGCAAGGCTGCTTTTACCTTGGTTGAAATCATGATTTCCCTGGCGCTCATGGCCGCGGTGAGCGCCATTGCTTTTCTTACGTTCGCAACTGTCATTACCGCGTGGCAGCGCGGACAGGCCGTGGCGGACCGCTTGCATTACGGTGATTTCGTCATGGAGCAACTGGTTACGGGACTGCGTTCGGCCTATCACAATCGGCCCGAGCACAGCTTCGTGTTAGAAAACGAAGGGGACGGTGCGTGGTCGAGCGATTTCATTGAATGGGTGAAGCTTGGCAATGCTCTGGTGGGCGACGACCCATTGCTGTCTGCCGGACCGCATCGCGTCCGGTTCGGGATCGAGCGGGACGATGACGGTCACTGGCGGGCCACAGCCCGGGCGTTTCTTCTTTGGGCGCAACAGACCAACGAAGTTGACTGGGTCAAACTTACCCCGATTTATCTTTCAGCGGAAGGTCGGATCACTGGTTTCAACTGTCGGATTGGTCGGCGGGATGAAACGCGCAAGCTGGAATGGTCTGACGAATGGGAGAACACCAATGAAGTTCCCGAATTCATCGAGGTGACATTATACCTTGAACCGGCGGACGAGGATGGGGAAGCCATCGAGTTGCGCCGGGTGGTTCATATTCATCCGACGGAGGGCGCCATGTCGCCTGCGCTTTCGCGGCGCCCGCAGACGCCCGATCTGAAGGTAAGAACCGGACCTGGAACAGGTGGCGGTCCGGGTTCACCGCCGGTGCTCGGGCAGGAGCCATGATGGACGGTAAGCAGAGGTAAATGAACACATTCCTCCTAATATTGACGAGACGGCGGGAAGAAAAAGCCGCGCCGGACGGTTCAACGTTGATAATGGTTTTGTGGGTGGTGGGTATTCTATCGCTCTTTGTAGCATCTTTTGCCTTTGACGCTCACATTGAGGCGCGGATTATTTCTTTCTATCGTAAACGCGCCAAGGCTGAGACACTGGCCGAAGCGGGGCTTTCGGTCGTCGAATGGCTTCTTCGCCGGGCCCAGGCCGCGGCGGCTGCGGCACCCTCGGGCTCGCAAGTGTCGACCGATCCGGTCAGCCAGGCTATTGAAATGCTTCGCGGTGGAGCGGAGATTGACGGGATTGTTTTGCGCATTGTTCTCGACGGCCGTGGCCGGGATGCGGCCACGGCGAAGCTGATGTTTCAGACGCCACACGGTGTTCCGGCGCCGGAAGGCGACAGCCCTGCCGGCTCAGAATATGGGCGAATTCGCCTGCGAATCACTCCCAAGCCGGCCTTACGCAATATTAACAACTTGAACTTGAACAACAACAGCACCCAGGATCCCAAGAGCGAACAGGAACTTGAACAAAATCTGGAGAGACTCTTGACGCTGGCCGGAGTCGATCCGCTGATGTGGGAAGACTACATTGACCCGTTTATTGACTGGATAGATCCTGACGACATCTCGCGTGACCCCAACAATCCGGCCGAGACGGACGACTGGTACGCCAATTTTGGCTATGCGGCCGCCAATGGCCCTATCGCCACCATTGACGAGCTGCGCCTTATCAAAAACTTCAACGAGGCCATTACCAACGAGACAGACGAAGGTGAAATTATCACCAAGCCCCCAGTGGCCGAGCAGTTGCGAGCTTTCGTGACTACATATGGCGACGGTAAAGTGAATGTTAACGCTGCCGGCACTAATGTTTTGATGACAATACCTTATATGACTGAAGCTAACGCCGCTGCAATCTACGAACTTGCCAGGCGACCTGATCAGGCCACCGGCATGCCTTTTTCACCTTTCAAGGATTGGGCCGACCTGAACAACCGCGTACCTGATCTGGATCCACGGGTGCAGCCGTATCTGGCCTATGTATCGAGCGAATTCGAGGTGGCTTCGACGGGAGAGTGTCACGGAGTTGCCAAGACGATAACATGCGTCGTGGAGTTTGACCGCGGGCAAAACCGTCTCAAAATTAAGGAGTGGCGGGAGGACCTGTGAGAAGGTCTGTGCCCTTGGGGAGATTTGCCGGCTTGTGGGCAGACAGACGAACATGTTAGGGTGATGCCAATTATGGGGCGCGACATTTTTTCGGCGGTTACGGTTGGCGAGCGAGTCCTGGAGTGGTCGACGCTGCAAAAGACCAAGGAGGGGCTGCGGAGTTTGGGGACTGGACGGGTTGACCTGCCGCCAAAAATTCCGCCGGCCCTGGGAACGGAAGAAAAGGGTGGCGAACGCATGGCGGCTCTGCGGGCAGCCTGTTCTCGACTGAAGCCGCCAGTTGTCGTGGGATTGCCGGCCCAGCAGGTGTTGCTGCGAGTTGTTCGGTTGCCGTCGGTTGACGAGGCGGAACTAGCGGGCATGGTTGAGCTGCAGGTCGACAAGTTTTCCCCCTTTCCTGTGGAAACTGTAGTTTTCTCCCATGAAGTGCTGGCACAGGAGAAGGAAAACTCGTTGGTGCTGATAGCGGCCGCGCGCGAGAATTTTGTTGAGGATTACGGCCGCGAATTGCAGGCGCTCGGTCTTTTGCCGGCGCGGGTAGATGTTGCCGAGCTGGGCTGGTGGCAACTCCTGGCGGATGCCGGGGAAATCAAACCGCAGGGGCGACATTTGATCCTGCTCATTTCGGACACCGCGCCGGTGCTAATGGTGTTTCAGAATGGCGTGCCAGTCTTGTTTCGCGTGTTGGAAGGGGTCGGGACACTCCGGGAGTCTCCGGCTCACGAAGATCTGGCTGGGGAAGTTGCCCACACGTTAATGGCGCTCGAACTGGAACACGGAATCGAGGCAAATTGCGCGCTCAGCGTGTGGCATCCGGCAGAGCAGGATCCCGGCCCATTGGTCAAGTGTTTGCAGGAGCGGATTCGGCATGAGGTGGCCCTGCGAGTGCTGGCAAACCTTCCGCCGGTAACTGAGGGGCTGGCACGACGTTTGGCGACGGGGAGGGGTGTGGATCTTACGCCCCGGTCATGGAAAGCGGCGGCCGAGACGCGGCGTTTTCGTCGCCGTCTCCTGCTGTCCGTGGTCGCCATGTTCGCCGTCTGGCTGGCGATGGTGAGCATGGTGTTCGCGGGCGTGGCTTACGAGCGGTTCAAACTCACGCGGCTGGAAAAGAAGTTCGCAACGTTGCACGGGCAGGCGCTGGAAGTGCGGGAGATGCGGCGTCGGGTGGGCATGATCAAGCGCTACACTGACCGGCGCGGGTCGGTGTTGGAATGCCTCCGGGAGATCAGCGCGAACTTGCCATCCGGGGTTGAACTTTCCTCGTTAACGTTCCGCAAGGGGAAGAGTGTCAAGATCTCAGGAGTCAGCGAGAGGGTTGAGCAGGTGTACCAGTTTAAAAGCGCGCTCGATAATTCCAAAATTTTTCAGGGAGCGGTTCTTAAAGGTGTGCAGGAACGCGGGGGACGTCAATTTTTTGACATGGAATTGAAACCGATAGGAAGCGCGGAATGAAGGTTTCGCGGAGAGAAGTGGTTTTGGCTGTCATGACGTTTGGAGTGGGGCTGTTTGGGGGTACAGCCATCATGGTGCGGGCAAAACTGGATGAGTGGCTCGATCTGCGGCAGGAACAGAGGAAAATCTTGGAACAGATCGAAGAGGATCGGACAGTTTTGGCCGAGCACGAGCGCTGGAGCCGTGAGTTTGCGGATTTAAGCCGCATGTTGACGGAATTTCCGGCTGACAAGAAAATGGATGTATATTGGCTTTCTGTCATGGACGAGCTGGCGAAGAAACACGGCGTTACCATCAGCCAGCGGCAGGCTGGTGAAGAAAAGAGAATTGGCGATGTGTACGAGTTGCCGGTCGAGTGTTTGCGTTGGGAGGCTCCCCTTGAGGCCCTGGTGCATTTCCTCTTTGATTTACAGAGTGAGGGTGCTATGCTCGAAATAAGGGAGATGCTGATAACTCCCAAAGAGCCACGCACCGACAACCTGTTGCGGGGGCGATTCACTCTGTACTGTGCGTACACGCGGGAACCGGCTGGTCGCAAGAAATGAGTCGGTGCGGCAGCGAGCGAAGATGGCGCGGTGGGCTTTCAGACAAGGACGGCCATGAAACGGGTGAGGCGTCTGCACTGGATATTGCTGGCGGGCATGCTCCCTTGGCTGCGTGGGGGAGCGCAACCTCCCGCGGAAGAGCTGTCGTCTTCAGCGGCGCCTTTACGGTTGAAGTTCAACAACGCGCCTATTGAAATGCTGCTGGACGCCTACAGCGAACAGACCGGGCGGACATTGTTGATCGCACCTACGGTTCCCAAAGCAAATGTGACGCTCCGCAGCCAGACTGATTTGACCCTTCCCGAGTATCTTGATGCGATCGAGGCTGTGCTGGGCATGAACGGCATCGCCTTGATCAAAGAGGGGGACAAATTCTTGCGGGTGGTTCCCAACACGGCGGCGCGGACGGAACCTCTGGGCATTCGCGACTATACCGAAACCACGCCCCTGAAGGATTCAGCGGAGATCATCAGCCAGATGATTCCGTTGCGGCATATCGAGCCTGCCGATGCTCAGAAAGCCATTGAGCCGCTGAAACATCCATACGGCCAGATTCACGTTTTTGAGCGCATCAACAGCATCCTGGTTACGGATACGGCTGCCAATGTCAACCGTATGCTGCAAGTTCTTGCATACATCGACCAGCCTGTCGAAGCGCGGGAAGAGACCTTTGTATTCACTATTCGGTATGCCAAAGCGGCCGACATCAAGAAAAAGATCGAAGAAATCATCGCTGAGGCCCAGAAGGATCAGCAAAAATCGACCATTCCCCAACCGCGACTGTCAGGTCCACCGGGGGTGGTCTCCACGCCGACGACCCAGCCTTTAATTCCGGGGTTAATTCGAGCCGCGCGACCTGCCACGCCGGCGGAAACGACCCCGGCGCAGGTTGCTGCTGCCCAGACGGCCTCTCTGGCCGAGCGCGGCATCATAACCGGCACAGTGAAGATGGTGGCCGACGATCGCACAAACATCCTGATCATCATTACCCGGCCCGAGAATCTCAAGTTCTTCCGATATATCATCGACACTCTTGATCGGGAGACGGCGCCGGATGTCATTGTGCGTATTTTCCGTTTGGAATTTGCCGAGGCCAAAACGGTTGCGGGTATGCTGAACGAGCTGATCGGGGCGACGACGGCAAAAGAGGAACCAAAAACGGCCCCTCCTGCCAAGGAAGGCGCTGCGGAGTCGGGCGAAGCGAAAGCCCTGCGCGAGTATGTTGAGCGGCTGACGACGCCCGCTGCGGCTCCTGCCGCCGAAGCCAAGACCAAGGTCGGGCAGCTTTCGAAAGAAAACATTAAAATCATGTCCGACGAACGCACCAATTCGCTGATCATTATGGCGAGCAAAAGCGATTTGGCCACCCTGGCCGACATCATCAAGGACATGGATATGATGCTTTCTCAGGTATTGATCGAGGCGGTGTTAATGGAAATCAAACTGACCGGCGAGGTTCGGAGCGGGGTGGGTTGGCTTCAGAAATCGATGATGGCCTACAACAAGAAAGCCGACGGCCGGCGCACGGCAGCCTTTGCATTCGGCGGAGGGGGAGGCGGAAAGGACCTTCTGCCGATTGATGCCACCGGCAATATTACGTATCCGAGCATGGGCGGACTTTCCTACTATCTGACGTTGTTTGGGGTGGATTTGGACGTGATCATAGCTATGGCCTCTTCGGACAGCCGCACGCGCGTTATCTCCACGCCGGCAATTCTCACCACGGACAACAAAGAAGCAAAAATCAAATCCACCGAGTCGATCTATGTTTACAAAGGGACAACCTACCAGGGCACCTACGGCACAACTGTTGAAAATTTTGACACCCAGGAAGTGGGGCTTGTGTTGACCGTAAAACCCCACATCAATACCAACAAAGTGGTAATGATGGAAATTACCCAGGTTATTAGTGAGCCGGGGGACGTGGGACGGCAGGTTGCCGGCGGCAGGATCTCCAGTCAACGGGAGATTACAGCTTCGATTGCTGTCCACAACCGCCAGACCATCATGCTGGGCGGCCTGGTGCGCGATGACAGCAGTGCCAGCCGGACAAAGATACCCATTTTGGGCGATATCCCTATCGTTGGACGACTTTTTAACTCGTCATTGGACAATAAAGGAAGGCTGGAGACCGTGGTCTTCATTACTCCGTATGTTTTGGACACGGCAGAAGAGATACGGGCCGAGACGCAAAAAAGGCGGGCCTCTCTAAATATTGAAGACAGACACGGAACACCCGCGTTTTCCGAACAAGGCGAAATCCAAACGTGGCACAGCGGCTCACGCGCCGTGGATAAGGCGGACACACGGCGGTAGACAATTGACTTCGCCGTGAGCCTGAGCCTGGCCAGAACAGGCAAGATGCAAGCCCGGACCTTCGTCCCCGGTATCCGGTCGCCTGCTTTCACCGGTGCTGATGACGCTGCGGCTGGGGCGGTGCGAAAGCATATTCCCTGCGGCCGTCCCCAAATCTGGGATTAGGTTTGACAACACTATGCAATTTCAATAAAGTCCGCTCCGCTTTAGTTCACGAAGAAACAGCAAGGATTGAAATTAATGAAGACTTTTTTGCCGAAGGATCCTGGCGCGCAGCGCGCTTGGTTGCTTATAGATGCGGCCGGACAGCCGCTGGGGCGGTTGGCTGTGCGGATTGCTAATTTGCTCAGGGGAAAGCACAAACCGATTTTTTGTCCTCAAGTTGACACCGGCGACTTTGTGGTCGTCATTAACGCTGAGAAAGTCAAGTTGACGGGCCGCAAGGAAACCCAAAAGCTTTATGACCGATTCAGCGGTTACAGGAGCGGGCTTAAGCGGATTCCAGCGGCGGTCGTAAGGGCCAGACATCCTGATCGTCTGATTCGACTGGCGGTACGCGGCATGCTGCCGAAGAATCATCTTGGAAGAAAGATGTTTAGGCGCTTGAAGGTGTATGCGGGCGCAGAACATCCGCATACGGCCCAGAAGCCGCTTCCGGCGCAGATCAGTTAAGAAGGGGGAGTATCGTGCCCGACACAACAACGACCTATGAAGCGACCGGCCGGCGCAAGACAGCGGTGGCCAGAGTAAAACTGGTTCCGGGGACCGGCAATTGGAAAGTCAACCTGCGAGAACTAGGCGAATACTTCAAGAGTGACGCTCTGTGCAACTATATAAAACAGCCTTTGGCGCTCACGAATACGCTCGGCAAATTCGACATTTACGCGAAACTTTCGGGTGGCGGCATATCGGGACAGGCAGGCGCATTGCGACATGCAATCGCGCGGGCTTTGACGGTGGCGGATGCGTCGCTGCGCGAAGTTCTGAAAGGCAGCGGCTGCTTGACGCGCGATGCGCGGATGAAGGAACGCAAGAAAGCTGGGCAGCCCGGCGCCAGGAAACGGTTCCAATTCTCCAAGCGCTAGTTCGCGCTACCCGCTTGGCAAGTCGGCTCTCAACTTGAGGCCGTTTTTCGGCCTCCGCGCGTAGGCCGTCTGTTCCTAAAACGCACCATCCGGGGTGAAGCGGACCGCCAAGGAAAGGCTAAAGGCTTTTACAAATATCATCTACTTTTCTGAGATTGGGCGCGCTGATTATTGCCACACTTCGGCAGTTTTCCCCGCCGGTGCAGGCGGTTGCATAAACGTAGTTGATATTGATGCCAAGCTTGGCAATCTTCGAGACAACTCTCGCCAAAGCGCCGGGCTGGTTGGCAAGCTGCACCAGTACCACATCTTGAGTGACAAAGGCGATTTTCTTGCGGGTGAGGATCTGTCTTGTCCTGACGGCGTTGCTGACCACAATCTGCACCAGCCCGATATCCACACTGCTGGACACGGAAATGCCTTCAATGTTGATTTTTGCTTCGGCTAAGAGATTGGTCACTCTTGCCAAAGCGCCAGGCTTATTTTCAAGGTAAAGCGTGAATTGTTTTTTAATCATGTTTCAACCTCCCCTGTCATGTTCTTACGTTGTTAGGTGTTGTTTTTTACAGCGGTTATTTTTTGTCCCGGTAAGGCAGACGGCGCACCTGTCATCACTGCACATATGGCAGGCATAACATTCTCGACAGGGGTGCTTTCTAGGATTATCGCCGTTGCAGGCCGGGTCAAATACACGGCCCTTGATCCCTCGTAAGCGTACAAAACATTTCGCCATTTTTCTTTACCCCGCCCTCAATACAAGCAAGTAGCCTGCTTTTTGCGGTCCCGGCTCTCTCCACCGTGTATCTTTCAACCCTGCCCGCATAAGCTCTCACCACCTTTCATGATGCACTTTAGCCTTGGAGTAACGGGTCCGCGGCGGAGGGGTGTGAGCCGGCCATCCCACTGCAATGGCGGCTACCGGGATAACACCCGGGGGGATTGCCAGCACGCTGCGCACATGCTGCATCCGTTCTTCGCGCGGATGGACGCCGAGCCAACACGCTCCCAAGCCAAGTGCTGCGGCGGCCAAGAGCACGTTTTCGATCGCCGCGCTGCAATCTTGAAGCAGATACGACAGTTGTCCATCATGCGCTTGCTGTAGATCGCCGCACACGACCAGTCCTACGGCAGCTTCGGCGAGCATGCCGCCGTGCGGAAGACCCTGGGACAGGGTTTTCAGCGTAGATGGTTCCTTGACGACGATGAAGTGCCATGGATCTTTGCAAGCTGCAGAAGGCGCAGCCATGGCAGCCTCGAGTAGATCCCGCGTGATTTCGTCCGGCACCGGTTTCTTCGTATAACTCCGGACGCTCCGTCGTGCAAATATCAGGTTCAGGGTTGGGTTCATACGCATGCTCTCCATGTCAAACAGACTGGGGCGGGCCGAAGATCTTATCAAGCAAATTCTCCACATCTTCGGCTGTTACTTTGCGCGGATTGGCAGCCGTTGATCCCGACGCCATGGTTTCTTTAATGATCCAGGCACGGTCATGCACCGGGCGTCCCCAGAAGGGGGAACGCACTTCAAGACGCTGCAACAGTTCGCGCGTTATTGTCAGGATATCGTCCCCGAGTTCCCGGTCCAAAAGCGCGTATTTTTCGCTGCAGACCGGACGGTTGAATTCCAGGGCGTAAGGCAGACAAACAGCACAGACCACACCGTGAGGCACGCCGTAGCGTACCCCAAGCGGGTGGGCAAGTCCGTGCACGATTCCCAGACGGGCGTTAGCCAGGGCCACGCCGGCGAGATAGCTGCCGTAAAGCAAATGCCGGGCTTGTTCGCCGCGTGCTCCGGCGTACACGGCCGGCAGGTTTCGCGCAATGTGCACAGTGGCTTCCAATGAAAGTTGGTCCGAGAACCATGTTGCGCCGTTGCTGACGAACGACTCCACGGCTTGGGTAAAGGCATCAAGACCGGCCGACGCTATGACCGGAGGCGGACAGCTTCGCAACAGTTCATGGTCCAAGATAACCTGCCTTGCGATGAAAGTGGGATGGCGGAATGATTTTTTACTGCCGGTAATTGAATTAGTGAACACGCAGACCCCCGTGGCCTCAGAGCCGGTACCCGCGGTGGTGGGTACAGCTATGAAGGGCACACGCGCCGGCATTGGTTCGGCGCCCTCATGATACGCTGCGACCGGCAGGGGGGCTTCCAGCAAGCCGGCGCAGGCTTTGGCAAGGTCCAGGACGCTACCTCCGCCGACTCCAGCTACCCAGTCCGGCCTTGTTTCTCGGGCAACACTCAGCAGCTCTTCAAGTTGCTGCAAAGTCGGTTCACCGCCTTTGTGCTTCCATACGGCGGTGATCACGTCTGCAGGTCCGTTGGCGATAATCGCATTGAGCATACCGGTGGCATGCAAAGATCGGCCATGGATGATCAATCCTCGCCGGCCGAACTGACGGCATTGTTCCAGCAGCTTGAGAGCAGCCCCCGCGTGTGCCACCGTCAGTGACGGAATTGTGAGAACGTCAGGAATGTTTTTCATGATTTCCAACCGCTCGAATCGTTGGCAATGTCTGTGCGGCCGCGTCCTTATCACGTGGACGTCAATAGCACACTATGACGGCGGTAAGCTCAAGCGGTTCGTTACCTGTATTGCGAATTGAATGCGAAGCGCCGCTGCCAGTCAAGACGGCATCGCCGGCGCACACGGGGTTTGCGGCAGTTCCGTCCTCCACGATGCCGCTGCCCTGATGGATTATGAAGATTTCATCTTCGTTCTCGTGGGTATGCGGTCCGATGCTGCCTTGTGGGGGGATGGTAAGTTTGGCACACAGCCTTACCCTCGCAGTAAAATCATTTTTCTCAAAGTAGTGTAAAAAAGTGATGTTTCCCTCGCCTCCACGCATTTTATCACGCGTTTCCATCCTCATCTCGGCGGCCTTACGGATCATACCATCTCCTTTCGCGTTACTTACGGCTGGACATTTCGAACACTGGGCGACTACGCGCTTCGACTCTCAGTATAAGGCGCGACGTTGGCAGGGCAAGCGCGGTGTTGCAATTGTCTGCGATTCAGACAGTGGGGTTTTGGCTGCCGCCCACCGGCCAGATTCTCTGGCGGCGGCGGAAGTTTGAGCGACCAAAACGGCTGTCCCGCCGTCGTTGAGCCCGCCCAGCTCAAGGCGCAGATCGCCCCCCGTGTGCGCTTCACGGGCCGGACGGGAGGCGTGCGCGTATGCCGTGCCAGACTCGTTCACCGGCGACACAGGGTCGCCTGAGACTTCCTGCTGTCTGAGCGAGGTATAACAGGCGCGGCTTTTCCTAGCCCGGATTTTGCGTTGGAGAAACGGTCGGAGAGCAACGTTCCCCCGCCTGCGGCGGGGAGAACGTTACTACACTCTGCGACACCATGTGCACTTATAGTCGCCCATGCTTTGTTGGTGGCGTTCTTAATTACGTTTTTTCCCTGCCTGATCTCTCCCTCTTGCAGTCCCGTTCTCGCTGATCAGCCCTCTTTCCCCTAGTGGAGTTACGTTCTCCCCGAGCGAAGCGAGGGGGAACGCAGCTCCCCATGGGAAAACTCGCCACCCCCGCTGGCATCTCCCCCTCCGCCCACAACGTTCCCCCATGCTGTGCTTGGGGAGAACGTAACTCCACCTGAAAGCGTCTATCCGGAAGGGGTTTCGGGAATGACCGCGCTGGCAGTGTATGATGATACAGCGGCGTGTGGTTCGCTGCGCGACAGCGCACTCGGGCCGATCGCAACATCCGGGCTTATTTGACGGGCGCGATGGTTTGTTGAAAGAGGACAACCCGCGGACTGATGACGTGGAGTGCTGCGCGATAGCGTCGGGCCAGCCAAACCATGGTTTGCAGTGAATAGAAACATACGTGCGTCGGATCCGTGCGGTAATGCCACTGCGGAAAATCAGCCTCAGCTCCCAGCAATGCAGTCATTACGCCCAACCATCCGTGTTTACGCACAAGACGGAAAAGACAGTGCCAATCTTCGTGCGGGCGAGTGAAATGTTCGGCGGTTTCGCAGCAAGTGACGAAGTCATACTGTGCGTTGAGTGCTTCGCGTCGGTTCAGGTAGATGGGGTCGAAGCTCACCATCTGGAAACCTCTGGCCGCCAACAACTGCGCGAGGGCGGCAGTGGGACCTGCTCCAAAATCGAGACCTGCTGAATTGGGCTTAAGACGGGCCGCCAGAGGTTCAATCAAATTTTCCAGAAAAGCTCGATAACCAGGGTCGCGGGGATCGTTCTGATGCAGATCATAACGTATTTTCTGAGCTGCGAGGGACAGATGAAATTCTTCAGGCACAAAGACCAGGTGACATTCTTTACATTGCCAGTACTCGCGGGTTTTGTCGGTGTGGAAACGCGATATTTCAGTGCTTTGGCAAAGAGGGCAGATGTTGGGCATGACTGATCAGCGAATTCATTGCATATTGTGTTCCATATCACGCTACGCGGCAATGACTTCAAAGTCAAAGCCCCGGCCGATGGCTGCGCCGAAGCGCGAACTCCAGTTCGAGGAAAAAGAGTCTCACCTTCATTCTTCACATGGCCAGCCCAAAGGAAACGCACAAGCGGGTAGGTAGCAGGCGTCGCGTGCCGGGGGTCAATCCCGTCCGCCTGCAGCTTGATTGTTTTGGACAAACGTAAAATCTCGGCCAGCGTTGCATCACAGCACGGGTGTCAGCAAACTGCAGAAGTTTTCAGCCAGTTTTTTGATTGTCGGGCGCGCCCTCCAGATTACGAGATCCAGCTCGCGGGCGGCGGCCATCTCTTCGAGCACTATTTGTTTCATTCTGTTCGCGAATGCCGGATCAAAAACTGCGAGGTTGGTTTCATAGTTCAACCGCAGGCTCCGGACGTCGAGGTTAGCGGTGCCCACAATGGTGAGCGTATCGTCAACTATCAGGGCTTTGGCGTGGAGAAACGGCGGAGGGCGTTCAAAGATGCGCACGCTGGCCGAAAGAAGATCATCATAGTATGCCCGACCCGCCATACCGGCATAAGGGTGATTGTTTTTCAGCGGCACCAGGAGCCGCACATCCACCCCCCGCAGCGCTGCTGAGCGGAAGGCTCGCAGCAGGTCGGGCGTGGGAACAAGATAAGGCGTAACGGCTAGGAGTTGTCTACGGGCGGCGGTAATGGCGGCAAAGAAGACATCTGTCATCACCTCCACCTCAGCCGCGGTCGGGCCGCCGTTAACTACGCGGATGAGGGAAGTTCCGGTCGGAGATACCTGGGGAAAATGGGCCTCGGTCAACAATACATCCGGGCTTTCGTCCGTCATGAAATACCAGTCGCGAAAGAAAGTATACTGCAGCTCCTGCACGATAGGGCCTGTGACAGCGAAGTGGTAATCCCGATCAGGCGGCAACGCATCTCTCCAGACGTTGTTTTCTGCAAGATTGATGCCGCCAATAAATGCCAGATTGCCGTCTACAATCAGCAACTTGCGGTGGTTCCGCAGGTTTAATTGAAACTGCCTTTTGATCGGGTTTGCCTGAGTCCAGCCGACAACTTTGAAATTCGGCAGTTTCAGGTAGTTGTCAATCAGGCCGCTGACCCAGGCCCGCGTGGAACCGAATCGATCGAAAAGAAAACGCACGGTTACTCCGCTCCGTGCCTTTTGGGCCAACGCGTCCAGAAACATGCGACCGATGCGATCGTTGCTGATGATAAAGGTTTGAACGTGAATGTGATGGGTTGCTGCTTCTACAGCGGCGAGCATTCGGGGAAAAGCCTCTTCGCCCGTGACCAGGGGTTCAATCTTATTTCCTTCGAGAAGCGGATAATCGGGAAGAATGGCGTTCATTGAGCAGTTCAACTCGCGGGCAAAAGTATCCGCAGGTTCCGCGGCTCGCGCCCGGTGCACGGCACGCCAATAAGCGAGCGGCATGGCCGCGTCTTCGCGCACGATCCTTTCGGTGAGCAGCTCCTGATCAGAACGCTGTTTGCGCCAACCCTTACTGGGGACACGGTTCACTCCGAATCCGAGAAAGAGAAGCGGACCGACAATGGGAAATGACCAAGCCACAAATATCCAGAGCAGAGCTGAGGTTGCTTCGCGCCGGTGCTTGAGGCAATGGATGGTCACAAGTGAGAAGGCCGACAGATGCAGGGTCCAGAAAATGGCCCAGCGGATATGGGTCAACCATTCCCACAGTGTAACAGATACTGACAGCGCAGGTTCCACAGGGGCAAGTATAAGCGGCTGTGGCGGATCTAACCAGTCATAATAATCCCAGATTTTGCGTTTGAGAATTGGCAGGTATTTGTATCGTGCTGCGCGCAAATAAGTTGAAATGCAATGCGGTTGCCCATCTTTTGCACTGAAATGTGAAAGCCACTTCTGAAGAGAAAAGCAGGCTATTCTCAAACCCTACGGGATTGTCGAAAACAGGCAATCTGCTGCGTTGCGGGAGGTTCGGAGTATGGGCATACACCTTCACCTCCCGCGCCTTGCATCTTGCCTGTTTTGGCCAATCGCAAAATCTGGGATAATCTAAAATCAAATGACGTCATGTTGTGCGCGCCTGCACGTCGGGCGGGCCCGGCAATCGCGAAAGGGGCGCGGTGCTCTGCGCCCGGCCCTAAGAGGGCTCAACGAGCACACAGTCGCCGTTTTGCCTGCTTGCTCTTCTGCTCCGGCCGGAGAAACCGGGCCGCGGGCAGCAGCCAAAACTTCGTTGTCTGAATTGCAGAATCTAATAATTTCGGATTTGCGTTTGAGAAATGGGCGCAGAACAACGTTCCCTTTCGCTTCGCCCGGAAAGAACGTTACTGGATTTTTTCGTCTTGTGGGATTAGGCAGGTACATCGTGACCCACCCTCCGAGGGGTTGCGAGTGGTGACAGAGAAGCGGATAGAAGCGATCAGGGGCCACCTCCGGAGGTGGCCCCTGATCGGCCGCGACGATATAATCGCCAGAGCATGTACACGTACAAAGAAGTCTACGCCATGAAGGGTCAGCGCTACCTCCTCCGTCAGCGTGTCGTCGAACATGCCCGTCAGTACGGCATCCGCGCGGCCGCCGGGACGTTCGGCTGTTCCCGCAACACCGTGCGCAAGTGGGTCCGCAGGTACCAGCCCGGCAAGCCCTCTAGCTTGTCGGAACGAAGTTGTCGGCCCCATCACTGCCCGCACCAGACCCCCAGGCGCCTTGAGCGTCAGGTGCTGGCCGCCCGAGATCTGACCGGTTTCGGTGCCCAGCGACTCAAGGTTGAGTTCGGCCTGAAATGCTCCGAGGG
>Ga0209101_1001106_pt1 | contig 20831 bp, 9 predicted proteins | sample ConPoolayeCmetaG_FD_185481 | JGI IMG/M metagenome (GOLD analysis project Ga0209101, IMG submission 185481) | Hot spring microbial mat communities from California, USA to study Microbial Dark Matter (Phase II) - Cone Pool mat layer C metaG... ...
CCCCTGTAGCCTCAAAGATCTGATAGTGGCCCCGGGCCTGGAGCACGCGGCGCAGTAATCGCCGGGCGTCAGGGTCGTCCTCGACGATGGCCACGCTCTGTACCCGGGTGTCCAGCTTGTCCAGCGAGGTGAGCAGCCCCTCCTCGGTGCCCTCGATCCGCCCGGCCTGGGAAACATCCAGGCTCCGCTCCCAGGCATCGCCCAGCAGGAACTTTTCCACGGGGAAGGTGTGGCCGGAGCAGTTGACCACCACTACATCGTCCGGCCGGATGGTGCCGTTGCTGACCAGTTTGAACAGGCCGGCGAAGGCCAGGCCGGCGGCCGGTTCCATGGACAGGCCATCCATCTTGGCCATGACGTGCATGGCCCGGAATGCCTCCTCGTCACCGACTGCTTCAAAGACGCCCCCATATTCGGCGATCACCCGGCGCAGATAGGTATAGGCCAGGCCCGGGTAGCCGGTCGCAACGGTAGTAATGACCGTCTGAGGGTTCACCACCGGCTCGGCCACCTCCAGGCCCTTGCGGAAGGAATGGACCATCGGCGCACAGCCGGCAGCCTGGATGCAGGCCAGTTTGGGCAGGCGGTCCACCAGGCCCATGTCGTACAGTTCCTTGAAGCCCTTCCACACCCCTACCGGCCCCAGGCCACCGCTTACAGCCTGCACGTACCAGTCGGGCGCTCTGAATTTCGGATATGGGAGATTGGATATTAGATGTTGGGGCGAATATCCCAGATCGAAGATCTGCCCCAGTTGCTCGGCGATCTCAAAGGCCACCGTTTTCATACTCTCTTTGGCGGCAAAGCTCTTGATCCCCTGGTCCAGGTGCAGCCCTTTGCGCCGGGCAAAGTCGGCAGCCACCTTCTTGGTCTGGTCGTAGGTGCCGGTGACCTTGATCACTTCCGAGCCATACAGGGCTACCTCGCGCATCTTGTCGGCCGGGACGCTGCTGGTGAGAAAGGTCCACAGTTTGATGCCGGCCAGGGCCGAATAGGCCGAATAGGAGATGGCCACATTGCCTGTCGAAGCCACCACCGCCTCGGTGATCCCCTGTTCCTTCATCACCGAGATAGCCAGCGCCGCCTGCCGGTCTTTGAACGAGCCGGTCGGCCCCTGGCGCTCATCTTTGATCAAGATGTAGGGCCGGCCGAGCATCATCCCCAGGTTGACGGCGTGCAACAATGGGGTGCCCCCCTCACCCAAGGTCAGAATATTGGCCGGATCCTGGAGGGGGAGCAGTTCCCAGTAGCGCCACATGCTGAACGGCCGCCTGGCCAGCAGGTCAGGCAACCGCTCGCGGAGCGCCTCATAGTCGTATCGCGCATCCAGCCACTCGCTACCGCACACCGGGCAGGCCAGCAACGGCCGCCTCAGCGGTTCACGGTAGCGGCAGGCCGGGCATTCGGTCCAGATCGGTTTATTCTGTGTCATACCTCCTGCCTCATGGGTCACGTGCAACTACAGGCGATTGAAATCGCCCTCCCTGGGCACTTGGCCAGGTGTCGGCCTCCGCCGACACTTTTCAGGTGTGCATCACCAGAAAGGTCGGCGCAGGCCGACCACTGGCCACAGGCCCCAACGGGTGACTTTCAGTCACCGCCTACTCGCGGGCAACCCTTCTCAGCACCTCCAACAGATCGTCACGGGTGACCGGTTTCTGCAGGCAGGCTGCCGCCCCCAGGCTCAAGCCCTGCTCCAGGCCCTCCACGATACTGCACAGGATGACCGGGATGTCCCGGGTGAGCGGGTCCTCCTTCAGGGAGCGCAACACCTGCCAGCCATCCGGGCTGGGCATCACCACATCCAGGGTAATGGCGTTGAGCCGCGAGCCCAGCCGCCGGGCCGTTTCCAGAGCCAGGCGCGATTGTGTCACCCCGACCACCTGGTAGCCGTCATGTTCAAGGTAGCGCTTCAGCAGAGTGATCACCCCGGCATCATCATCTATGGCCAGGACCACCTTCTTGCCGGGGTCCAGATGGACCTCCTGAGCCTCCCCCTCCTGCCTGAGCTGCGAGCGGTAGACGGGCAGAGTAAAGGAAAAGGTCGAACCCTTGCCCGGCTCGCTCTGCAGCCAGATCTTGCCGCCATGCATCTCCACAAAACTCCGGCTGATGGCCAGGCCCAGACCGGTACCGCCGGCGCGTCGCGTGGTTGAAGCATCCACCTGTTGGAAGGGGATGAACAGCCGTTTCTGCGCCTCGGGGTCAATGCCGATGCCGGTGTCGGTGACATGGATGGTCACAAATTCGGGGTCGGCTTCGGCCCTCAGCTCAATGTAGCCCCGTTCGGTGAACTTTTCGGCGTTAGACAGCAGGTTGAGCAGCACCTGACGCACGCGCTGGGCATCGGCCCACACCGTCGGCAGCTCCTCCGGCACCTCAACCCGCAATTCGATGGGTCGGTCCTTGATCAGCGCCCTGGCGACCGACAGCACGCTGTCTATAATCGGGTGTAAGGCGACCTCCTCGAAGGTGAGGTCCATCTTGCCGGCCTCGATCTTGGACATGTCGAGGATGCTGTTGATCAGGCCCAACAGGTGCTGCCCGCTGTTGTAGATAGAGTTCAGGTCCGCCTCCTGAAGCTCGGTCAGCGGTCCGTCAATGCCCTTGAGCATCACCCGCGAGAAGCCGATGATCGAGTTGAGCGGGGTCCGCAACTCGTGGGACATGTTGGCCAGGAACTGGGTCTTGAGCCGGTCTACTTCACGCAACTGTTCGGCGGTCTGCACCAGGCGCTCGAAGGCGCGGGCGTTTTCGATGGCAATCGAAGCCTGAGCCGCAATAGTCGCCAGCAGTTCCACATCCTGGTCGGTGTAGAGGTTGGGCTCACGCCCCTGGACCGAAAGCACACCGATCACCTGGCCGCGGACGGTTAAGGGCACACCCAGGAACGAGCGGCTCGGATGCTCGCTGATGGGGATGGCCCGAAAAGGGGCATCGGCCGGCAGGTGGTGCAGGTCCGGCACATGGAGCGGCTGGCCGGTCTGGATGATATAGCCGGTGATGCCCGGATTATGGTGGATGTCCAGCGGCTCAACCTGGCGTAGGCCATCCACCCCGGTCAGCAGGGGGAACTCGATCAAACCGGTGTTCTCGTCGTACAGGGCCACGTAAAAGGTATCGGCGGTCAGGATCTGGCGGCATTGCTCGTACAAGGTCTGGAGCACCTGCTCCAATTCCAGGCCGGAGGCAAGGCTCAGGCCGATGCGGTTGAGGGTGGCCAGTTGCTCGGCGCGGCGGCTGGTTTCCTCGAACAGGCGGGCGTTTTCCAGGGCCAGGGCCACCTGGTCGCTGATGGTCTGCACCAGGGCGATCTCATCATCGGTCCACAGACGACGTCTGTCGGTTTCTTGCAGGTCCAGAACACCGATTGTCTGGTCGCGCAGTTTGATCGGCGCGGCCAGGGCCGCCTGCACCGTCGGGCTTCCGCGCCCATTCCCTCCCCGGCCTGAGCCGAGGGAGGGGGTGGGTTCGGGAAAGACCACCGGTTTGTCCTCGGCCAGCGCCCGGAGCGCCTCAGGCGGCCAGGGTTCGGCCAGGGGAGGAACCCCGCTCCGCCGGTATTCGTAGGCCAGTTCACGTCGCTCCTGGACCACCCGGCTCCATTCCTGCCGCACATAGCGGCGTTGCACGGCCTGGATCTCGGCCAGCGCCTTCTGGCTTTGCTCGAAGAGCCGGGCGTTCTGGATGGCGATGGCCACCTGGTCGGCCAGGATGCTCAACAGAGCCATATCCTCATCGTCGTAGGCAGCCGGCTCAGAGCTCTGCACATCCAGCACGCCGATGACCTGACCGCCCACCTTCAGCGGCAGGGCCATCTCGGAGCGGGTATGAGGCAGGTCGGGGTTGTCAAAGTACACCGCATCGGCCCCCACGTCCAGAGCGATGCGCGGCCGGCCAGTGGCGGCCACATAGCCGACAATGCCCATCTCGCCTACCTTCAGCCGGTGGCCGCGGGCCAGCATCCGCTGGCCGCCCTCACTGCTGGCCGCCTGGAGCACGGCATACTCGCCCATCTCGTCTACCAGAAAGATGCCGGTGTGATACCAGCCGAATCGGTCGGAGATGAGGTGCACAATCTGCGGCAGCAACTGCTCCAGGTCTCGGACCGAAGCAATCGCCCGGGCCACCTCGGCGTTGGTCTGAAGCTGGATCGTGCGGCGTTCCATACGCCGCGTGGCTTCAGCCAGTTCGTGGGTGCGCTCCTCGACCCTGTCCTCCAGCTCTCGTCTCCAGCGCTCCAGTTCAGCGTAGGAGGCTTTCAGGCTGGCAGCCATGTCATTGAAAGCCATAGCCAGGTCCTGGAACTCGTCGCCGGTCCGCAGGTCAATGACCTGATCCAACTGCCCGGCCCCCAGCCGCCGCGCCCCTTCTTGCAACGCCAGGAGCGGCCGGACAATCCGCCGGGGCAGGATCAGGCTCATGCTTCCGGCCACGACCATGCCGGCGACAAGCAACACGCCCAGCAGAATCAGCATCTGTCGCACACCGGCCAGCCCTTCGGCCGTGGGCAGTTCGACGATCAGGGTCCAGGGGGTGCCGGAAACCGGGGCAGCCGTGCCGATGACCCGTTCTCCCTCCAGACCGCGATATGGACTTCCTGCCGTTGTCTGGTTGGCCTTCAACTGGCGCACAATCGGGACTGTTTCCAGGCTCCGGTTCTGAAGCGCCAGATAGCGGGAGAGGTCCGAGTGGGCCAGCAACCGGCCATTGTCAACGTCGGCCAGGTAGGCATAGCCTGTCCGCCCCACCTCCACCTGGGCTATGGCCTCCCACATCCCCCTGACACTCACCTCGGCCATGAGCACCCCATTCCGGTCGCGCCCCACAATGGGCACCGCCATCGTGACCACCGGCAGGGAGCTGTAAGGGGAGAGATGGATCTCCCGCTCGACATAGGTCTGGCCCTGGATGGCCTGCTGAAAGGCAGGAGAGTCGGCCCGGGAGCCCAGATCTGACAGGAGAAAGGTGTAAAACTGAGAGACCCTGGCCAGCTCGTGACCCTGGTCGTCGGTCAGGGTGAGTTCCTCAAACAGGTCACGCTGCCTGTTCATCAGGGCGCGCAGTTCCTTCTGCTGAATCTCCATGCTCCGCAGCAGCAAACCACCCAGAGCACTGACCTCCCCATAGGTGTAGAGCTTATCCCGGGCCTGGGCCAAATAGGTGGAGATGAGCAGCGCCGCCTCATCGGCCGTCTTTTGCTGACGAAAGGCAATCTGCTGCATCAGCGCGTTGTAGCTGACAGAGGTGAGCACCAGGCCCATAACCAGCAGCAGCGTGCCGGCCAGTGACACAAAGGCCAGTGTAAGCCGGACAGCCAGCCCCCGCCGTCGCAAACGTTTGTCAGACATCATACCGCTTCTCCCTAATCCGGACCAGCCGGAAGCAGACAAAGAATCTCCGTGCCCTCTGCGTGCTCTGAATTTTCCTGTCCACCGGGGGATGGTTCATAACAGGTTGACCCCTGATGGGACACGGATAAACACGGATGAGACGGATCAACACGGATTTTACCTTCGATCATCCGTGTTCATCCGTGAAATCCGTGTCATCCGTGTCCTATAAAATTCTGCCCGTGTGAAAAGTGTCAACCAATTTTTGCCGATCCTGGAACCATCCCTCCACCGGGCCGGAATTTTTACTCGTGTCCTATTGGCCCCAACCGGGCATCGGCCAGATCAGATCGCGGCTGGCCAGGTCCCATGGCCAGACGGTGTAATAAGCCCGCTCCTGGATCTGGACAATGATCCCCCTGGCCAGGACATTCTGCCCGGTCTGAGGATCGAATCGCACACCATCCCAAGGCATGATCAACTGCTCCGCCGGCAGGTTGGTAGCCAGCAACGCCTGGCGGATCCGCTCCGGTTCGGTTGACCCGGCGCGGTTGATGGCATCGGCCAGGACAATGAGGCCGGTAAAGGCCCGCGTCGAAGTGCCGGTCATATTGGCCCCATACCGTTGATGGTACAGGTCGTTGACCTGGGTGATCAGGGGGCGCGCCCGGCCCAGGTCGAGCGCCCACACCTCGCGGCTGAGCACATAATTGGCATCATCGCCCAGGGTGTTGACAAAAGTGGGGCTGATAAAACCGGCATCCATGGCCAGGATGGCCTCAGGCCGGTAGCCGAAAGCCTTGTAGGTCTGCATGAACAGAATGGCATCCTGATCGTACGAGGCCTGCATCACCACCGTGGCCCCGCTGGCCACGATCTTTTGCACCTCGGCCCGGACATCGGTGGTCGTGGCCGCATAGGGGACCTCGGCGGCCACGGTCAGCCCGGCCTGCTGAGCCTGCTCGCTCTCCAGTTGGCCAACGCCGGTCCCAAACAGGCTGTTCTCGTAGACGATGGCAAGCGATTGAGGGGCAAGGCCCCGTCTGGCCTTCAGGTCGGCCAGAAAGTCGAAAAAGTTGCGGACAAAGATCGAGTCATCGGCTGTGGTGCGGAAAAACCAGCGGAAGCCGCGTTGGGTGAGCGAGGCGGAAGAGGATTCGGGGTTCAGGAACGGTACCCCGGCCGCCTCGGCCACCTGGCTGGCCTGGGCAGTGACACTACTCTGGTAGGCACCCAGCAGGGCGACCACCTTCTCCTCCTCCAACAGACGCCTGGTCTCGGCCGCCCCCTTCTCCGGGTCGCCGCCATGGTCGGCCCAGACGATTTCGATCCTGGCTCCTCTCAGATTGGGCAGGCCGGCCGTCCGGGCCAGAGGCAGGTCCAGGTCATATTCGCCATTGATGATCTCCACGGCCAGTTCGATCCCCTGGCGGATATCGGCACTCGGCGCCAGGGTGCCACTCAACGGATAGACCGCCCCGATGGGCACGGTGGCCGGGGGTTTCTGGCCGACGTCACAGCCGGCGATGAGCGGGATGGCCGACATCAAAAAACTAAAAACGCTGAGAATTCTCAGAAAACGGGACATGATCCACTCCTTTCCAGGCTCAACCCGTCGTCAACGGTTCATCGTCGGTTCCATCTGAAGTTCCGGGTCCGGCCTCCTGACCCTGGAGTGCCGAAACCTCTCCCAGCCGGACGACAGCCCGCGCTGTGCCCAGCGCCCGCCCCAGCTCCACCGCTGTGGTTTCCAGAATGCTCTCGATGTCGGTCGAGGCGCGGATCCGGGCCGTGATCTCACCGATGAGCCGCTCTCGCTCGGCACGACGCTGGGTGTCGGCAAACAGGCGGGCTGTTTCCAGAGTCTGCCCCAACTGATCGCTGACGGCGGCGATGAGGGCCAGATCGTCCTCTGTCCACCAGCGTTCGCCGGCCGGGGCCTCCACTCCCAACACACCGATCGTCTCACCGCGCACGGTGATGGGAATGGCCAGGCCGGCCCACCCGCCATCATCACCACTGTGGACAGTCACCACCCCCCTCTGAGCGAGGGCCTGCTCCATCTCCGGCCGCCAAAAGTCAGGAGCGATCACCACCTCGTCGGCAGGCCCGCTCAGGTCATACACAAAGCCGCTGCGCCGCAGGGTCTCGTGCTGGCGCAGGTGGTCTTGCCATTCACGGCGCAGGTAGTTGCGGTGGGTGGCCTCCACCTCAGCCAGAGCAGCGCGGGTCTGCTCAAACAGGCGGGCGTTCTCAATGGCCATAGCCGCCTGGCTGGCCATGCCGACCATCAGGTCCAGGTGGCGTTGGGTGAAATCGGGTTCATCTATGCGGTTGACAGCCGTCAGGGTGCCCAGGAGCCGGCCCCGATATTGCACCGGCACCACGCAGATAGAACCGCTGCCGCGCCGGGCGCGCCGCTCCTGGGCCGCCGGACTCTCACGCGGATCGGGGACTCCTTTGGGTGACAGGACCGGAGCCATGTTGCGCAACACCCAACCGCTCAACCCATCCCACAGTTCATCGAAGGTCAGGGGGTCAATCTGATCGGCCTCCACCCCGCCCCGGATCAGGTGGGTCACCCGCCGGCGCTCCAGGTCTATCGCATACAGGGCAACACGGCGGGCGGGCAACGCTTCGGCCACCGTATCTACGACCGCCTGCAAAGTATCGGTCAGATCGCCGAGGGCAGCCGCCGACCGGGCAGCACGGTAGAGAGCCTGAGTCTCGGCCAGGGCCATCTGGGTTTCTCTCAGGCGGAGGATGGACTGAACAGCCACCGCTGCCTGAGCGGCCAGAGTCATCAGCCGCCGCAGTCGAACCTCGTCGAACTCGACCGTCTGGGACATCACCGGGTTGAAAAAACCGATCCACTGCCCGGCTGCCACCAGGGGCAGCATGACGGTGCTGCGCGCCAGGAAACTATACTGGTACAGGGCGCGTGTGACCTCATCCAGGCGCGGGTCGGTTTCCACATCACCCACTGCTGTCGGCTCGTCGGGGCGGAGCAGGTGGACGGCAGGGAAGAGGCCTAACTCGAAGCGGATGCCAACCCTGGAAATGGGATTGTCCTTCAGCTCATCCCAGGCAGCCACAGTTTCCACATATTCAGGCACATCATCGCCAACCCAGGGCCGGTTGAACAGGCCGATGACAGCACGGCTGAGGGCCGGGAGCTCCACCCCCTGGATCAAAGCATGGAGCACCTGGTCCAGGGTAGTGGCGGTGTTGAGGGCAGCACTGGCCCGGTAAAGCGCCTCGGCTTCGGCCAGGGCAGCGCGGGTCTGCTCAAACAGGCGGCGGTTCTCGATGTAGCCGCTCACCCGCCGGGTGATGTCCCCCAGCAGCGCACTCTCCTCATCAAGAAAGTCGTGCTCCTCCAGGTAGGCCACATACACCCGCCCCAGCGCCTCACCCCCAATCCGCATCTGCTGCACCATCTGCCACGGCTGCCTGACAGCCTCAGCCGCACCATAGAGCTGACCCTCATACTCGATGGCCGCCCGACATACCTCCGCATGGCGCATGGCTGCCGGGATCCTCTCGGTTACCCATGTCAAAAAGTCGGGCACCGGCGGCGTCTCTTCCATCTTGCGCCCGATATCGTTCAGACAGTCAAGGGCTTTGACCCGCTCCTCCATCAGGAGGGTAGCCCGCTGTGCTTCGTCGAACAGGCGTTGGTTCTCCAGGGCCAGAGCCACCTGCTCGACAACCGTTTTGACCACAGCCAGCTCATCTTCGCTCCACGGCCTGGACCCTTCGCGGCGGAAGCCGATGGCGCCGATGACCTCGCCGTACAGCCGGAGGGGAACGGCCAGGCTCGTCCCGGTCACCGGATCACCCTCGACGGCAATATCTGCCCGTTGCACGGCGGGGGTCATGGCCGGCAGCCAGGCCTGGTCGGTTGGACCTTCGTTGCCGTCGGCGCGGAAGTAGCCCAGGCTCGCCTCGGCCTCAGCGTACCCTTCCCAGGCCTGGCGGAAGTAGCGGCGCTGAACAGCCGTAACCTCGGCCAGGGCTGCCTCCAGTTGCTGCCGGCTTTGCTCGAGCTGGCGCATGGCCCGTTCCTGCTCGGCCATCATCTCCCGCAGGTCATCCACCATCATCTCCAGGCCGACGGCCAGGTCGGACAGGACCTCAATCCCCTCCGGGATCTCGACCTGGACATCCAGGTTCCCCAGGGCGACCGATTGAATGACATCCAGCAGTCCCCGGACCTGCTGTTCCACCAGCCGTTTATATTCCTCCAGGCCAATGTCGCTCATGCCCATTACTCCTTACACCGGTCTCCAGCACACCGCCATCCGCTCGTGAGAGTGCCCCAACCGTCCCCTCCCATCGGACCGGGCAACCTGGCGGGAGCAGATCGGGGTCTATGCAGACTCACCCCGCAGCCAGGCCAGGGCCTCCTCCTCCGAGGCGAAAAAGCGGATGTCATCGCGCCCGGTTGCTTTCAAGATGAATCCGACGAGGACCCGGGCATAAGGGCTGGCACTCAGCATGGCCGTTCTGCCGACGCGGGGATCGGGATTGCGGAACGAGGCCAGGACCAGTTTGCGGGCCGCAGCCGACATCTTGCCCAGCCGACTCGCATCCACAAGAAAATGAAGCGGCTGTCCCGGCGGGGCTGCCTCTAAATATGCCTGGTAAGCGTTGGCATAGTCATACCAGCCCTCCTGGTCAACATCGCCGACAAATCTGGCACGCAAAATACCATCGTCTCCCATCTGCAATGTATATTCCATGTTCTGCCTCCTCCTACCCGCCCCGTGGCGGTGTTCCCTGGGTGGCGAGCAGTTGAGCCTGTGTACCCAGGCGTATGACAGCTTCAGAAGCTCCCAGCATCTGCCCCAGCTCCTGCAATACAATCCGCATGATGGCCTCCCGGTCCACCCCCCGGCGCACCCGGTCGGTGATGGTGCGGGTCAGTCGCTCGCGCTCAGCCAGGGCCTGGGTCTCTTGAATCAGGCGGCGGTTCTCGATGTAACCACTCACCCGCCGGGTGATGTCCCCCAGCAGCGCACTCTCTTCGTCGAGAAAGTCGTGCTCCTCCAGGTAGGCCACATACACCCGCCCCAGCGCCTCACCCCCAATCCGCATCTGCTGCACCATCTGCCACGGCTGCCCGACAGCCTCAGCCGCACCATAGAGCTGCCCCTCATACTCGATGGCCGCCCGACATACCTCCGCATGGCGCATGGCTGCCGGGATCCTCTCGGTCACCCATGTCAAAAAGTCGGGCACCGACGGCATCTCTTCCATCTTGCGCCCGATGTCGTTCAGACAGTCAAGGGCTTTGACCCGCTGGCTCATCAGGAGGGTGGCCCGTTGTGCCTCGTCGAACAGGCGTTGGTTCTCCAAGGCCAGGGCCATTTGCTCAGCAATCGTCTCTACCGCCGCCAGATCCTCCTGGCTCCAGCCTGCGGCCGTGGGGCTATAGCTCCCCAGCACACCAATAACCTCGCCGTGGAGGGTAAAGGGCAGAGCCAGCGTGCTCCCTCCCTGTTCATCCTGTTCGATGACCATCTCACCCTGTTGCAGAGAGGTGGTCATGGCCGGCAGCCAGACATCCGCTGCCGGCCTGGCCTCAGTCATGGTGCGTTGGTACCCCTGGATGGCTTCCTGGGCAGTGGCATACGACTGCCAGGCCTGCCCTATGTAGCGCCGCTGGGCCATTTCCAGATCCTGGAGCGCGACCCGGAGTTGCTCAAACAGGCGGGCATTCTGAATGGCATTGGCCAGCTGGCCAGCCAGGGTCTCGAAGGTGATGATATCCTCAGCACTGAAGGCGGCCACACGGTCACTCTGGATGGTCATGGCCCCGATGACCTGCCCCCGCGAGATGAGAGGCAGGGCCATCTCCGAGTGGGTGTCGGGCAGCAGCGGATTGTCGAAACGCACCGGTTCCTGGCCTACATCGAGGGCGATGCGCGCCCGGCCATGGGCAACGCACCAGCCGATCATGGACGCCCCGCCGACCTGCAGCTTGTGGCCCCGGCGGAGCATCTCCCGACCCGCTTCCCCGGTTCCGGCGTGCAAGACTGCCCATTCGCCCGGTTCGTCCACCAGAAAGATGCCGGCATAGTAGAGCTTGAAACGCTCGCGGATCAGGTCTACCGAGGTACGCAGCAGCTCACCCAATTCCAGGATAGAGGAGGCGATCCGTGTGATCTCGGCAGCCGTCTGAAGCTGGACCTGACGTCGTTGCAGGTCAGCCCGCAGGCTCCGTTCGAGGGAGATTTGGGTTTCCAGAGCCCGGGTCAGGCCGTGATGGAAGCGCCCCTGTTCCCTCAGGATGTCATCAGCCCGCGCCTGGATATAGCCCAGTTCAAACTGCCTGCGAAACGCATCGGCTGCTGGCCGCAGCGCCCGGAGCCGGTCAGGATCGGCCTCCAGCATGGCCAGGGCGGCCTGGGTCAGGCAATCAACTGCCATCACGGCCGATCGCGGTCCCAGCCCCTGTTCAACCAGGTCGGCCACGAGGCGGAATAGCTCAGCTTCCGCAAGCCCACCATCCAGGCTGTGTAGAAAGGTGTCTACGATGGCCCGGCTGGCAGCCGGGAGAGCACGGACCGAAGCCAGGCGCCGTGCATTATCGAAAACGTTCTGGCGTAAGGTGCTCTCTACCGCCGCGCAGAGCTCAGCAGCCCGGTCACGCAACAGATCGCTCCCTGATGCGGCAAGTGACATAGGTTCCATCCTTTCCCCTGCTCCGCCGCCTGTAGGGCAACTGCGAGCAGTTGCCCTACTTCAGCCCCGGCATTATTTTACCATAAAAGCACCATAAAATTCAAGCCCAACCCCTTCCCGGTCCTCCTCGGTGATCTGGTCCTGCAGGCCCAACCACTCGGCCAAAGGGCGAAAGCCGCGCTCATCGGCAGTCCAGGGTTTCATCAACTCCTGTGCCCTCTCCAGGGTTAAAAAGTGATAAGGGCTGCCCATCTGGTCAAACATGGCCACAAATTGATCCATGCGGGGCGTTGTCAGATTGGGGTCCTTGGTCTCAAAGGTGGCGAACAGCTTGCTGCCTGGCGCCGCCCACTCATACAGAGCTCTGGCGATGCGGCGGACCTCCTCATCTTCCAGAAAGCAGGTAATGGCGTTAAAGCCGATAGCCACCCGGCGTTGCTCGCCAAACATGGCCGCGATCACCGGCGAATTCAGGATCGTCTCGATGTTGCGGATGTCCTCCTGAATGTACCGGGCCCGGGGATTGTCGCCCAGGATCTCGGTGCCATAGGCCACGACGATCGGGTCGCTGTCCACATAGATCACCCGTGCCTGAGGCGCGGTGGCATGGATATGTTCCTCGGTAGGCAGTCCGGAGGCCAGGTCCAGAAAGCAATCAAAGCCTTCGTCGGCCAGTTGTTGAACCGCCTCGTGCAGAAACATGCGCAACATCCGCACCCATTTACGGGTCGAGGGGATCAGGCTGATCATATACTCCGCAGCCTGGCGGTCCGCCTCAAAATTGTGATGGCCGCCCAACACATAATCATAGACCCGTCCTGCGTTGGGGATGGTAGTGATGTCTATGCTGTCCATAGGTTATGCCTCCTCCAAATTTGATATGAATTGATATGAATCGCCGTGTAAGTGTCCTTATGGCTCAATCTTCTGATTCTGTGAGCGATGGCCTCCCTCCTTTCTCTCCTTGCCTGCGTCTGCCATCGGGCCACCGTCCGGCCTCGGCGGCCGGCTGAGATTCCGACCAGCGAGCCGGCTGCCCGGCCAGGAGCTGGTCCCGCGTACCCAGGCGCACGATGCATTGGGAAGCGCCCAGCACCTGGCTCAGTTCCTCCAGGCCGACGCGCAGGATCGCCTCGGTGCTGGCGCCCTGCCGGATGCGGTCGGTGATGGTCCGCAAACGCCTCTCCTGGGCAGCCCTGGCCTGGGCTTCCTGGATCAGGCGGCGGTTCTCGATGTAACCGCTCACCCGCCGGGTGATGTCCCCCAGCAGCGCGCTTTCCTCGTCGAGAAAGTCGTGATCTTCCAGGTAGGCCACGCACACCCGGCCCACCGCCTTCCCACCGATGCGCATCTGCTGCACCATCTGCCTGGGCAATCGGGTGGCCTCAGCTGCACCGTAGAGCCGACCCTCAAATTCGATCGCCACCCGGCACAGGTCAGGATACTGCATCGCCGCCGGAACACGCCCTGCCACCCACACCAAAAACTCCTCAACCGCCGGCGCCTCGTCTATCTTGCGCCCAATGTCGCTCAAACAACTCAACTCACCCACCCGCACGGCCAGCGCAGCACGCGCCACCCGCTCCCGCTCAGCACGAGCCTGAACCTCCTCCATCCGACGCAGGTTCTGCAACGCCACCGCCGCCTGCCCGGCTATCGCCTGTAACGCCTCCACCTCCTGCTCAGCAAACACACAGGACCGCCCTACCGCCTCCACCAACAACCACCCCAACAACCGACCCCCTACCGCCAACGGCACTATCGCCGCCGCTCCCACCCCCAGATACTGAAAGGTCGCCCGCGTCCGCTCATCTACCGCCTCACTGGTGGCAAAATCCTCCACCACCAACCGGTCAGCCGGCCCCAAGGTGGCCATGATCGGGATGTGCGCCGGCGTGAACCGGTTCCCCAGAAAAGCCGCCTCCCTGCCACCACGATCCCATACCCCCTTCACCTCCACCTGCCGCTCAGCCGGAGCCGCATCCGGATCGTCCAACAGGGCGATCACACACCGGTCAGGGTCAAGGCGGCGGGCATACTCCAGAACGGCGGCCATCACCTCCTCTATGCTCCCGGCTGCCGCGATCAACTGCCCAACCTGGTACAGCGACCGGGTCTGAGCCAAAAGCCCCTGCGTCTGCTCAAACAAGCGGGCATTTTCAATGGCGTTGGCCAACTGATCGGCCATGGTTTGCAGGACAGCGACATCCTCATCGGAAAAAGCAGCCGGTTGGGCCGACTGGATAGTCATAGCGCCGATGACGCGCCCTCGACTGAAGAGGGGCAGGGCTATTTCGGAACGGGTCAGCGGCAGCAGAGGGTTATCAAAGCGCACGGCTTCTGCGCCGGTGTCAAGGGCACGGCATGCCCGGCCGGTAGCCACACAGCGGCCGATCATAGATTCGCCGCCCACAGCCAGCCTGTGCCCGGCCTGAAGCATGGTCTGTCCGGCCTGGCCGGTACCGGCGCGAAGGACTGCCCACTCTCCCCGATCATCCAGCAGGAACAGGCCAACGTAATAAAGGTCAAACCGGTCCCGGATCAGGTTGACCGCCTCCTGGATCAGCTCCTCTTCATCGAGGATGGAACCGGCAACGCGGGAAACCTCGGCAGCCGTCTGCAAGAGGTGACCGCGCCGGACCATCGCTGCCTGGAGGTCAACGTTGAGCAGCACCTGGGAAGCCAGCGGCGCAAAACGGCGCACCAGCTTTACCTGTTTCTGCCCAAAGAAGCCTCGTTCAGGGTGTACGCACACGAGCATGGCTGACCGTTGACCGCCGCACAACGGAATGTACAGCGCAGACCCGACCGCAGCGCGAACCGATTCCGGTTGCTCTCGCCACTCTGCAACCTGTGAGACATCGAACAGGGCCGTCGGCTGGCCCTTGAGGACACGCTCGAACAGGGCTTGCGGGCGCCAAACCAGATCGGCAAACAGGGGCGAAGTGGCGGTCACCGTCCTCATCGTCCCATCCTCTTGGGCTGTCAAGGCGAACGCATCCTGAAAAGACAGAACAGGGCGGAAAACCGCGACGAGTCCATCGAACATCGCCTCTGTGCTCTCGGACAAGATGAGCACCCGTAAGCCCTCCAACAGGGCCTCCGCTTCCAGGCGCGATTCCCGTTCCTGTTCTCTGGCCCGTTCCAGGTCAATCACGATTTCATGCAGACGCTCTAATTCGCCCATTTTACTCCTGCTGCTGTTCATCACGAAGGACAAAAAATGCGGGACGATTTTCCAGGGCTAACAGCGAAAGGCAGATCATGCCTCTGCATCCTCCTCTTCAGGGGGGGCAGCGGGTTGCAATTCACCCCCAATGCCCAGGCGGACATAAGCCCGTGGCACATGCAGCACGCTGGCCAACTCAATGACCGTATTGTGCAAGATCTTTTCCACATCCACGGTGCGGCGCATCCGTTCGATGACCTGCCGGATGGCCTGCTCGCGGGCGGCGCGGCGCTGCGTTTCCTGGTACAGTTGGGCGCTTTCCAACGCCTGTTCCAGTTCGGCGACAAAGGCTTCCAGCAACGCCATCTCGCCGGCCGTCCAGTCGGTGCCCTCCCCCTTGCGAAAGCCCAACACGCCCACCACCTGATCGCGCACCTTGAGCGGGATGGCCAGGAACGGCTCGCCGGTGCCGTTGCCGCGCACAGTCTGGCCGGTCTGACGGGCCTGGATCATCTCTGGCCGCCACTCACCCGCCGTGGAGCTGACGGCCGGCGGGCGATAGCGGTACCCCCACTCAGGACGGGAGCGCAACAGTTCGCGCCAGGCTTCACGCCCCACCTCGCCGTAGGCCCGGCGCGCCGCCTCCAGGGCAGCCTGGCTCTCGGCAAACAGGCGGGCGTTGTCCAGGGCCACGGCCACCTGGTCGGCCATCGTCTGCAATACAGCCAGGGTAGTAGGCTCGAAGGCACCGGCCAGGGTGTGTTGTACCGTGAGCGCGCCAAACACCCGCCCCCGTGAGCGCAAGGGCAGGGCTGCCTCGGAACGGGTGTCGGGCAGTTCGGGGGTGGCCAGGCGCACGGCATCCTCCCCGACCTCCAGGGCCACACGGGGCCGGGCATGAGCGATGCTCCACCCGATCATCCCCTCACCCACCCGGATGCGGTGGCCACGGGCCAACAGGGCCTGGCCGGCCGGGCCGGTGCCGGCTTTCAACACCGCCCATTCGCCCGCCTCATCCAGCAGGAACAGGCCGACATAGTACAGGCCAAACCGCTCGCGGATCAGCTCCACAGCCTGCTGGATCAACTCGTCGGCATCCAGGATCGAAGCCGTAGCGCGGCCCACCTCGGCGGTGGCCTCCAGATAGGCGGAACGGCGCTCCAGGTCGGCCGTCCGCTCCGCCACCTGCTGCTCCAGGCTGCCGATCAGGTCACGGAGCCGCCCGGTCATCAGGTTGAAGGCCCGGGCCAGAGCGCCCAGTTCATCTTCACTCTCTATCGGTGCCACGCGGCTCAGGTCGCCGGCGGTGATGGCCGAGACGGTGTCGGTCAACGTGCCAACGGGCCGCAGCGCCTGGCGGACGGTGAGCACCACCAGAGCCAGCAGCAGCATCACCCCCACGCCACTCAGACCCCCTGCTATCCTCCACAGGAGGCGCACAGGAGCCAGGAATTCACCTTCCAACTGTTGGGTAATGACCCCCCAGCCGGGATCGATCCGGGTCACACAGGCCCGCCAGCGTCGTCCCTGATCATCGGTGAAGGTCAACAGCCCGGCCTTGCCCTGTTGCAGGGCCGCCACCGGCGGGTAGAGGCTGGTATCGCTCAGCACGGCCATCGCCTCCAGATCGGACGAGGCGACCACCCGGTTCTCGGTATCTACCACATACGACAGCCCACTCTCGCCCACAATGCTGAGCTGCACCTGTTCACTAATGTCAGTCAGTTCGGCGCCTAACACACCCACCCCGATGACGGACCCCAACTCTGAGCGGATCGGAGCGGCGAATATCAGCGCCGGCCGGCGGGTGGTCCGGCTGAGAAGGGTTTGCAGGACCAGGGGGACGCCCATTCTGGCCTTCTGGAGCCAGAGGCGGTCGCTGTAGCCCTTGCGTGCTTCCTCGTCGCTGCGGGCGACCTCCCATCCATGCAAGTCGGTGGTGAGGGCCACGTACATATACGGGTGGGCAGCAACCACCGCCTTCAACACCGGCTTTTGCCGGGCAGCATCCATGCTGACAATGTCGGGCAGGGTCACCAGTTCCTTCAGAACCGCCACATTCAGGTCCAGCCAGGTGGCGGTGTTCACCGCCACCACCCTGTTGGTGGCCCTCAACTGATCGTCGGCCTTTTGTCTGAGCATCTCAGCCAGGCGCACGGTCACGATCAGCAGCGTGCCGATCATGACCGGCAGGGTTATGGCCAGGATCAGGGCCATCAGCCGGGTCTGCAAGCGGCCTCCCTGGGCCCGCCGCTCCGAGATCATCTGTTGGAACGCAGCATAGGCATAAGCAGCGACATAAACCAGGCCGGTGATGAGCGCCGTCGTCGGCGGGACGAGCGACTGCCGCAGGCCGAACTGCATGGCTATGCCCACGACCTGCGCCCCCAGGAGCAGCCATGTCAGGCGACGGGTCCACAGGGTCGCCCCTTTGCTCCTCAGAGCAAGGAACAACAAGAGGATGAGCGTCGCGGTCGAGATCAGATAGAGGTTCAGCACCCTGAGAAACGGGGCCAGTCGGCCGGTGGCCCAGGCGGACAATTCGAATCTATGGGCATACGCCTCAGCCGCCAGGCCGGTATACCACAACCGCGTGCCCAACCCTATATCCAGCAGGGTCAACAGAGGGGGCAGCAGGACCAGGCCATAGAGCGGCCACCAGACCCGGCGCCAGCGGGGTCTTAACAGGACGATCGCCACCAGGAGAAGTGCGGGGTTAAGAGCGGGAACTGTGGCCGCCAGAAGGGAGGCCGGTAAAGCGGCCTGCGTTGTGTCTGTCGCGCCTGCCATCAGGCCCTGGGCAAAGGTATTGATGGCGAAGAGCAGGAGCAGGGCACTCGTGTGGCGGTTGGCGGGGTGTCGGACATTGAGCAGCAGGATGTAGAGGCTCAGGATGAGGTCAATCAGAGCCAGGAACCAGGCCACCAGTTGCAAAGTCTGTTCGGTGAGAGACAGGCTCATGGGCGCATCTCCTCTTGTAGGACAACTGCGAGCAGTTGTCCTACAGCAGTTGTCCTACAAACGGCGCATCTCCTCTTCTCCCCCTCGTCCGTTGCCGCCGGCTGGCCTCGTCGGAGGGGAGGGCCGTGTGGCCGGGCCACCCGCCATCCGCACTTCAACCTCGGCCAGGCCCAGCGCCTCCCCGATCTCGCGGATAGCGGTTTGCAGCACAATGTCCATATCCAGCGTCTCCCGCATGCGGGAGGTGACCTCCCCTAGCAACCGGTCCTGGGCAGCGCGGCGCTGGGTCTCCTCGAACAGTTGGGCGCTCTCCAGCGCCACACCCAACTGAGCCACCAGCGTCTCCAGCAGTTCCCTTTCTTCAGCGGTCCAGCCGCCGGAGCCGGCTGCCGGGGCGCGGTAGAAGCCCAGGGCCCCGATCACCTGGTCGCGGACCCTGAGGGGAATGGCCAGGGTTAGTTCGCCGGCACCGTCGCCGCTCACGACCTGGCCGGTTTGCAAGGCGTGGATCATCTCCGGCCGCCACTCGCCTGTAGTCGGGGAAACCTGCTGACCGGTGTAGAGGTATCCCCAATCGGCACGGCCGCGGATCAGCTCGCTCCATGCCTGGCGGCTCAGTTCGCCATAGGCCCGGCGGGTAGCCTCCAGCGCCTCCTGGCTCTGGCGGTACAGCCGGGCGTTGTCCAGCGCCACCGCCACCTGATCGGCTGTGGTCTCCAGGGCGGCGACGGTGCCGGGATCGAAAGCCGCCGGCCGGTCGCTCTGCACGCTGAGAGCGCCGATCACCTGCCCCCGGGCGATGAGCGGCAGCGCCGCCTCGGAACGGACGGCAGGCAGCAGGGGATGGTCCAGGCGCATCGGCTCGCGGCTCACCTCCTGGGCAACCCGGCTGCGGGCATTCAGCATGCACCAACCGACCATGGAAGGCCCTCCCACCTCCAGGCGGAACCCCTCCCTGGCCAGTTGCCGGCCCGCTTCGCCGGCCCCGGCGCGGTACCCGGCCCATCGCCCCGTCTCGTCTATCTGGAACAGGCCCACGTGATACAGGCCGAATCGCTCCTGGATCAACTCGACCACCTGCCAGACCAGGGACTCGGGATCCAGGGTGGATGTGGCGGCGCGGCCCACCTCGACCACGGCCTGCAACTGCCTCGAACGGCGCTCCAGGTCAGCCGTCCGCTCGGCCACCCGCTGCTCCAGCGTGGCACGAATGGCTTCCAGCTCACGGTTGGCCTCTCTCTGGGCCTGCTCATTGATGCGGGCACGCTGAATCGCCTGGATCAGACTGTTCACCGCATAGCGCAGCAACAACCCGGTCAGGAGCAACGGCAGGGCGGTGAAAACCAGGTCGGCAGGCGAGAAGCCATGTTCCCGGATCACCAGCCAGCCGCTGCGTTCAGCATAGTAGGCGGCTGCCACAGACAGCAGGCTGGCCAGAGTCAAGATCACAGCCCCACGCCCCCCCAGCAACAGGCCGGCCAGGACGATGATCAGGGCGTAGATAAGTGGGCTGCTGTCGCTGCTGATGCCGGCGATCCCCACCACCCACACGTTGATAAGCGCCCACATCAGGAAGAGCAGCAGGGCGCTGACCGGCCGCAAATATCCCCGCCGGACTATGAGCATAGAGACAAAGCAGACCAGAGCCATAACGGTCCCGGTCAGCAGCGTGACGGCATATTTAGGGACAGCCGACAGGCCGCCAAAGGCCAGGGTGACGGCCACGACCACCACCGCCGCCGCCAGAATGGTCAACAAGACAACGTAGAGCAGCCGGGCAACGCGGGTCTTTTCTTCATCCTCAAAAATCGGCGGCACAAAGAACCGCCTGATGCGGTCAAGCATGTTCGCCCTCCCCGCCCGCCTGATCGCGGCCGTTATCCGGCCGGGCCTGCACACTCTTCAACCGGACCTCCACCCTGTCTATGCCCAGCGCCAGCCCCATCTCGCGGATGGCCGTCTTGAGCACAGTCTCCACATCCAGCGTTTCGCGCATGCGGGCCGTCACCTGGCCGATCAACTGCTCCTGAGCAGCGCGGCGTTGGGCTTCCTGGTAGAGCCGGGCCCCTTCCAGCGCATCCCCCAGGTTTTGGGCCAGGGTCTCCAGCAAGGCAATCTGGTCTGCGGTCCAGCCACCACTGTCCCCACGCTTGTGAGCATCAATGGCCCCGATGATCTGCCCGCGCACACGCAGCGGTATGGCCAGGCTTGTAGCCCCCTCGCCGTAGGTCGCCTGTCCGGTTTGCAGCGCCCGTCTGGCCTCGGCGTCGAGCCCGCCGCTCACCACGGAGAGCCCCTCCTCGTCCCGACGGACGGCCAGTTCAGGCCGGGCGCGGATGATCTGCAGCCAGCTCTGCCGGCCCAACCGGCCATAGGCCTGCCGCTCCGCCTCCAGGCTTTTCTGCGCCTGCTGGAAGAGCAGAGCATTGCTGATGGCCAGAGCCACCTGGTCGGCCAGGGTCTGCAGGACCGCGATCTCTTGCTCGTGAAAAGCATCCAGCTCTGGGCTTTGCACCGCCAGCGCGCCGATGGTCTCGCCCCGGGCGTGCAGGGGCAACGTCAGTTCGGAGCGTGCGTCGGCCACCTCCTCTACCCGGAGGTATAGCGGGTCCTGGCTCACATCGGAGGTGACGTAAGGCTGCCCCGAACGGATGACATGGGCCACAATCCCCCTGCCG
>Ga0209101_1001107_pt1 | contig 20822 bp, 15 predicted proteins | sample ConPoolayeCmetaG_FD_185481 | JGI IMG/M metagenome (GOLD analysis project Ga0209101, IMG submission 185481) | Hot spring microbial mat communities from California, USA to study Microbial Dark Matter (Phase II) - Cone Pool mat layer C metaG... ...
ACCACTAGGTTTGATAGTTATTATGGCTTTGATAATCGTTTGCTTAAAAGTTCTTAAATGGAAAGAAGAAGGAAGTCCAGAGGCAAACAATCCTGTAGAAGTTACAGTGACACCTACACCAACAGTAGAGATAACAATAGAACCTACAGAAATACCCGCTGAAACCTCTACCATCGATTATCCTGCCTCCAGTATTTTTTATGAATATGATGATCAAGTATGGCAAGTTAATCCAAAATCAGGGGTAAAAAATAAGATTACTAATGGGATTCGTGCCTCAATTTCTCCTGATAAGACAAAAATTGCCTATACATATAAAGGTGATAATAAATATTTTAAACAATCTGAGGCTAATTTAACTGGAATCCATATATTTGATATATCTACTGGCAAAGATAAATTGTTAAAACATTACGATAAAGATTATCCTGTTTGGGAAGCTGTTTGGTCACCAGATGGCAAATACTTAGTTGTAGATACTGGAACTTCTGTAGTTCGTGGTAAAACTGTAATCGACAGCAATACGGGAAAGCAAATTATATCTTTTTCAACTTACAACTACGCTTGGATAAACGACAATGAAATTGTTTTTAGTGATATACAAGATGTAACAGAACCAAGACCTTACGAAGGAGGACAAGGTATTGGGATTGCTATTATCAATCTCAATGGTCAAAAAAGAGTCTTAAAAACAGCGACGGATAAAAAGGATTACAGGTTCATTCGATTGGTTGATGATAAAATATATTTTGTATTAATTACGGTAAAATCAAGTGAGGGATGGACAAACGGAGCTAATCAAACAATGTCTTATTTTACAATGGATAAGTTTGGCAATAATTTAATCCAGGTAGAAAAAATTGAGAGTTTGGAAGATAAAATTACAAAATTATTACCATCTTCGTATAACGAATATAAATATTTGCGGTATGCAAATTTATTGACAAATACAGATTGGGTGATTTTTGTTCTTAATAAAAAGGGTGAAACTCCATTAGAAGATGAAATCTTTATTATGAACATTAATAAACCTGAATCTATAAAGAAAATCGGGGATGGAACATGGCCAAGTTGGTAATACAATTGTATTAGAGATTGCCGCCAAAGAAAAAATTTGAAATTGTTAAAGAGTGTGGTAAGCCATACGCTAAGGTGGCAAGCCGTCTAATCAAGAGAATTAAAGAATTACATAATAGAGCCGATTTTAACAATCGGCTCTATTTATTTTTTTAAAACCTTTAATATCATAAATAGCCTACTTTATTATTTAGTATAAATATTTACCGGTTTTAAACCATGAGGTATAATCGTTTTATGGATAAAAAAATTCTCATTGCTGTTGCTTGGCCATATGTAAATGGTGATTTGCATGTTGGACATTTGGCTGGATATTTGATACCAGCTGATATTGAGGCCCGTTTTCATAGACTTACTGGAAACGATGTGTTAATGGTTTCAGGGTCTGATTGTCATGGTACGCCAATCACTATAGAAGCAGATAAGAAAAACAAAACCCCTCAAGAAATCGTTGAATATTATCACAAAAGAGATGTTAAATTATTTAAGAAATATAAACTTAGTTATAATCTTTATACCAAAACTACAACAAAGATTCACGAAAAAGTTGTACAAGATTTTTTTTTAGAGCTTTTACATAAAGGTTTTATTATAAAAAAGAAAGAAAGGCAATATTATTCTATGGAAGATAAAAAATTCTTACCTGATCGTTATGTAGAGGGAGAATGTCCATTGTGCCATTCAAAAGCACAGAGAGGAGATCAGTGCGAGGTATGTGGTAGAATGCTCGAACAAGGAAGTTTGGTAAATCCATATAGTAAACTTACTAAAAATAAAGTTTCTCTGAAAGAGACAGAACATTATTATATTGACCTTTCTAAGTTGTCTAAAGATTTGGAAAACTTTGTAGACTCTAAATCAAAAATTTGGAGAACATGGGTTTATAACGAAGCGAAAGGTTGGATCAATGAAGGACTCAAACCTAGGGCGATCACAAGAGATATTGATTGGGGGATAAAAATTCCCTTTAATAGAATTCCAGATAAATTAAAATTAGATTCATTCTTTGAAAAAAGAATTTATGTTTGGTTTGAAGCAGTAATTGGATACTTAACAGCTGCTAAAGAATGGTCTGTCTTGGCATCATCAAGTTATGAATGTGATAAAAAATGTGAGACTGACATAATATACAATTTTTTTAAAGGTCAGAGTACAGATTGGCGATGTTGGTGGAAAGAGAAAGATTCTTATCATTATTATTTTCTTGGCCAGGATAATGTGGTTTTTCATACTATTCTTTGGCCAGGACAGCTCATAGGTGTAGGCCAAAATTATCATCTGCCAGATAATGTTGCTGCCAATAAATTTATGAATTTTCAAGGCAAAAAATTCTCAAAAAGTAGAGGTTGGATTGTCGATTCAGATTTTGTAGCAGAAAAATTTGGAGTAGATGCGGTGAGGTATTATGTATCCATGAATTTACCAGAAAATAAAGAAGGAAATTTCATCTGGAAAAGTTTTGTAGATGATATAAATAACGAATTAGTAGCAAATTTGGGAAATTTTATAAATAGAACTTTGATGTTTGTACAAAAAAATTTTGATGGCAAAGTGAAAGGATCAGATTTTTTAGTGGATAAAATTGTAAAAGAAAAAATTTGTGCTTGTTTTCAAGAAACAAGAGAATTGATAAATCAAGTCAAGTTGGTTGAAGCTTTAAGGCGAATTATGGAATTATCATCATTTGGTAATAAATATTTTAATGATTCAAAAGTTTGGGAGAAAGTAGAAGTTGAAAGTAAAAAGTTAGAAGCTAAAAAATTTATATTTAATGTATTACAGATTGTGCAGTCATTATCGATTTTGATTGAGCCATATTTGCCAGATGCTTCAGCTAATTTACGTGATTTTCTAGGTTTAAAACCTTTAGAACCTATTGTTCATAAAGATAATTGGCGTTTCAGTGTATTAGACCAAATTACTTTACGAGACACGATTAGGCCACTTTTTAGAAAAATAAGTAAGTAGGTAAATAGCAAAGTAGGAAAGTATGTAAGCATCATCAATAGGGTGATCTTCTTTGTAGAAGGCCAAAATCATTAAAGTATAGAATTTTCAAATTCTCTAAAGTTATTTCGCTACCATTGCTATGAATAGATTCAGTCTAACAAGCATCACTATTGATCGAGTCAGTTAGATTTGGTGTTTTTCTATTTTATAGCAAATTATTTCATCATTTATACAGAATTCTATCTCTGGCTCTATGAGAATACCGCATTCCTGTTCTTTTTTTACCTCTTTCACTTCATCTTTGTTTTGTTTTAGTGAAACTATCTTTCCATTGCCAATCTCGTCTTCTCCTCTCATGATAAAACATTTATAGCCTTTTATAACTATTCCTTTTATAACTTTTATGCCGGCAACTTTCTTGCCGTTTGTGAGCTCAAAAACCTTTTTCACACGTGCTCTAGAGATTTCTACAATTTCCTCTTCTGGTTTGAGCATAGAATCAAGTACTGCTTTTACTTCCTCGAGTAGTGTATAGATAATTGAATAATTTTTTACTAATACTCGTTCGCGATTTGCAATATTCATAACGTTATTAGATATTTCTACCTGAAAACCAATCACGATTCCCTTTCCATTTTTAGCTCTCAAAATATCTTTTTCATTTATATTTCCTGTACCTGCATCGAGAATTTTTATTTGTACTTCTGCATTATTTAGTTCCTCCAGCTTCTGTCTAACTGCCTCAAGTGTGCCTTGACTATCGGTTTTTAATACAATATTTAAAGTTTTCAAATTTTTTATTTCAGTTTCTTTCTTGAAAAACTCGGACAATAAATCTACATCAGTATTTTCTTCTAACCTACCTTTATTTTCAATATTATTTTTCTTTTTATAGATCGTTTGTTTTTCGAAAGGTTTTATAAGTTTTTTTGCACTATCTTGATTTTTTTCTATAAATAATATTTCACCTGTATTTAAAACTTTATTAACACCTACTATTAATACAGGATCTCCTTCGTAAGCAGTTTTTATATTTTGTTGTTCATCATCCAGCATAGCCCTTACTTTTGAGTAGCTTTTTTCATAAATCAGATAATCTCCTATTGTCAGACTACCTGCTTTTAACAGAATAAGTGCAACTGGGCCTTTATAATTATCAAGTCGAGATTCTAGAACTACTGCTTCTCCTTTTCCATGTAATAATTCATGCTGTGTAAGTTCTAACATTTCTGCTTGCAGCAATAATGTCTCTAAAAGTTTATCAAGATTTATTTTTTTCTTCGCAGAAGTCTCTACTACCAATACATCTCCACCATATTCTTCAACTAAAACATCATTTTGCGAAAGTTCTTGTTTGACTTTTTTGGTATTTGCTTGAGGAAGGTCTATTTTATTTATAGCGACTACTATAGGCACATTAGCCTTTTTTGAGAATTCTATAGATTCTTTAGTTTGAGGTTTCACTCCATCGTCAGCTGCAACAACAAGTAGGACAATATCAGTGACTTTAGCTCCACGAGATCTCATATTCGCAAAAGCTTCATGGCCAGGTGTGTCAATAAAAGTCATTTTTTGTCCTCTGAATTCAATTTGATGTGCTCTAACATTTTGTGTTATCCCTCCTGCTTCATGTTTTTGTATATGAGTGTGACGAATAGCGTCTAGCAATGAAGTCTTGCCGTGGTCGACATGACCAAGTACAGTAATGACCGGAGTTCTAATTAATTTAATTGTATTCTGATGCTTTTTAGACATATTTATATGAAAATTTAACTATCTGAAAGTTGTTTTGATTTTAACATAACTATAAATTATAAGCTAATTAACGCGGATAAGATTTTGATTATGAAGAGTATTTAGATAGATTTATAAGATAGGTTCATGTCGTGGCTTAACTTTAAATCTATCTATAAATTTGATAAACTTAATTTAATACGTTTAAATTATTAAAGAATATTTATGAAAGGATTTGTTTCTAATATTGAAAAAGAAACTTTGTCAAACGAAAATTTCCGCAAAGTTTTATACACTTCGAAACATAGCCAACTTGTGTTAATGAGTCTCGCACCTAAAGAAGAAATTGGGTTAGAAGTTCATGAAGACAATGATCAGTTTTTTCGTTTCGAAAAAGGTATAGGAAAATGTATTATTGATGGAAACGAATATGAAGTCAGAGATGGTACAGCTGTAGTTGTCCCAGCTGGAGCAAAACATAATGTAATTAATACATCTGATGTAGAGAATTTAAAACTCTATACAATTTATTCTCCAGCTCATCATAAAGATGGCATCATACGAGCGACAAAAGCAGAGGCTGTGTCCAACGAAGAGGTTTTTGATGGTAGAACTACAGAAGGGTGATTGGCCTTTGTTTGATATAGTTCTATATTATAGTTTTATGTTATAGATTTTATATAAAAATTCAACCTTAAGTATTCTTATTTAATTTTTTACTTTGAAGAATTCTATTGCTTGTTTCAATTCTTCATGATCAATAGCATAATCTCTTAAATTTACTCCTTCATGCCATGCATTATATGCTTGAAGTATGGCTTTCACACCTGATTTTGTCCCTCCTGGGTGAGAATGTACACCAGCTCCCATAGTTGTGATGAAATCAACAGTTCCAATTTTTTCTATAAATTCTGCAAATTTTGTTGGATTTAGACCGCCTGAGGCAATAGGACAGGTTTTGTTGATTCCTCGCCATTTGACTGGTTCATTTTCTAATTCTTTTTCTTTACGCTTTCTACTAAGAACTAGGGCTCCAGCATCCCAAATTTCTTTTTCCTGTTGTATAGTCTGCTTAATATCAGGATCGTTTTCTGGGACCTCTGACCAAATTTGGTCGAAATAATATCCATTTGCCTTGATTCTGAGGGCCATTTGAGCTGCAATTATATCTTCTTCTGACCCAGCCATTTTGCCTACACATGCTGTACCTGTATGAATACCTGAAGTACCAGCCAATCTCGCAAGTTTGGTCAGAACTAGTACAGAGTAGCCAAACGGGTTTTCTCTTCTCGTAAAAGCTCCATGTCCTGCTCTATGAAAATGTAGAAATACATTTGGATAATGGCGTCTGATTGTTTGGACAGAAGTCCATCCTGCAGTAAGACCGTCTACTAAAAATGCGAAACTGCCTTGCTTCATAACATTTATAATATAATCAGCTCGCCTAAGCATTGTATCAAGATCAGCAGCAGATACGTTAAAAGAATGAATTTTCGTATGTCCTGTTTCATCCTCTGCCCTATTCATAGCCTCATGTACATTATCAACCATTTTTGTATATGGAGAGAAATCTTGATCTGCCTGGGGTTCATCATTCTTTACAAAATCTCCTCCACCAGACCAGAAATCATAACAAAGTTCAGCATATTCAGAAGGAGTAAGTCCAATTTTAGGTTTGATGATAGTTCCAAGAATTGGTCTATCATAAATATTTAAATATTTGCGCATATCGTCAATTGTATAGCTAGGCCCATCATATTGAGTCAACATTTGGCTAGGAAAATGAACGTCAAGCAATTTACAAGCTTTCAAATTTGCCATTCCATAGATATTGCCAGCAATAAAAGTTACTATATTTTGAATGTTGCCCCCGCGATCAAAAATTCTCCATGGGTAAGCTATATATACTAAATTTTTTTGCTCGTCAATTTTATAAACAAGGGCATTCATAGATTTTGAGAAACTCGTGGCTGTGCCTATTTCTAAATTTGAACCAGTTGAAGATTCAGAGGCTACTTCGCTTGCTGCACTAAGTAGATTCTCTCTATTAGGAATAATATGAAATACTGACAAGAGGTATTGACCGTTATAAACATCTTTGTTACCAAGGCTTATGTATTGTTTTTGCATGAAATAAGAATAAAAAAAAATAGAAATGAAGTAAGTTTAATTACTTGTTATGATAATTATGATAACAATAATTTATAGAATTAGTCTAGACTATCCAAAGTTTAACCACAAAGATATTTAATATTTTTATGTGTATTAATGTAATTAATGTGATGCGACAAAATTAATACAATTATTAATATCTAATACATGAATCAATTTGCTACAATGACAAGTCAAGTTAAATAACAATACCTGCAAAGATAAGGCGAAGGATGGGTTTATCAAAGAATACAGAAGTTAAATTAACAGTAGAAGATAAAATAATTGTCATTAGTTATACAACAAATATCATGGACCTTTATTGTGTACTTAATAATAGGGCTATAAAGAATAAACCAAATAAAAGAATATTTAGTAGGTACAAATGTATTACTCAGATTTATTTTACAAGACTACAAGAAATTCTCCAAAAAGAGATTAAAAAAAACATTTCTAAGGTGCTGAAAAATGGAAGATAAAATTGATAATCATTACTTAAGTTTTTTTAAGTTTGTATATATGTACTATACAGAATATATAAGATTGATAAATTGATAAAGGTACTATTAAGGCATTTCTACTATCATTTAACTAGACAAAGAATGTTGAAATCGAGAATGAAGAATTATTCATAGAAGCATTGGCTTTATATAATAATAAATATAATATTGATCTAGTGGATGTGTTTATTTATAAGATTGCTAAAAAGAAAAAATCGAAACTTTAACTTTTTACAAGGATTTTGAGACATCAAGGTACTGAGCTCGTTTACACTTTACTAATAAATATAGGAGCGATTTTACTGTTTTTTTATTGAAAGTGTAATTTACGTAAGACACTTTTTTGTAGATTGTATAACCATCTCTACAAGAAAGTAATTATATTTAGAAACCTAAAAATTTATAGTCTTGACAATGTTATTATTCTTCATATAATAAAACATATCATTTGGTAAGCATATATATAAATGGCGGCACTTTCTTTACATTCTTTCAACGGTCTTAATACCGAGTAAATATAGTCCGTTCTTTAGAACTTGTGCTGATGATTGTGTTAGGATGAGTCGAGAATTTTTTGTACCTTTATTCTTTGCATTTAGGACAGGATTATTTTTATAAAAAGAATTAAATCTTTGCGCTAATTCATATAAATATGCACAAAGGTAATTTGGGGAATATTCTATACATGATTTTTCTACAACTTCAGGAAATGTATAAAGCCATTTGACTAGAGCAATTTCACTATCGTTATTTAAATCATCTTTTGTAATTGAATAAACAATGCTATCTATATTCTTAGCCTTTGCGAGAATAGACTTGGCCCTTGCATATGTGTAGACAATATATGGCCCAGAATCACCTTCGAAGTTCAGACTAGAATCTAGATCAAATGCCAGATATGTAAATGGGCTTATTTTCAAAAAAGAATATTTTACCGCCCCAATTGCAATTACTTCTGCAACATCTTCTGAATAATGCTCTATGCCTTTTTCTTTCACGATTTTTTGAATTTTTCTTAGTGCTTCATTCAAAATATCGTTTCCAAGAACAATTTTACCTTTTCGAGAGGACATTTTGCCAGATTTAAGTCCAACAAATTCATAAGCCAGGTGGTATTGTTTGCCTTTAAATTTTTTTGGATCTAATAACTCTTCAACCTTAAAAGTTACTTTAAAGAAACTGATTTGTTCAACTGCGACAACGTGGATATTTAGATCGATTTCTCCAAAATCAGAAAATTCCATATAGGCCAGTCCTAATTCTTTTCCTTCATAGGTTAGCAATCCTTGTTTGTTCACAAAAACTCTAGTATCTAGTCCGAATTTTTTTCCATCAAAAATTATTGCACCTTGGCTTTTTTTTAGGATCTTTTTTTTAAGGGCTTTCTCAATATACTTAATGGAATTTTTCAAAGTTTCTGTTTCCATATATTCTTTATGAAAATGCGTATAAACCCTTTTATAAATCTGAGAAAATTTTTCTAAACTCCACTTTTTCCCAAGCTCCCAGAGATTATTTATTCTAGGATCATCTTTAGAATAAATTTTTTTGTTAATTTCTTTTATTTCTTCTTGCGCTTTTTTATCCTCTTCAAAAGCTTTGGCTCCCTTTGTGTATAACTTACCAAGCAGCGCTACTTTTTCGTCAGCGTTTGTCGGGTAATTTTTTCTATCAACTTTTTGAAATGCCCAAAGACATTTCGCAATGTGCATGCCAACATCACCTTGATAATTTGTCCGAATAACTTCTGCACCTTGACTTTCGAGTAATCTAACTACAGATTCGCCCAAAATTATATTTCTCAAATGACCAATATGAAACTGTTTAAATGGATTTGGATGAGCAAATTCAACTATGATCCTTTTGCTTTTGAGCCTTTTAGAATGTCCGTAATTTTCTTTTTCATTAAGAATTGTTTTTAAATTATTTTTATAAATTTCATTATCAATTTTGAAATTGATAAATCCAGGTCCAGCGATTTCCACCTTTGCTATTTCTAATCCTTGGCAAAGTTTGATGATACTATTAGCAATCTCGCGCGGATTCTTTCCTAGATCTTTTGATAATTTAAGTGCAATATTACTCGACCAATCGCCAAATTTTTCATTAGATGGCCTTTCTAGCTGTATATTACTAGCGCTTATATTTAGGTCAAAATTTACTTTCACACTTTTGGCAACTATTTCTTTAATCTTTTGAGTAATATTGTCATTGCCCATAGGATAGATAAAGTAAGAGGTAAAGTCATCTCTGCGCAATTATAACACAAGTATTTGAGACATAGCAGATTTGATGTATGTGTACAGGTTTTTTGTTAATAGCATTAAATATTATTTACACACTTCATTAAATCTTGCTTCATAAATCAAAAATTATAATATCTAAATTTTAAGCACGAAGTTAGCCTGCTATAAGTGGAGCGGTCTATGGTAGGAAATTTCTGAACAATTTTGGATTTTATCTTTATTACTTATGGGTTATTGGTCTCGGTTTTCAAATTATACAGTGCTATACCAACTGCAATAGCCAAGTTTAATGAGTCAACTTTAGCACTTTGCTGAATTTTTATACATTGTCCAACTTTTTGCAAATCATTGCTTAATCCACTTCCTTCATTGCCAAATATAAGTGAGAATGGTTGTTTAAGTTTAATCTTTGACAATTCAACAGTACAATTTGTTGTAAATGGATAATAATTGTGATTTTTATACTTTTCCTTGTACTTTAAAAAGCTATCAAAGTAAGCGAGTCTAATGCCAAAATTGGCTCCCATTGATGATCGGATAACTTCTGGAGCAAAAATATCCACGCCTGGTTTGATGATTGCTAGATCTAAAAAACCAAAAGCTAGCATAGTGCGAATAATCGTACCCAAATTTCCGAAGTTACTTGGCTTAACCAAGACAACATGATTTTGCCTAGCATTAAGTATTTGATAATATTTTTCAAATACACCTACAACATAGTGATTTTCTTTTGAAGACAAATTTTTAACCACCTTATCATTTATTTCAATTTTAGAAATATCAACTCGCTTAGTGATTTTTGATTTAATATACTCACGAAGCTTTGAGCTCAAAATAATTTTCAAAACGCGATCGGGCTTATTCTTTAGTAATTCCATAACCGGATATACTCCAAGTGCATAAGAATAATTTAATGTTTTTTTATACTTTTGTATTTTTAAAAACTTCATTTCTTTTTGCGAGTAAATAATAAGCTAATCCTGCTGACTGAAAATATTAATAATACATAAAAAGCCACAAACACAAACTGTAACCCCTAGAAACTTACCAGATTCTCTTATCGTGCTTACAAGTGTGTAGTCAGTTGTGAAGAGTGTTTGATAACTAAGAAAGCCAGAAAATAGAAGGCCTGCAATAGCTATAACGAAAATAATTTGTAGTGCTATTTTATGTGACATGAGAAGAGAATAATAAATAAGGCACTAGACTAGTATTTTAAATATGTAGAGTAAATTGTTTTCAATTCTGAAAATAGCATATTTGAATCTTTTTGCCAACGCTACTAAGATTCTTTTAAATATAAAATGAACTTATTTTTAGGTACTCTGTTAAATTGTGATATTCTTCTTATTACATAACTCCAAAAACTTTCAATACCGTTTGCATGATTTTTTCGTCGAGCAAATTAATCCTTTGAATAGTAGATTTTGTAATACTTGTATCCATTCAAAACCAGACCATAATAATTTGTCCAACTATTTGTATATATTGTACTATCTTCAAGAATTTTACCTTTAATTATTTGCATTAATTGCTTCCTTTCGTAGTTCTTAACTATTACTGTGTATACTTTTCCTTTGGTTTTACATCCTTGTTTACCTCTAATCATCTTTGTACCAAAATACGATTCATCATCAATATCTCATGATAATTTCTCTTCAGTTTCAGTTAGTTGCATAATTCTTAAATGTAGCTTCTTATAAATATTCGAAATTGTTATTCTTGAAATACCGGTTAGTTTATCGGTTTGAGTTGAGTCGAAATCCTCTGTAAAATACATTAGAATTTGTTTGAATTTTGTCTAAGAAGTTTTGCGAACGGTTTATATACTTATAATGTGCTAGTCTTTACAAGACCCTATCATTTATAATTTTTTATTCTGACTTAGTTTCGAAAAATATCAATTACACAAGTAATTTGGGCGATATCTTGTAGGTTACTATTTGTGGTATACTGACTTTATACAAATTTTTGATCTACTTGAAAATAGTTCTGTTTCCAGTTTGTATAGATAATTCACAAGCTTATTAGAGTTTGGTATTTTATCGTTTTGTTAATGACTTATCGAGTGGAGTATTTTCTATTAAAGCAATAGTGTTTCATTGTAATGAGAATACTTAGTTGATATTATAATTGATTATTATGGAAACTATAAAATTGCCGACTGGGTTTCAAGAGGTTGACATAACCGGCTTGGATCAGGAGATTTTAGAAAATCTAAATCCTGATGTAAGAGTCGTTATAAGTGATTATGGTCAGTATATGATTGGTCCTTTGGGAACATTACCATATATCACTACAGCACTTGATTTGCTTGATCCGGTCGTTGCAGATAGACTACATAGACAAATAAATATCGTTATAGGTCCTAAATTTGATTATGATCCTAAAAAAATGATTTTGTGAAAGATAAGGTAGGTAGTGATGACTTACCGTATACAGAGGGTTTACTCGATTCTCTAGGTATATCAAATGATATCAATGAAAGTGATACTTATTCTATTCCAGAGCCATCATTAGGAGTGCACGGAATTTGTCCAATCGGTAGACATCCATTACATTTAGCTCCAGATTTATCTAGTCTTATAAGTTTAGGTTTATCAGATTTTGGTTTATCAATTTATTATGCTTCAATAATCATTCATGAGCTCGAACATGTTCGTCAACAAAGAGCAGAAGTTCCAGTTTATAGTTTAGGATCTGAAAGAGAGGCAGATACAGTTCAAGCCCAATTTATACTCAGAGCACTTCAGAATTTTTCTGACCTCAATAATCATGATAAAGAATTTTTACTAAATATGTTAGAACGTTATGCACAATATTGTTACAACTATCGCCATTATGTTGGATATGAAGGACATTTATTACTAGACGTGCCAACTAGATTACTTCAAGAAAAAAGAAATCCAAGTCAAGATGATTTTAGTATGCAATAATTAAAATTTTATTGTCATTTTATTAGTTTTATTAATGGACTATCGGTTAGTTCTAATTTCATTTTCTGCCGAAATATATTATATATATTTTATTATAAAACCTAAATCTAACACCTCGTTAATTTAATTCTTTAGAGATTTATTTGATCTTAAATTTTAGAATGCAGACAACCTTTCTTACTTTTAAATGGATGATATAATTAAATTATGTCAGACCGTTCTCAAATCGACGAAATCAAAGATAGATTAGATATTGTTGAAGTAGCACAAAGTTATTTACATACTCCATTTAAAAAATCAGGTAGAAATACTTTTACACTTTGCCCTTTCCATAATGAAAAAACTCCTTCGTTTTCTCTTAATTCTGAACTTGGTATTTATAAATGTTTTGGTTGCGGAGAATCCGGCGATGTTATAAATTTTATTGAAAAGATGGAAGGTGTTGATTTCCCTGAAGCGCTCGAGATAGCAGCTGCCAAAGCAGGTATAATTCTAAAAAAAACATTTTCTCAAAGGGATCAGAAATTAATAGACGAACGAAAAAAAATAATTGAAGTAAATAATTTAGTTGCAGAATATTATCATCATCTTTTGGTAAATCATAAGGCTGGGGAATTCGCTCGAAATTATTGTAAAAAAAGGAAGTTACGAAGACAGGAAATTAAACTTTTTAGGATAGGTTATGCCCCAAAAGGATTTGAGAATTTAAAAAGATATCTTCTTAATAAAGGCTATAAACTTACCGATCTCATAAATTATGGACTACTTGTATCTAAAGGAAAAAATGTTTATGACAAATTTCGAAATAGACTAATGTTTCCTATTGAGAATCATCGTGGAGAAGTAGTTGGATTTTCAGGTAGGACTTTGGTACCGGATGGGATACCGAAATATCTGAATTCTCCAGAAACTCCTGTTTACAAAAAATCAGAAATTATATTTGGACTATATCATGCACGTGATTCGATTCGAAAGCAGAATTTCGCAATCATAGCAGAAGGAAATATGGAGCCACTTTCTTCTAGACGTGTAGATATTGAAAACGTTGTTGTACCGCTTGGTACTTCTCTCACAGAACAGCAACTTAAAATGCTTAGACGGTATTGTGATAATCTTTATTTTGCCTTTGATACAGATGATGCCGGTCAAGCCGCGCTTCTTCGCGCTATCAAACTTGCTATTAAACAAGGTTTTAGCCTAAAAGTGATTAATCTTGGAAATTATCAAGATCCTGATGAAATGATAGCGAATGATCCTAAATTGTGGCCGAAGCAGATTGAAAATGCAGTTGATGTGATTGACTATTTGATAAACCAGTATAGAGAAAAATATGATTTAAATTCTGCAAGTGGGAAATCCGCCTATCTTAAATTTCTTATCCCATATATAAAAAGTCTTTCTGATCCAGTTCAGTTAGAGTTTTATGTAAAAAAGTTGTCTGAAATTCTTGATATTAGCCAGCTTACTATTGCAAAATATATTGATAATTATGATTTAAAGGCGCTAGATGATTTTCATACAGAAAAACAAACAGAAGATAAGTATAGAGAGAATATTTCTAAAGAAGAATTTTTATTGGCACTGATATTACAGTTTCCTAATATAAAATTTGAATATTCTGAAAAAATATTTTCAGATAAGCTTATTAATATAGTTCACAAAGTTCAAAAAGATCCTTCTTGTATTAGAGATGAACTTACTGATTATGATAAGAAAATATTTGATAAATTAATAATGTTTGATTTATCTGCTCTAGTAAATGAAGAATATAGAGTAAGGAAGGAGTTTGAAAGGATTAAGGAGTTATTATCTAAAGAATTGTTGAGATCAAAACTAAAAAAATTAGAAGAGAAGATAAAGTTATATGAAAAACAGGGTAAGGATACAGAAAGTTTGCTTATTAAAGTAGAAAAGATCTCAAAGACTCTAAAGTTATATTAAGTTTTTGGGGTTATAAGAAGTATTGGAGAATAACGTTAATAATAATATCATCAATAAATTGATATTATTGAGAAATGGTGATCCGCATGATTATGATAAATTTGAAGATTTAATGATTTGGATATTTGAAAATTTTTCATATTTCTGATATCACTCTTGGTTATCATCTGTTGGTTCTGGGCTAGCATCTTAGAGCTTTCAGCTTTTTGTGAACTGTACATTACCTTCCTTTTGCCAATATAGATACTTTACTATTATAATAGATTGAGAGATATTAAATTATTTATTAGATTCCAGATGTTAGGAATTAGACCTTTTTGGTTTGGAAGTTTCGATAATAAATTCTCTAGATAGTATGCAGAAAGTAGTATTATACATAGAGGAAAAGGTTATAGAAATGGTTATTAGCCTTTAGCTGATACAGAATATTCCTCTGCGGAAATATATAGGATCCCATGAAAGAGGACAGTGAACATTTAGTCCAAAATAAAAATTAATAAATTACTCTTGCAAATAGCTAATAACTGACAGTGAATAGCTTTGTCCATCCAGGTATGAATAAGCTGTAATTTGTAGGTGAAAGACTAATATCAATTATTTGTAATTTTCGACACTTATGGGTAGACGAGGGCGTCCAAGAAAACAAATTATTACATATGATAGCGATGAAACTCAGGTTGTTCTGGGTATACTTTCTATACTAGGCGCTATCTTATTTTTTATTAGCCTTTTTGAATCTGAGACTCAAGTTTTCCAAATTATTAGACAAATTTTTGGAGAAGTAACGTTTTTTGTTGGTTTATTTCTATTTAATCTCGGATTATTCTTCATAAAAAAAGAATGGGCTATGAGCTCGAAAATTAGTTTAATTGGCCAAGCTTTTTTTATCATAGCTTTATCGGTTTTTTTAAATTCTCTTATTAAACAATGGGATGCTTATAATATTTCAAATGAAGGCAAATCCGGAGGTTTATTTGGTTTTTTTATTAGAGATCAACTCGAGCCAATAATAGGATCTGACGCAATAAAAATTCTCACTGTAATAATCATAGTAATTTCTATCCCGATTTCTTTTTCCATGTCACTTGATGAGGCGTTTTCTTTACTAGAAAAATTAATAAAAAAATTATTTTCTTGGTTGAAGGGAGCCATTCCAGAGCCAATACCAGTTGAAGAATATGAGGATAAGATAGAAGGAGAGAAAAAAGCAGAAATGTTTAGTGATTTTAGACAACAACAAAAAGATGTACACAAAACACAAGAAGATGAACAACAAAAACATGGTAGAGATACTTCTGAAGACAAGCATTCCGAAATGCCTAAAGTAGAAGTGAAAGAAGTAAGTGCAGGAGAAGGCGCTTTTGTAAATGAAGAACTTCAATTTCCAAATTGGAAATTGCCGCCAGTTGATTTATTAAATCCGTATAAAAAGTTTAAACCGTCACAAGAAGATATAAAACGAAACGCAGATATTATTGAGCAAACACTTCGTTCTTTTGGGATAAAGGCAAAAGTTGTAGATGTATTGATAGGTCCTACTGTTAGTCAATATGCTTTGGATATAGCTCTCGGTACAAAGGTTTCTAAAATTCAGAATTTAAGCACTGATCTGGCTTTGGCTCTTGCTGTTGCTTCAAATTCGATTAGAATTGAAGCCCCTATACCTGGTACCTCATATGTTGGAGTTGAAATACCAAATTCTCAGAGACAATTTATCAATATCCGCGAAATTATAGAAAGTAAAGAATTTCAGACTTCAGAAGATGCCCTACCTGTTGTTGTTGGTAAAGACTTGCATGGTGATAATATTCTAACTAATCTACAAAAAATGCCGCATTTACTCGTTGCCGGTGCTACTGGGTCTGGTAAATCCATACTGACAAATGGTTTTATTGTGAGTTTACTCATGAAAAAAACTCCTGACGAAGTGAGGATGATTATGGTTGACCCAAAACAGGTTGAATTATCTGATTATAATGGTATTCCACATCTATTAACGCCAGTCATTACAGATATGAGCAAAGTATTAAATTCACTCAAATGGGCAATAGTAGAAATGGAGAATAGATACACAATGTTTAAAGAGAGTAAGGTGCGAAACATTGAAGGCTATAATAAGATGATGGGATTTTCTGCCCTTCCTTATATAATAATAGTGATAGATGAAATGGCAGATATGATGATGTCAGGTGGGGCTGAGGTTGAGGGTGCAATAGTTCGACTTGCCCAAAAAGCTAGAGCTACTGGAATCCACCTTTTATTAGCAACGCAAAGGCCTTCTGTAGATGTTATTACTGGTCTTATAAAGGCAAATATTCCAGGTAGAATTGGTATGAGTGTTGCCACACAAATAGATTCAAGAGTGATCTTGGATCAAATTGGTGCTGAGGCACTACTTGGTAAAGGTGATATGTTATTTAAAGAGCCTGATAAGAATAAACCAATTAGGGTTCAGGGTGTATGGGTCTCTCCAGAAGAGATTCAAAGAGTCGTGCAGTTTATCAAAGAACAAGTACCAGAGGTACATTACACAAAAGAAGTAGTCGAAGGTATAAGTGATCCAAATTTGTCTGAAAGTGCAAAAGAATCATTATCATTTTCCGATGACGATTTATTTGCTGATGCAGTTAGAGTAGTTGTTCAATCTGGCAAAGGGTCTTCTTCATTATTACAAAGAAAACTAAGTATTGGTTACAATCGAGCTGCTAGACTTCTTGACGAACTACAAAAATATGGAGTAGTAGGGGCACAGAAAGGCAGTAAACCAAGGGATGTTTTGATAGATGATGCAGAATCATTTCTAAATCCGCCAAAAGATGAAGATGATGTCTGAGTCATTTACTTGTAGGTTGTCTGTTTTTAACTACCTGCTGTAGGCTATTCGCTGTCTGCTTATAAAAATTTCATTTCTGCGAAATATTCTCTGTAGGTGGATAAATGATAAATAAAGTTTTTTCGCTATGATGTAGTCGGAAGTATTTTTTTGAAGAGTATAAAAAAATTAAATAAGTCTTTCATTGGCAATTGCAACTTTGTTCGCTAAAAGAAAAATAAATATTACCTATTAATTTACAATAATCCAATAATCTATGGAAATAGATAACTTCATTAAGCTGGATAGTAAGAATGTATCTAACAATAATAGTAAACTGAAAAAGAAAGAGATCATTATTTTGGTTGTTAGCTTTATCATTATTCTCTTTTTATGAATATTTTTTTGTTTTGTATTATACGTTGGTATTTATTTGCTACTACTTAGAAATAATGAGAATGAAGATACAACAAAGTTTGTGATAAAAAATATTGTGATGGTATGTTTATGCTATCTGATACCTTTGGTATCAAAAATTTATATAGAAATTAACTGGGATCGAACTAAAGGATATGAACCATTAGATAAGGATATTTTATTTAGTATTTTAGATAGAATATCTCTTCTATAGATATTTACTAGATTTTATAAAGTTTAGATAGAATTTTGACTAAAACCTTCATAAAAATCTGATATATTTTACTATTTTTGATTTCAACGAAACTTAGTTTTTTTCAAGTGTAGTAAAAACCTTTCTTTTTTATCCTATTGAATTTTTTGATTTTCCTTGTGGTGTAATTTAAAAAACATACTATTCTGTTTGGATAGTTCTTATATCTTACAAATTTATTTTCTGAATGATGTATTCTGTCATGTTTGTATCCGTTTAAACCAAGATCCCATCATAATTTTTTTTATCTGTTTGTATATAGTTGTATAATCTAAAACTTTTGCCTTTTATTACGTGAACATGAGATCTCTTTTAGTGCAATTATTCAAGATTTTTTATATGTACCTTAACATTTTTTTTAAGTAGCATAACCACAGGTATTTTTCCTTTAGCTCCAGTGCCTTTTTTTACCTCTGATCCTTCTAGTACAAAAGTAACTTTCATCCACTTAAACTTCGTTATCAAAAGGAGACTCTCCTGCATTTAACTCTATTTACCTGAAATCTAAAAGTTTATGAATGATTCCAGATACTGTTTATTTTGAAATCCCTGTGTCAAGAAATTTATATGACTTAAGTTAAAATCATAACCTTAAAATACTTCAATAATTGTTTGAATTTCACTTTAGAAATATACGAACGTTTTAGATACTTGTTTTTCATCCTTTAGTAAAAGATTCTAACATATTCAGTAAAATGCTAAACTTCGTAAGACATTTTACAAATATATTACAAATATATACTTTAATCTTGACTTATCATAAACAATAAAAAAACATCCAGCTTCTCGATCTAATGTTTGGGAATTGAGAATCTGGATGTTTTTATTTATACGTTTCAGTAATCAGTTCTTAGTATGTTACTGTAGTCACAAAAATATGCATGTATACATTTCCAGGTACGAAATTTGTTGCTCTTGAAGTAAATGCTACATAAGCTCCATTAGAAGAAATACTTCCGTACATTGAGGCACCGTTACCTTCTGTTCCACTTGGTGTTATAGTTACTCTTTGTGTTGTATTGTTTAGTACATCATGTACAAATACATCTGTAAATCCATTTGTATCGCCAGTGACTAGGTTTGTTGCATTTGAATTGAATACTATAAATCTTCCATCTGATGACATTGAAGAGTAAATTGATATACCATTACCTTGCGTCCCACCTGTTGATATACTAACCCTTTCTATCGTATCATTATTTCTATCATATAGAAAAACATCACTAGTCCCATTTGTATCGTTTGCAACAAGATTGCTTGCGTATGAGCTGAATGTAACATACCGTCCATCTGATGAAATGCGCGATGAATTGGTATACCCAATATTTGACGAATTATTTGCTTGTGCACCATTTGACGATATGCTGACTCTTTCAATTGTATCTGTGTTTCTATCGTATACAAAAACATCTGTTTTGTTATTTGTATCATTAGGCACAAGATTACTTGCCGAAGAATCAAATGCTACATATCTGCCGTCAGCTGAAATGGATGGCCCTGCAGAATTATTATTTGCTTGTACTCCACCTGATGAAAGGTTGACTCTTTCTATTGTATCTGTATTTCTATCATAAACAAAGATATCTTCATAGCCATTTGTATCGCCAGTAACTAGATTTGTTGCTGCTGAGACAAATGCTACGTATCTGCCATCTGCAGAAATATTGGGAGAGCTTGAAGAATTATTTCCTTGAGTGCCACTTGATGAAAGGCTTACCCTTTCTATTGTATCAGTATTCCTATCATAGACAAAAATATCCCGATAACCATTTGTGTCATTTGGAACGAGATTGGTAGCATTTGACTGAAATGCTACATATCGTCCGTTAGATGAAATTGATACTGCACCTGAATAACTATTTGCCTGTGCACCAGCACTAGATATGCTAACTCTTTCGACCTGATTTATGTCTTGGTCATATACAAATATATCTGTGTATCCATTTGTATCACCTTCTACTAAATTTGAAGCAGATGACTCAAATGCTATATACCTCCCATCGGATGAAGATGATGGGAATGAAGAATTATTATTACCTTCTGTTCCACTACCGTGCAAATAAACCATTTCGATTTGATCAACTTCCCGATCATATACAAATATATCATCAGTATTATTATTATCTCCAGGAACTAGGTTATTTGCAGAGGATGTAAAGGCTACATATCTCCCATCAGAAGAGATCGATGGGTAATAAGAGGTATTATTACCCTCTGTACCGTTATTTGCGATACTAACTCTTTCGATTTGATCAACTTCCCGATCATATACAAATGTATCAGGGACATTATTATTATCTCCAGGAACTAGGTTATTTGCAGAGGATGTAAAGGCTACATATCTCCCATCAGAAGAAATTGACTGGTGGCCATAAGAGGTATTATTACCCTCTGTACCGTTATTTGCGATACTAACTCTTTCGATTTGATCAACTTCCCGATCATATACAAATGTATCAGGGACATTATTATTATCTCCAGGAACTAGGTTATTTGCAGAGGATGTAAAGGCTACATATCTCCCATCAGAAGAAATTGACGGGATAGAAGAGCTTACATTACCCTCTGTACCGTCATTTGCGATACTAACTCTTTCGATTTGATCAACTTCCCGATCATATACAAATATATCATCAGTATTATTATTATCTCCAGGAACTAGGTTATTTGCAAAGGATCCAAAGGCTACATATCTCCCATCAGAAGAGATCGATGGGTAATAAGAGGTATTATTACCCTCTGTACCGTTATTTGCGATACTAACTCTTTCGATTTGATCAACTTCCCGATCATATACAAATATAT
>Ga0209101_1001108_pt1 | contig 20815 bp, 13 predicted proteins | sample ConPoolayeCmetaG_FD_185481 | JGI IMG/M metagenome (GOLD analysis project Ga0209101, IMG submission 185481) | Hot spring microbial mat communities from California, USA to study Microbial Dark Matter (Phase II) - Cone Pool mat layer C metaG... ...
GCCGCAAGAGGGACGGCGTGGGCCGGCAGGCTGCATGTGTGCAGTGGAATGCCAGACGGGGCGTGTGCCTTCGGCCGGGCGGCTGGCCGGCAAGTGGAACAAGCAAGGTGGACGGTTAGCTCATCGAGAATCGCAATAGTTGGTGACCGGGCCCCTTCCAGAGAAACGTTATATCAGCCGGTCACTACCTTTCGCGAAAATCAGCGGTACAACGATGGCACGGGTGATAGTGGCGATGTCCGGCGGGGTGGATAGCAGCGTGGCTGCCTGGCTTCTGCGCCAACAAGGATACGAAGTGATCGGCGTGTTCATGCGCCACGGCGTCGAAACGCCCGAATCGGATAGCTATTCTGGCGGGCAGCCCGGCAGCGCGGCGTGCGCGGCCGCTACAAGATGCGATGTTACCGCGGAGTTTCAGGCATCTTCTGTCACGAGGACGAAGGCCTTGAAACAGTGCTGCTCGGCTGGCGACGCCGCCGACGCCCGCCGTGTGGCCGATCGGCTGGGCATTCCGTTGTACGTGTTGAACTTCCAGGAGCAGTTCGGACGGATCGTGCAGTACTTTGTTGATGAGTATGCTGCCGGCCGCACCCCCAACCCGTGCATCATGTGCAATACTTGGCTGAAGTTCGGCAAACTGTTCGAGTACGCTGACGCGCTGGGCGCCGAGTTCGTAGCCACGGGGCACTATGCCCGGCTGTTGCCTTGTTCGGACGGGCAGTTGGGGCTGTTTCGGGCTGCAGACCCGCAGAAGGACCAGTCGTATGTGCTTTTCGGGGTGCGGCGCCAGTTGCTGCCGCGGCTTAAGTTTCTGCTTGGCCATTTGAGCAAGGCAGAAGTCCGCCAGATTGCCGATCGCTTGGGACTTTGCGTGGCCCGGAAGCCTGACAGCCAGGAAATCTGCTTCGCCCCGCAGGGGAACCATTGGCGCCTGGTGCGGGAGCGTCTGCCAGGATTGGACACCTCAGGAGAGATAGTGTCGACGGACGGCCGGGTATTAGGGCGCCACGATGGGCTGGAAAGGTTCACCATCGGACAGCGCAAAGGGCTGAAGATAGCAGTTGGGCGCCGTCAGTACGTGGTGCGGCTGGAGCCGCACACCAAGCGCGTGGTAATCGGCGACAGAGAAGAATTGGCCCGCAACCACTTGACAGCATCGCACGTCAACTGGTTGATAACGCCGCCAACCGGCGAGTTTCCCGCGATGGTGAAGATTCGCTACCGTAGTCCCGCACTGCAAGCTGTGGTGGAACCGCTCGGCCAGCATCGTATCGCCGTGCGATTCCTGGAACCATGTTATGCAGTTACTCCCGGGCAGGCCGTGGTGTGCTATCAGCAGGATCGCGTTGTTGGCGGCGGGTGGATCGACTGATCGTGGCGCGTCAAGTACGCTGCGGAGGCCGTGTTTGCCTCAGAACCCATAGCCGACGGGTTTGTGTGCACGAGCCGCCCAACGATTAATCGCCCCGCGGCGATCGCCGCAAAGGCAATCCGACCATAGGCTCATTCGATACGCCGCTGATGGGGCGGATAGTTGTTTGTTTTGCCCATCAAATTGTTGATTTTCACAAATCGGCTGTTGAAAATAGTACTGCGCGCAGTGGGCTACAAATCAGGACGCGCGGCGCAAAAGGCCCCCAGATGCGCAGATACTTAAACATCAGTGGCACGATGAACACTAGCCACTGAAATATCGATGCATCTTCTTTGGCCAGATTATTGACAAATTGGGTGAAATAGTTACGGTAAGTAACGCCGGATACTGAGAGGGGGCATTTGCGTAAGCTTTGACCATTGGGCAAGCAGGTTGATCTCCTGCGTTGCCGCAAACAGCGGGTCTGTGTGCGTCAGGAGGCAGCGTTGTTGCGTACGGCAGCTTGCGGCACTGAGGCGCGGCAGCCGTAAACAGTCATGCGTCGGGTGGACGAAGCGGTGGGCGAATCTGTCAGTGCTCCCACGATCGTAGGCGTTTCGCGCCAGATTCGCGAGGTGCTTCGATTGGCCGACAACGTCGCCGCCAGCGATTGTTGCGTGCTGATCGAGGGCGAAAGCGGAACCGGCAAGGAGTTGGTGGCCCGCTATATCTGCGCCCACAGTCCCCGGCGCAATCGTCCGTTCATCCCCGTCAACTGCGCAGGCATCAGCGAATCGTTGTTCGAGAGCCAGTTCTTCGGTCACGTGCGGGGGGCGTTTACCGGCGCCGAGCAAGACATGCTAGGCGTGGTTCGCACAGCGAACGGCGGCACTGTTTTTCTGGACGAGGTCAGCGACATCCCGCTCAACCTTCAGCCCAAGCTGCTCCGCGTCATCCAGGAACAGGAGGTGATGCCAGTGGGCAAACCGGTGCCGGTCAAAGTCGATACACGCTTTTTGGCCGGCACGAACGTGAATCTGCAAGAGATGGTCCGCCAGGGGAAGTTCCGCCAGGATTTGTATTACCGGCTGAACATCGTGCGGATCGTCATCCCCCCGTTGCGCCAGCGACTGGAAGACATCCCGGTGCTACTGGATTACTTCACACAGGTGTTTTCGCACCACTACCGACGCCAGCCGATTATCCTTTCCCCGCAAGTGCGCGAGGCGCTGGTGCAGTATCCCTGGCCCGGCAACGTGCGCGAGTTGGCCGCCTGGGTAGAACGGTTGTACGTTACGGGGCTGGCGCCTGAAGAGCTGTTGTGCATGCTCTACAGCGACGCGGATGCCGCCGGCTTGCCGCCGCCAGGGCAGCCGATGACGCTCAAACAGGCCGAGCGCTGGGCGATCATCCAAGCATTGCAGAAAGCCGAGTACAACCAGCGCAAGGCAGCACGTGTCCTTCAGGTGCATCGCGCTACTTTGGCCCGCAAGCTCAGGCAGCACAATATTATCTGAACTGCACGGCTTTAGTGTTGCCGCAGCAGTGAGGCCGATTCCTGGTCGAGGTAGATGGTGGCCTTTGGGTGTTGCTGGAGTACGGAGGCGGGCACATCGGGCGTTACCGGGCCTGTCAGCGCGGCAGCAACGGCTTTGGCTTTCCGCAGCTCCGGCACGCTGCAAATTATATTGCGCGATTTCATGATCTGGCGGATGGACATCGAAATGGCCTGCTTGGGCACATCGTCGATGCTGGGATACCAGCCCTCGCCCACCTGCTGCCGCCGACAGGCTTCGTCCAAAGTCACCACGATGTAAGCCTGCTCGGTCTGAAAATCGGCCGGGGGATCGTTGAACGCCAGGTGACCGTTTTCGCCGATGCCGATGAAAGCCACGTCGATCGGATGGGCGGCAATCAACTGGCCCAAGCGCTGGCACTCGGCCTGCGGATCGGCCTGACCATCGACCAGATGGAACTGGGCAAGCGGCCGCGGCAGCCGGGCAACGAAGCGTTCTTTCAAGAACCGGCGGAAAGAGCCGGGGTGGGTTTCGGGCAGGCCGATGTACTCGTCCAGATGGAAGGCCACTACCCGCGTCCAGTCGATCTCGGTCTTGGCGGTAAGCTCGGCGAGCATGTCCAGTTGGGAGGCCCCGGTGGCCAGTACGATATTGGCCCCGCCGCGAGTTTCGATCGCTTCCCGGATGATCTGGGCGCCGTCGGCCGCCGCCCGCCGTCCCAATTCCTCTTTGCTATTGCAGATGACTACTTGCATGTCGCTTCATCCTTATTTGGCCAGAACAAGTGACAATCAGAAGTTACCAAATGCCCCACGGCAATTACAAAACCCCTTCGGTCTGTCCGCTGGCAGGCGGTGCCGTCCACCCAAAAACAACCCGGCAACTCTTCCGGCTTTCCTTTTCCATCTCTGGTTCTCCAGCTCTGGTTTTCCAGCTCTCGCTTTCCAGCTTCTGGGTCTCCACCTCTCGTTTTGCAGCCCTCGTTTTGCAGCCCTCGTTTTTGCAACCCTCGTTTTTGCATTGATCTTTGCCAACGGCAGTGACAGACTCACACAAGGTTTTTCCAAGTGATCCGTGTCACCACGAATTGCGAATCTCAATTTGTGTCGGCTTGAGCGCCGAGGCCGGGCCTTGGGCGAAGTTCAGCATCGTTGGTAGTAATGGCGCGTCCAGCCGCACTTCCTGACCGAGTTGCGAATTCCTAACCGTTTGCCTCTCTGTTGCCAAATACAATGCAAACTTCAACAAAGGGCGATGCGGCGCCCTTCACCATGACTGCGCCGAGCCTGCTGCACGATGTATAACGCGCGGCAGACGGACTCCAAGTCGTCGGTTTGCGACCGCCCCTCGAGGACGGCGCGGTAGAACTCGGCCAACAACTGCTCGCCCAACGGCCGTTCGCTATCGAGCGACTCCTGGTGCCTTCCGGCCTCGTCGAACCAGACTACGCTGGAAGGCAAATCGACGAAGGCTATTCCTCGCTGGCACGACGCCTGCAACGCGGCCGTGGCCCGATAGCTAATCGCCTCATGCCAATGAGCCGGAATGTAGCGACTGCAACTGATTTGCGCCATCTCGCTAGTGCCCGGCGCATCAGGCGGCGAAAAGTCCAGGCCTATCAGGTAGTAATCTTCGTCGGGGGCGCGGTTGCGATCGGGCACGGTGGAATGAATCAGCCCAGTAACGGTTCTCGGCTGCTTCCCCACCAGATAACAGCACCAGTCAACCGCCTCGACCATTTCGCGCAAAGCTACGTATTCGTGCCGACGGTTGGCAGGGCACGGCGAGGCCGATCGGGTGGAAACGCACTGATGGCACAGCAACAACAGCGGCTCGCCCAACTGGGCAGCAATCAAACGTTTGAGCTTGGTGGTGGCGGGCGCTCGCCGCCGGGGAAACTCGACCATGAAGACCACACCCGATTGCTCCACGCTGCGCTTTATCTGCTCAGCCTCCTCGGGCTGAAGCTCCACTCCAGCGGTGCAGTAAACGGCCTTTCCGGCTTCGGCGGCCACGACCAGCGGCAGCGCGCCGTACCACTGATGGGCCAACACTAAAATGGCGTCGATGTCTTCCCTGTAAACCAGTGCGCGAAAGCTTTCCACGGCGCTAGCGTCGAACTCGGCGGCGGCCTGCTCGGCCCGATGTCCGACCTGTTCGCAAATCGCCCGGACTTCAAACCGATCGGCCAAAGCGCGCAGCGCCGGCGCGTGCCGATGCTGCCAGGCGTCGCCAAGTCCAATTACTCCGACTCGCAACCTCATCACCGACGTGCTGCTCCAGGGCCCGAAAACGCAGTGATTATATCGAAACCATCCGTATTGAAACAGCCATCGTCACCAGCCACTAAAGCCGAGGTCAGCTCTTACACAGGCGGATCCCATTACACGGGGCACGCATCAACAGCCGCCGGGTGCCCAGCGCTTTCTCATGGCGCCAGCCCCTTAGCCGCACAACCGTATTTAGCCGTTCACTTTATACCCGAACGGTACTTTAGTAACACATAGCACCCAGTGCGGCGCCGGTGGTAAAAGAAGCGCGGGCAAAGCCACGCTCAAATCAGCCGTGCGAAAGTAGGTAACCCTTATTGGCAACGGAAAACATCGGCAACTGTTCGGGCCGCCGTTACAGGTCTTTTTCGCCCAGCACCGTGACGATAACCGTGCGTTGCCGCGGCCGGATGTCGCATTCGATATGGAATATCTGCTGCCAGGTTCCTAGCACCAATCGGCCGTCGGCGATCGGCACGCCTACAGAAGGCCCCAACAATGTGGCCTGCAAGTGGCTGTGGCCGTTGCCGTCGTGCCAGGTTTGCTCGTGGCCGTAATGGCGGCTGGGAGGGATCAGCCGGTCGAGCAGTTCGGGCAGATCACCAATCAGGCCCGGCTCGAACTCGATCAACCCCACCGCGGCGGTGCTGCCTACCGCGAAGACATGCGCCACGCCGGTGCGAACGCCTGAGCGGGCAACTGCTTCAGCCACGTCGGCAGTAATATCGTGCATGTGGCGATGCCCGTTTGTCTGAAAACGCAATTGTTGTTGATACGCCATGCTCGACACCTCGATGCCTGCTGTCAAAATGTCGGCGACGATTGTGCTACCCGTGAAGACCGGCAAATCGTAAGGGTTTGCCGAAGCGGGGCGCTGGACGAGCTAGCCGCTGTTCTTTAAAATGCTCTCAATTTGCCGGATGCTTGCAAAGCGGGGGATGCCGTAACATCGGTCCCGTCGTTGGCTTATCCTTTGACGGGCATGGCTGCTGTAGCTGGCGCACCCCGTAGCTTGCGCCAATCGATCGCAAGGCGCTTTGTCACGAGTTTTCCGGCAACTCTTTTCAGTCGGGTGTCTTGTCCGCTTTGGTTCTGCGGAGATTGGCAATGAACGCGCAGAGCTGTTTGGCCGGCGCTGCTATAACGCCGGCCGATATGGAACTACTGCTGGATGCCCTGGCCGAAGGCGTATTGCTCATCGCGTCGGACTGCCGCATCGTATTCGTCAACGAGGCCGCTTGCCAGATTCTCGGCGTCGACCGCGCCAAAGCGTTGCAACTTGGCTGGGAAAAACTCAGCAAACAACAGTTGGCGCTGGACATTTCGGCACTGCCTGCCCGGGTAGAAGAACTCTGCCAACTGGATCGCTTGGAGGTTGCACCGCACGGCGACAAGACCGGCAGCAAAGACGTTATCTGCCACATAAGGCCAATCTTCGGTGCCGACGGTCAGCCGCGACTGGTCTCAGTGCTCTTCTGCGCAGCGGATCGACCGCGAGAATCGGACCCGGCACAACAGCGCAGCGGCACAGGCGGCCAGTCCAGTTGCACCGTAGCCGAAGCGCAGCAGCCATCTGGCTCTGGAATCAGTGCAATGCGCGAAGCATCGGACCAGCAGCGCGAACTCCTCTGCCGCACTTTGGAGGCCACCGGCTGGAACGTCGCCAAGGCTGCCCGGCGGTTGAAGCTCAGCCGCACCACGCTTTACGCGCGGATCGCCCGGTACGGGCTGGTCAGGCCAAAAGACTGAAGTACCTGCCACAACCTAGTTGCATGTTTGCGGACGGTGTGGCAGCAGGACAATTGTAATTGTGGCTGTAATTGTGGCATCGCAAATCGAGCCTGACACAACCTGTGGCGAAACCAAAAGGTGTTTTGGGAACCCAGTGCGGTTGCGTCCTATCATAGAGGGACGCGCTGCGGTCGCGTCCGTAATGTTTTCCTCAATAGTCGTGCGGTCAGCAACGACGAATGCGGCCACGACGGAGCGCGCCCCTCCAGGTCGTCTTGCAGTCCCCGGCGCATCTTGCGTGCAACATGCACGCCTTGCGCGTGAACCAGCCGTGCGCGTGAACCAGCCGTGCGCGTGAAATAGCCGTGCGCGTGAAATAGGCGTGGGCGTGAAACAGCCGTGGGCGTGAAACATCCGTGCGCATGAAACAAGGGTAATGCTCCGGTAATACCATTGAGCTTCGCAAATCGTAGAGACAGGAGATTTCCTGGTTCTTGGCCACCTTGGTGTCGCTTGGTTTTGCGAAGATCAGTAAATTTCATTTTGTGGCCCGCGGGCTAGCTCAAAGGCCGGCGACTCAAACAACGTAATACTTCCGACTGGTCAAAAAACGAAGGTTGCTGTGCGAAAAAAAGGCGGCCGGTTAATCGCCGACGGGTCGAATAAGGCTTGGTAACTCTTGTTGGGCTGCCTCTGCGACATTAGAATGTCGGTTCGAGAGTATCGCTCTCCCGCAGTAAAGAACCAACGCTGAAAATCCTCCCGCCATAAAGCTAACCCAATGTGGCCTGCCGCACCGCACGGCGCAGCCTTGGTTAGGTGCTGTTGGGTGTTTGCATCGCTGTTGCAGAGTGGGCAGGCGGGCGTGCCGAAAGCGCGGCATGGCATAGTGCAAGGACATGTTCGCGTCGACGAGCTTTAGGTCTGTCAGTTGTTTCACCGCCAGAGGAGGTCGAGTAATGCACTGTCAATCTCGCCGAGAGTTCATGGTCCGATCGGCCACAACGGCTGGAGCGCTGGCCCTGGGCGCGGGCGGAATCGCCAGCAGGGCGCTGGCCCAGGACAAGCCGGTGGAAATGACCATCGCCAAATGGAACGGAGCGCCGAAGCCAACCAACGACGAGATCAAGCAGATCGCCGTCAAACTGACCGAGAAAGCCATCGAGGGACTCGGCGGCATGAAGCGGTTCGTCAAGCAGGGCGACGTTGTATGGGTGAAGCCCAACATCGCCTGGGACCGCTCGCCCGAGCAGGCCGCCAATACTAATCCCGAAGTAGTGGCCACCTTGATCCGCTTGTGTTTCGAGGCCGGCGCCAAGCGGGTCAAGGTGGGCGACAATCCGGTTCACCAGGCCAAGAAAAGCTACGAAGCCAGCGGAATCGCCGCGGCGGCCAAGGCCGCAGACGCCGAAGTGGTGTATCTGGACAAAGAGCGCTTCAAAGAGGTGGACATCAAGGGCCAGCGGGTCAAGTCGATCCCGATCTATCCCGACATGCTCGAGGTGGACCTGATGATCAACGTCCCCATCGCCAAGCACCACGTGCTGGCCACGGCGACCCTGGCCATGAAGAACTACATGGGGGTGATCGAGAATCGCCGCGTCTTCCATCAGGATTTCAACTCCTGCCTGAGCGACATCACCCGCTTCATGCAGCCCAAGCTGTGCGTGCTCGACGCGGTGCGCGTGCTGGTGGCCGGCGGGCCTACCGGCGGCAGGCTGGAAGACGTTCGCACTAAGCTGACCGTGGCGGCGGGTACCGATATTGTCGCCTTGGACGCGCTGGGCGTGGAGCTGATCGGCAGAAAACTGACCGATGTACCGCACGTGCCGGCGGCCGAAAAGAACGGTCTGGGCAAGACCGATTATCGTTCCTTGGCGCTGCGGGAGATTGCCGTTTCATGACCCAAAGCCGACGTTCGCCGCGCAATCGCACCGTGCAGTTGCGCCGGGGCGTGCAGATAGCTTTTTTGCTGCTATTCTTCGGGCTGCTGGTGTTGGCCGGCGGCGTGCTCCGCGAGGGCCACAGCAGTTGGATGAAGCTGTTTTTTCTCTTCGACCCGCTGTTGTTGCTCTCTACACTGCTGGCCGCCGGCGCAGTGCCAAAATTGCTGTTGCTGGCGCTGGCCACGGTGGTGCTGACGGTTGTGCTTGGCCGGGTGTTCTGCGGCTGGGCCTGCCCGTTGGGAACCATTCACGACCTTACAGGCAGGCTGCTGGACCGTTTGCAGCGCCGGCTGCGGCAAGAACATTTGTCGCCGTGGCAGAAGAGCAAGTACTATCTGCTTGTCGGTTTTTTGGTAATGGCCGCACTGGGCGGCCATTGGGTCGCTATTTGGGACCCATTGGTGCTGCTGTACCGCACCAGTACCGTGGCGCTATGGCCTGCCGTGCAGTTGTCCATCGAGCAGACGGCAGCGGCGGTCCGCGATGCCGCGGCCGTCGAGAGGCCCTTGCGCCCCAAGTGGGCTCAGCCGGACGAGGCCGGGCAAGCCCAGCAGCAGTCGTCGGCAACTTTGAAAAATCGGCTTGCCCGGCCCGTCGCCGCTGTGACCAACCCCGTTCACGGCTTTCTGAAAGACCACGTATTCGTGGTACAGCGGCAGAGTTTTCTGGGCGCGGGGACGATCGCCGCCGTGTTCGCCGTCTTGCTGGCCCTGAATGCCGTGCGGCGACGCTTCTGGTGCCGCTATCTGTGTCCGTTGGGAGCGCTGCTGGGGCTGTTGGCCTGGCGGCCGTTGTTGCGGCGGGCCACGCACGAGCAATCGTGCAACCAGTGCGATTTGTGCGGGCAGGCGTGCCATGGTGCGGCTTCGGCTGCTGCCGGCAGCGGCTGGAAGCCTTCGGAGTGTCTGGGGTGCCTCAATTGCACTGCCTCGTGTAACCGCCAGGCAATGAGGTTCACGTTTATCTGGCCTTGGCAGCGCCGGCCGCAGGTGGAAACCGTTGACCTGCGTCGTCGTGTGCTGCTGGGTTCGGCCGTCGGGGGTATCGCCGCGCTGGCCGTGATGCGCGCCAACCCGCAAGCCCGGCAGGCGGTCTTCCACCCACAATTGATACGCCCACCCGGCGCGCTGCCGGAGCCAGAGTTCTTGCAGCGCTGTACGGCCTGTGGCTTGTGCATGAAAGTCTGCCCCACAGGCGGTTTGCAACCGGCGATCAGCGAAGCTGGGTTGGAAGGCATTTGGACGCCCAGGCTGGTTCCGCAGATCGGCTACTGCCAGTACAGTTGCAACCTTTGTGGGCAGGTGTGCCCCACCGGGGCGATCCAGCCGCTGAGCGTCGAGCAGAAGCAGCAGGTGCGCATCGGGCTGGCGTTTTTCGACACCACGCGCTGCATCCCATACGCATACGGCCGCGACTGCACGGTATGTTGGGAAGTGTGCCCGCTGCCCGAAAAGGCCATATATACCGAAAAGGTGACGGTAGTCGACCGCAATGGGAACACAATCGAAGTGATGCAGCCGCGGATCGACATCGAGAAGTGCATCGGCTGCGGCAATTGCGAGCACGACTGTGTTTTCCGCGACCTGCCGGCTATTCGCGTCCACAGCGCCAACGAGACGCGGCATCGCAAGAACCAGCCCGAACTAGCCCCGCCCGCCTCTTCCGATCCCTATGGCTGATCTTGCCCCGCTTTTCACCGGTCGCGCCTTGGCGGTTCTGACGAAGCGGCCCTGGGTGGAAAGAGTGAAGTTTGTTACGCGGTGACTGCGGCGAGCTGTCCTTGGCAGCTTGCGCTGCGGCTTTCGGCGCGCGAGGTATCGAGCGTCAACTGCATGGTGACGGCCCAGCGGGGACCGTTTTCGGCAGTAACGAACCAGTGCGGTACCACTGCCACCGACTGGTGGACAAGCTCGAAGCCGCCTTCGGATTGACTGACTGTTTCCACTGGGAAGGCCCACAGGGCAGCCGGACGTGAAATCTTTAGACCAACATCGATTCCCAGCCACTGGTCAACCAGCGTCAGGCTCTGCGTGGCCGGAACGTCCAGTTGCGTTCCCAGATGTCCCAGCCGCCGGCCATCGGCATCCAGAAAGTACCGGTCGTCGCAGCCGGCTGGCAGGGCGAAGTTGAACTCCACGGCGAAGTGCAACGCACGATCTGACGGCAGCCCTTCCAGCAAATACGCGATGATCAGCGTCGGACTGCCTGCGTCCAGAGTAACACCCTTGGTAATTTTCACTGGCAGGCCGTCGACCTGGCCTTCGCGGGAAAGCATTACCTGGATGCGGTCTGGATTTCGCCGGATACGCCCTTCGTAAGCTCCGCTGACGAAATCGCCGCGCTGCGCAGCCCGACATGTGGCTACCGCCTCCAGTGCCGCGTCGAGATCGTAAAACAGGTCCACCAGTGCCTTGCGAGGGTGGTCGTCGTAGTGCAGCCGCCGGTCCAGGTCGGCCTGCTTGAACACCACACGCTCGTGGATGCTGGCGCACTGCCCGTTGTCCCGGTGTGCGCCAGCCAGCACCTTGCGGTGATAGGCCTCTGGTTGCCGGGTGATGGTAGCCAGCAAGTTGTGGCAGATGCTGCGAACGTCCAGCTCCAGCATCTGGCCGCCGCGACTGGGGGCGAATATGCTTAGCAGCCGGTCGTTGGCCAGGCGAATTTCCTGCCGGGCGTCGAAATTGTAATCTTCGGCCACGGCTTCGACCCACGGGCCGTTGCGTCCGGCGGCCTGCTCCAGCAGATTGTCGGCGGAAATCAGATGGTGGTAAACCGCGTTGCGCAGGTGCGGCAAATAGATGCCTCCAAAAGCCCCGTGCCAGTAGCCGCAATTGCACTGGCCGCGGTACAGCTCGCGGCGGGCTTGCTCCAGATGGCGGTCGACTGCGCCGGATTGCACCATATCTTCCAGACGGCGGCTGACGAGCATCATGCGGGCGTACATCTCGTCGGCCTCGGGGTACTTGGCCTTGAAGTTCCGCCAGAACCCGCCGCGCACAAAACCCCACAAGCCCGATAACTGCTGGTTATCGCGCAACTGCTGCTGAAACTGCTCGTACTGAAGCTGCTGCTGGACGGGCAAGGCCCATTCGGTCATTTCGCGGTAGCTGCCGTCGGGCAGATAGATTTTTCCCAGCGGGGCCACATGATCCAGCGCTTCGGCCAGTGTGGTCACCTGGAGCCAATCCTGGTTGGCCACCAGCGCGTCGAAGAACCGCCGCAGCCACCCATCGGTGTAGCAGTGCTTGTGCGTTTCCGGCCAGGTGCCGAACTTCTCGCCGTCGTCGCCGAAGACGATAACGGCATCGTTGTGCCGCTGGGCGATGTCGGCCAGGTAGTCGATCGTTCGCTGCGGATCGGCAAAGGGGATGGTGTATCGCAGGCGCTCGCTGCCGGGAAAGACCGCCAGCACGCGGCCTTCGTCCTCGGTCACGTAATAGCCGGTAAGCTGCTGCTCTTCCAGTCCGGCGTTCTTGAAGTGGAAATCGTCCAGGATCGTGTACTCGATGCCGGCATCGACCAGATCGCGGGTGAAGTTTTGTTCCCAGACCCGCTCGGGTATCCACATGCCGCGGACCGTAGCCCCAAGCCGCTTCTGCAACCAAGTGGTGTAACTGCAAATCTGGCCGATGCGGTCCCGCGAGGGAATCATCGCCAGTATCGGCTCGTAGAATGCGCCGCCTATGATCTCGACGCGGCCTTGCTGGACCAGCCGGGCTAAGCGGTCTAAGTACTCCGGATGCTTGGCATCCAGCCACTCGATCAGCGAGCCGCTGATATGCAGGGCAATCTTAAGCGATTGATAATCGGTAAACAGATCCAAAAACGGTAGGTAGCTGTCGATGTAAGCCGACTCGATGACCTGGTCGAAGTTGCCGATCGGCTGATGATTGTGCAGTGCCAGGGCTAATCGGATGCGGTTGGTCATACGGTGCTGATTGGGCAGGATGTAGGCGTCTTGCTGTACGATCAGGAAACAAGGACCGCGCCGCCGGACCGGCACCCGCCTGCCAGCGTTGCGGGGGCGCCACAAGTAGCCGCGGCGCACGTGGCCGCGACAATTCTCTAATCGGCAACGCCAACCGAGATTATCCAGTCTGCCTCAGCGAAATACCTTGCGGCTCTTGCGCCTCCAGCTCAACTTCGCGCAGGAACGCCGCCGCATCCTCCGGCGGGACCGGATTGATGTAAAAACCCGTACCCCACTCAAAGCCAGCCGCCTTCGTCAAACTCGGCATAATCTCTATATGCCAGTGATAATGGCTCAGCTCCTGGGTGTCAAAGGGGGCTGTGTGGATGATGTAATTATATGCCGGCTGGCCAAGGGCGGCCTCGATCTTGGCGATTACCTGCCGCAGCACGCCCGAAAGATCGTCAACTCCGTTCTTCTGGATATTCTCGAAATGGCTGGAATGCGATTTGGGCAGCACCCAGGTTTCGAACGGAAAGCGGCTGGCAAATGGGCAGAAGGCCAAGAACAGCGGCGTGTCGAGCACCACGCGCTTCTCGGTAGCCAGCTCTTGCTGGATCATGTCGCAGTAGATGCAACGTCCCCGATAATTGTAAAACTCCAGCGAACCGGTCATTTCTTCCCAGACGTTGATGGGCACGATGGGCGTAACGATCAACTGGCTATGGGTGTGCTCCAGCGACGCCCCGGCCGCGGCTCCCACGTTCTTGAAAATCATTCCGTAGACCAGCCGTCGGTCGCGCTTCAGGTCCACCAGCCGGTCGCGGTATACCCAGAGCACTTCGCGCAGTTGCTCTTCGGACAGTTCCGAGGTGCTGATCAGATGCTGTGGGCATTCGATGATCACCTCGTGTGCGCCCACGCCGCGCATCATGTCGTAGATGCCTTCGCCTCGTTTGTTCAGGTCGCCTTCGATTTCCAGCGCCGGGAACTTGTTCGGCACCACCCTTACCCGCCACCCGGGCCGGTTGGCGGCGCTTCCCGGTCGGCGATAGGCGATGATTTCGTTGGGCGTTTTATCCTCGTTGCCCTCGCAGAAGGGACAAAAACGCCCCTTCTGACGCTGCGGTGTAGTATCGAAATCGTGGGGGCGCTTGGCTCGACTGGTGGCGATGATTACCCAGCGACCGACGATGGGGTCTTTTCGCAAATCCGGCATATCCGCAACCTGCTATGAAAAACTGTTTCAGGATTGCCTGCATTGGCAGCAAACCGACTGACCAGCATATCACAAGCCCAGCGTGGCTCAGCCGGCGACCGTGCTAACCCTACACCTGGACATTCGTGAGCTTTGCAACCAAAAATGTCGCGCGATGGCGGTTTTTTATAGGGTTTGCAGGCGCTTAAGGCAAGTACAACAGAGGTAACGGGGGCGGGTGATAACCTGCGCCCATCTAACCCGGCAGCCGCCCTAGACCGATCGACCGCGGCTTGCTATCTTATCGGGCCGGTGTGGCAGTCAGCATATTGTAAGAGACTGTGGTTTTCGTCGGCCGCGGTAGGGCTTTGGGCCTGCTGGGCCGACCGGTTTGTCGCAAGCTGACGGAGAAGGCCGTGGGAGTCAAGAAGACTGGCAAAGGGCGACGCAAGATCGGACGCAAGAAGAGGCGGATGCGTTCAAAGATTCGCCATCGGAAGAAGTAGTCCGCTGCCGGATAAGGTAGAGTTGGGGGGAGGGCTGCGCGCAGAAACGCCCTGCCGTGCAAGCCGTCAGTAACTGCATTGTCGATATGCCTAACCCCAACGCTCAAATGAACGATCCGGCTGTTGCCCTGGAGCGACTGGCTGCGCGGGCCGGGCAGATGCACAGTCTGCCCGCGGTAGCCATCAAAGTGCTGGAGCTTACGAACAATCCCCAGGTCGATACCCGCGCGCTAAAGCAGTGCATCGAAAACGACCCGGCCCTGACTAGCAAAATCCTCCGAGTGGTCAACAGCTCGCTGTTCGGGCTGAGCCGGCAGGTTTCCGATCTCAACCAGGCCTTAGCGCTATTGGGCACCAAGCCTCTGAAAATGCTAGTGTTGGGCTTTAGCCTGCCGGCAGGACTGTTCGCTGGTGTGACCGCGGAGGTACTGGGCAGGTTCTGGCGGCACTCGCTTACCCGGGCGGTGGCAGGACGCGAAATCAGCGAAACCCTGTGGAAAACGCCCGGCGATGATGCCTTTATCGCCGGACTGCTGCAGGACCTGGGGTTGCTGCTGCTGGTCGATCAGTTGGGCGAGCCGTACGTCAAACTGCTGGAAAAGGTCTTCGCAAGCGGCAAGGACCTGCTGGAAGTGGAACGGGCGGCACTGGGTTTCGATCATACAATGCTCACCGCCCGGCTGCTCTCGCAGTGGTCGTTTCCTGAATCGTTGATCGAAGCTGTGGCCTGGAAGCCCGACGGACTGACAGTCGAGGCTCCCTACGCCGACAGCCAGCCAAACCTGCCCGGCAAGCAGGGCGAAAAAGCACTGCCCCAGATCGTTCATCTAGCCGAGCTGCTGGCCCAAGTGCTTGTCGATGGACGCACACATGTGCTCCAGGAAGTGATGCGTTTTGGGCGGCAGCATCATGGGCTGTCGGCCGCGTCGCTGGAAGCTCTGGTCGACGGCCTCCAGCAAAAAGTTTCCCAGTTGGCCGCGGTGCTCAAAGTCCAACTGCCCGACGCCATTGACTATCGCGACATCCTCGTGCAGTCGCAAAAGCAACTGGCCGAGGTGGCGGCATCGGCTGTGGAAGACCTTTTGCGGGCCAAAGTTGCCGCGGCGGGCATCGAGGAATACGAACCGATCTGGTCGGAACTGCACGATCTGGGCCTGGCGATCAACAAGGTTGTTCGGCGGATTCCGGAGCAGCCGAAGGACGACGTGCAGCGGACAACCAGCCAGCCTTCCCCAGCGGCTGGCGCTGTCGGCGCCGCCAGCCCCCGGACCTCCCCCGCAGGCCGAAGTCAACCACGAGAGCACTCGCAGAACGAAGAGCCGCTGCTGGCGCGCCTGCGCTCGGCGGTAATCGCTTGTCGTCAAAGACGATGCCCGCTGAGCCTGCTGCTGGTCGAAATGGACCGCAGCGAAGACGTTTCGACCGCGGGCCACCAGCAGCTTGCAGAACAAGCCAGCCGATTGGAAGCGGCGATCCGTGAGCATATCGATCACCCCGGTCTGCTGGTCTTGCCGCACGGCCAGTGCGGCTGCGCGGTGATCTTGCCCGATTTCGACCGCGGCCAGGCCGTCGAGGTGGCCAACCAACTGATCGACGCTTTCCGTTGCGGGCAGCCCGGCAAGCATCGCGGGTACCGGCGGGCTAGCCTGAGCGTGGGCGTGGCCACCGTCTCGCTGCCTCCGAAAAACTTTCCCGCCGAAGACCTGCTCCATGGGGCCAGCCGCTGCCTTTTCGGCTCGCGCGCCTCTGGCGGCGGAATGGTCAAAAGCATCGAGATATATTGAGGGTGTCCGGGAATTGGTGCCGCGTAATTCCTTCAAACACTAGGGCATTCGGCGTTTGGCGGGACGAACAAGTGACATTGGGGCTCTGCGGGCCGAATTAGCACTGGTAATCTCCTACGTAACAACGAGTCACCACCTGCGTATTCCTGGACGCCCTCAGACGTATTGATTGCGCCATATGTTGATTAGGGATTGCGCCACATGTTGATTACGTCTTAAGCGCGCCGTGGAAGCTTACACCCCTGGGCGCACCGTGGGTGCACGGCTCGAATTGCGCGGCGGCGAGTGGGCTGGGCAATCGTCGTCGCACCGTAGCACCGGCGGACCGTAGCCGGCGTTTATTGCCGCTGCCGTGCCGGAGGGACATAATAAACTGTAGAGGTTTTGTGCCAGGGTTCCCACGGCGCAGGCGCCACGGACTGGTGCGGGAACCCCTGGTCGGGTGCGGCCGTTTGCGCCGGTGTCGGACAGGTTTAGCAAGCCGGATTCAGTCTCAGGAAAGTTATGTCCGAAGCGTTCGATCCCTATCTGAACTGGCTGGGCATCCGGGACCCCAAGCGGCCGCCCAACCACTATCGCTTGCTGGGGATCGATCTGTTCGAGAGCGATCCGGAGATCATCAGCGTTGCCGCCGACAGGCAGATGGCGCACGTGAGGACGTTTCAGACGGGCAAGCATTCGGCGCTGTCGCAACGGCTGCTTAACGAGATCGCGGCGGCCAAGCTTTGCCTGCTCAATCCTGCCAAGAAGGCCGAATACGACGTCATGCTTCGGGCCGAAGAGGCAGCCCGGGCCAGCCTGGCCGTGCCGCCGGTTGCCGGGGTGCCACCTCCGGTGCGGTCTGCCCCCGCTGGCCACATGCCGCCCGAGCTTCCCGCCCCGTTCGCACCGCCGGAGCACGCGCCGCCACTGCCTGTCGGCGGCGCACCACCACAATCCGTTGCGGCTTCTGGCGGAGCTGCGGTGTGGCCGCCGCCGGGCCAGCGGTCAGGGGGATTGCCGACGAGCGTCGCGGCACTTGCGCCGGGCGCAAGCCGCGGAGCCGGCGGTGGTTACGTATCGCCCACAGTGGCAGCGCCGGTTGCGCCCCCGCTGCCGGGTTCTCAGATTCTAGACTCGGCCAAAGCGCCGCACACCTGGGCTGGCTCCGGCTGGGTTGCCCAGCGTCAAGGCGAGTTGGTGGTGGTCGTTTTTCTGGGAGCTTTGATTTTGGGACTGGCAGCCGGGTTGGTGTGGCTGCGCACGTACAACTCCGGCGTGGGGGTCGCCGGACCTGCCGCTCAGGACAGTTCCGATCAACAGGATAGGCAGCAAACCGATAACCGACAGCCGGACGATGCCCGGCTGGAAAAGCCCGCGGATCAACCAGGCGACGCGACAGAACTACCCAACAGCGATCCTTCCAAACAACCGCCATCTTCGCCCCCGGCACCGACAGAGCCGCAACCGCCGACGCCGCCCAATTCAAAACCGGGACCGATGGGGCCGTCTGAGCCATTCCAGCAGCCAGAACCGCAGCCTCCTTCGACCGAGCCGGAACCGCCGTCTCCGCCCGATGAGGCTGCCGAGCCAGAACAGCCGCCGACTGCCGTCCAGCAGCCTCCCGGCGCGGAACCGTCTTCGCAACCCGAAGGCGAGGCGGGAACTCCTGCGGATTCCAAGCAAGGCACTGCTCGATTACCGGTTCCTTCCGCAGAGGAGCAGGCGAAAAGTCAAAAAGAGATTCGGGAGCTGTTGCGCAAGGACTACACGCTGGCGGCCGCGGACATTAAAGAGAAGAAGAAACTGGCCGAAAAGCTGTGGAGGCTGGCCCGAGAAACCACTAACGATCCCGTGGCGCGCTTCGTGCTGTACTGCGAGGCGCGCGACGAGGCGGCCGAAGCTGGCGATGGAAGGCTGTTCTTGGAGGTAATCGACACGCTCGGTCGTCAGTACGAGTTGGATGAATTGAAAATGGCTGCGGCAGCGTTGCAACGCGCAATCAGGAATCTGCGCGACTTGGCGGCCCAGAAAGCCATCGTCGAGGTGGGCATAAGACTTGCGCGCCGCGCCAATTCTCAGGAGAACTACGAAGCGGCCCGGGCGCTGGCCGAGACCGCACGCGATCTGGCTCGCAAGTCTCGCGACTTGGCGCTTGTCCGCCAGGCGGCCGCCACGTTTTACGAGGTCGAGGCATACGCTCGTCTGTTCGCCGACTTTTCCAAGGCGGAAACCATCCTCAGCGAACATCCCGAAGACCCTCAGGCCAACTATCTGGCCGGACGTTATTACTGCTTCGTGCGCAACCAATGGCAGCGCGGTCTTCCCATGCTGGCCAAAGGAAGCAACGAGCAGTTGCAGCAGTTGGCCATTGCCGAGCTTGCCAGTACCGCCGACGCGATGCAAAAAGTCGAACTGGCCGATCGCTGGCGTGCAGCCGGCGACTCGGCCGAGGAGTTGTTCCAGCGCTTCTACTACGAGCGGGCGATGTACTGGTATCGCAATGCCCTGTCGGGCTTGTCCGGCATCGACCGCACCCGGGTAGAAAAACAATTGGAAGAGTTGAAAAAGCAGCTTGCGCCGAAGTAATGGGCGGCGCATTATGGGGGCGCCGCTGCTGGATGATTCTGGCGCCAAGCGATTGCCAGTGGACTATCCCTCGCGGAAAAGGCCGGCCGGGTGCGTCAAAACAGCCGGGCGGTAGCACCGCCGTCGACCACCAGTACCGTGCCGGTGATGAAGCTGCCAGCCTCGCTGGCCAGTAGCAGCGCCGCCGGAGCCAATTCTTCCGGCTGCGCCCAGCGGCCCAAGGCAGTGCGGGCCGCAAGCGCCTGTTGTTGTTCTGGGCTGAGGATGCTCATGGGCATGTCGGTGGCGAACGGCCCGGGCGCCAGACAATTGACCGTGATGCCGAACGGCCCCAGGTCCAGTGCGCTAGCTTTGGCCATGGCGATCAGTGCGGCCTTGGTCGCCGAGTAGGCGTTGCGTGTAGCGGTGCTGGCCAGCGCCATGATCGACGAGATGTGGATGATCCGTCCCCAACGGCGCTGTTTCATTCCCGGCACAAGCGCCCGCGCAAGCGACATGCAGCTTGTCAGGTTCAGTTCCAGCAGCCAATCCCAGTCTTCATCGCGGATCTGATCGATTGCCTGTGGGATGTTATAGCCTGCGTTATTGACCAGGATGTCGATCTTCCCCAACCGTTCTACAGCCGTGGCGGCAAGTGTTTGCACCTGATCGCGGCGGGTCATATCGACTACCAGCCATTCTACACGACGACCTGTAGCTTGGTTTATCTCGGCCGCCGCCGAGCGCAGTTGCTCTTCGTGACGACTGCAAATGAAAATCTCAGCGCCGGCCTGTGCGAAGATCATTGCCATAGCCTTGCCCAGTCCACGGCTGCCGCCGGTCACCAGTGCGCACCGGCCGCTCAGATCGAACACCGTACCAGCAAAAGGATTTGCCATCCGCTTTCTCCTAGCGATCACTTAAAGACCAATTCGCAATTTCGCCATTATGCTAGCCCGAGCAGCCCCGCGCCAACCGGCTAGCCGAAAAGACGCCGCCGGCGGACTGGTAAGCCCGACAAAAGAACAAAACAGGCCAACTTGCCGGCCGGGCGAGGGCAGGCAATTCCCCAGCCGGACCAGCGCGGGCCGCGCGGCGCCCACGTGAGATTATTTCTTTTCAGGCCTGTCGAGCAGTCCTTGGTTGCGCAGCCAGTCTTCGCAGTTCTTAGGCCACATAGAAGTGCCCGGTGTGCCGGCGGCCAACCCCAAACCATGCTTTCCCGTGCGGTAGATGTGCAACTCGGCAGGCACCTTGGCCTTGCGAAGCGCCAGATAGAAATAGACGCTGTTCTCCGGTGGAACGCCGCTGTCTTCATCGGTGTGGAAAAGGAATGTCGGCGGGGTGTCCTTGGTCACCTGTTTTTCGCTGGAGAGGCTGCGGATCAGTTCCGGGTCGGGATTTTCGCCCAAAAGGTTCCGCTGCGAGCCACGATGGGTGTACTCTTCCCCGAAGGCGATTACCGGATAGCACAGTATCATGAAGTCGGGACGGCAGCTTACGCGCTCGATGGGGTCCGCGGCGTCGGGGTTCCCCTTGTCGAAATGCGTGCCTGCCGTGGAGGCCAGATGCCCACCAGCCGAAAAGCCCATTATGCCGATCCGCCGTGGGTCGATTCCCCACTGGGCGGCCCGGGCACGCACGGTGCGGATCGCCCGCTGGGCGTCTTGCAATGGGGCGGGATGCCCGTAGCCGCGATTGCGGTGCCGGTACTCCAGTACAAAACCTGCCACGCCCAGCGAGTTGAGCCACTGGGCAATCTGCTTTCCTTCGTGATCGACGGCCAGAAAGCCATATCCGCCGCCGGGGCAAATCACCACTGCCGTGCCGGTGGCTTTTTCAGGCTCGGGCAACCAGATGGTCAGCGTGGGTTTGTCGGCCGGGGCGTCGCCTTTTGCGCCTGGCGCGCCGGCCGGCCAGAGCAACTCCACTTTCGGCTGGCCCAGCGGCTGATCCGCCCCCAAAGCATCCGTGCCTGCCACAAAAGCGATCACACTCGACAGCGCTACTGCAAACACCAAGCACCAGGCAGATCTGGTTTTCATAGGGCAA
>Ga0209101_1001109_pt1 | contig 20815 bp, 14 predicted proteins | sample ConPoolayeCmetaG_FD_185481 | JGI IMG/M metagenome (GOLD analysis project Ga0209101, IMG submission 185481) | Hot spring microbial mat communities from California, USA to study Microbial Dark Matter (Phase II) - Cone Pool mat layer C metaG... ...
GTCCACAATTCTTGTGGCGAGCCGCCGGGGCCGGCGGCTCGCCACAAGAATTGTGGACCGTGCGTGCATCAGGTTGCCGAGGCCGGCGGCCTTCCCTAGTCGCCGCATCTAGGAAAGAAGTCAGAAGTCAGAACTTGCCCTGCGGCAGCGGGGGGGGCAGAATCAACGACGTCAGTGACGTCAAATGTCGATCGTCGAACATCAAGTGTCGAAAGTCACATGTCAAAAAAAAAAGCTGCTTCCCGGAGGAAGCAGCTTTCGATGGAGGCACGATGAACACACACGATCAAATATCGTAATACAACGCGAACTCCCACGGATGCGGCCGCAAGTCGAGCGCGATCACTTCGTTGGTCATCTTGTACTCAATCCATGTGTCAATCACATCGGGTGTGAAGACATCACCTTTGAGCAGGAACTCGTGATCGTTGCGCAGGGCATTGAGGGCATCGCGCAGGCTGCCGGGCGTTTGCGGGACGAGTTTGGCCTCCTCGGGCGGGAGGTCGTAGATGTCCTTGTCCAGCGGTTCGCCAGGGTGGATTTTCTTCTGGATGCCGTCCACCGCGGCCATCAACATGGCGGAAAACGCCAGATACGGGTTGCAGCTTGGGTCTGGGCAGCGGAACTCGAGGCGCTTGGCCTTGGGCGAGGTTGAGTACATCGGGATGCGCACGGCGGCGCTGCGGTTGCGCTGCGAATACGCAAGGTTCACGGGCGCTTCGAAGCCGGGCACCAGGCGCTTGTAGCTATTGGTGGTTGGGCACGCGAAGGCGAGGATGGCCGGCGCGTGCTTGAGCAGGCCGCCGATGGCATACAGCGCGGTTTCGGACAGGCCTGCATAGCCATCGCCCGCGAACAAGTTTGTGTTGCCTTTCCAGAGTGACATGTGGCAATGCATGCCGCTGCCGTTGTCGCCAAAGAGCGGCTTGGGCATGAAGGTGACTGTTTTGTTGTATTTTTTGGCCACGTTTTTGACCACGTACTTGTATTTCAGCACGTTGTCGGCCATTTCGACGAGCGGAGCGAAGCGCATGTCAATTTCGCACTGGCCGCCGGTGGCAACTTCATGATGCTGGCATTCCATGTCCATGCCGATTTGCATCATGGTGAGGAGCATTTCGCTGCGGATATCCTGGAGGCTGTCGGTTGGGGGGACAGGGAAATAGCCTTCTTTGTAGCGGGGCTTGTAGCCGAGGTTGGGGTTTTCGGCGCGGCCGGTATTCCAGCGGCCTTCGATCGAATCAATGTGGAAGTAGCCTTCATGGACATTTTGGTCGAAGCGGATATCGTCGAAGACGAAGAATTCGGCTTCGGGGCCAAGATAGGCAACATCAGCGATGCCGGTGCTTTTGAGGAAGTTGACGGCTTTGCGGGCGATGTTGCGCGGGTCGCGGGTGTAATCTTCGCCGGTGACGGGATCGCAGATGTTGCAGATCATCACCAACGTTTTGTGCTGCGTAAACGGATCAATGAAGGCCGACTCGGGCACAGGCTTGACGATCATGTCGGATTCGTTGATGGCGCGCCAGCCGCGGATGCTGGAGCCGTCGAAGCCGAGGCCTTTGTCAAAGGTATCTTCTTCGATCTCGTGAGCGGGCACGGAAAAGTGCTGCCACAGGCCGGGGAAATCCATGAAACGCAGATCAACGATCTGCACGTGTTCGCTGGCCATCAACGCCAGCACGTCCTTGGGGGTCTTGCATGTTGCCATACGGCGCTCCTTGCGCGTAGTTGTTACATATATGGTCGGTTTCCGAGCTGCAGCCCCGCGAGCCCTAGTGCCCGGTACGGTGCACGCCAGCGAAACCTCCCGCTGATTCGCTTGGTTGTCCTGCAACCAGTGTGCCAAGCGATGTTGGAATAGTTAAGTAATTGTAAAATGATAGTTTACATACTTGTTTTCAAATTGCAACGGCGCAGCAAAGCTACCACACGGTGTCTTTTGTACTGGCGCCCCCACCTCTACGTGCCTCACGCCGCGCTTGGGCCACCACACGGCGGCAGGATATATTTGGCCCGGCGTATCAGAGCAGGAAGGCTGCTAACGAGAAGTAGAGCACGATCGTTGACAGATCGGTAAGTGCCAGCGTCACGGGACCGGCGGCAATCTTCAGATCGAGCCGCAAGGCGTGCAAGAGAGCAGGAATGCTCAGGCCAAGCACGCAGGCCGAGCAGACAATCAGCAGGATGCTCACGCCCACAACGCACGCGGCCATGGCGGCGCCGTGCCAGAACCAGACAACCAGTGCAACAATACTGCCGCACCCTGCGCCCAAAAGCGCCGCGGTGCTCAGTTCGCGGCGCAGAGCGGCCAGATACCAGCGCAGTGTAACCCGCGTTGCGCGCAAGGATTGGATGGTAACGGTCATGGATTGCATGCTCACGCTTTCGCCCAAGCCGAGGACAAGCGTCAGGAAGAAGGCCAGCAAGAGGAGCTTGGCCAAAGTTGCTTCATACACGCTGGCGAGCACGGCGCAGGTCACGCCGCTGACAATGGTGGCCAGCAGCCAGGGAAAACGGAAACGGAAGGCACGCAGCGGGGAGGCATCGCGGGCCTGCCAGACACCAAACCCTATAGCTTCAAAGAGTTCCTCGCGCAAAGCCTGCTCGCTGGCGTCGAATGCTTCACCAGTGAACATTTGTACATCAATCACACCGATAAGATGCCCGGCGTCATCCACTACTGGGAGCGCCAGCAGCTTGCGCGCGGCAAGCAATTCGTAGGCTTCCAGCATCGTCGCGCGCTGGGAGACCGAGATGACGTTCCGGATCATGATGTCGGCGATGCGCTGGTGCAGCGGAGCTGTCAGGAGACGCCGGGTGGGAATGACACCGCAGAGCACGCCGAGGGCGTCTTCGACATAGAAGTAGACGATGCGCTCGCCCAGGCCCTGCGCGCGAATGGTGTCCAATGCATCCCGCACGGTGGTGTGGTCGGAGAGTACGGCAACATCGCGCCGCGCAAACGCCACCACAGGCTGCTGCAAGTCATGCGTGCTGGAAGCAAGGCCGTTCATGCGATGCGAGCCATCATCTGTGAGCACGGCATGGATGGGTCACGTGCCGCGCGGCGTTGGCGCGGCGGTGGCAAGTTGTTGCGCGACACGTGCGGCAGCGGCAATATTACCAAAGACAATCAAGACATCGCCTGCACTGATTTTCTTGTCGGGTCCGGGGTTAATGGTGAGGGCGCCGTTGGCATGACGAATGGCGACGACGTTCAAGCCGGTGGTGGCGCGGATATTTTGCTCGGCGAGGGAGGTATTGACCCAGGCGGAGGCGGCGGGGACGATGATTTCGCGCAGGCCGAACTCCGGATGCTCAAGGCCCATGAGCTGGTCCAGAAAGCCAATGGCGTTGGGGAAGAGCATAATGTTGGCCATGTGGTGGCCGGCGACTTCGTTGACGGGGACGATGCGATTGACACCGGCGCGGCGCAGCTTGCTGGTGTTGCGTTGGTGGGTGGCGCGGGCGACGATCGTGAGGGTTGGATGCATTTCGCGCGCCACCAACGCCACAAAGACATTGTCTGCGTCTTCGGGCAATGTGGTGATCAGGCCTTTGGCCAGCCGAACCCGTGCCACATCAAGGACGGCTTCCTGCGTGGCATCACCGCACACCGCGAGAATGCCGCGTGCGGTCAGGTCGTCACAGATGGCTGCATCTTTCTCAATCACAATGACTTTTTCGTTACTTGTCTGCAGTTCGCGCAGGGCGCAGGCGCCTGTCTGGCCGCAGCCACACAACACAATGTGATCATGAACTGTTTCGATATCGTGAGCCATTTGCCGTCCTCGGAAGAGTTGTACGAGTTCACCGCTGGCCAGCATGGCCGCCAGCGAAGACAAGGCGTAGGCAGCCGTGCCGACGCCTGACAAGACCACTATGACAGTGTAGATTTGCCCGGCGCGGCTCAAGCGATGCGCTTCGCGAAAGCCAACCGTTGTCACGGTGATAACGGTCATATAGAGTGCATCAATGAGCGGCCAGTCCTCCAGCAGCATGTAGCCAGCCGTCCCGGCCATAACAATCACGGCGAGCAACGCCAGCGCGCCGAGAAAACGCCGGGCGATCCGGCGGTGGCTGGTGAATTGCTCACGGATGTGCATGGCGTGCCTACTTCGGCAGCGACGTCAGCACCTCGCGGCCGCGCGGCGTTACCACAACCATGTCTTCGATGCGCACGCCGCCCCAGCCGGGGATGTAGATGCCCGGCTCGATGGTTGTCACCATGCCGGTGCGGGCGCGCTCGACATTGCCTTTGGCCAGTTTCATGCCTTCATGGACGTCCATGCCGATGCGGTGGCCGGTGGCATGGCCGAAGTTTTTGCCATAGCCGGCGGCTGTGATGATATCGCGCGCGGCGGCGTCAATCTGTTTGAACGTGACGCCCGGTTTGACGGCGCGGATGGCGGCGAGCTGGGCCTTGAGTACGATGCTGTAGATTTTCTTAAAGTGCGCGTCTGGTGTGCCGAGGAAGAGCGTGCGCGTCATGTCCGAACAATAGTTGTCCACGCGCGCGCCCCAGTCAATCGTTAGCATTTGGTCTTCGTGGATGACCGTGTCGCCGGGATGATGATGGGGGATTGCGGCGTTGGCGCCGGCGGCAACAATGAACGGGAACGAGGGCTGGGCATGCACGCCCAATTTGCGCGCGGCAGCTTTGATGCGGTCTTCCAGCAATTCGGCGGCTTCGCGTTCGGTGAGGCCGATCCACTCATGATCGCGGATGGTGGCGAAGCCCTTCTCGGCAACCGCGATGGCGGTGCGCATGCACGCCAGTTCATCATCGTCCTTGACGAGCCGTTCGGCCATGATCCACGGGGGGGCGTGCAGCCAAGTGAGGCGCGGCGCGGCCTTCTGAAATTCGAGGAACCGCGCGACGGTGAGATGGTCGTGCTCAAACGCGAGCTTGGTGATGCGGCACTGGCGGCACCAGGCGGCCACGGCTTTGCCGATGCCATCTTTGGCGATGAAGGTCTGCATGTTTTGTTGCGCCGCGAGGGCGCGCGCGGCCGTCTCATAGCGGAAATCCGTGATGAGCGCGCACCCGCCGGGCGCCAAGAGCAGAAAGCCGTTGGAACTGTGAAAGCCTGTCAAATACGCGACATTGACGGGATTGCTGACCAGCATGGCTGGGACGCGCGCGGCCTGCATGGCGCGCAATACGCGGCTGCGGCGGTGACGGAAATTCATAGTTGCGGCTCCTTATGTTCTGACGGCGCCATCGCCGCGGATCATGTACTTATAGCTCGTCAGCTCCTCCAAACCAACTGGGCCACGGGCATGCAATTTGTCGGTGCTGATGCCCATTTCGGCGCCCATGCCAAATTCGCCGCCGTCGGTGAAACGCGTACTGGCGTTGACATATACCGTGGCGGAGTCAACATGTTGCAGAAAGTGCGCGCCGATGTAGGCATCCTCGGTAATAATGGCGTCCGAGTGATGCGAGCCATATTCGTTGATGAAGGCGATGGCCTCGTCTACGTCATCGACAATTTTGACTGAGAGGATGAGATCAAGGTATTCGGTGCGCCAGTCTTCTTCAGTGGCATCACGCACATTCGGGTCAATCGCCTTGGTGCGCGGGCAGCCGCGCAGTTCGACCTGCGCTTCACGCAACTTGGCGAACAGCGGCGGAATGACTTTTTCGGCGATTTGTGCGTCAATGAGCAGCGTCTCCATGGCATTGCAGACCCCCGGGCGCTGCACTTTGGCGTTCATGCAGACCGCGATGGCCTTGTCAATATTCGCGTCCTTGGCGATGTAGGTGTGGCAGATGCCTTCGTAATGCTTGAGGACCGGAATGCGGCTGTCCTCCGCAACTTTGCGGATGAGGCTCTTGCCGCCGCGCGGGATGACGAGATCGACAAACTGTTCCATGCGCAGGAGGGCGTCCACGGCCGCACGGTCGGTGGTTTCCACGAATTGCACGGCGGCTGTCGGCAGTTTTGTTGTGGCGAGTGCGTGTTGAAAGATGCGCGCCAGCGCGGCATTCGAGTGCAGCGCTTCGCTGCCGCCGCGCAGGATCACGGCGTTGCCGGATTTAAGGCACAAACTGGCGGCGTCAATGGTAACATTTGGCCGCGCTTCGTAAATGATGGCGATCACGCCGATGGGGACGCGCACTTTGGTGATGGTAATGCCGGACGGGCGGGAGCGCTGATCAAGCACAGTACCGATGGGATCACGCAGGCCAGCTACCACGCGCACATCCTTTGCCATGGCGTGCAGGCGGGCGGGTGTAAGCGTCAGCCGGTCAATCAGCGCGGCGGAAAGGCCGGCGGCACGCGCGGCGGCGAGGTCGCGTTCGTTTTCCGCCGCCAGATACTCTGTCTCGCGTTCGAGCGCCTCTGCTACGGCGAGCAGCGCGGCATTTTTGGCATCGGCGCTCAGATTGGCCAGCACACCCGCAGCCGCGCGCGCCGACCGCCCCAGCTCCTGCATGTAGGCGGGAATATCCATCGCGCTCACGGTACGAATTTCCCAGAGGCGCTCTTCTGGTTGCCCTTAGTATATTTAACGGGAAAACTGCGCGCGATGATGTAGCACTGCCCGCCTTTGGGGTCGGTGGGATTATTGCCCGTCAACGCCATGCAGAAGGGCAGTTGCATGTCGGCGTTTTTCGCCACTGGCGAATCGGCCGTGAGCGCCGTCGCCCCGCCAATGCTGCTCTTGGCAATTTTGAGCGAAAAGGACAGAACATACTTTTTGTACTTCATGTTCAAGACATGCACGCCGGTGGCCGGATTGACCATTTTGTTGGCGTATTTTTTTCCCTTGCCGCCAATTTTGACTGCGCTCTTGTCCGCGCTCTGGAATGAAAAGAACCCGCCCAGGTAGATGGAGATGTCCAGGTTATTCAACGTGGTAAAATCGGTGGCATACGGGGCCATGTTGACCGTGCCCCTGACGACGATGAAGTCCTTGTTGGGCTTGTTGAAAAACTGCATAAACTTGATCTTGAGCGGCGAAACACTCTGCGGGACTTTGACACGCCGGCCGGTTTCGTCAGGAATGTTAGCGTAGGATTCGGCCGTGCTTTTGTTGGGCGCGGCCAGCAGGCGGTTGTACATGACATAGGGCACTTGGCCCAGCGTCACGACATCCCACCACGACGCGCCCGCCGCGTTCAGCAGATTGTTCGAGATCACGCCTGACACCATTGTCCCCATCGTGTTCAAGACATAGTCCGGCGGCGCGATACAATACTTGAACGTCTCTTGGTTGGCCACACTGCGCGAGACGGAGCCGATCCAGCATAGCTCGCCAGCTTCATTGAAGACCAGCAGTTTGTTGCCGCTGGAATACTCGCCCACGTCATTGGTCTCGGTTTGCAATACACTAGGGTCAATGTACTGGCCGAAGGATGCTTGCACGTTGGCATTGCGCGATAACAGTACCAGCGTCTGATCCAAATAGGGATTCGACGCGTCCATGTACGAGGCGGAATAGACGAAAATATTCGACAAATAATCACGCCCATACCCCGTAAACAAGCGCATGCCCGCATAGTTGTTTTCCGAACTGGTAAACTCTACCGTCTCGTGCAGCGCATTGGCGTAGCGCACGCGCATGCTGTAATCGCTGAGGTGATCCATGGTGGTGTTATACGGCTTGTAGACCAGTGAACCGACCACCCCGTCGCCACTGATCTCCACGCGCAGCGCGCCGTTCTCCATTACATTCCATGCTGCCGTGGCAACATGGATGCTCACACTTGCCATCATCGCGATGGCGGCAGTACGCATCGTCATAGCATCGTTCCAACTGTCGTTAGCCCGCCTCACGGAAACCAAGATATAGAACAAACTGCTGCCACAGTGTACCATATTTGAAGGATAAAGTCAAAAAAACAACCGCGCGGGAGTCCGCGCGGTTGTCTGCCACATGACACTATGTTGCTGCTATGGTTTGCGCGCCCAGCGCAGCGCCAGCAGGCTGCCCAGCGCCGCCAGCCCAAGCACGCCCAACGGCTCGGGCACGATGCCGTACAATTCAAACCCCATGCCTTGATTGACCGTGTTTGTCACCCACACGCCGTCGCCAGTTGACTGTACCAGCGGCATGCCTTGGGGCGCAGCGGGCGAATTGACGACGCCCCAGACGGTGGTACACTGCATTTGCGCCGAGAACCAGTAGGTACTGCCGGCTTGGGCAGAAAACGGCGTCTGCAGGTGGGCCTGGTAATGCCAGAGAATATTCGTGGCAAACTCGCAGGCGTAGCCCTCGTGAAACTCTTCCTGCAGGAGTGCGCCGGGCCGGTTCTGCGGCGTGTTGGCATAAATGCGTAGCCAGAAACCCGTGTCCGTTGCATCACCTGGGCGCGGATCCATGCGGTAGCCCGTCCAGCGTACCGTTTGCACGAGCATGTTGCTCGTGCCAAAGGTGAAGTCATCAGCAGTTAGATTGGTCGTGGCAGGCGGGGAGAAATTACTGAAGAAAACCCACTGGGCTGGCGGCGCCATCTGCTGTTGATAGATGAGGTCGCCGTGCGGCGCGGGCATGGCGGCATCAAGCTTGATGGTGTTAGCGCTGCTGTAGCCATTGCTGCTGCCGTTCAGATCGCCGACCACCCACGGCCCGCCCATTTTGCGGAAACGCACGGCAGTGTCGAACGGCCCCGCCATGGTGATGGGTATGCTGCGCGCGTAGGCATCGTTGCTGCCCGCGGAGCCCACATACGGCGCGTCAAACCGAACCCAGCCGCTGGCCGGGCTGCTGCCGCGCGGGCCATAACCGATCTGGGCTTCATAACCGGGTGCGGGCACAGGGCCGCCTGTTTCGCCAGCGCGGTAGAGATAGCCCGTCAGAACTGGCGTCGTGTCATAACTTGTTAAAGACAGCGCCGCCGGCCCAGTGATCTGCGCATTATCCACACCGGTGAAACCAGCTACAATCTTGACGTTGTCTACGTACATCCGGTGGGAGTTCGTGCCCACATACAGGAAGCCAATGTAAACAGACGTATTGCCGCGATACTGCGAAATATCGGTGCTGACCGGGTTGACGACACTGGGCGTGCCCGATGCAGCCGCAAGCTCGACATACGCGCCATCGGCGGGATGGCGGCTGCCGTCCGAAATAAACGCGCCGGTGTAGTAGTACGTGCGCGGCGCTGTAACAAAACAAATAAAATCAACAGAGACGGTAATTGCATCCGCATTCGGCAAGGACAACATTGGCGTCACGATCCAGTTCGAGACAATGCCCGCGACGGTGACATCACCATGTCGCAAGGATGGCGGCGGATTACCCGAGGCGTTTGACCAGAACCAGCCGAGTTGATTGGTGCCCAAATAGTAGGACGCCCAGCCGTTCGTAGATGTGTGGGTGGAAAACGGCTCATAGAAGATGGTTTTCGACCAGACGCACTTGCTGATCAGCAACGCTGCGTTGGAATAGGCGCCCTGCACGGCCGTGACAATGGCCGTGTTGACGGCGTTGGGCAGCGCAGCGGCGGGCACCGTTGCGTTGATCACAAACGTGGTAGCCGCCCCAGGATTAAGCACGGGCGTGGCGGCGGGGCCGCTCTCGCCCCATGCCGCGTTGATGTACGACACGGCAAATGATGACGCTGCGGTGCTCATGTTTGTCACGGTTACTACATGGGCAAGTGAGTCACCGGGGAACCCTTGCCGTTGTTGCACCGCCGGCACGATGTAAACGTTTTCTTCAATGCCATTCACGCGCACATCGTCCATGTGGCAGTCATTGCCGTAGCGGCTGTTGAACAGAAATCCCAGCATCACGTTGGGCTGGTTCAAAGCCGCTGCAGGCAGGTTAGCCACTTTGACACTCCAGGCGTCACCTGCGGCATTGTAGCGGTAGTAATTAGTGATGGCGATCCAGTCCGTGCCGTTGGTTGACCATTCCAGCGTGAGGAAATCATTGTTGCCGGGGTACTGATCGTCTTCTGTCCATGCTAGTTGCACTTCAACTGCCAATGCTCCAACCGTTGAGAACCCGTTGGTGTATTTCAAACGGATGACCGCACCGCTGGGACAGTTGAACGAGTTGAAGCGCACGAAGCGAGTGCCCGCGTAAGGGGTGAACCCAGTAGGATAGGCGCTGGCGGTGACAAACGTCAGCTCCGGATCAGTCCCCGGATCGTTGACAATTTGCGTTGCCCCGGCCCGCCGGGATTGTGGCGCTGTTGAAGCCCTCTGTCAGCAATGTGGCGGCGCTCGCGCGCAGACACAGCGTCAGAACGACGGCGCAGAGGATTGAGATGACCTTCATGGGTGCTCCTCCTTTTGTATGTGAATGCCTGGCCCGCGACACATGCCGCGGGCCGGGCGTGGTTAGGTTTCGTTACGAAATTGTTTAGCGGCGTCTGAACGCAAGGGCGCACGCCAGCACGGCCGCCAGCCATAGTGCCGGCTCGGGGATGCCCGTGCCGAGCAGTGTTACTGTGGCGCCACCGCCGCCAGTGAGGATCGCAAGATTAGTGAAACTGCCTTCCGCGGACGGCTGGAATGTGAGCGTATGCACCGATGTGCTGCCGGCCGGGATGGCATACTCGGAGGCGCCTGCAATGCTGAACGGCGCCGAAACGGCCGTGATCTGGCCGGAGAGCACGCCGAAACCAATATTGCGGATGACAAGCGGCAGATTGGTGGTTTCACCGATCCCGACCTCGCCGAAATTCAGCACATTTGTCGCGCTTATCAGAGGACTGGCACCAATGATCATTTTCAACGGCACAGGCGCGAGCTGATTGACAAACGTGCCGTCCAAAACAAGGTTGGCCGTGTACTCGCCGACATTGGAGACCACCGAGGCATCAAAGGTGACATCCAGCGTGCCCACGCTGCCCGCGGCGATCGCGCCGGCATTGGTGGCAACACGCGCCCACGACAGCCCGCCGCTGGTCATGGTCTCGAAGCCATCGACTTCCATGTCAGTGGCGGCGAATTGTCCAATGAGTGTGGTATTACCGGTCGTCGTATCTGCCACGCGCAACTCACCGCGGCTGGTGGCATTATTATAAGCTGCCAGATAGAGCACATCGTGCTGCTTGTCAAACGCCAAGTCTTGTGCGTAATTTGCGTTGAAGCCGATCGAACCGACGACCGTGCCTGCCCCCGTCGTTTTATCAATGCGTACCAGTGTATCTGCGGCGATATCAACCCCGTACATGTCACCCGCTGCATTGATGGCAATGCCAATAATCAGACCACCATTGGTGATCGAGCCGACCAGTGTGTAGGCGCCATTTGCGGGGTTAATGGTATACAGCTTACTCGCTGAACCAGACGACGATGACGCGAACAAAGTCCCGTCCGGCGCGGCGGCCAGCCCGGTCCAGTTTTCGCCTGAGGGCGGCACGCACGCGGCGATGTCTGTTACCGCTGCATTGAGGGTATTGACGGTAACAAATTTGTTATCACCATACACAAGACAATACAGCTTGCTGAAGTCGTTGTTACGGAAAGCCGCACCGCAGACAAACCCGCTCGGACCGGTATTGGCTGGGCCGATCGTCGTGTAGCCACTGGGATTGTCGGTCATCAAACTGATCAAGGCATTCGGATTTGCCGGATAAATATTGAAGCCATACGCCTTCACTGCGGACGACGACAGCACGGCCGCGGCCGGCGCTGCAGCCGGTGAAGTGATGGATGACTTGGGAGCACGCTCCATGGACAGCGGCGCCGTGCCGCGCGGGAAGTTCCCGTCGCTCGGCGGCAAGGAAACATGCGTGATGCGCTTAAGCAGCGTCGTGGTGGCGCCGTAATTGCCGATCGTCACAGTGTACTGCACCGTTAGTGGCCCGCTGTTGCTCAGCACCAGCGTCGTGACAACCTGCTCGCCGAGGAGCATCGTGCGCGTAATGTTGGTGGGCGTTACCGAGAGATACGAGCCCTCCAGCAGGAAGTTTTGCACGTTGGTAAACCCAACAACAACAGCCACCCCTGCCGCCGTGGCCGGCAGGTAATTGGCCTTGGTCACCGTCAGATCATACGTGCCGCCGGGTGCGGTCGTGACGTAGCTCCCATCCGCTTCCGTGACGACAGTATGGACATACGAGGCGTTGGTGATGAGCACCTGCGCGCCGGCGATGCCAATAAGCGATTCGGCATCGAGCACGCTGCCGGCAATGTAGCCTGCGTTGGTTACCTCGCCGTAGACTTCCATGCCGAGATCCGCATTCAGAGCGTTCCATGCCGTGGGCACAACGGTCTGGCGCGCGCTGTTGCCGCGCACGGCGTCGGGTGTGTCAATGAGCGACCAGCGCGTGGCGTCCTGCACCTCATGCTGCAACGAGATCCAGATGGTTTGGCCGGCTTGCACCAGCAGTTGCGTACTCAAATCAATATGATACTTGTAATCCAGGAAGCCAGAGGCGTCTTTGCCGATCAATTCTTCGCACGCATAGCCCGGCACATACTGCTGATACAGCAATGTTCCGGGATTGGTGACGGCGTTGGCATAGATGCGCAGCCAGAAGCCCTGTTCCAGATTCTGCCGCCCGGCATTCCAATACAAACCGCCCATACGCAGGGATTTGACATAGGCATCGTACGGCAGTGTGAGGTCATCTGCTGTTTCATAATAGGCAGGGGGCGACAACGTCTGATCACTGAACGAACTCGGGCCAGTCGCCCAATCGAGCCCGATCGTCTGGTTGCGCAGCAGCGCGCCCTGCGGCGGCAGCATGGCCACATGTACGACACCGCAGTCATTCGTGTCAAAGCCGCCGCTGCTGCCGTTCAAGTCGCCGTACACCCATGGGGCCGTGCCGCGCCGGAAGCGATAGCAGTAGTTGAGGGCGCCTGCAATGGTGACTTGCGGCGCGGCGATATAAAGGTCATAGTCGCCGTCCGCGCCGAGATATGCGGCCGGGAACCACGTCCAAGTAGCGTCATCGGGCGCGATACCTTTCGGGCCAAAGCCGAGCTGGGCGGTCGTCAGCGGCGCCGGGCCGTTCGTCCCTGTTTTGCCGGTGACATACAGGCCGCCGGTGATGGCCTGCGATGTCGCATAACTTGTCATTGCAGGATGCGCCGCCGGCCCCATCAGCCGCGCGTCATTTATGCCGGTTTTTCTTGCCTCAATGCACACGCCTGAGATCAATTGCCATGGGTTCGTACTGATGTAGGGGAACGCCAGATAAACCGGTACATTGGTTCTGTATGGCATCACGTCGAGTTCATTAAAACGCCAGTAGCCCGGGTCGTAGGCAATGTTGCCCAGCCAGATTTTGTAACCGAGCGCCGGGTTGCGGTTGCCAGTAACGAGATAAACGCCTTGTGAATACAGCAGGTCCCCATCGGTGCCAAACCAGAATGACAGCGTCATCTGCTCCGCCCACGGAGCATGAAGGTCAATGGCGGGCGAGACGAGCCAGTTGGTGCCGCCGGTTTCCTGGTCGTGCGCAGCGGCCTCGTAGAAGCTGTTCCAGTACCAGCCGCCGTTCACGCCGCCTTCGAAGTAATTTGTCCAACCCCCCATGCCTGCCTCGAACCACTCACAGATCGGCTTGGTATTCCACGTGCATGTGGTCACCAGCAGCGCTGTGTTGGTGAACTGATTGTCCGCCGTGACGGCGTAAACCAGCGTGGTGCACACTTCGCTCGCTATGGCGTCAGTGGGCACCTGCACCTGCACAGTGAAATTGGTACTGCCGTCGTTGGTAACAACGCCCGTAGCCGCAGGGCCGTTGGCCGGCCAGGCGCTGATGTACGTGAGATTGACATCCGTGCCGGCGCCCGTCAGATTGAGCAAATTGAGCGGATAGGCAACGCTCATGCCGGGTCCGCCTATGCTGGTTTGCACTTCTGGCGACAGATAGACGTTCGGCAGAGCACCAAAGATCTGCACGGCGTCCAGATAACAGTTATTGCCAAAGGCGGAAAGGAAGTTGAAGCGCACTTGGGCGCGCGGATGGCCCAGCGCAGCGGCAGGCAGGCGCACGCGCTTCAGCTTCCAGCCTGTCTCGGGCGAAGGCCGGGTAAACGTCTGCACCGCCGCCCAGTGCGTGCCGTTGCTCGACCACTCCACCGTCACGCTGTCATTATAGCTGGCGTAGCCGGGGTCTTGGTGCCAGGCAAAATCCACAAACGCCGCTGCTAACCCACCCTGCGTGGAAAAACGCGGCGACGTCAAGAGCGCCCGGTTGCCCGCCGAGGCACTATAAGAATTAAATACTACAAAGTGCGTACCTTCGTACGGCGTAACAGGGGGATTGTTATACGACGACACCATGAAGAGCCGCAGCGTGTTGGAAATAGTCCAGCCATTTGGAACGTCGGTACTGTTGAAACCTTCCACGATGGGCAAGACAAAATCGGTCGTCGCGTCCGCCGTGATGCCATCTGAGTACTGTGTCACACTTCCCACTGACCAGGCCTTGAAATAATAGCGTGTGGCGGGCTGCAAGCCATTCACTACATAGGTAATGTCGGTGCCTTCATAGACGACACCGCCGCCGCCCGGCAGCGTGTCGCCGATACTGTATGCCACGCCGTTGGACGGGGTGCCGATGGCCGCCGTCGTGTTGCTGGCGATCAGCACCGGGCTGCCGATGGCGTTGGTCTGCCAGCTCAAGACGATGTTCGTCGGCCCTTGTGCGATGGCGGAGAACGCCAGTGGCGGGTCCACTTCCCCCGGCGCCGTTCCTTCGATGCGCACGGCATCAAGATAGCAGTTGTTACCATACTCCGAGACAAACTCAAAGCGCACATACAGCGCCGGCTGGTTTGTGGCGCCGCCGGGCAGCGGGGTGGTTTGGATCGCCCAGCCCGTGCTGGCAGCATAGCGCAAATATGTCCCTGCCGTGGTCCACGTCGTGCCATCAACCGACCAATGCACGATCACACGGTCTTGATTTGACGAGTATCCCGAATCGCGATGCCAGGCAAAGACCACGAGCGCGTTGGTTTTGCCCACTGTCGACACGGCCGGGGCTGTCAGCAGTGAGCGCGTGCCAGCGGAAGCGCTATATGAATTGAATTTGACAAAACGTGTGCCCTCGTATGGTAACGCCGAGGGAGCCGTGCTTGACGTGACAAACGACAGCCATGAGCCATTCGAGACTGTCCAGCCCGCCGGCAGGCTGGCTTGGTTAAAGCCTTCAAACAGAAGAACCGCGGCTGATGAGACGTGGCACAGTGCCATGACTACCATCACGATTACTACGCTACGCAGTGTTTTCATCGTTCCTTTCCAATGTGTCTAATTACGCCGCACCGTGACGTAACAACACCCATCAGTGCAGCAATCAAAACAAAAACATATCGTCCACACACCTGCTGTCAACCATTTTACCAAAAACAAACGCGAAATGCAACTCGCTTAGCACAAAACATCTGATGTTTTTCATAACATGTTGATAATGAATAAGTTCCGCGAGAAAGGAATGTAGGAGCAGCCTCCGCTCCGCGACGGTGGACAGAAGAAAACGATCTGGGATGACTCGTCTACATAGAGGCGGCGTCTCGCCGCCTTGCTGCCTGCACAGCTTCTCACAGCAGCGGGATGGCATGAGGGCAGATCGGGGCGTGTAAGCCCCTCCTCACCCCGCTGCTGCGGGGCAAGCATCGGCACTGCAAAAAATCAGATGTCCTGCCGCCCAGATCCGGCGAAGAGGAGGCCCGCCGGCCCCGGCGGCCTGATGCACGCAGGGTAAAAAGGCAGCGAGGCCGCTGCCCCTCCACGCCTATGTCGCTTGTCGCTGCTTCTGGGTGTCGCGCTGTGATGGACAAGAAACTGTAAAAATGCTATACTATGCGCCACTAGCGACAACGTGATATTGCAAGGAGCACAACAGACCATGAGCAGACGGAGAACAGTGATACTGGCGGGCGCTGGGATGCTGGCGCTGGCGTGCCTGATGCGTGGCGTGCGTGTGTATGCACAGAATCCGGCGGAAGAAGCGCAAAATGCGCCCAACCCCGTCATGGAAGCCCAATCCATGATGGAACGCGGCCAGCAGCTCATCCGCGAAGGCGAAGAGCGCCTGCAACAGTGGCTGGCCGCCGTGCGCGAACAACAGCTCGAGCTGGAGCGCCAGGCGCGCACCTTGATGAGCGAAGGCAGCGCGTTGCTCGAGGCTGGGCGCGCCTCCGTGGCCAAAGGCCAGGCCACTATCTTGGAATGGAAACGCAAACTTGACCAAGACCTCCAACGCATTGCCGAGCGCCGCGCCCGCACCGAGCAGGAAACCGCCCTGGCCATCCAGCGCGGCGAAGAACTCATCAAACAAGGCCAGCAAATCATCGCCAGCGCGCAGGAAGCCAAAAACAACGAACTCGCCAAGCTGAAAAAAGAGGAAGAGAGCGTCGTTGAAAATGCCACCATCATGATGAATGTCGGCCAGACCATGGTGGAGACGGGCAAGGCCAATATGGACTTGGGCAACACCAAGCTGCAGCAAGGTACCGCGCTGCTGGAGCGCTGGCAGCAGAAGATGGTGCAGGAAACGTCCGTGCTGGGTGAAAAAACCAGCGAAATTCTGCGGCAAGCCGGCACATCGGCGGCCTCGCCCTCCCCCGCGCCGCGCGCGCCGGCGCCGCCGTCACCAGCCACCACGTCACCGCCCCGTTGACCCCTTCGCCCCTAGCGCGGGATAATGATCACCTGCCCCTGCCGCAACGTATCTGGTGTCGTCATTATCGAACGGTTGCGTATGTATATCCGCATCCATTGCTGGCGGTCGCCATAATAACGCAGTGCCAAGCCTGACAACGTATCGCCGGGTTGCACAACATGTTCGATATCACCGCTCGCGGTCGCGGTGATGGGCGCTTGGTCTGCGCTCACGCGCGGAATGATGTTGGTGCCCGTCAAATCATCTAAGGCACGTTGTAGCTGCGTGCGCAAGGCCATTTCGCGCACCAATCGTTCCTGCAATTCCGCATAGCGTTGCTCAAGGTGCAGCACCAAGGCCGTTTGCCGCCGCAATAAATCCTCATTGGCCGCGGCGCGCTGCTGAGCCTGCTGAAGATCGGCGTCGCCATGGGCGTGTGTGGGGGGCGCGGCCGTGGCCAGCGCCGCTGTGGCAGTGGGCTGGCTTGCACTGCCCGGTTGCTGCAACACGCGCAGCTTCTCTTCAAGCATGGTGATTTTTTCCCGTGCCAGCAACAGTTCCATTTCCAGCGTGTCCCGCTGGCGCTCATCTTCATTGTGTGTCACCACGACAGCCGTTGTTGACGGCTCGCTTCCGTAGCGGGCATGGTGAAACATCTGCCGGCTGCGTTCCAGCATCTCCAGTTCTGCGGCATACAACAAGCGCGTGGCCAAACGTACCCCGAATTCAGAGCTGGCCGCCTCCCGATATGCCATCAACACCGCCACCGCATTGCTACGGTCGTTCAGGTGATCCTCGTATAGAAACGCCATGTGCAGATAGGCAAGATCATTCCCCGGATCACTGTCAAGCGCGCGCTGAAACGCCGCCAGCGCCGCCCGGTAGTGCCCCGCCCGCAGATGCATGACGCCTTTTTCAATGTACTCCTGCGCAGCGGGCTCGGTGCGACTGCACCCCGCCAGCAACGCGGCTAGCGCTATGCCTGTTATCCCCGCCATGCACGCTTTGCTGTGCTTTCTCCACTTCATGCCTCATTATAGTATCACACTTGCCTCTGCCATGCAAGTATCTTCTTCTTACTAGATTCGTTAAGAGCGACACAAGCTGGAAGGGTAACGGCCTCGTTGCCCTTGAGCCCTGCAGCCATCAGACCGCTGTGGCCGACGGCCCTGCCTAGTCGCCGCATCTGAGTTCTTCGGCGTGTGCAAGGCAGGCATTACCATGATGACTTAACTTGGAAAAATGTCACATGTCAAAAGTCACCGCTGAAAAGGTAAAAAAAGAATGCGGGTTTTTGGCCCGCATCCTCTTGGGGGTTACTAACCGTACGTAAAGAACGGCTACTTGGCCGCCACAGTTGTCACCGGGTGGCCAGCGGCCGTCCAGCCTACGATCCCGTGCGGATACTTGTGCACGTTGGTGTAGCCTAGCTTGACCAGCCGTTTGGCAAGGTTGGCGCTGGCCGGGCACTTCTCATTGCTGCAGTAGGTTACCACCTTAGCATTTTTGTCTGGCAACACCTTTGCAATCGTCTCTTCGTCGGCATCAGCAGGCAGGCTGACAGCGCCAGGGATGCGCCGGCCGTCATCGTACTTGCCGCTGCGCGCGTCCACAACGACCACCGGTTCGCCTGAAGTAATCAAACCATTCAGGGCGTCGGTGTCAATCGTTGAGAATGTGTGCTGCGCAGCTTGTTTGCCGGGGCAGGAGGTGTCGCAGTGGCAATTGTTACCGCACGTCTTGGCGCATTCCTCAGCCGTTGTGCTACTGCACGTGCCGCTCTTGGTGTACGCCGCCTTCGTGCCGCTTGCCGAAGCGTCCCTCGTGCTGCACGCTCCGCCTGCGTAGATGAACGCCGCCGAGGCAATAATAGCTGCTGCGCTGGCGAGACTGTATAAGGTTGGTGTCTTCATTCTCGATCCTCTTTTTTTCGGTTACATGTTTAAGTTACAATCATTACTGGAGGAGCAAGGTATGTGCCACATTGTGGTACTTCAACTCCACAATTATCTTCGTGCACTGCATCTTTTCGTAACTCGCTTTTAATCAATGTGTTGGAAATATACTCACATCAGACCATTAAGTGACAACCAGCGCAATGTGCATGCAAAGTGTGCATCTTCTGCCCATGGTGAGTCAGAATGCTGCATACAACGTGTGCAGAGATGCGCGCTGCCGCGGCAGGGAGATGCCAGGCGAGCCAGCCCCGGCGGCCTTGTGCGCGCTTCACATGAGGGCAACGAGGCCGCTGTCCCTCCATTTTTCGGTATCGGTATCGGTATCGCTATCGGTATCGAATCCGCATGGAGGGCCGCCGGCTCCGGCGGCCTTGTGCGCGCTTCACATGAGGGCAACAAGGCCGTTGCCCCTCCAGTCTTGTGGAGGGCCGCCGGCCCCGGCGGCCTTGTGCGCGCTTCGCATGAGGGTAACAAGGCCGTTGCCCCTCCAGTCTTGTGGAGGGCCGCCGGCCCCGGCGGCCTAATGCGTGCGGGGTAAAAGGGCAGCGAGGGCGCTGGCCCTCCAGTTCTCGCGATCGGTATTGTGATCGAATCCGCATGGAGGGCCGCCGGCCCCGGCGGCCTAATGCGTGCGGGGTAAAAGGGCAGCGAGGGCGCTGGCCCTCCAGTTCTCGCGATCGGTATTGTAATCGAATCCGCATGGAGGGCCGCCGGCCCCGGCGGCCTAATGCGTGCGGGGTAAAAGGGCAGCGAGGCCGCTGCCCCTCCAGTTCTCGCGATCGGTATTGTGATCGAATCCGCATGGAGGGCCGCCGGCCCCGGCGGCCTTGTGCGCGCTTCGCATGAGGGTAACAAGGCGGTAGCCCCTCCAGTTTTATGTCGCTGTCACTGTATCCAGATTTAGGACGGGTCATTCTCTTTTACCTCGTGTTTTGCTATACTATCGTGTATGAGTATGCTTGAATCACTCAGGGCATGGTTCGCCACATCCAGCGGCGATATTTCGTATCGCCTGTACGTGCTGTTATTTGTCATTGCAAGCGGCGTGACGTATGGGTTGACGCGGCTGATGATCTGGCTGGCGCCGCGTATGGGCGCCGTAGACAGGCCCAGCGCGCGGCGCATTCATCAGCGGCCCGTGCCGAAGCTTGGCGGGTTGGCGCTGTTTGTGGCGATCGGCCTTAGTGTTGTGATCGGCGCGTGTCTGCATCCGCACGTCGCGCGCGTGGTGCTGACACCGCAATCGCTGGCGATTTTCGCCGGCATGGTTGTGATGCTCGGCCTCGGCATATATGACGACCTCTTCGGCGTGTCGTGGATGTGGAAATTCGCCTTTCAAATCGTCGCGGCCTGCATTGTGATCCGCCACGGCATGGTCATTATGAAGCTCACCAACCCGCTTGGATTGCAGGCCATCCAGCTGAATCCGATGGTGGCCTTCATCTTCACGCTGATGTGGCTGATTGGTATTACCAACGCCGTAAACCTGTCGGATGGTTTGGATGGCTTGGCGACGGGCATTATTTTGATTGTCTCAGGCGTGACATTTGCCAATTCCGTGCATCTGATGCTGACGCGGCCGGAGCAGACGGAGGCGTATTTTGTTTTTCCCGCGGTGACGAGCATCTGCGTGGCTGCGGCGGCGCTGGCGTTCTTGCGCTTTAATTTCTACCCGGCGCGGATTTTCCTGGGCGATGCTGGCAGTCTTTTTCTCGGCTTCTGGGTGGCCTGCACGGCGGTGCGCAGCTCTCAAATCAGCACAACAACCGTTGCGCTGGTCGTGCCCGTGATTGCACTGGGGCTGCCGATTCTCGACACCGTGCTTGCGTTTCTGCGCCGCACGGCGCGGCGCCGCAATCCGTTTCAGGCTGACTTGGAACATATTCATCACAAGATGATGGAGAGCGGCTTGTCGCATCCGGAAACCGTGCTGGTGTTGTACGGCTTTTGCCTGCTGCTGGGCGTCGCGGCGCTGGTCGTCGCGTTCAAGAAGCATCAGTATGCCGCGCTGATACTGTTCGTTTTGACCGTCATTGTGTTAATCGGTTTCCGCAAGTTTGGCGTGCTGGACATTACCCGCTTGTGGGGCACGCGCGGCGGTTCGGATGCCGGAAAAGACGTGCCCACACGCCGCACGCGCGGCGGCAAGGAGCAGGCATGAGCACAGGCGCGGCCGCGCTGGCGCATCTGCTGAAGGCCTATCTGCGCCAGGAACTGGCTGATGGAACGTATGACCGCATATTCATTACGCGCTTGCCACCGGCGGCTGCGCGCGCGCTGAAGGCCATGCCGGCGGCCACTCCGGCGCCGCCAGCCTCCGCAC
>Ga0209101_1001110_pt1 | contig 20790 bp, 13 predicted proteins | sample ConPoolayeCmetaG_FD_185481 | JGI IMG/M metagenome (GOLD analysis project Ga0209101, IMG submission 185481) | Hot spring microbial mat communities from California, USA to study Microbial Dark Matter (Phase II) - Cone Pool mat layer C metaG... ...
GCTGCGGCATTCGCCCTGGTGGCTGGCGGGAACGCTCATCGGGCTCCTCCTGCTCTACGTCGTCCCCCCGGTGACGGCGCTGCTCTGCCCGGTCCATGGCGACGGTGCGGCGGCGGCGGTGGCGCTCGGGGCCTGGCTCCTCATGGCGGCCACCTGGGTCCCGACCCTGGCGCTCTACGAGCAGCCGCCGCTGCTCGCGCTGGCCCTTCCGATCGCTGGGACGCTCTACGCGGCCATGACGCTCGACTCCGCACGTCGGCACTGGATGGGGCAGGGAGCGACCTGGAAGGGACGGCCGGCGGCCGGACGGGTCGTATCGTCGTGAGCCCCAGGGCGACGGCTGCGGCGGTGTGACGTCCTCCCCGGAGCCGTGGCTCGGCCGACCGCTCACGTGGCTTGGCCGTACGATCGATAGCGGAGTGCTGCGCGCGATGCGGCTCGTGGTCGATCGCCTCCTGATGCCCGAGCCAGCGGAGCTCGCGCGCCTGCTCGAGGTGGCCGAACCCTACGCGAGCGGTGAGCTTGGCCGACATCCCGCGCGATTCTTCGCCTTCGAGCCAGCCGAGCTCGCCCCGACACGCACGGAGAGCCGACCGCGCCGTGCCATCGCCGGCGGCGCGGTGGTGCGTCACCGTCTGATGGCTGCGCTCTCGCCCTGGGCGGGACCGCCATGGCCAGGCGACGCGATTCGTGTCGAGCACTGGGCACATGCCCGTCGCCCTCGCGCGGTCGTCCTCGCCCTGCATGGCTTCGTGATGGGGTATCCCGCGCTCGATGCGCGCATGCTCCTGGCGCCAGCCTGGTTTCGGCAGGGGTACGACGTCGCGCTCCTCACGCTGCCCTATCACGGACGGCGCACGCCTCCCGGTGCGCGCTTCTCGGGAGAACGCTTCGCCGCCGTCGATCCCGCCATGCTCAACGAGGCCGTACGGCGGGCCGTCGGGGAGATCTTCCTGGTGTCGCGGTGGCTGCGCGATCGCGTCGAGGCGCCGGTTGGTCTGCTCGGCCTCAGCCTGGGCGGATACCTCGCTGCGCTGGCGGCGGGGTTGACCCGTGACCTCGCGTTCGTGGTCCCGATCGTGCCGCCGGTCTGTTTCGGCGATCTCGCCTGGCGCTTCTATCGGGCGAGTCGGCGCCGGTCCGGAGAAATCACGGTCACGCGAGAGCAGCTCCGACGGGCCTACCGCGTCCATTCGCCACTGACCCATCCCTTGCAGATCCCGCGGGAACGCGCGTTGATCGTCGCTGGCCGCGGCGATCGCATCGTCCCCCCGCACCATCCCCGTGCCCTGGCCTGGCACTGGGGTGCACCCGCGATGCACTGGTTCAGCGGCAGCCACGTCGTCCCCTTCGGCAGACGAGGTCTCGTCCACGCCGTCGGCGATCATCTGCGGCGCACGACCGCAGGCTGACGACCTTCCCGCGGGCCCCGGATGGGGATAGCTCTGGTGATCCTGCGACCATGACGACATCGCTGTCCGCGCTCCTCAACCTGTGCCGTATCCCCAGCGAGCTGGAGGAGGTGACGGTACGTGGCCCGGAGGTGGAGCCTCGGGCCGTGGGCGTGGAACCCGAAGGCGTGGCGGCGATCTGGGCGGCGGTCGAGCGGTTTTACCGCAGCGGCCTGCACCCGGCCATGCAGCTCTGCGTGCGACGCCGGGGGCAGGTGCTGATCGATCGGGCGATCGGGCACGTCGCGGGCAACGCTCCGGAGGATCCGCCCCATGCTCAGCGGGTGCCGGTCACCACGGAGACGCCGTTCTGTCTCTTCTCTGCCTCGAAGGCGGTGACCGCCATGGTGATCCACCTGCTCGACGATCGCGGGCTGCTGCACGTGAACGATGCGGTGTGCGAGTACATTCCCGAGTTCGCCCGGCACGGGAAGGATCGGGTGACGATCGAGCACGTGATCACGCACCGAGCCGGTATCCCGCACATGCCGCCGGAGCAGATGCGGCTCGAGACGCTCGCCGATCCCGAGCGTATCGTGCACACGCTGTGCGAGGCCGAGCCCACCTGGGCGCCGGGCCGGCGGCTCGCGTACCATGCCATCACCGGCGGCTTCATTCTGGGCGAGATCGTGCGGCGCGTGACCGGCAAGGACATCCGTACCGTGCTGCGGGAATCGGTCCTCGCGCCGCTGGGCTTCCGATGGATGAACTATGGGGTGGCTCCCGAGGATTTACCGTGCGTGGCCCGAAACGCGTTCACGGGGCCGCGGCCGTTCCCGCCGCTCGCGGCGCTGTCGCGCCGAGCGCTGGGCGTCGAGTTCACCGACGTGCCGCGGCTTGCCAACGACCCTCGCTGGTATGCGGCCATCGTGCCAGCCGCCAACGTGTGTGCGAGCGCGAGCGAGTTGAGCCGCTTCTACCAGCTGCTCCTGAACGGCGGGACGCTCGACGGCGTCCGCATCTACGAGCCGCGCACCATTCGCCGGGCAGTCTCCGAGCGTTCCTATCTCGAGCTCGATCTCACCCTCGGGGTGCCGACACACTACTCGATGGGCTTCATCCTGGCGAGTTTCCCGTTCTACGGCCCCGATACCCCGCGTGCGTTCGGCCATCTCGGCTTCATCAACATCGTGGCCTGGGCCGATCCGGAACGTCAGGTCGCCGCCGCACTGACGAATAGCGGCAAGCCCTTCTTCCTGCCGGAACTGTGGCTGCTCTACGACGTGATGCGGCAGATTGCGTTGGCCTGCCCCAAAGAAGACTCGATCTGTTAGGCAGCTCGATCCGGGGGGGCAGGCGGCGTCCCGTCCTTGCTGACACGGGACGCCGCCGAGACCATGCCGGTAGTCCCGAGATTACCTCGGGGGCGGTGGCAGCTGGAGCTGCCAGCCGTAGGGCCGTCGCCGCCATTCGGCCCGGTAGAAGGCGTTCTCGCCGGCCAGAGAGACCTGAATCGACATCAGTGGCAGGGTCGCCCGCGTGAGATCGCCGAAGGCGACGAAGCGAACCTGATAGTACCCCCGCCGTGGCATGATGCGGACCTTGGCCAGGCCTCCACTCGTGCGAGCTGCCGGGTTGCTGAGCTTTGCCCCCTTGCCGGTGAACGGCTGCAGCGCCGAACCCGGCACGACCACGCGGTAGACCTCACCGTTGACGTTCGTCACCAGGAAGCCGACCGGGCTCGTGAACATGGCGTTCGGATTCGCCAGGACCATCCGCCCATGGCCGCGCAGGCGATCCAGGCTCGGACGGGTGCGGAAGGCGATCGTCGTCGGATCCCTGGCGAAGACCTGGCAATTGCAGTCGGGGTCGTCGCAGTCGATGAGCCCGTCCCCGTCGTTCTCGAGCAAGTCGGTGCAGATCTCGCGGAGACGGCAGTCAGGCTCGCAGCCATCGCCCGGGATCAGGTTCCCGTCGTCGCACTGCTCACCGAGCAGCACATCGATGATGCCGTTGCCGCAGCGCGGGGTGGTGCAGTCGGGCTCGCAGGTGTCACCCGGAATCAGGTTGCCGTCGTCGCACTCCTCGGGCGGCGTGACGATGCCGTTCCCGCAGCGCGACGTGGTGCAGTTGCTGTCGCAGCCGTCGCCGTCGACGAGGTTGCCGTCGTCGCACTCCTCGCTCGGGTCCTGGACACCGTTGCCGCAGGCGGTGAGGCTGCAGTTGCTGTCGCAGCCGTCCCCGTCGACGAGGTTGCCGTCGTCGCACTCCTCGGTCAGCGGGTCGACCTGCCCATTGCCGCAGCGCGACGTCGTGCAGTTGTTGTCGCAGCCGTCGCCGTTCACGGTGTTGCCGTCGTCGCACTCCTCGGGCGGCGTGACGATGCCGTTCCCGCAGCGCGACGTGGTGCAGTTGCTGTCGCAGCCGTCGCCGTCGACGAGGTTGCCGTCGTCGCACTCCTCCGGCGGGACGACCTCGCCATTCCCGCAGCGCGGCAGCGTGCAGTTCGCATCGCAGCCGTCCCCATTGATGAGGTTGCCGTCGTCGCACTCCTCGGGCGCGGTCACGATGCCGTTCCCACAGCGGGTCTGGGTGCAGTTCGTGTCGCAGCCGTCCCCATCGATGGCGTTGCCGTCGTCACACTCCTCGGCAGCTTGGTTGACGATGCCGTCCCCGCACTGCGGGTGCACCCAGTTCTTGGTCGCGGTGCCCTCGACACTGCCGGGTCGCGGCTGTCCCGCGAGCACGATGCCCTGCACGCCGGGCGCCTTGAAGGCCAGCCCGACCTCGACCGTGAAGCTGACGCTGGCCCTGATGGTATCGGAACCGGCGACGAGGAAGGGGTTCTGGTAACAGAAGCTGAACTGTCCCGCCCCGTCGGTGGTGCCGTTAATCGTCTGCGGCCCCGAGGTCCCGGTGATCGTCACGGTGATGGCGGTGTTCGTCACCGGGGCGCCGAGCGTGTCGAGGACAGTCGCCGTCGCGCAGTGCTCGTCGTCGGGGAAGATATTGAGGGCCGTGCTCGGATCGATGGTGATCGACTGGGGCGCCGTGGGTGGGGTGCAGCTCGAGCCGTTCGCGATCGCGTCGGCGATGATGGCATCGGCCCGCGCCTTCACGTCCGCCGGGCCGGTGATCTCGTAGCAGTCGGTAAAGCGCCAGATGGCCGCCTGCACGGCGGCCGCTTCTTTCGACGTTGGCGAGAGCACGGGGGCCGCGTTCGGGTAATAGTTATTCAGGATGTACACCGCCGGGCAGGGCAGGTCCGGCGCCGGGTCCTGAGGCACGCACTGGCCAGGGCTGATCGGGTTCTTGATGTCGACGCAGTAGGAAAGGGTGCTCGGCCCCCCATCGATGGAGATATTAAAAGTGCCGGCGTAGCTCACGTTGTACGGGTTCTGTGCCGGCGGGCATCCCGTTCCGCCGAGGAGCTTGCCCTGGACGGCCACCCCCCCCGCCGGGGAGTTGGTGTTTATGAAGCAGGCGTCCGCCGCCATCGCGGACCGCACCCCGATGGCGCTTGCCGCGACCACGACCGCCCACAGGATGGCCCGCCCTGCGCGTCCTGCCTTCGGGCAGCCAGCCGCACTCGCTGCCTTATCATCCATCATTGGAAAGTCCCTCCCTCATGTCTGCGCGCGGCGGGTCCTGGGCCCGCGCCGCCGCGTCGCAAAATGGCACGCTAGCGATCTGTTCGTCAATGGAAAAGCGGGTTACAAGACCGCGCGAGTCGCGAGACGCCGGTGTCGCCGCGGGAGGGAGACCGCGTGCTATTCTCTGGAGCACCGGCGTTATACAAGGGGAGGAGACCGTGCCCCCGCTGCGCCCGCACGACGCCTCGTCGCCGGCCGCCGAAGGCGACTACCTCGACGTGATCGATGCCCTGGGCCGCCGTATCCGCGACCCGGTGGAAAAGTTGCGCTTTTTCCGTGGGTCCCTGGCAGCGCCCTCGTCGCCCGAGGGAGGGAGCGAGCCGGTCTCCCGGCCGACGCCGCCACTACCGCCCCCCCCGCGACGCTGGCCGATGGGTCCGGCGCTCCTGGCCCTCTCGAGCGTCGGGGCGGGTTGCATCGTGGCTGCGGCTTTGGTTTTCGGGCCCATGGCCTGGAGTGGGGGCAGGGTGTCGGGTGCGGCCGTCGTGCCGCCAGAGCATCGCATCCCGCCACCGGTTGTCGTGCTTGGCGCCTCCGACCTGACTACATGTACGGCCGGGATCGCCTCCTGTATGGCTCTGTCGCCTGGTGCCCCAAGTTCCCAGGACGGACCCGAGGCGGACGGTACCATGGCGCTTGCCATGGCACCTGCGGAGGGCCGGGGGCCCATGTCGATCGGCCTACGTCCGACCGAGGTGTGGCTCGTGGAGAGCGGCGAGGGCTGGGAGCAGTACAGCAACGGCCTGCGCATCGAGACCGGCAACGCGGTCCGGGGCGAGCCGCGGCGTTACCGAGTGTTCACGTTTTCGGGGGGGATGGGCGAGGAGGTGTTCGAGCATCCCGTGGGGATCCTGTTTCACACCACGGAAAGCCACGTGTGGCCTCTCGAAGCGACCTACAATGACAACCTGCGCCGCAACAGCCGCAACCTCGTCGGTCACGTGGCCCGCGATCGCCTGTACAACTACGTGATCGATCGCTTCGGTCGCGTCTATCGCAGCGTAGAGGACGAGACGAAGGCCAATCACGCGGGATATGGGGTATGGCAACACGGCGAGCGGATTTACCTGAACCTGAACCATGCCTTTCTCGGCGTGTCCTTCGAGACACGATGGGCTGGGGGCAAGGAGCTGCCGCTGACCGAGGCCCAGATCGTCGCCGGCCGCAACCTGACGGCCTGGCTGCGGCATCGCTGGAGTATTCCGCCCGAGATGTGCGTGACGCACGGGCTCACGAGCGTCAGCCCGAGGAGCCACCTGGTGGGGTACCACGTCGACTGGGCGCGCGGCTTTCCCTTTGCTGCCTTCGATCTCCCCGATCAGTATCAGCGACCGGCGCCGAGCGTCCTCCTGTTCGGTTTCGGCTACGACGCGGATTTCGTGCGCGCCGTCGGGGAGCCGTGGGCCGGGTTGCGCGAGGCCGAACGCCTGCTCGACGCGGAGGCGGCAGCGAGCGGGAGATCGGTGGCGGATCTCCGCCGAGAGCGGCGGGCCCTCTTTCGCCAGTGGCTCCGCGAGCAGGCCGCGGCCGATGACACCAGCCAGCGGGCCGCGACGGCCCGCGCGACTTCGGGAGGAGGCTGACTCATGGACGAGCGGAACGATCAGTTGTGGAAGGTCCCCGAAGGGGCCGAGGAGCGGGTGGAGGAGCTGATGGAGAAGACGCCGGTGGCCCAGCCAGTCAGTGTCGACGTGGGCACGAGCAAGGTCGTGGCGGCCCGGCCCAAGGGGAAGTCGATCGAGACGACCGCGCAGTTGAACGCCTTCCTCGTGGTTCCCTGGACGCGCGTGACCGAGAAGACGCTGACCCAGAACCGCATCACGCACTATCGCGACGGCGACGACCTGGTGATCTACGGCAACGAGACCGAGCAGTTCGCCAACATGTTCAACGTCGAAGCCCGTCGGCCGATGGCGCGGGGCCTGCTCAACCCGCGCGAACGCGGAGCCATGAACGTACTCGAGGCGATCATCGCGAGCGTGGTGCCGAAGGCGCGCAGCCAGGGCGACGTGCTCGCCTTTTCGGTGCCTGCCGCTGTCGAAGGCAACGAGTCGGACCTGACCTATCACGAGGCGACGCTGCGCCGCTTCTTCCAAACGCTTGGCTACAAGGCCATGGCGGTGAACGAGGGTCTCGCGGTGGTCTTCGCCGAGCTCGAAGAGGACAACTTCACCGGCATCGGCATCTCCTTCGGCGGTGGACTGTGCAACGGGACCGTCGCCTACCTCTCGATCCCCACCATCATGTTCAGCGTGCCCAAGGGCGGGGACTTCATCGACCAGTCCGCCGGCCGGGTTCTCAACGAGCAGGCCACGCGGGTGAAGCTTCTCAAAGAGGAGGGCCTCGATCTGGGCCGACCCCCGCGCGACAAGGTCGAGCGCGCTCTGCACATCTACTACGAGGACGTCGTCGAGTCGGTGGCGGAGGCGCTCCAGCGGGCCATCTCCCGTGCCGAGAAGCTTCCGCGGACCGATCGTGCCCTGCCCATCGTGCTCTCGGGGGGAACGGCGATGCCCAAGGGGTTCCGCGAGCTCTTCGAGCGCGCGCTGAAGACCCGACCCCTGCCGATCGAGGTGGCTGGCGTCCGCATGGCGTCGGATCCGCTGACCGCGACGGCACGCGGGGCGCTGGTTGCGGCCATGAGCGAACAGCAGTAGTCGCCCGGATCAGCGCCGCGCTACGGCGCCTGCCGCCGCCAGACCGGCGAGGAGGGCGGCCAGGAGGCGGAGCGGCGCCAGAGGAGCGACAAGGAGGGGGATCGCGGCGACGGCCAGCGCGAGCGTGGACCGCTCTCGTGCGGCCGGGTGGCGCGGGGGTGAGAGCGCGCACGCCGCGCTAGCGGCGGCCAGGGTGCCGAGCGCGGGCACCGTGAACAGATCCAGCTCGAGCCCTACGAGGGCCAGGATGCCGGCGCTGGTGGCGAGAGCGGCGCCGCCAGAGGCGACGATCCGCCACGCGCCCTGCATGCCCTCGGCTGTGGCCCCAAGCCCGGTCACGATCGCCAGCAGCACGATCGTCGCGAGCGCGAGCCGGCGGGCCATGCCGGCAGCGACCAGCACCACCGCGCCGTCGCCGCCGAGCAGGTCCACGGTCGTGCCGGCCGGGGGTGCCGCGAGGAGGGCTGCTGCGAGCTGCCGGTGCACGCGTTCGAGATCGGCGGGGCGCTCGCCGCGCACCTGCACCCAGAGCGCCGTCTGCTCGAGCGCGCGATCGAGGAAGCGACGAAACCCCGGCGAATAGGCCAGGGCGAGATACCGTGCGACGAGGCCGCGGTCCGCTGGCAGTCGGGTCACGGCATCGTCGCCGGCGAAGGCACGGTGGACGAGCGCGACGAGATCGGCCAGCGACAGCGCGCTCGCGACGGCCGGGTCCGTCCGCACCGCGCTGGTTGCCGCGTCGAGCGCCTGGAGCACCGCCGGCTCCGCCATGAAGCCGGAGGGCCCGCGCAGGCGAACGGCGAGGCTCGTGGGGGGCGGGACGAGGCGCTCGAGGGCGTGGAGATCCGCGGTGACCCCTCGGGGAAGCCAGCGCGAGGCATACCCGGCGAGCCCGAACGCAGGCCTCAGGCCCGCAGCACCGGCCGCTCCGAGTGCAAGGAGGACGACGCAGCCACCGACGGCGAGCGTGCGTCGTACGCGCGGCGGCAAACGGTCGCGCGTTGTGTGCGCCGGCGAGGTGGTGTCTGGTCCGGCGGCTGTCGCAGCCGTCGCCAGCCATCCGGCCGGGAGTGCCGCGAGCGCCGAGAGCGTCATCGTCCAGCCGAGGGCGCTCGCCGGTGGACCCACGAGGAGGCCCAGCACGCCGCCGCCAGCGGCGAGGGCAGCCGCCGCGCGCCAGGGCGTGTTGCGGCCTGTAGCCGAGGCGGCCGCCAGCACGATGCCCGGGAGCAGGCCGAAACCGCTCCATGGCCAGAGGACCAGGCCTCCGACAACCGCGAGGAGAAGCCCCCAAAGGGCCGCCAGCGCTGCGGCTGTGGCTGCGGCCAGGGTGGCTCGCAGGCCAAGCACGGCGCCGCCAAGGAGGGCCCCCGTGGCAAGCGCGACGAGGGCCTGCCGGGCGATCGCCGGTGCGGCCCCCATCGTGGTCGCGGCGACGACCGGGGCGCCCACGACCCATACGGCGACGGTCGCGTCCTGGATGCGCTCGCGGAGGGCAAGCGCGGCTCGCGCCACCTCGGCCAGATCCGCGGCGGGATCGATGCTCGCCACGATGAGCGCCGCGCGGCCGTCGCGGCTGACCAGCTGGCCATGCAGCATGGGATCCTGCTCGACGCGCTCGCGCAGGGCGGCGACCGCGGCCTCGGTCGCTGGCACCTCCGCCATGAGGTAGACGGGCTCGAGGCTGTCGTCCGTCGCGCGCAGGTCGCGCAGGTTGGGCGAGGCGAGGCTCAGCACCTCGGTGGGAAGCACGCCCGGGATCTCCAGGACCGCCCGGGTGGCGGCGTGCAGCCGGGCGAGTGCGTCCCGAGACCAGATGGTCCCGTGGCGCGCTTCCAGCACCCAGACGACAGGGATGGGCATCCCGAAGTCCTCGGTCATCTCGCGGTCGAGGCGCACCCAGGGATGCTCGGGGTGCACGAGCGCCACGGGAGCAGCGCGCAGCCGGGGCGCGAGTAGCCCGATGGCGATCGCCGTCGTCACGACGGCCAGCGCGAGCGCGGCGCGGTGCAGGCGGCGCGTCACTTGCCCATGCGCACGAGCACGTCCGGCGTGAACAGGGCGGGATCGGTCGCGATCCGATAGTCCGCCGGATTCTGGGGGTTGCGCGGCGGGAACAACAGGGCGGTCGCACGCCGGAGGACGACATTCTCGGCTGTCTGGACAGGAATGCCGCCGCTGGCGATCCACGTGCCGTCCGGCATCGGATACCAGCTCCCGAGCGAGACCTGGTACGAGATCATCAGCCGACCGGCGCGGTCGTACTTGCTGACCCACGCTCCGGCGAAGGTCTCGGTGTCGATGCGCAGGACAATCTTGCCGAAGAGGTAATTGGGGTCGCGTGGCTTCACCTCGACCACCCAGACCGGGCGGCGAGCGAGAGCGGCGCTCACCGGGGCCCAGGGAACTCCGCGCCATGCCGGGTCGTCCGCGCCGATTCGCGGGACCGGCTTCCATACGGTGCGCCAGCCTCCCCCGGGCACCGGGATCAGCTCGGCCTCCCCGCGGACGCTGAACGGATCGACGAGCACGAGCTGATCGCGACGCTCGAGAAGCCGGTAGGTGAAATCCTCGGCCTTGCCGTCGAAGAACGGGCCGTCGTCCATGCACACGTCCGAGCCGAGAAAGCCGTCCGAGCGATTGAGCGGGCTCACCTGCCGCGCGCGGCGCAAGCCCGGAATGTACGTCCACAGGGCATCGCGCTGTGTCGGGTCACGATAGCGCCACGTGAGCGACACCGTCCCGGCAAGGTCCGCGGGCGAGACGACGGTCGCGATCGTCTGCAGCAGGAGGTTCGCCGGATTCGCTCGCTCGCGGGCCTCGGGGGTGCCGTCGTACATGCGCTGCTGCACATCGGTGAGGATTCGGCGCTCGACCCCGCGGCGGCCGGTCATGACGATCTCCGTCAGGAAATGGTAATCACCGCGATACCAGATGGCGTAGAAGTGATTCCATACGATCTTGGTGCCGGCCTGCGGATCGGCCGCGTCGATCTCCGGAAAGGGCAGGCCGAGGACGAAGGCCGGCTGGCGCCCGCTTCTCGCCTCCACGAGGCTTCCCGTGTCGCTCAGACGGTACCGGCCCCGGTTCTGCCGGGACGCGGCAACGAACTCGGGCGGGTTGTCGAGCGGGCGTTGGCCGGGCTTGCCGAGCTCGATGATGGGGTTGAGGTACTCGCCGCGCTCGTAATGCGCGAGGATCTCGTCAGGGAGCAGGCCGCGGGCCGCCGATGCCGTCTCCGGTCCGAGGACGTCGCCCTCGCGGAGGTCGTCCGCCGCGCGGGCCCTCCGCGCAGCACGAGCCAGCATGCTGTGAGGGGCAGGGAAGACGCTACCGAGGGTGGCTGCGGCAGCCCATCCAAGGAGAAGCCTCCGGCGCATGGCGTCAGAGGAAGCACGTGGCGTGCCGCGTGTCGGGAGACGCGGCGGCAGCGCTCCCTTCCGGCGGGCGAGAAAGCGGCGGGGCTGAGCTTCGCGCGCGAGCCTGGTGGCAGCGAGTTGTCACGCCGCTGCGCTTGCGCGTGGGCTTGCCAAGCTGCTTTGGTCGGATCCCATGGTGTCTTTCCGCCCCCGCATCCTGGTCACGGCCGACATGACCGACGAGGCGCTCGATGTGCTGCGGCGCCTCGGAGAGGTCGAATACGCGAGCTTCCGCACGGCGATGCGGCTGCTCGGAGGCCCGCAGCTCGCGGACGCGCTGCGCGGCGTGCACGTGTTCGTCACCGAGGTCGATCTGGTCGATGCGAGCGTGCTCGCCGCCAGCCCGGACCTGCGCGTGGTCGTGGCGTGCCGAGGGGAGGCGGTCAACGTCGATGTGGAAGCCTGCGCTGCCTACGGCGTGCCTGTCCTGCATGCTCCGGGAAGAAACGCCGATGCCGTCGCCGACCTGACGGTAGCCTTTCTCCTGATGCTCGCGCGCAAGCTGCCTGCGGCGACCGCGTTCCTGCGGCAGGAAGGGATCGAGGCGGGCGATCTCGGCCGCATGGGCCAGGCGTTCACCACGCTGCGCGGGCGCGAGCTGTGGCGCAAGACGGTCGGGCTCGTCGGCTTCGGGGCGGTGGGCCGGGCGGTGGCGCGGCGCCTGGCCGGGTTTGGCTGCCACGTGGTCGCGTACGATCCCCGCCTGGACGCGGACGCTGCGCGCGCGGCTGGCGTCGAGCCCCTGACGCTCGACGAGCTGCTCGGCCGGAGCGACTTCGTGAGCCTGCATGCCGCGGTGACGCCCGAGACGACCGGGATGATCGGGGCCGCAGCGCTGGCAAAGATGAAGCCCGGTGCCTTTCTCGTCAATACGGCTCGCGCGGCCCTGTTGGACGAGAGCGCGCTCGTCGAGGCGCTGCGGAGCGGGCACCTCGCTGGCGCGGCGCTCGATGTGTTCTCGATCGAGCCGCCGGGCTCGGATCATCCGCTGCTCGCCTTCGACCAGGTCATCGCCACGCCGCACGTCGGCGGAAACACGGTGGAGGTCGGGACCCACCAGGGCGAGATCGTGTCGGCCGATCTCGAGCGGTTGCTGCGCGGCGAGCGCCCGCTCCACGTGCTGGTGCCCGAGGCGCTCGAGGGCTTCGACTGGCAGGCGCCTCGCCGGGCGCCCGATGCCGAACGTCTGTCAGCGCTGGGGAAACGCCCGGGACCTGCGGTGACGGACCTCCAGCGCGAGCGGCAGGCGCCGCCTCCGCGTCCGCGGCCGGCGCCCGCCCTCGAGGAAGGCCGAGCGACCGTGGCGCTGTCGCCGGTCGTGCGCGAGCAGATGGATCGCCTGCTCGAAGCCTTCCTCGGCAACCTGCAAGGCGACGCAACGCTCGCTGGCTTCGCGGCCGGGCGCGACGTCACCCTGCGCTTCACCCTTCCCGACCTCGAGCGGTCCTTTTACCTGCGGCTTCGCGACGGCGCCGTGCGCACCGGGCTGGGTGATCCGGATGCCCCGGCGGATGTCGAGCTGCGACTGCGGACCGAGGTGCTCGACGCGATGCTGAGCGGCCGAGTCGATCCCATGCACGCGGCGACCAGCGGCAAGCTGACCTTCCGCGGCGACTCGCTCAAGGCGATGACCCTCCAGCAGGCGCAGGCGGAGCTCGCGCGCTGCTGGCAACGCGCCCGGGACACCGTCGGCATCCCCCTCGATCTCTCGACCTTGCCGGAGCCAGCAGGCCCGCGGCGGACGGTGCCGCCTCCGGGGGCCGCGGCCGAAGATCTCCGCGCCGAGGTGGTGGCCGTCGTCCAAGAGCTGTTCGCGGCCCAGCTCGTCACCGCGACCGGCGGCAACGTGAGCGTGCGCATCCCGGGGACCGATACGCTGTGGATCACGCCCAGCCAGATGTTCAAGGGGGGGCTCCGGCCCGAGCACCTGGTGCGGATCGACCTCGACGGGAACCCGCTCGACCCGGAGGCTCTGTCGCCGTCGAGCGAGCGCACCATGCACTGCGCTATCTATCGGGCCCGTGCGGATGCCGGGGCGGTGATCCATGCCCACGCGCCGTATGCGACCATCCTGGTGAACAGCGGTCTCCCCTTCCTGCCGATCTCCACCGAGGCGGCATTCTTCGGAGACATCCCGCGGGTGCCCTTCATCATGCCGGGCACCGAGGAGCTTGCGCGGGCCGTCGGCGAGGCGTCGCGGGAGAGCTGGGCCGTGCTGATGCAGAATCACGGGCTCGTCGTCGCCGGGCGCTCCCTGCGGCGCGCCGCCGACATGGTGGAGATCGTCGAGCGGAGCGCGCAGGTGCTGCTCGGATGCCATGCGGTCGGCCGCACGCCCCCCGTGCTGCCCGACGAGGTCGTGCGCTTGCTCCGTTCTGTCGGCGATCTCATGGCGTGAGCTGGCGGGTCCGCCGCGGCGAGCGCCCGTTTCGTGCGGCGCTGCCGGCGGCTGGCGGCGGTGCACGATGCGCACCCCGGTGCATCGTGCGCAGACCGAGAGCAGCGTGGTACGCGGGTTGAACAGCGTGCGGCGGCGTGAGCACGCTTTCTACGTCGCATCATCGACCTCATCGCCGCTCGGTAGCATGCTTCGGCCTGCTCGGGGCGCTCTGCCTCGCGAGCGTCACGGCGCACGCCCAGCCGAGTCGCAACCTCGCAAGCTACGTGCTGTTCGCCGACTGGGCGCTGTCGATGCGAGCCGTGACCATCGAGGACGGCGACGTGGGCGTGAACGACGGGGTGCTCGCCATGCGCGGCACGATCGCGGCGCCGCGCTCCGATGTGGCGGCCTGTCTGGTGAAGACGGGAAGCCACAGCGTGTGCGAGGAGCTCTTCGCGAACGAGCTGGTCGGGGTGGCGCCGTACTGCCCACGTACGACGGGCGTTCCAGTGCCGGTCCCGCTGATCGCGGACCTGCGGACGGCCTGCGGCTATCCGACCGACGTTCCTGCCTGTGGGTCGGCGGATGCAGATGTCGTCGTGGCGCCGGGGAGTACGCTCGCGCTGCCGCCCGGTACCTACGGAGCGCTCGAGGTCGGCGGTGAGGATCTGGAGCTGCCGGCAACGCTCGTGCTGGAGGGAGAGTACGTGTTCTGCAGCGTCGGCGTGGCGACGGGCGCCCGGGTGCTCTTCCGCGGCCCGTCGGTGGTCTTCGTGCACGGCCCTGTCCACGCAGCTTCGGGGGCCACGATCGCGCCGGATCCGGCGATGCCCGACCTCGGGGCCGAGGCGATCCGCTGGTACATCGATGGTCCGTGCGTTCGTCTGTCGCGAGGCACCCTGCTTCGAGCGTCGGTGTGCGCACCGGATGCGCGGTTTTCCGCAAAGCCGCGCACGCGCATCGCCGGGCGGGTCGTGGCTGGCGCCATCCGGCTGCGTGGCGTGACGATCGGGGCCGGGCCGGGCGGTTCGGGTACGTGTGGCGACGGGCTCGTGAGTCCGGACGAAGACTGCGAGATCGACGAGGACTGCGGGGACGAGGAGGCGAGGCAATGGCAGCAGCGAGGTCGTCACGAGGATCTCGTGTGCTCGGCCTGCGAGTGCGTCCCCGTGGGCAGCACGACGACCTCGACGACGCCGACCACTACCAGCACCAGCATTCCGGTCACCTCTACGACGACCACGACAACGACCACGGTTCCTGCATGTACGGTCGACGCGGATTGCAACGGCGGCTCTGCGGAGAGGGCTTTCGTGTGCGAGGATGGGCGCTGCGTGCTTGGGCCGACGACGACCACGACGAGCGAGCCCAGCACGACGACTGCGCCGGCCCCGACCACGACGACACTGCCGGACGCCACCACCACGACGGTCCCGGCGAGCACCACCACGACCACGGTCGTGGCGACCAGCACGACGACGACGAGTGCGCCGGGGTCGACGACGACGAGCCCGGTGACGACGACCACGAGCCCCGTCACCACGACCACGCTCCCGGCGTGCGCCAGCGATGACGACTGCCCTCCGGGAACCGTATGCCAGGGTGGCCGCTGCGAACCTGGCGTCGCTCCCCGGGAGATCTGCGGCGACTGCATCGACAACGATGGCGACGGCCTGGTGGACTTCGAGGACGCCGCGGACTGCTGCGGGAACGGTGCCTCGTTCGTCTCGAACATGTGGCGGGCGCGCTTCCGCAGCCGGGGCGGGGACACGACGCGCATGCGCATCAAGTCCCGCCTGGCCGACCGGGGTCTTGGCGAGCGCCTGGCACCGCCGGCGCAGACGGTTGCGCTCCAGATCCGCGAGCGCGGGGGACGGCAGCTTCTCTGCGCGACGCTGCCCCCGGGCGCCTTCGCGAAGAGAGGCAAGTGGTTCCGCTATCGGCGGAGCGCCGCTACGCCCGAGTCCGCGCACGGGATCGACCGCATCCGCATCCGGACGATGCGCTCCGGACGGGTCAAGTTCCGTGCCTCCGGCAAACGTGTGCGTCTTGCCACGCCGCCGGCGACGGCCCTGCAGCTGACGGTGGGCTTCCAGGGCACGGATGGGGTGGCCGAGCACAACACCTGCTCATCCATGGTGCGCACGTTCCGGGCCACGAAACGCGGCGTTCGCTACCCCTGAGGCATCGGGTCGTGGGCCGCGATGGCCGCGGGCTGCCGATTCCCGTATGGGGAGGCCATGCGGAGAATCGTCGAGGGCGTCCGTCGCTTCCAGCGCGAGATCTTTCCGCAGAAGCAGGACCTGTTTCGCCGCCTCGCGGGCGGGCAGGCGCCGCGGGTGCTTCTTGTCACCTGCGGCGACTCGCGGATCGTCCCCGATCTGCTCATGCAGACCGAGCCCGGCGAGCTGTTCATCTGCCGCAATGCGGGGAACATCGTGCCGGCCTACGGCGCGAGCACCGGCGGTGTGTCGGCGACCATCGAGTACGCGGTCGTCGCACTAGGTATCCGCCATCTCATCGTGTGCGGGCATTCGGACTGCGGTGCGATGAAGGGCATCCTCTATCCCGACACCCTGCGGGCGATGCCGACGGTCGCCGCCTGGCTGCGGCACGCGGATGCGGCGCGCCACGTGGTCGAGGCGCTGTATCCGGACCGGCCAGAGGCGGAAAAGCTCGAGCTACTCGCGCGCGAGAACGTCCTCGCCCAGCTCGCCAACCTGCTCACGCATCCGGCGGTCGCGGCGCGCCTCGTCGGCGGCACGCTCGATGTGTATGGGTGGTATTACGAGATCGGCACAGGCGCCGTGCTCGCCTGGGATGGCGCATCCAACCGCTTCGTGCCGCTCGAGGCCGGTGAACAGGTGCCGCGCGCGAGCCCTCGACCGCGTGGGGTCGAGGCGTGACGGCCGATCGATCGTGCCGGGGATGAGCAACTCGGCACGGATCAGCCCCACGGCGCACTACACGGCGTACGTCTGGGCTCGCCACGGGCTCGGGCCGGCGGCGTTGGCGACACCGCTCGGGGCGGCGCTGCACCTCGCCCTGGCCCCCATGAACCTCGCGTGGGAGTACTGCGCGAGTCGCCCGAGTCTCGATCAGATGCTGCTCGCGCGGCATCGCTGCATCGACTGGCTGCTGGAGCGGGAGATTCGCGCTGGGCGGGTGGGCCAGGTGCTCGAGGTCGCTGCGGGGCTCTCGCCCCGTGGTGTGCGGCTTACGGCGCGGCATCCGGGCCTCGGCTACGTGGAAGCCGACCTGCCGGCGATGGCCGCGCACAAACGAGCGCTCCTCGAGCAGGCTGGGCTCCAGCAGGAACGCCTGCGCGTGGTCGAGGTCGATGCGCTCGCCGAGAGCGGCGATCTCGCCGTGGGCGAAGTGGCAGCACGCGCGTTGAAGCCCGAGGTGGGAACCGCGCTCGTGACCGAGGGGCTGCTCGGGTACTTCGACGACACGACGATCCGCGGGATGTGGTCTCGATTCGCGGCGGTGCTGGCGCGGTTCCCGGCGGGAGTGTACCTGAGCGACCTCCATCTCGCGGGCGAGGTGGCTGGCATGCGGGGCACGGGGGTGTTCCGCTTCCTGCTGGGGGCTTTTGTCCAGGGACAGACCTACCTGCACTTCGCGGACGAGACGGCGGCGGTGGCAGCGCTCAGGGAGGCTGGCTTTCCGGTCGCGGAGCTTCACCGGGTGGACTCGCCCGCCCTCGCCGGTGCCGAGGTGCCGGCGCGCGATCGCGGACACGTCGTCCGCCTGATCGAGGCCCGGACGCGGTAGCGCGCTCAGTCGGCGGGAGGGCTGTAGCGCTCGAAGTGCAGGCACTCGTCCACCGGCCGCCGATGCGGGCGAAAATAGCCGGGTCCATCGGGCCAGCCGATCGGGAGCAGCGCACAGCTCGGACAGTCCGGGGGGAGACCGAGCCAAGCGTCGACCTCGGCCCCGATCGCCAGGTGGATCTGCGTGAGCGAGGCGCCGAGGCCCACCGCACGGCAGGCGAGGAGCACGTTCTGCACGGCGGGAAAGAGCGCCTGGAGCTGCGGTGCCCCACGCCGCGTGCGACCGGCGACGAACAGATGCACTGGCGCTTCGTGGAGATGCTCGGCGAGGTGGATGGCGGCGAGCATGTTCTTGCGCTTGTGGGCGGGGAACCCGGGATCCCGTGCCGCCTCGAGAGCCGGCTGGATGTACTGGAGAAACAGCGGCCGGTAGCGATCGGCAACCCAGCGCCGCCGCGCCGGGTCGGTGACGGCGACGAAGATCCAGGGCTGGCGATTCCCGCCACTCGGGGCGTAGGTGCCTGCCTCGCAGACCTTGCGGATCAACGCTGGCGGAATCGGGTCGGGTCGCAGCCGGCGGATGGCCCGGCAGGTGCGGATCCCCTCGAGCAAGGGGACGTCCTCGCCGATGCGATCGATGTCGAGCGCGTCCACGTGGGCGCAGCTGTCGCGTGCGGACAGGCGATGCAAGCCGCATTCGGCCGTGTCACGGCTCGCGCAACGCGGCGAGCGGCGGCCTCCGTGCAAGCCGCCAGGCTGGCAGCACGCCGGTGCCCGTGCCCGCGACCATGGCCAGCAACCCGACGGCGGGGAGTCTCTCGACCGCGAGGTGCAGATCGAGATCCCAGCCGAGCTGCTGGGCGAAGTTGATGCGGATCCAGAACACGGCCAGCACCGTTCCCATGACAAGTCCGCCGAACAGGCCGAGGGCCGACACGGCCGCCGATTCCGTCAGCACCGTCCGGGCAAGCTGGCCCCGGGTCATCCCGCTCGCCCGCAGCACGGCGAGCTCGCGGCGCCGGTCGATTCCGACCGCGAAGAGCGCCTCCATCAGGCCGAGCAGGGCGACCACGAGGGGCAGGACCTCGATGGCGCTCGTGAAGCGGAAGGCGCGGCGAACCGCGTCGCGGTGGTAGGCGAACAACTCGCGCTGTGTGCGGATCACGACACCGCCGACGGTGCCGCCAGGGCCCTCGGCGATGGCGCGTCGCACGGCGTCGAGCGGAGCTCCGGGCTCGAGCGTGACGTGGAAGCGGTTCGCCCGCTCGTCGTCCCACCACTGTCGGTAGAGCGGGCGGGCGAGGATCACGCTGCCGCGCGGCGAGACGTAGTCGACGACGATGCCAGCGACGGGGAGCTGGAGGGTTCCGCGGGGGGTCTCGAGGACGAGCACGTCCCCGAGGCGGACCCGCTGCTGGCGGGCGAAGTTCCGGGAGACGAGCGCGGCCTCTCCACGCGCCACCCGGGGCAGCGCCTGGGCGGCCTCGCCCGCGGCGAAGACGAAGTCGTCAGCCCGGGTCGGAGCGAACGCGCTCGCCTCGAGCGAATCGATGCTGATGCGCGTGCCGTGGTAGTCGTGTTCCGCCAGTCGCAGGCGCTCGACCGCGGCCACCCCGGGTATCCGGGCGAGCGCGTCGGCAAGGTCCCCAGGAAGTGGCGACTCGACCCAGCCCGTGGTCGTCGGGGCAGCGACGACAAGATCGGCGCGCACCTGGTGGCGGATGAAGTCCAGGACGGATCGCTCGAAGCTCCGAGCGAGCGAGCCCGCCATGACCATGAGTCCGAGGCACAGCGCGAGGACACCGGCGGCGAGCGCCAGAGGGGGAGGCAGGCTGTGCAGCCGGTCGAGAGCCAAACGCCCGCCGATCCCCAGCAGCGGGCGGATCCACGGCGCAACGACCCCGGCGATGTCGCGAGCGTGGCGCGCAAAGAGGCCGACGAGGAACACGTCGAGCGCGAGGGCCCCGGCGTTCCCGGCCCAGGCGGAGTCGAAGGCGAGCTGTCCCCACACGGCAAGGACCGTCACCGAGCCGCTGAGCAGGAGAAGCCGGTATCCTGGCCAGCGGTCCGCGTCGGCGAAGCTCGCCGGCTCGTCGCGCACGGCCGCCAGCGGCGAGACTGTCATGGCTGCCTGCGCGGGAAGCCAGCCCGCGACGACGGTCGCCGCAAGCCCGGCGACGGCGCCGAGGAGAAGTGCCCCAGGAGCGAACGCGAGGCTGGGCCGGAACGCCGTCAACGAGAACACGATCGAGGCGGAGTCGGCGACGCCTTCGAGCAGCAGGGTGGCCAGGCCGAGCCCGAGCGGAGCGCCGAGCGCGAGGCCGGCCAGGCCAGTCAAGACGGCTTCGCAGAGGACGAGCCGCTGGAGCATGCGTCGTTCGGCGCCGACGCAGCGCAAGAGCCCCAGCTCGCGACGCCGGGCCGCGACGGCGGTGGCCATCGCGCTGCCGGCAACGAAGATCGCTGCCAGGAGCGCGAGACCGGACACCCCCGAGAGCAGGGTGCGGTACGAACGCAGGTAGCGGTCGATCTGTTCGCCGCGCTGCGGCGGGGTCAGCGCCTCCAGGCCAGGCGGGAGCGCCGCGCGGGTGCGGGCGGCGACGTCCTCGACGCGCGCGTCTGGCGCCAGCACGACATCGATGTGGTCCGCCTCGCCCTGCCGGCCGAGCAAGGCCTGTGCGCCCACGACGTCCATCACGAGCAGGTTCCCGCCGTAGGCCCGGCCAACCCCGCCCTCCGGCAGTATGCCGCGGACGGTCAGCGATCGCGGCCCGAGGGGTGTACGGACGTGCAGCGCATCGCCCACCGCCAGACCTTGGCGCGTGGCGAACGCCCGGGTCACGACCACGCTCGCCGGATCGACGAGGAACGCGAGCGGGTCGTCGACGACGCGCTCGCCTGCTTCGACAAGCCGCAGCGTGTCGATGGCGTGACTGTTGGCGAGGTCGGCGGCAAAGACGGCAAGCGCCTCGCCGGCCAGCGGCGGATCGAGTGCGAAAAATGTCGAGGTGAGAACGGGAACGGCGTGCGCTACCCCGGGCACCTCGCGCAGGCGTTCGGCGATCGTCTCGGGGACCGGCCCGGCGCCTCGAATCTGCAACGCTGCCGTGCCGGCGAGGTCCTCGATGGCCGTGGCGAAGGCACCGAGCGCGCTCGTGTTCACCGTCTCGATGGCGACCACGAGCGCGACGCCGCATGCCACGCCGACGGCGGCGAGCAGGCTGCGGAGCCAGCGCGCTCGAAGCTGACGGGGGGCGAGGACGGAGACCGCGGACGTCATCGCCGCGCAAGAGCGTCGCACTGGGCCCGGGCGAAAGGCAAGCGATCAGGGTTGACGGCTAGGAGCGATCGGAGTAGGCGCCGGGGTCAAGGTGAACCCTCCACCAAGAAAGGGGCCTCACATGGATCGGTTCCTCGGGCTGGTGCTCATCGCCTCGGTGGGTTTCGCGAGTGGCTCGGCCACGGCGGCGACCACGTACTTCGCGCATGCCACGAACTGCGTGCCCGCTTCGCC
>Ga0209101_1001111_pt1 | contig 20781 bp, 20 predicted proteins | sample ConPoolayeCmetaG_FD_185481 | JGI IMG/M metagenome (GOLD analysis project Ga0209101, IMG submission 185481) | Hot spring microbial mat communities from California, USA to study Microbial Dark Matter (Phase II) - Cone Pool mat layer C metaG... ...
ATATAAAATAATTATGGTTCCATATTTCTATATAAAATAATAATGAGAAATATTTCACTTGACAAGAGTCCCTGCCGATAGTATCAATAACAGCAAATCATTAATCGGTCAGGCGGATTGGAGACCAATGGCCTTTCCCCAAAAACCTTCCGAATCGATACCGAGACTTCTTGTCGAGGACAATATCATCCCGATAGAATTGAAATGCCGTGCCGGAAAAAGCCCGATCCGATCATCGCTTATGATATGCCGAAAAGGATAGATTATGCCGCAGAATAGTATTGGAGCAAACGCGGAAATATTTTTCGACAGCAAATACCTTGGCAAATTGCTCGGGCTGCTGGCTGAAGATGGGTACGAAATTGTCGGACCTGTACGCCGGGAAAACGCAATCATCTACGACCGCATCGACGATGTCGCTCAATTACCGCGGGGCTGGATGGATGAGCAGAAGGCGGGGTATTATCGTCTCAAGCAAGACGAACGGGAGCTGTTTTTTAATTTTACCGTAGGACCGAACTCGCTCAAGACTTTTTTATTTCCGCCTTTTATCGAGCTGTGGCAGGCCAGGAAAACCTCTCGTGGAATCGAAATCTTGCAAAATCATAGCAAGCCGAAAAAAATCGCCGTTATCGGCGTTAGGGCGTGCGAGCTGGCCGCCTTGACCGTGCATGATCGGGTGCTTATCGAGGATAAGTATAAAGACCAAGATTATGAACAAAGACGAAAGAATATTTTTATCGTGGGGGTGAACTGCACCCGCGCCGGCGGCACTTGCTTCTGCAAATCCATGGGGACCGGCCCGCGAATAAGTTCAGGATACGATATATCGCTGACCGAAATTAAAACCGACGATTCTCACGGTTTCGTTGCCGAATCGGGATCAGAAAAAGGGAGAATTATTCTATCTCAATTGAGATCGCGTAAGGCATCGGAAGCAGACCTGAAAGCGGCCGCCGAGGCAATCGCCAAGGCCGAGTCGGGAATGGAATTGAGCCTGGAAACCAACGGCTTACAAGCCCGGCTATCGGCCAACGTTGAAAATCCCCATTGGGACAAGGTGGCGGAGCGCTGTCAGGCCTGTTCGAATTGCACCATGGTCTGCCCCACTTGTTTCTGCACGACCGTCGTCGACTCGACCGATCTGGCCGGCTCCACGGCCTCCAGAAGCCGTAAATGGGACAGTTGTTTCAGGCTCGATTATTCGTATATTCACGGCGGCAGCATCAGGCAATCCATTAAATCGAGATATCGCCAATGGCTGATCCATAAATTGTCATCGTGGGTCGATCAATTCGGGACGTTCGGTTGCGTGGGCTGCGGCCGATGCATAACTTGGTGCCCCGTTGGAATAAACATCGCAGAGGAGGCGAAGGCCGTAAGCGAATCGGATAGAAAAATGGAAAGCTTAATTAAGGTAGAGGAATAAGCATTATGGAAACATTGGAACCATTGCTCGCGGAACACCCATTTTTCAAAGGGCTTGAGCCGCATCATATCAGGTTGCTTGTCGGATGCGCCTCGAACGTCAGATTCAATCCGGGTGAGTTTCTGTTCAGAGAAGGCGAGGAAGCCAATAAATTCTTCGTGATTAGATACGGGAAGGTTTCGGTGGAGGTTTATCAGCCGCAAAAGGGACCGCTCACGATTCAGACGCTCGGCGATGGCGACGTCCTCGGCTGGTCGTGGCTTGTCAGTCCCTACCAATGGCGGTTCGACGCGAGGGCGATGGAGTTGACGAGGGCAATAGCCCTGGACGGCAAGTGTCTCAGGGGAAAATGCGAAGACGATCATGGTTTGGGTTATGAACTGCTGAAAAGATTCGCCGGCATGATCGCCGACAGGCTCGAAGCCACAAGAGTTCAATTGCTGGATATTTATGGCACGCATGGCGGCAAAACAAAAAAGTAAGATCGCCCGATCGGAAGACCCGTTTGCACCTCGGCAATGGGCGATCGAACGTCATTTTCGGGAAACGCACGATACTTTCACGATGGTGCTACGGCCCCATAAGGACACGGACGTTCATGAATTCGATTGTGGGCAGTTCAATATGCTTTATCTGTTCGGCACCGGCGAGGTCCCGATATCCATAAGCGGCAATCCATCAGAACCGGAAAAACTCATCCATACCATCAGAGCTGTCGGAACCGTCACTCAAGCAATGGCCAAACTGAAACCGGGGGATATCATCGGAGTCAGAGGACCGTTCGGAATCGGCTGGCCGGTCGAGGAAGCGAAGGGGTCCGATCTGGTGATAATCGCCGGCGGGATAGGTCTTGCCCCGCTTCGCCCGGTAATCTATCAGGCGCTGGAAAAAAGGAATGAATTTGGGCGGTTCGTATTATTGTATGGATCGCGAACACCGGAAGACTTGCTCTACAGACGCGAACTCGAGAAATGGCGGGCAAGACTTGACGTCGAGGTTCTGGTGACGGTGGATCGGGCTATGGGAGATTGGCGGGGAAACGTCGGCGTGGTGACGAAGTTGATATCGAAGGCCGGCTTCGATCCCCTGCATGCGACGGCCATGGTTTGCGGACCGGAAATAATGATGAGATTCACGGCGACAGAGCTTCAAAACAGAGGGGTCCCTCGGGAGAACATCTACATTTCGATGGAAAGAAACATGAGATGCGGAATAGGCCTTTGCGGCCACTGTCAGATGGGACCGACTTTTATCTGCAAGAACGGCCCGGTGTATCGATATGATTATTTGAAGGACATGCTGACCAAACGGGAGATTTGAATATGCCGGTGAAAAGAAAACCTCGGCTTGCGGTCTGGAAATTCGCCTCTTGTGACGGCTGTCAGTTGAGTATCCTTGACTGTGAAAATGAACTTTTGGCGCTGGCCGATCATATCGAGATCGCAAATTTTCCGGAAGCTTCCAGTGCGGTCGTTAAAGGGCCTTACGATATTTCGCTGGTTGAAGGTTCGATTACGACGCCGCATGACGCCGAGCGGATACACAATATCCGAAAGATGTCAAAAACATTGATAACCATCGGCGCCTGCGCCACCTCGGGGGGAATTCAGGCGTTGCGGAACTTTCAGGAAGATGTGAGCGGTTATGTGAGAATCGTATATGCCAATCCGGATTATATCCGGTCGCTTAATAAGTCAACGCCGATCGACGATCACGTGCAGGTCGATTTTGAGCTTCGCGGCTGCCCTATTAATAAATATCAGTTGATAGAGGTGATAAATGCCTTTCTCAATTCGCGCAAACCCAATACGCCGGCGCACAGCGTCTGTATGGAATGCAAGATGAAGGGAACAATATGCGTTATGGTAACCGCCGGCGTTCCCTGTCTCGGCCCGGTCACCCACGCCGGTTGCGACGCTCTTTGCCCGAGTTACAACCGCGGTTGTTTCGGCTGCTACGGCCCCAAAGAAACCCCGAATACCAAGCCTCTGGGAGATTGGTTTGTGAAGCTCGGCCTCGATAATCAGGAGATCATGCGTCGTTTCCGCGGTTTCAACGCTTATGCCGAGGCTTTCCGAAAGGAGAGTGAAGCCCGTGAAAAATAAGACGATCAAGGTCGATTATCTGGCCAGGGTTGAAGGCGAAGGCGGGCTTTATATCAAGACAAAAGGCGATGAAGTCGTCGAAACGAAACTGAACATTTTCGAGCCGCCGCGCTTTTTCGAGGCATTTTTGAGGGGACGTCACTTTACCGAGGCGCCCGACATAACGGCGAGAATCTGCGGAATCTGTCCTATCGCTTACCAGATGAGTTCGACTCATGCGATGGAGAATATCTGCGGAGTCAAAATCGACGGGCAACTTCGGGCGCTGCGGCGGCTTATATATTGCGGTGAATGGATAGAAAGCCACGTTTTACATATTTACATGCTTCACGCACCCGATTTTCTGGGGCTGCACGATGTGATCCAGATCGCCAAAAAACATCCCGAATTGGTCAAGAAGGCGTTGCAACTGAAAAAGCACGGAAACGACATCGTTAACCTCGTAGGCGGCAGAGAGATCCACCCGATCAACGTTCGTATCGGCGGCTTTTACAAAGTTCCCCGCAAAAGCGAACTGAAAACGCTGATCGAGCCGCTCAAGTGGGCGGTTGATGCAGCGATAGATACGGTAAAATTCGCGGCCAAGCTCCCTTTTCCGGATTTCGAGCAGGACTATCATTTCGTCGCCTTGAGGCACCCCGACGAATATCCTTTCAACGAGGGACGACTGGTATCGAGCAAGGGAATCGATATTGAAATAAGCGCGTACGAAGATTATTTTCAGGAGGAGCATATGGCACACGCAAATGCTCTTCATTCATTGACGAAAACCGGCGATAATTATTTTACCGGCCCTATAGCCCGCTATAATCTGAATTTCGACCGCCTTCCCGAGGTTGCCAAGCAGGTGGCCCGATCGATAAAATTCCCCAAGTTCTGCCGCAATCCGTTCCAGAGCATAATCGTGAGGGGAATCGAAACGGTGTTCGCCTGTGTCGAGGCGCTCAGGATAATAAATGAATACGAAGAGCCGGAAAAAGCCGCGGTAGAGGTCGAGCCGAAAGCGGGAGTCGGCTACGGCTGCACCGAGGCGCCCAGAGGTATCCTCTTCCATAAATACCGGATTGACGACAAGGGGATCATTCAAGAAGCCAAAATTGTTCCGCCGACCTCGCAAAATCAGCGGACGATCGAAAACGATTTGCGGCATTACGTAAAAAAATATATAAATCTGCCGCTCGAAAAACTTACATGGCAATGCGAACAGGCCGTCCGTAATTATGACCCCTGCATTTCCTGCGCCACCCATTTCCTTAAGTTGAAAATCGACCGCGGGTAACCCCTTGGCCGATGATCATGACATCGGCGGGCGAAGCACCATACCCCGCATAGTCATAATCGGTATCGGCAACGAAGATCGCGGCGACGACGGAATCGGTTTGATTGCGGCCAGAAAAATCCGCCGGATTTTCGGCGACAAGATTCGGGTATTCGAAAACAGCGGCGACGGCGCCGCTATGCTCGAGCAATGGCGTGGCGCAGAGTTGGTCATCGTCATCGATGCCGCTTATTCCGGCGCCAAAACCGGGTTGATCCGAAAATTCATGGCCGGCGAACAACCCTTGCCGACAACCGATTTTCCTAAAAATTCGACGCATAATTTCGGGCTGTATGAAGCCGTTGAGACCGCCCGGGCACTGGGGACCCTTCCCCGAAGGTTAATAGTTTACGGTATAGAAGGCGGCTGCTTCAGCCCCGGCGCGACGATCAGTAGTGCTGTACTCGAAGCGGTTGAGCTGCTGATTGAAGAAATATGCTGCCTTATGCGGGAGGAAGGCATTCGCCATAATAACGAATCCGCCCATTAAGGGATGACTAAAATAGCTTATGCCGAAATTGCCGTCGATGAAAACCCCACCACTTCAAAGGCTGATAATCCGGATTCAAGGGGTCGTGCAGGGGGTCGGATTTCGACCGTTCATCTACCGTTTGGCTATCGACATGGGACTTGCCGGCTGGGTGAAAAACACCTCCAAGGGGGTTTCAATCGAGCTTGAGGGGTCACCCGAGGTCTTGAACGAATTCCTTTCGGCAATAGAATCAAAGAAGCCGCCGCTGGCGTATATTCACAAGTTGGAATTTGCACGGGCCGAGCCGAAAGGTTACCGAGGGTTCGTCATTTCCGCAAGTGAAACGGCAGATGAAAAAACAGCCTTGGTTCTGCCGGATATCGCCACCTGCCGGGATTGCCTCAGGGAAATCCACGACCCGGAAAACCGACGTTATCGATATCCTTTCACGAACTGCACCAATTGCGGCCCGCGATTCAGCATCATAACCGCCTTGCCATATGATAGACCCAATACTACGATGGCTCGTTTTCCCATGTGCGATGATTGCCGTGCCGAGTATGAAAATCCATCCGACAGACGATACCACGCCCAACCGATCGCCTGTCCGGCCTGCGGTCCTCATCTCGAACTCTGGGACAGTCAGGGGAAAACCGTGGCACGGAACGATGAGGCTGTCGACCGAACCGCCGAATTAATCGAAAACGGAATGATAGTGGCGATTAAAGGACTGGGGGGATTCCAGCTTATTGTCGATGCTGTCAACGACCAGGCCGTAAGGGAATTGAGGAAACGCAAAGGGCGCGAGGATAAGCCTTTCGCCTTGATGTTTCCCTCACTGGACACAATCAGAAAGGTTTGTTCGGTATCGGAAGATGAGCGCAGGCTGCTTGATTCGCCGCAGTCTCCCATCGTTCTTCTGAACCGTCTGGAAAACGCCGTCGAACATAATATTGTTACCCCCGCTGTCGCGCCGTCGAATCGATATCTTGGAATCATGCTTCCCTACACCCCCCTGCATCACCTGCTGCTCGATCGGCTCGAAAGGCCGATAGTCGCCACAAGCGGCAATCTTTCGGACGAGCCGATCTGCAAGGATGAAAATGATGCAGTCGTCAGACTTGCCGGTATCGCTGACTATTATCTTGTCCATAATCGACCTATAATCCGTCATGTGGACGATTCGATCGTCAGAATGGTGTGCGGGCAACCGCAGATATTGCGCCGGGCAAGGGGATTCGCACCTTTGCCGTTCTATGCCGCAAGCCTGCCGCAATCTATTCTGGCCGTGGGCGGCCATCTTAAAAACACTGCGGCCGTTTCCGTATCGGATAGAATAATCATAAGCCAGCATATAGGCGATTTGGAAACGGAGGAATCGGCAAGAACTTTCGCCGAGACAATCGCCGATTTCGGTATATTGCACAACGTCAGGCCGAAGCTGGTCGCCTGCGATATACACCCGGAGTATGCAAGCACAGCTTACGCCCAAAAAACCGGCATCGAGATTCGGAAGGTACAACACCATTATGCCCATATCTTGTCATGCATGGCCGAAAATGAGGTCCGGGCGCCATGCCTCGGGATTTGCTGGGATGGAACCGGCTATGGAATCGACAAGACTATTTGGGGCGGCGAGTTCCTGATAATCGATCAATTCGATTTCAGCAGACTGGCTTGTTTTCGCCGATTCAAACTTCCAGGCGGCGAAACAGCTGTCAGGGAACCGAGACGATCAGCGATCGGCGCATTATATGAAATCTATGGAACGGACGTTTTCGAGATGATGGATTTGCCGCCGATAATGAGCCTAAGCGAAATCGAAAATAAAAACATAAAAAGGATGCTGGCGCAAAACATCAATTCGCCGGTGACCTCGAGCGCAGGTCGTTTGTTCGATGCGATCGCTTCGATTTGCGGCATGCGCCAAATCTGCACTTTCGAGGGCCAGGCGGCGATGGAACTTGAATTTGCAATCGACGCCGATTGTCCGGAGAATTCCTATGAAACGGCGATTCAGCAAGACGCCGACCCGGTCATAATCGACTGGTCGCCGATACTCGAGGGAGTGGTCGCGGATCGACGGGCCGGCATACCTATCGGCAAGATTTCGGCAAAATTCCATAATGCGATGGCCCATGCGATCGTGGCTATGGCCAAAATCGCAAATATACAAAATGTGGTTATATCGGGTGGTTGTTTCCAAAACCGATATTTGAGCGAAACGGCGGTGAAACTATTAAAAAATGCCGGATTCATTCCCTGGTGGCATCGCCGGATCCCTCCGAATGATGGCGGTTTATCTTTGGGGCAGGTGATCGCGGTTCAGAGAAGCCTGAGGAGGAAATAACAATGTGTCTTGCGGTTCCGGGCAGGATAATTGAGATCGCCGGCGCTGATATCGAACGAACGGCCAAGGTGGAATTTGGGGGCGTGGTCAAACAAATAAGTCTCGCTGTTTTGCCCGAGGCCTGTCCCGGAGATTATGTAATCGTTCATGCCGGGGTCGCCATTTCCCGAATCAACGAGGACGAAGCGAAACGCGTATTCAAATTTATGGAACAGGCCGCCGCTGCAAACGATGAAAGTCTAAGCAAAGATGAAATTTCTGGATGAATTCCGCAACAGCGACTTGACCGGCAAATACCTGCAGGCGATAAAAGCGACCATCAGGCAGCCTTGGACCATTATGGAAATTTGCGGCGGGCAAACCCATTCTATCCTGAAATACGGCTTGGATCAAATGCTGCCGGATGAAATAACCCTGCTGCACGGCCCTGGCTGTCCGGTATGCGTCACCCCGATCGAACTGATAGACATGGCGATCGGCATCGCTGGCCAGCCCAACGTTATTCTCTGCACGTTCGGCGATATGATGCGGGTTCCCGGATCAGACGGCAATTTGCTTGACGCAAGGGCGAGAGGAAACGATATACGGATGGTTTATTCGCCGCTCGAATCGCTCAAAATCGCCGAAAACAACCCCGATAAGCGAATCGTCTTTTTCGGTATAGGATTTGAAACGACGGCCCCGACCACGGCTCTGGCATTGAAAAAAGCAAAGAAAAACCGCTTTGATAATTATTTCGTTCTTTCGGCGCATGTGAGGGTTCCGCCGGCGATAGAGCTGATTTTATCCTCGCCTGAAAACAGGGTGCAAGCGTTTCTGGCCGCCGGTCATGTCTGCACCGTTATGGGTTACCGCGAGTACATCCCTATCGCCGAAAATTTTCACGTGCCGATAGTGGTTACCGGTTTCGAGCCGGTGGATATTCTACAGGGGATTTGCATGGCGATAAATCAGCTTGAACGCGGCGCGGCGGCGGTGGAAAATCAATACAGCCGGGTTGTTTCCGAAAACGGAAACAGCATGGCCAGGAAACTCATCGATGAGGTATTCGAAACGACTTCGAGAAAATGGCGGGGAATCGGAGAAATCGCCGGCGGCGGATTATCGATCAAGCCCGATTACGCCGCCTACGATGCCGCCAGAGTATTCGGGCCTGTTGTCGCCAAGGTTGAGGAATCGCCACGATGTTTGAGCGGAAAGGTGTTAAGAGGTCTTATCAAGCCGCCCGAGTGTCCCGCTTTTGCCGTCGATTGTTCGCCGGCAAACCCGCTGGGAGCGCCCATGGTGTCGGCGGAGGGGGCCTGCGCCGCTTACTATAATTACTCGATTTCCAGACAGGGTCCGATAGGCGGATGAAAAAACAGCCGGATAATCGTGCAGTCCCGATGAGCGCCCCGGCTTGTCCGGTGCCGCCGACAAACTATGAAAACATCCTGCTGGCTCACGGCGGCGGCGGAAAACTTACGGCCGATCTGATAGAAAAGTTGTTTTTGCCCGCGTTCGGCGACCCGGCTCTCGACGAGCGCCATGACGGCGCGGAAATAAATATCGGCCGGATCCGTCTGGCGATGACCACCGATTCGTTCGTGGTTACTCCCCTGTTTTTCCCGGGCGGCGATATCGGGCGGCTGGCGGTCTATGGCACGCTGAACGATCTGGCGATGTGCGGAGCCAGACCGCTTTTCCTGAGTGCCGCCTTTATTATCGAGGAAGGTTTGCCGCTGAAAACGGTTCACCAAGTCGCCGATTCGATGGGCAAGGCGGCGAAATCATCGGGAATCCGTCTGATTACGGGGGACACGAAGGTTATCGAAAGAAAAAGCGGCAACGACCTATTCGTAACGACCACCGGCATCGGTATTATCGAGCACGGCCTTAAAATCTCCCCACAATCGATAATGAAAGGCGATAAGATTATCTTGAGCGGCGATATCGGCCGGCACGGAATAGCCGTCATGGCCTGTCGGGAGGGATTCGAGTTTGAAACGACAATCGAAAGCGACTGTGCCCCGCTTTGGAATCAGGTTGAAATCATGCTAAGGGAAAATATTGAGATTCACTGCCTTAGGGATCTCACCAGGGGAGGACTGGCCACCGCCTTGGTAGAAATCGCGGAAACCTCCGGCCTGCGGCTGGAAATCGAAGAAAGCCTTATCCCCGTCAGCGACCAAGTGGCTGGAGCGTGCGAGATACTCGGGTTGGATCCACTTTACGTGGCCAATGAGGGTCGATTCATCTGCTTCGTCCCGGAAAAACAGGCCGGCGCGGCCATCGGATTATTGAGACAGTCAGCGCCCAATGCCGCAATCATCGGGCAGGCAACCGATACGCCAAAAAAAGACTACAGTAATATCCGAGTGGTGATGAAAACACCTCTGGGCACATCACGGATTATCGATCGTATCACCGGCGACCAACTACCTAGAATCTGCTGATTCTGCCGAACGGCCGACTTTTTTGCCTGATGCGATATCGTCACAAAGCCGCTGCAAACGTTTTGCCGTCGCCGGAGCGTGGCCGGCATAATGGTTGTTTATGTAAACGAAATTGGACAACCCGCATCCGGCCATTTTCGCCAGCAGGATCGCCCACCGCTTTAGCCTATCGTTTTGGTCGATCACTTCTTTATCCCAACTCGAAGTGATCGACTCGATCTTTTTCCTGTCACCGAGCAATCTTATATAGCCGTTTTGCCCCAATGGCGGATGGAATATTTCCGGCAATTCATCCCCATGCGGCATCCACGCCAGATCGACCATGACCGGAACGGCTTCGAATTTTCTGCACAGATCGACGAACTTCGAATCAAGCCATCGCCGATTCCTGATTTCAATCGCATAACGGAATCGGGAAGGCAGACTTTCCATGAAATTTTCCAGCCGATCGAAAAATATCTCCGACGCCGGAAATATCTCGGTCGAAAAAAATGGAAACTGAAGCAAAATCATTCCGAGCTTAGGCCCGAGCGATTCCATCGAATCGAGGAATCGGTCGCGGTCGCTTTTCGCCGAATCGCCGATAAGAACTTCGGCTCGTTCCGGTTTTGATCCTTTCCCGCCATGGACGACGCTGCGCGGAAATTTGACGCTGATGATGAAGTCGTCCGGCGTCGAATCGACCCATTTGCGGACGGTGCTTTTCGAGGGAATTGCGTAATAGGTGGAATCGATTTCCACGGTATCGAAAACGTTCGAATAGAACGCCAGAAAATCCTTTTCCTCGGTTCCTTGCGGATAAAAGGGTCCTATCCAATCCCGGGATGAAAAGGACGACGTCCCGATTCTAATCCGCCCGTCGACCGGCTTCATCGACGATCCAATCGGCTCAGATTGTGTTTGAAATCGATTTTCGAGCGAATCATCCCGCGTCTTTCGATATCATATCATGCCAGACCTTTTCCACCTGATTGTAAACGAACCTCCGCCCCGCATGGTTCTCGGATAAAAAACGACCGAAAAAAGTCGGCCGCGTTTCAATGCTTGCTTCAGGGATATTACGCCCCCCAAAGCGTCAAAGGGGATTCAAATGGCGATCATGAAGAGCGTGGTTGAGTAGGTTTGGGAACTGCGACATTCCGAATATAATCGCTATCGTCTTTATCTCTCTCGCGGATCAGCCTCTTGAAACTCAACCCCTCGCGGATCGAAAAATACCATCCCAAGAGAAGCGGGGGAAGATAATTAAAGGTATGCAGAATAATTGAAAAACTCAGAGCAGTTTGTCTGTCGATATGAAAAAGCGAAAGGGCGAATACGCAGGCGAGCTGAAAAGTCCCGATATTGACCGGCGTGACGACGATAGTAACCAGCACCGTGTTTATTATCATTATTATCACCGCGCCCCAGAAAGTGATATTCAGTGAAAAGGCGGCGATCAACAGATAAACCATGATCGCCTGCAGCAGCCACGACAGAACGGTCAAACCAGAGACCATATAGAGATGTTTGCGGCTGCGCAGCATCTTGAGGCCGACTATGAAGCTGTTTTTGATATCCGTTAATCGCTCGACCAACGATATGGCCGGCAATTCTATTCTCCTTTTCACCTTAAGCTCGGCTTCGTGGTGATGACGCGACATCCGCCAGAGCAGGACAGCCAGCGCAATAACGAGTATGCCGCCGATGATCTCCCAGCTCCGGATCGATTCCGGAAATACATAAAACAGCGATACCACGAAAAGCAATCCCACCAGAACCAGCGCATCGAATAAAACTTCGAGCACCACCGACGTAAAAGCGGTCGTCTTCTTGATCTCCTCCTTACGGGCCAAAAGAAAAATGCGGGCGACCTGGCCGGTGAGCGCCGGCATCAAAAGGTTCATCATCATACCGATAGAAAAAGTGGAGAATATGCTCAGCGAATCGACCTTTTTGCCGGCATCGATAATGAATTTCCAGCGCTGGGAACGGACGAAGGCGATCACGAATTCACAAACGCTCAACGGAATAAGGTACCAGAAATTGATGCCTTTTATAATCGGCCAGATCCTGTCGAAATTGAAATCCCGGAAAATGAATATGCTAAGTGCTATGGCCAAAACGGCGGCCCAGAACCTCTTGCGTTTAAGAAAAGTCAAAATCGGATCTCCATCAAGGCATCAGCCGGAATCCACCCTTTCAGCCCGTTGGCAAGTTCCACCAGGTAATATCCTTGCCTTAAAGACATGATATTGAATTCGAGTCCGTCATGGCAGGTAAACAACTTGCCGAATTCCTTCCCCGGACCTTCAAGCAACTCGACCGAAGGGACCACGATCACTCCCGGCCGTTGCCTCTGTTCTTGCCGGATGGCAGATGCCGTAACAACCGATGTCATAATAAGCAGCGAGCCCGAAATAATCAAAAGATAAATCAGTCGTCTTTTGTATCTGGCAGCCAACATAATGAGTGAAAGAACGGCGATCGAAAACCAGAATAATATCGCGCTCGTCACCAGATAAAAGTCGGCTCTTTGGAAGCTCACAACGGCGAACCAGATATCATGCAATATGCCCCGCGGCTGCAATTCGACCTTGTCAACAACCTGATTCCGCACAAACCGGAGATTTTCCTCGCAGACAGTCAGGGACGGGTTGATTTTGAGGGCCATTCGATAATATCCGATCGCCGCGCCGATTTTGCCGGCCTTATAAAATGCGTTCCCGACATTGTAAAACAACTCGCCGGAAATCATACCGCCGTCGATAAGGCTCAAATAGGATTGAATCGCACGTTCATAATCACCTTTGTCATAGGCGCTGTTGGCTTCGTTCCATAAATCCAACGTTGAGCCTGAACCGACCGGCACAACGGCGAGAGCGAGAAACAAAACCACCACAATCCTTATCACTTCAGGCTCCTGTCCAACCGTGACAATAATGACTCGGCGGATTTATAAATTTCCTGCATCTGTTGGCCGTCCGGCTTGACCGGCGAGTATCGGGCCGAATCACAGATGTTCACCAATCTTTCCAGATCCTCGATAAGATCATCGCATTTACCCGTATCGGTCAGCAGCTTTCGCATGACTTGGGTCGTCAATCCGGCGGCGCTGACGTTCAGCTTGTCGGCTATGAAACCGACTATGCCGGCGTAGATATTCGAGAAAAAACGTTCGGGATCGTTCATAGATTCGCGGGCGGATTTCAGTGCTTTTCTGGCGGCCTTCGATGCGTATGCAAGCCTGGCGAATGCTTTGTCATTTTCCAATCGTTTCTTGCGAGCCGCATAAAAAGCCAATCCAATAAGCCAGACAACAGGGACGCCCTGTAAAAACCAGAAATACGAATTCTCATATAGCGGTCGGCCGGGTTTTGCTTCTTTCAAATCGGTGACGATATAATTCAGTCCTGATTTTTCCGTTCCTATGATGTTTTTGGCCATGGCAAAAGGATTTTCCGAAATTGCAGCCGACCGGCCTACCTTGACCGTGCCCGCCCCTCTGGTGATGGTGACGTATTTACCGAGCTGCGGATCGAAATAGGAAAACGATATGTCCGGTAATTTATAATCTCCGGGCGCCGTCGGTATCAGAACCCACTCGAATTTTTTGGATCCGGAGATCGAGTAATCGCTTTTTGAAATATTGTCGCTGCTGCCGGAATCGTACAGGCGGAAATTTTCCGGCTGTTTCAAATCGAGTTGAGGGAGTTTTTTGATATTTCCGGTTCCGCTGATCGAGGCGCGCAGCGTTATGGGTTGGTCGACGACAACCGAGTCACGATCCTTCGACACGTTAAGTGAATAGCTGCCGACCACTCCCGAAAAATCGGCAGGCTTTCCGTTTTCGGGAAGTTGGCGCACCTCCAGCACAAGGCTTGACGTTCGCAGAACCTGGTCGCGCTGGACAGTCCTTCGCCTCCGGCCGAACATATTGAAAGGATCGTCGAAAAAACTGTCGAAAAATCCAAACGCATCGGCCGGGATAACCAATTCGGCCGGCTCTATCACGTGGCGGCCGGCCGTTGCCGGAAACAATGCACGTTTAATCTCGGTCACCCGGTAAATCTTGCCGTTGACCGTCGTATTATAAGTCCTGTTCGGAGGCAGATCCTCCACCCAGAATCCGGAATAATTCGGCCATTTGAGCGACGGCTGCTGAAAAAGATTTTGCGCTTGGTAAAACCGAAAGGTCAAAACGACTTGTTGTCCGACGTAAGGGTGTGAATTATCGACCGATTGTTCGACAAAAAAATCCTGTCCGGCTTTGGCCTCGGCCGGCGGATGAGCCTTGGCCGGCGGTTTCTGTGGCGATGGCGATTGCATCGTCGTCTGTGTGACCTCGATCTTGATCGGATCGGTGGAGTAAGTTTTGCCTTGGTACTGGATGACGGCCGGTTGGATGGTTATCGTTCCGGTTTTGCGCGGCACAAGAACATAATTATAGGTATTCTGGTTCACCAATGAGCCGATACCGATGGACAAATTGGAACTGGTTCCCGATGAGTAAACTTCAAAATCGGACAAGTCCGGCAGAACAGGTTTGGGCAAAGATCTGACGCTTCCGGACAACGAAATCGTCAGATTAATCGATTCGCCCAGCCCGACCACGGTTCGGTCAACTTCGGCTGTTATTTTAATGTCCTGCGCCCGTATCGCCGAGGCGATGGCGAGAATTATCAGGAGACTACCAATCGCGAGACGAGCCGGATCTAACCTTAAATTTCCGCAGTTTTTCCTGTATCTGTTTTTCATCGTCTTTGAATGCTCCCAGAAGTTCCCTAGCCTCTTTCTCGCTCATTTCCTGCCCGGATTGTCGAGATAATTGGTCTGATTTTTCCGCCTCAGATTTTCTTTGCCCGCGGTTCTGATCCGATTGCGATTGTTGGTTCTTTTTATCCTGATCGGATTGATCATCCCCGCGACTGCCGTCCTCGGTATCTTCATTCTTATTTTGTTCGTTCTGGTTTTGTTGCTGATTTTTTCGCTGTTGCTCCTGTTGCTGTTGCTGAATCCGCAAAAGTGAAAGTTCGTAATTGAAACGAGCATCATTGTCGGCGGGATTGTTGATCAACGCCGCTTTGAACGCCTCCGCTGATCCTGCGAAATCCCCACTTTTGAACAGTGCATTCCCGAGATTATACCGCGATCTGTTTTTGTTCGCCTCATCGGATTTGGCGGCGGCGGCCGAGAATCGATCGGCGGCCTTGGTGAAATCTCCGGCTTTGTAGTGCGCGGCGCCGAGATTGAAAGAGGCCGTTGCATCTTCCGGTTTGATAACCTCGGCCTGCTGAAATTTTTGGGCGGCTTGTCGGTAATCGCCGGACTTATAGTTCTTCATTCCCTCGCCCATGAGGCCTCGATAATCATCGGCCGCGGCAAAAGCCACGGAAATCAACACCAGGCTTATGATTTTACGCGGCATAATTTCTTCTCTCGCCGATAAACATCGACATGGCTATCATTAGAAAGCCGGGAATCAAAAAATACTGGTAAACCTCTTTGTAAATTCTCTTGAAGGATCCCTCTGTTTCTCCTTTTTTGAACCCTCTTATCCGGTCGGCAAGCTCGTCTATTTCATGTTCGCCGGGCGTAGCGATAAAGGACGCGCCCGAGGCGACTTCGGCGATTTCGGCCAGAAGTCCCTGATTGAGTTTGGACAAGACAAGTTGTCCTGATGAATCTTTCTTATAATCGGCAATCGAGCCGTCGGGATTGCGGATCGGAATCGGCTCGCCCTTGGGGGTTCCGACCCCGACCGTGAAAATGCGAAATTTGTCTTTATGCTTTCGGGCTGCGCTCACCGCATCTCCATCCTGGCTTTCGCCGTCGGTAAAGATCACAAGCACCTTTTCGGCATCGTCCGGCGGAAAACATTCGCTGGCTTTTTCGATTGCCTTCTCGATATTGGTTCCTGTATCGGATATGATCCCGACCTTAATTATGCTCAAAAACATCCTGACCGCGCTGTGATCGACCGTCAACGGGCACTGCACGAAAGCCTGACCGGAAAAAGCGATAATGCCGAAATTCTCGGCCGGCAGTTTTTCCAGCAGCGCCAAGATCTCGCGGCGGGCTTTCTCCAGCCGATTAGGATAAAAGTCGGCGGCCAGCATCGACAGCGAAACATCGAGGGCGATCATTACATGGCTGCCGCTGGTTTTGATTTTAACCAACTCGGAACCATATTGAGGCCGCGCCAGCGCTATAATCAGCAGGCCCATGCCGGACAAAAACAACAAATTCTTCAGCACCCGGCGTGGCGCCGAGCAGCCTGCCTTGGCGATATCGACGATTTTGGCGCCCCCAAGCAGTCTCAATTGCCGGCGCACGATAATTCCACCGAGCAGAATCATAAAGGCGAAAAATGGAAGCGCCAGCAAAAGGTAAAGCGCATTTTCGTTAATGAATCTCAAGGAATGCTCCGTGCCACCAGATTGCCGATTATAAATTCAGCCGCAAAAAAAACGATTGAAGCTATTAAAAACAGACCGTAATGCTCTTCATATTCATAGAATTCCTTGATTTCGATTTTGGATTTTTCGAGTTGCGATATCTGATCGTAAATCTGACTTAACGTCTGGGCATCACGGGCACGGTAAAATCGGCCGCCGGTGATGCGGGCAACTTCCTGAAGCAGCTTTTCGTCCACGTCCGACTGCATCTTTACATATCGCCTTCCGAATATCGGATCATCGACCGGCATGTCAACCAGCCCCTCCCGGCCGGCACCGACCGTGTAGACTTTGATGCCGAGAGCGGAGATGGCTTTCGCGGCCGTCACCGGATCGATTTCCCCTGCGTTATTGGCTCCGTCCGTCAAGAGAATCATTACCTTGCTTTTACCGTCCGACTCCATGATCCGGTTGGCGGCGGTGGCTAAGGCAAGCCCGATAGCCGTTCCGTCATCGACCATGCCGAAATCGACCATGTCCAGAAACTGGCCAAGTAAATTCAGATCCGCGGTGAGCGGACACTGAGTGAACGCCTGCCGTGAAAACACGACAAGACCGATTCTGTCGCCCTGTCGCCCCTCTATGAATTTGCTTATTACTTCTTTCGAAACCGCCAGCCGGTTATATGGCTTGAAATCCTCCGCCCTCATGCTGCCCGAAGTGTCCAATATCAGCATGATATCGATCCCCTCGGAAAACACTTGTCTCTGTCCGAAACTGGTCTGGGGGCGGGCCGCGGCCAAAATCGCTAGGCCCATTGCCGTTGCTGCAAGCCATGGCCTCGCTTTCTGAAGTCGGCACCTGATTGTCCGTTTAGCGGTCGAAAAAAGCGACAGGTCGGAAAAAGCCATTGCCGCCGGACGCAAGAAACGCCTGTAATAGTAAAATGCCAAATAACCAATCGGAATTATCAAAAAGGCCAGCCAATATGGATCGGCGAATTTGATCATTTCACGACCTCGATTTCGACCGTTGCCGGTTTTGTCGCCATGACGAACGCTTTCACGGTATCGAAATCCGAATTCGCATGTTGCAGGTCGGGAATGTATTTGGCGAACTTGACCAGATCCGCACGCATCAACACTGACAGCGCCGCCTCGGCCTGCGACCGCGGCAGATCGTCATGCCTGAGGGATCTTTTAAGCTCAAACGTGGTTGACTCGATAGCGGCTATTCCGAATCTTCCCTCGATATAATTGCGCAATATAAGCGTCAATTCGATATAGTATTGTTTGAAATCGCCTTTTTCGATAAGCTTGCCTGCCCTAAGCTCAGCCAATCTGCGCATGGCGACCTCATAAGGCGGCTCAGCCGGAATTTCGGGAACATGCATACGGAGCAGGCGACGCCTGTAGAACAGGTAGCCGATGGCAATCGCTCCGATCGCCGCCAAAATAATTGCAATAATCAACCACGTCCTGCGGGGCAATGCTTGCGGACCGACTATATCCTTAATGTCCAGACCTGAGGTATCCGCCGGAAGCACCGATTTCACATAGACGCTTTCCGGCGGGAGGGAAATCTCCCTGATTACGTCGGTGGAATCGTGCCAGACAAATCCAAAATCAGGAATCGTTTGAGTCCCCGTGGCAAAAAAGGAACCGACGAATTCGTATCTGTCCTCGATCAATCCTGAGACTTGCCGCGAGGAAAGCAATCGAATTCTTTTGATCAGGAATCGGCCGTCTGATTTCACCTCGGCCGGTTGATGCAATTGGGTACCCGCCGGATAGGTTGCTGTGATTGTCATAACCAGCTCATCGCCAACAAGAAGAGTATCGCTCGACAGGGAAATTTTGAATTCAACGGGACTTTCCCCTGATAGATTTTCCACCGCCGGTGTTGCGCCGGCCAAAATAACGGCAACCAGAACAGTCTTCAAGTTCAGTGAACCCATTTCGGCAATCTATCAGCGACGCAGCCGTCTGGCCCTTTTTTCGAAAAGTCGAATGAGCGGCTCCGCATAATCTTCACGGGTGTTTATATCCGCATAGTCGATATCATGGCTAAGGAAATAATGCCGCATCTTCGAAATTCGATCGGTGGCGGCGAGGGCGAATCTTCGCCGGTTTTCTTTGCTGTAAAGGTCGATTGTCGATTCGGTGCCCGTTTCGAGGTCGATCAGGTTTATCAACCCCGAGGAGGGCCAGGCCCGTTCTATTGGGTCGAATACGTTGATGGCGACAAAATCATGTTTGCTTGAAATTATGCTCAGTTTATCCTCGAAACCTTTATCAAAAAAATCGGAGATCATGAATATCACGCTTCGTTTTTTTATAGCATTCAACAGATAATCGAGGGCGTTGGCGATACTCGTTTTTCGGCCTGTCGGCGCATAATAAAGAACATCGCGGACGATTCTCAGCACATGCCGGCGGCCTTTGCGCGGCGGGATGAATTTTTCGATTCGGTCCGTAAACATCAATAGCCCCACTTTATCGTTGTTTTTGATAGCGGCAAAGGCCAGAAGGGCGGCCAATTCGGCCGAAACATCACGCCGAAATGCGCTGCCGCTGCCGAACAGCCCTGACGCCGACAGGTCAACCGCGATTACCACTGTCAATTCTCGTTCCTCGCGAAATACTTTCACGAAAGGACGGTTATAGCGGGCGGTCACGTTCCAGTCGATAGTCCGGATATCGTCTCCGGGAATATATTCCCGCACCTCGGAAAATTCCATCCCGCGGCCGCGAAAACTCGAATGATATTCGCCGGAAAAGACGTCATCGACCAGACGCGAGGTCGTGATCTCGATTCGCCTGATTTTTTTCAACACTTCACGCGGCAACATAGTTTACGGCACCTCTACCGCGTCGAATATCTTCTGAACAATCGCATCGCTTTCAATCTCTTCCGCTTCCGCCTCATAGCTTAAAATTATCCGGTGGCGCAAAACATCGGGGCCGATCGATTTGACATCATCGGGAGTAACATAAGCCCGGCCCTGCAGAAACGCATGAGCCCTTGCCGCCACGTTCAAATAAATCGTGGCTCTGGGTGAAGCGCCGTACGCAATCAAGTCACGGGCATCGATCTTATAATCCTCGGGGCGGCGGCTGGCCATGACGATGTCAACGATATAATGCTTGACTTTTTCATCGACGTAAATCTGACCGATTATTTCCCGGCAGGCCAAAATATCTTCCGGGGTAACCACCGGGGAAAGGGTCTGGATGTCTCTGGCAGCCATTCTCTCCTGAATTTTCAACTCCTCTTCCCGGTTGGGATAGCTGATTTTAAGCTTCAGCATGAAACGATCGACCTGCGCTTCCGGCAGTGGATAAGTGCCCTCCTGCTCGATCGGGTTTTGAGTCGCCAGAACAAGAAAAGGCGACGGCAACGGCAGCGTTGTATCGCCGATAGTGACCTGCCTTTCCTGCATCGCCTCGAGAAGCGCCGATTGCACTTTCGCCGGAGCACGATTGATCTCATCGGCAAGGATGAAGTTTGCGAAAATCGGCCCCTTGCGGGTTTCAAATTTTCCGTCCCTATAAATCATGGTACCGGTCAGGTCGCCCGGCAGAAGGTCGGGTGTGAACTGGATCCTCTTGAAACTGGCCTGGATCGTTTGGGCAAGGCTTTTGACTGCGAGCGTCTTGGCAAGTCCGGGTACACCTTCTATCAATATATGCCCGTCGGCGAGCAAGCCTATCAGCAGTCGTTCCACCATGTATTTCTGGCCAACTATCACTTTTCCGATTTCGTCGGTCAGGCGGCCGATAAAAGCGGCTCTCTTTTCGATCGATTCCTGTACCCGTTGTATTTCCAGATTCATAAGACCTCCAATTTTGGAAGATATTACACCAAAGCTTACTTTATGTTCCACCCGACTTCAGCGAAATTTCGCCGCTCTCAGTTGCAGGATAAATCACAATCCATAGCCCCGGCTGCCGAGAAACAGCGCTATCAGGCCCGCCGGCATGATCATTTTCAGCAATCCCGATAATGTCCGGAATTCCTGTGAACTGCGTGACCGCAACAGTTTTGCCAGGATTAATAATAGCGGAATATCCACCGCCGCGATTACCACGGCAAGATAAAGGCTGCCATAAAGGTTAAAACAAAACGGCAGTGGAGTCAGAATCAGCAATGCCAACCCGACGGCGACGGCGAATTTCCGGGAAACATCCACTCCATACAAGACAGCCCCTGTTTTGATCGCGAAGCTGCTGTCGGCCTCCAGATCTTCCATATCTTTGATTATTTCGCGCAGCAGATTCAAAGCAAATGCAAAC
>Ga0209101_1001112_pt1 | contig 20779 bp, 13 predicted proteins | sample ConPoolayeCmetaG_FD_185481 | JGI IMG/M metagenome (GOLD analysis project Ga0209101, IMG submission 185481) | Hot spring microbial mat communities from California, USA to study Microbial Dark Matter (Phase II) - Cone Pool mat layer C metaG... ...
GCGTGGGGAGGGGGAAACAAGGGAATAGGGATGTGGGCGGGCGGCGAAGCCGCCCGCCCACACCCCTCCTCCCATCTCTCCCTGCTCTCCCCGCAAAGCGGGGAGAGCAGGGGGGTGCATTTCATTTTGGGGGCAAGTTGGGGCGACTGCAAGTCACAGCAAGCCACAGCCATGCCGACCTGCGTCGGCAAAAGATGTTGTCCGCGCAGGCGGACATCGCTCTGCGTTGCGGCAAATTCATTTGCACAGATTTGCCCCGAATGTGAAATGCACCCAGCAGGGGGGCAGGGGGATGAGTGGGGTTGTTCCCGTAAAGGCAAAAGATTTTCTGCCCGTACAACGACGGTGAAATTCAGGCTCAGCCATCGGCTTGCGTTAGCCGTCAGTTTCTAACCGACCGCGAGTGATGTCAGTGGTTGAGTAGTTACCTTGTATTTTGAACAAGCGTGCGCGTGACAAACAGATCAAGCCCTAGGCGGCACTATCTTCGTTCTAAAATACGCAATCGTCTTTTCCAGTCCCTCGTCCAGACCGACTTTGGGTTCCCAATTCAAAATGCGTTTGGCTTTGGAAATATCGGGACAGCGCCGACTGGGATCATCCACCGGGCGCGGGACATAGACGATACCCGCGCGATTGCCGGTCAACGCATTGATTTTCTCGGCGAACGCGCGAATCGTCATCTCGTTCGGATTGCCCAGATTGACCGGCAGCGTTTCGTTCGATTCCAGCAAGCGCGCGATGCCTTCGACCAGATCGCTCACATAGCAGAACGAACGCGTTTGCGATCCGTCGCCATGCACGGTCAGCGGTTCGCCGCGTAGCGCTTGCCCGATCAAATTCGGCACCACGCGACCGTCGTCGAGCGCGTTGCGCGGACCATAGGTGTTGAAGATGCGCGCGATGCGCGTGTCTACATTGTGCGCGCGATGATACGCCAGCGTGATGGCTTCGGCGAAGCGTTTGGCTTCGTCGTACACACCGCGCGGTCCAATCGGGTTGACGTTGCCCCAGTAATCTTCGCGCTGCGGATGCACCAGCGGGTCGCCGTACACTTCGGACGTGGAAGCGAGTAAAAAGCGCGCGCCTTTGGCGCGAGCCAGACCTAACGCCTTGTGCGTGCCCAAAGCACCCACTTTGAGGGTTTGAATCGGATAGGCAAGGTACGAAACGGGACTCGCAGGTGAGGCAAAATGCAAAATCGCATCGAGGTATCCTTCCACGCGTAGATACTCGGTGACATCGTGCCGAATGAAGGTAAAGCGGGGATGATCTTTGAGGTGCGCGATATTGTCGGGGCTGCCGGTGATAAAATTGTCCATCGCGATTACTTCGTCGCCGCGCGCGATAAAGTAATCGCACAAGTGCGAGCCGATAAAGCCCGCACCGCCGGTGATTAACAAACGCATCGGTGTTTAGACCTCCACAAGCGATGTAGGGCAATTATAAATGACAAATGAGCAAATGACAAATGAGTAAATGAGCCAATGAGCCAATGAACCAATGAGCCAAATGTGACAATGAAGAAAGACAAAGGACGAATGACGAAGGACGAAACGATACAACGATCAACGATGCAACTACCCAACGATCAACGATGCAACTACCCAACGATGCAACAATCCAACTATTCACCCAACTCATTTACAACGCCCAACGTCATCATCCACACGAACGCGAGATCAACGTAAAAGTACGCCGCGTCAATGAGCCCATGCGCGAGCGCGGCGGTCATACTCGCCATCAAGCCGATTGCCATCGCGCGCGCCGTGCCACGACTTGCCTGAATGCCTTGACGATAGAACGCCCACACCATCCACGCCAGTACACCGACTCCTGCGAGTCCCAACCGCAGCCAGAAATCCAGAACGATGTTGTGCGGATGCGAAAGATTGGGCTCGCGCCACGCATCAGGGTTGATGTATCGGGGATACTCGTACAAGAAATTGTCCAGGCCCACACCCAGAATCGGATGATCGCGAATCATTCGCAGTGCCGAGTCCCACACACTCACGCGGAAAAAGCCGGTGCCGGTGCCAATTTGAAAGAGCGATTGCGCGCGCTCGGTTTGCAAGAACGGGATGATGGCGATGATACCCACGATGCACAACACCACAATCGCAATGCGCGCGCGGCGATTGCTGACCAGCGCGATGAATGCAAGACCGGCAAGGACTCCCAACCACGCGCCGCGCGAGTAGGTGAGATACAGCGCGAGCGCGATGACCAGCGCAAAGAGCACGTTGAGAGTTTCGGGTTGCAAGTTACAAGTTACAGGTTTAAGGTTGAATCCTGGAACCTGAAACTTGAAACCTGAAACCTGAAACTTGAAACCATGCAATGCCAGCGGCATAACAAGCAACAGCGCGCGCTCGAGGTACAGCGCCAGATTGTTGGGCGAGCCGTACACCGCCACCACGCGCCGCACCCCTTCGCCGACGATAACCCAATCGGTGAACCAGAACTGATACAGGGCAATCAGCGACACCGCGACTGCCGAGAGGAGAAACGCATACACGATGCGTGCTACCTCGCGCCGCGAGAGATTTGTCGCGCGAATCAACGCGTACAGCAGCGCGGGTTCTAGCACGACCACGCGAAACTCGCGCATCGCCACACCAAAATTGGCGGCAATCTTGACCGAAAGCAAACCTAGCAAAACGAAGGCGAGGACTGCCCAATCGGTGGTGCGTAGTTTCAGGTTCAACTTGAAACCTGAAACCTGTAACTTGAAACTGACGATCCAGCGCACTATCCACGCGGCAACCGAGACCAGCACCAGGAGTTCGACCAGCGAAAACTGCGCGTTGCCAAACAACTTTTTGGGCAGGAGGTAGAACGGAATCGTAAAGACAGTGATAGCAAGCCCCAGATCGAGCCGCTGCGCAAAGAGCAAGACCAGCAGCGCGAGCAACGCGAAATTCAGCACGACGTTGGGCGAGTAGTAGAACGCTACCGTTACACCAGCGAGCAGCGCGAATTGCACGAGTTCGGGTAGCGTGTGCCAGCGCGCCGCGAGCGCGCGCCACGCGCGTTCCCAGGCCAAGTGCCACGCGGCAAGCGCGCCGCGCCACGCGCTCACCAGTGCCACGAGCACACACACACCCAGCGTCGCGTAGAATCGTGTGAAATCGAACGTTGCCGGTGCGACAGGTTCAGCAATAGCGCGCGTGAGCGCGTGGTAGAGTGCGCGCGGTTGCCCGCTTTTATCCACGAGCGAAAAGCCCCACACCGGATCGTCATCGGGCGCGAAAGGTTGAAACGTCTGCGCAATCATTACCGGCATCCACGCCCATTCGCGACGCGCGCGCAGGACGGCATTTGTCAGGCGCGCGCTTTGAATGTCTTCCGTGTCTGTGCCCCAGGGCGAAGGCGCGCCGCGCCAATCGCGCGGGAGCGCGTTCCAGCCGAACTCGACTGCCCAGATGGGTTTGGAGGCGTCGCCGTAGGCAAGCATTTCTTCGCGCAACAGAATCACGCGCGAAAAGTTAAACACCTCCTTGTCCACGCGTCGGTCTTCGGGACCCGACCACATTCCGTACGCTTTCGCGCCGACGATGTCGAAAAAATTGTGCGCGCCGATTTGATACAAGCCGCGCAAAAACAAAACGTCGGAATAGTCGGGATGACCGCGAATCAGTTCGCGACTGGGCGCGAGTCCCGCTGATAAAATTTTTACCTGCGGATTCACCGCGCGCGCCTGTGTGACGGCGGCGCGCAACAACGCGGCATAGTCGAACGGGTCGGCGTTGCGGCGTCCCCAGAACGGAGGCACATTCGGATTGTCCCAGATTTGAATGTAGCGCACGCGGTCACCATAGCGGCGGACGAACGCCGCGACAAAGCGCGCGTAATCGGCGGGATTTGCCGGCGGAGCGTAGAGCAAATCGGCTTCGCCGGGATGGCGCGCCCAGAGTGGTGTGGTGACGATCACCGCGACGATCTGCAAATCGAATGCGCTGGCACGCGCAATGAGATGGTCGGCGCGTGTCCACACCAATTCGCCCGCGCGCGGCTCCATCTCGTTCCAGTAGAAATGCTGGCGTATGTAACGCATACCGCTATCGCGAATCAGCGCAAGCGCGCGCGCGAGCGTCGCATCGTCATACTGTTCGAGGGCGACATTCACGCCAAACGTAGTTGCGGCGCGCGCATTCCCTTCGATACCGCGTGTGTTCGTCTGATAATCGCGCACGGTGATGAACATCACCGCGCCAGCGATACTCACGAGGAGCGTCGCGAGGGAAAAGACAATGAGGTGGACAAGTGTTCGGTCAGAATTTGTCATCTTGACGATTATAGCGCGCCTTGCTAAACGCGTCAACGCGCCGCCAGCGTTTCTGCCGACGACGCGTTGCACAAGGAGGAGGGGGGTATGCGCCAACGTGTGGCGTTGTCCAAGGAGAAGAGCGAACGCTTATTCAGGTTGGAGGATGGAGCGTATCCCTCTGAACAGGGAATGCTCCGGCGTGGTTTGCCCGGGTTCAGATATTCGCCGCCGTATGCTCCGCAACTCTGGCATCCTCCAACGCGATTCAAGTATCGTCCGGCAAGATTAGAAGCAAATGAAAAGTACCTGAGCGAACGGTTAAAACTGAACACCGTCTACTGAGCACTATGCCTTCAACACACTGTACAAATTCAACTCTGCATCGGCATAGTACTGCTTGACGACCTGAAAACCACTTTGCTCTGCCAGGCGTTGCATTTCTTCCGGCGTAATCAAGTGGCAATAGCGATACCCTACGCCACCGCGCTGCCACGCCAGCAACGCATCGCCGGGTTCTAACACGCTTTCGTCCAGCCCGACGCGTGACCAGGGGACGATGCGTTTGCGTTGCCGCTCGGTGCGATCGAATGCCCAGTTGGTCAGCACCAGACGCGCGCCGGGCGAAAGCAAAGTGCGAACATCGCGCAGTACCGCCGCGCGCAAATCGAAACTGGGAATGTGGTGCAACACGGCGAGCGCAACTGCTACCTCGAACGAGGTATCAGCAAACGGAGCACTCCAGTTGGGCTGGGTGATGTCGGCGACGAAGAAATCGGCGACGATGTGGCGGAGGTGCATCTTGCGCGTCAAGGCAATCGTAATCAACTGAGGCGATGCGTCCACGCCCACATAGCGCGCGCGCTTGCCTTCGCGCTCGAGCCGCTCTGCCAATCGTCCGTTGCCGCAACCGATGTCGAGAATCTTGCCAGCATCGCCAATGTACGCTACAATTCGGTCGAGTCGCGTCTGCGCGCTGGAACGCGTTTCGGAAAACGCGGACGCGAACTCGGTATAAAATTTGCGATTGATCGCAACTAGTTGTTTGACGATTTGCTCATCCATCGTTGAGTGATTATACCATGAATTTTCAGGAACGTGAACGCGCGCGGCGCGAGTGGCAAGCCCAACGGAACATTGTGATTGATGTGGATGCCCAGCGCGACGCGCTGCTGGCACTATTTGACGCGGTGCGTCGTGATGAAACGTGGACGCGCCAAAAACTGAATCAGTTGCTTACCCGCTACTTACCAAGCGGTGATCGCCCGATACCCAAAGAGAGCGTCGTGCGTGCGTATCGCGAACTGGTGGCGCGTGGAGTCATCCCGTTCGAGCGCGCGCTGCTGGAACGTTTGCAACTCAAGCCGGTGCGCACACTTTCGGGCGTTACGCCGGTGGCGGTGATGACGGGACCGTATCCGTGTCCGGGCACGTGCATCTTTTGTCCCGAAGCGGAGGGCTTTCCCAAAAGTTACCTGCCGCTAGAGCCGGGCGCGCAGCGCGCCGAAGAGCATCGTTTCGATCCGTACGCGCAAACCGCTGCGCGCATTCGCACACTCGAAACGATGGGGCACAGCACAGATAAAATCGAATTGTTGATTCTGGGAGGCACCTGGTCGGTCTATCCGCGCGCGTATCAAGAGTGGTTTGTGCAGCGTTGTCTGGATGCGATGAACGAGCGCGATTCGGCATCGCTCGTGGAAGCGCAACGCTGGAACGAAACCGCCGCGCATCGCAACGTAGGGATGGTGATGGAGACGCGTCCCGATTACATCACGCTCGACGAGGTGCGTCGTTTGCGCTGGCTGGGCGCGACCAAAGTGCAGATGGGCGCGCAATCGCTCGATGATGCGATTCTGGCGGCAAATCGGCGGGGGCACACCGTTGCAGACACGCGCCGCGCGATGCGTTTGCTGCGCCTCGCCGGCTTTAAACTGCACTTGCACTGGATGCCGAATTTGCTGGGCGCGACGCCTGAATCGGATTGCACCGATTTTGCGCGCTTGTGGGGTGATCCTACGTTGCGTCCCGACGAAATCAAAATCTATCCGTGCAGTCTTCTCGAAGGCACTGAATTGTATGCGCGCTGGCAACGTGGCGAATATCAGCCGTATCGTGAGGAAGAACTCGTCGAGTTGTTGATGGCGTGCAAGGCGATGGTGCCACCGTACTGTCGCATCAATCGCGTGGTGCGCGACATTCCAGCCAGTTATATCGTCGCCGGCAACACCACCTCCGATTTGCGAATGGTGGTGCAGCGCGCGATGCAGGCGCGCGGAATGACGTGCCAGTGCATTCGTTGCCGCGAGATTCGCAACGAGAAAATCACCGCCGAAGAATTGCGCCTCGATGTGTTGACCTACCCGACCGATGTGACCACTGAACACTTTATTAGTTTCGTCACCTCACGTCATCGCATCGCCGGCTTTTTGCGTCTTTCGTTACCATCGCCCGATGTACCGCGCGACGAGGTGCTGGACGAGGTGCGCGGCTGCGCGCTGATTCGCGAGGTGCACGTGTACGGTCGCGCACTCGAAATCGGTGCGGAGAGTTCGGGCGAGGCACAACACGCCGGCGTGGGCGCGCGGTTAATCGAACACGCGACGCAGATCGCGCGCGCGAGCGGATTCAAGCGTCTGGCTGTTATCGCCGCTATCGGCACGCGCGAGTACTATCGCAAACTGGGGTTTGAACTGGGTGAGTTGTATATGTCAATGAGCCAATGAGCCAATGTGCCAATGAGCCAAATGAGCAAATGACGAATGACAAATGACGAATGACGAATGACGAATGACGAATGACGAATGACAAATGACGAAGGACGAAGGACGCAATACGCAGTATGAGACGGATGTGATTTTGGCGGAAGAGGTTGTGCGCGGTTTGGATACGCGCGTGCTGGGACGACGCGTCCTCTACTACGAACGCGTCGGTTCGACGAACGATGTGGCGCGTCAACTTGCTGATGCAGGCGAGGCGGAAGGGACGCTTGTCATTGCCGATGAGCAATCCGCCGGACGCGGACGGTTGGGACGCGCGTGGGTGGCGCCCGCGCGCTCGTCTTTGCTGATGTCGCTCATCTTGCGTCCCGCTATACCACCGGCGCACACGCCGCGCGTGACGATGGCAATCGCTCTGGGCGTGTGCGAGGCGATTCGTACGACAACGAATTTGCCGGTGCACATCAAGTGGCCCAACGATTTGCAGATTCGCGGCAAGAAATTCGCCGGCATCCTTCTCGAATCGAGCAGCGTGGAGGAACGACTCGAATACGTGATTGTAGGCATTGGGGTCAACGTGAATTTTGATGTTGCCCACGTGGAGGGCATTCCGCCGGAAGCAACGTCGTTAGCGATGGAACTCGGGCGCGCGCTGCCGCGCGTGCCGTTGATGCAAGCCATTTTACGCTCCAGCGATGTGCAGTACGCGCGCCTGCGCGCGGGTGAGGATGTGCGCGCGGCGTACAAAAATCACCTTGTGACACTGGGGCAGTTTGTGCGCGTGCACACAGAGCAGGGCGTCATCGAAGGACGCGCGGTGGATGTGGATGATTGGGGCGCGCTCGTGCTCCAGCGCACCGATGGTTCACAGGCCCAGATTGCTGTGGGCGATGTGGTAGCGGTGAGAAACACGGAGGTGACGAATGCGTGATAGTTTTAACACCTTGACGTATCGGCATTGGTTCTTCATTGCGCTGCTGGTATTGATTAACGTCATCATCTTTGGGTGCGTGATTCTGGCGGTGACGGGTAAGTTGTATTTTGGATAGTGGTGTTGGCAAAGCACGTGTTTCGCTGTCCGAATAAATGCGCGGCAACAACCATACCAGACCGATCTTGCGTCGCGGTTTTCGAAGGAGTTGTGCGTGGGCGCATGCGCCCGCCACGACGGATGAAAAATGATTTTCGATTTTCGATTTGCGATTTGTGATTGTTCACGATGGGCAATCTGCAATCGGCAATCGAAAGCACGCGCCCACCACGAAAGATGAAAAATATCCACCAAGAACACGAAGAGACACGAAGATTTTTTCTTCGTGTTCCTTCGTGACCTTCGTGGCCGAACGTATTTTCGAAGGAGAATTCAAGCAAACGTGTGCATAAATTCTCGATTAGGCAAAATACAAGATTTGTGCTACAATAAGTCGTAGGTGACGAGCCATCTTCTCCTTGCTATCCTCAGCCAAATATTTTCTCCAAACGGCGAAACTCAGGCTTGGCTATCGGCTTGCGTTAGCTGTTGGATATGAACAAGAAACGGCACAACGCTATTGAAAAGTTTGTGACCGTTGAAGGTAGAACAATGACGAAAGGAGGGATGTCAATTCCACCTGTGTCGTACACCAACCACACGATTAAATTTCAAAGAAAGGAGAAGAGAAGATGCGTACCGTCGTTGTTTTGCTTACGTTGGCAATTGTGGTGATGCTGGTTGCCTGCGCACCTGCGCCAACGCCCACGCCTGCACCTAAACCCACCGAAGCGCCCAAGCCGACCGAGGCGCCCAAGCCGACACCGGTGCCGCCTACTGCAACGGCAGCACCCAAACCCACCGAGCCACCCAAACCTACCGAAACCAAGGCTCTCAAGGGTGAACTCAACGTGCTGTGCACTCCTCAGGAAGAATGGTGTGCCGGGATGAAAAAGCAATTCGAAGCGCGCTATCCCGGTGTCACCGTCAACTACATCCGCCTCTCCAGCGGTGAATCCTTGACACGCCTGCGCAACGAGAAAGCCAACCCGCAATTCGATATCTGGTGGGGCGGTCCCATTGATTCGTTCATCGCGGCGAAGAAAGAAGGGTTACTCGAACCCTACAAATCACCCAATCATGCCAACATCATTGATCCCAAGTTGATGTTAGACAACGATCCCAATCCGCACTGGGCGGGTATCTATGTCGGCTCGCTCGGCTTTGCGACGAACACCAGGCAGACCGCCATCAAGCCGCCCACGTCGTTCGATGATCTGATCAAGCCCGAAATGAAAGGGCAAATCGTCATCGCGCATCCGGCGACCTCGGGCACATCCTACACCTTCCTCTGCACGATTCTGCAGATCAAGGGTGAGCAAGCCGGCTGGGACTATTTGAAGAAATTTGGCGCGAATGTGTTGATGTGGACCAAGAGTGGCGCCGCGCCGGTGCAAAACGTGGGGCGCGGTGAAGCGGCAGTAGGTATCGTCTTTTCGCACGACATTGTCAAGGGCATTGACGATGACAAGATGCCGCTCGCGCTTTCCTTCCCCGCCGAAGGTACGGGCTATGAAATCGGTGGTATGGGCATCGTCAAAGGTGCCAAGAATATGGAACTGGCGAAAGCCTGGTACGATTGGGCGCTGGAACCCAAGACGCAAGAACTGGGTAAGCAATACAAAGCGTACCAGGGTTTGACCGCCAAAGGTGCACAACCACCCAAGCCCGAGTTGCTGCAAGTCAAACTCATCAACTATAACTTTGACTATTGTGGCAATAACAAAAAGGCATTCGTGGACAAGTTCTCGAACGAGATTGCAGCGGACACTCTGGCTAAATGAGTTACCGAACTGGCACAGGAGAGTGGGAGAGAAAAATATCTCCCACTCTCCTCTGCGCTCAGAAAAGACTATGACGCTCACCGCCACGACGTTTTCCCCTCTTCATTCACTTGCCCGACGCTATCGTGAATTTCGCCTCATTGCCCAGGACCCCGTTCTGTTAGCCGGTCTGTTGATGACCGGCGCGTTCATCTGCGCGTTTGTCATCTATCCGCTGGCACGCGTGATTGTTCAAGGTTTCTTTACCCTCGAAGGGGAACCCAGCCTGATCTATTTTGAACGTTACGTGAACCCGCGCTATGTGGTGCAATACTGGCAAATTTTCTTCTGGACAATCGAGATGGGTGTGCTGGCTGCGGTCGGCAGTACCGTGCTGGGGTTCATCTTTGCGTACACGATGGTGCGTTGCAACATCCCGTTTCGCGGTCTCGTCCATGCGCTTACGCTGGTACCCACCATCTCGCCCCCGTTTGCTATCGCCCTGGCGACGATTCTCCTCTTTGGGCGCTCGGGTTTTATCACCAAAGAAATCTTGAAAATTCAGTTTGGTCCAGGGGTCAATGATATTTATGGAATGGACGGGCTGGTGTTCGTCCAGATTATTACGTTTTTCCCGATTGCCTATCTCATCATTCGTGGTTTGCTGGAACGCATTGACCCCTCGATGGAAGAAGCCGCGCTCTCGCTGGGCGCGAGCAAGTGGTACATTTTCCGCACCGTTACCTTACCCTTGTTGACGCCCGGCATCGCGGGCGCGTTCTTGCTGATGTTCGTCGAGTCACTGGCAGACCTGGGCAATCCGATTCTCATTGGTGGCAACATCACTGTGCTTTCCACCCAGATCTGGATTGCGGTCAACGGTGAGTATGATCAGCAAAAAGGCGCGGCGCTTTCGCTGGTGTTACTTTTGCCGACGCTTACGGTGTACCTTTTGCAACGCTACTGGGTCTCGCAAAAATCGTACATCTCGGTGACGGGCAAGCCGACGGGCGGCGGGGTGGGTTTTGTCAAAGAACCCGTCATTCGCTGGACCTTCATCATCTTTACTTTTCTGGTCCTTGTGTTGATTGTCACACTCTACGCTACGATCTTTTTCGGTTCGATTACCAAACTGTGGGGCATTAACTATGAACTGGACTTTACCCACTATGGCAATGCGCTTGATCGGGGCCTGAAAGCGATTCTGGATACCACGTTCCTGTCTGCGCTGGCAACACCGATTGCCGGGCTCGTGGGGATGGTGATTGCGTATCTTGTCGTCCGCAAGGTGTTTAGTGGTAAGGAAGCGTTGGACTTTTCGTCGAACCTTGGGGGCGCGGTTCCAGGTACGATCTTGGGAATCGGTTACATCATCGCGTTCATTCAACCGCCGATGATTGTGGTCATCCTCGTGTACGTAGCGCTGGCGTACTATTTGATTGCGCCGAGCGTACGCGGTTTTCTGCCGCGTTCTCTCGTTTTGATTGTCGGTACGCTGCTAGGGGTTGCGCTGGCGGTGCTGGGCACGGCGTTGCGTGACCGCAAGACACTGGCGGAGAGTCCGTTTACCCAGCCTTTGATCGCGCTCCCTGTTGTGGATATGTCCACGTGGCTGGCAATTCTCGCGACGATTCTGGTCGCGCTGGCGGTGTCAAGTTGGCTGTGGGCAGAGAAAAAATCGCGCCGACTCGTTGTGCTGATCCTGCTCGTAATGGCGGCATATTTGCTTTCGCGTTTGTTCATCGCCGATCTCACACAACCGCTGGTGATGTGGGGACGCTCGTTGGGTGGCAATGTGTGGCCCCGTGTGATGACCAGCCTTGCGGCGTGGATCAACCTGTTCTTCCAGCCTCCAATGGCGATTGTAGGTTTCACCTACATCGCGCTGGGTGCATTCATCGTGAGCCGCTGGCAGCCGCGCGCGCGTCTGCTGGCGACGCTGGCGTTGTTGGTCGTGAGTTGCGCGCTGACCTTTTGGGGACAGCCGCTCGCGCTTGTGGGCACGCCCTACATCATTCTGGCAGCGTATGCCGTGCGTAGTTTGCCCGCTTCGGTGCGCGCGGGCGTAGCGTCGCTACAACAAATTGACCCGTCCATCGAGGAGGCGTCCACGAATCTGGGCGCGGACGCGTCGCTCACTTTTCGCAAGATCACCTTGCCGCTGATTCTGCCCGCGTTCATCGCCGGTTTGATTTTCAGTTTCGCGCGGCATATGACGTCACTTTCGGCGATTATTTTCCTCTCGTCGCCCAAGTGGCCCATCCTCACCGCGCTCATCTTGAGCGAAGTGGAGCAGGGGGGCATCAGTCTCGCCGCGGCCTATTCGATGATTCTCATCTTCATCGTCCTTGCGGCGATTGGGCTGATGTATCTCATCATCGGACGCGCCTTCCGCACGGAAGGAATGGAGATTACGATGGGAGCGGGATAGTGCAGTCATACTCTTTACATTGCCTTGTATGGCGATGAAGATGTGACGGAAGAGATTAATACGTAATCAAGTTATCGTGCTACAATCCTTCAGACGATAACGGAGTATCCGAATGTATCTTACCCTCAATCATCTCACCAAAAAATTTCCGGCGCGCGGAAAACAAGGCGAAGTCGTTGCTGTAGATGATGTTTCACTGAGCATCGCCAAAGGTCAGTTTATCACTCTGCTGGGACCTTCGGGGTGTGGCAAGACGACCACGTTGCGCCTGATTGCGGGATTTGAATTTCCCACCGCAGGACAGATCATCCTCGACGGTCAACATCTGGAAGAGGTGCCCCCGAATCGTCGCGATATGGCGATGGTGTTTCAAAGTTACGCCATCTTTCCGCACCTCAACGTGTTCGAGAACATCGCCTACGGTTTAAAGATCAAGAAACTCGCGACGGCGGAAATTAAGCGCAAGGTCGCCGAGGTAATGAAACTGACCCAGTTGACCGGTCTGGAGGAACGCGCGCCCAATCAACTGTCGGGTGGGCAACAGCAGCGCGTCGCGCTCGCGCGCGCGCTCGTCGTCGAGCCCAAGGTGTTGTTGTTCGACGAGCCACTCTCCAATCTCGATGCCAAGTTGCGCGAAGAGATGCGCTTTGAGATTCGGGATTTGCAAAAACGTCTGGGCATCACCGCGATTTATGTGACGCACGCGCAGGAAGAAGCACTCGTAATGTCCGATTTGATTGCTGTGATGAACAAAGGCAAACTGATGCAATTCGGCACGCCCGAAGAAATTTATGACCAGCCGCGCTCACTTTTTGTCGCCGATTTCATCGGCTTGTCCGATTTTCTACCCGCGCGCGTCGAAGCGTGCGAGGCGCGGTCAGCGCGTGTGCGGGCGGCTGGTGCGACCTTTACCGTGCCCGCGCTCAGCGGGCTGACGCGCGATCAGTCCCTCTGGTTACACATTCGACCGTACGATATTCGCTTTGTGGACGAGTCGGTGCAAGACAATGTTTTGCCCGGCATCGTCAAACAAGCCACGTATCTGGGCAACATTATGGATTATCGCGTGGAGGTTGCGCCAGATACGGCGTTGCGCGTACAAGCCAGTACAGAGCGACGCTATGCGGTGGGCGATCGCGTCCGTCTGCATTTTCCAGTTGCGCGCTGCCATTTGATTACCGAAGAATAATCACACCACATTTTTGACCGCCAGGAGATTCAACTGATGTTTTCCTCGCTTCCCCAAACCGTACCTGATTTGATGAAATGGCAATGGTCGGACATCGAGCCGTACTTTCACGACTTGACCACGCGCGCGCTCGACGCGTCCAATGTGCATACGTGGCTGGCGGATTGGAGCGCGCTCGATGAGCGGCTGGGCGAGATGTACGCGCGTCTCAGTCTCGCCAAAACCCAAAACACGGCTGACAGGGACGCCGAGCAAGCGTACAATGCCTTTCTGGATCACATTTTTCCGCAAGCCGAAGCCGCGCGCCAGAAATTGCGCGAGAAATTACTTGCCAGCGGACTGGAACCACAGGGATTCGAGTTGCCGCTCAAGCGAATGCGCGCCAGCGCGGCGTTGTTTCGTGAACACAACTTGCCGCTGTTGACGCAAGAGCAAAAACTGGTGTCGCGCTATGAAAAAATCATCGGCGCGCAAACGGTCGAGTGGGAGGACAAGGAAATCACGATTGCCCAGTTGCGTCCGATCTATCAGAATCCCGATCGCGCGACGCGCGAGCGTGCGTGGCGATTGGCGCTGACGCGCCAGTTGGCGGATCGTCAAGCCATCAACGAATTGTGGCGCGAGTTTCTCACGCTGCGACGCCAGATCGCCGCGAACGCCGACCAGCCCGATTATCGCGCGTACAAGTGGCAACAGTTGCATCGTTTCGATTATACGCCTGAGGATTGTCGCACGTTTCATCACGCGATTGAAACGGCGGTGGTGCCTGCGGCGCAACGCATCTACGAGCGGCGTCGCCAACGCCTCGGTGTGGAAACGTTGCGCCCCTGGGATCTGGATGTGGATGTGTTCGGGCGCGCGCCGCTCAAACCATTCAACACCGGCGAAGAGTTGAAAGAGATTGCCGCGTCCATTTTCAATCGCGTGGATGCGACACTGGGCGAATATTTCGCGACGATGGTGCGCGAAAACTTGCTCGATCTGGAGAGTCGCAAGAACAAGGCACCTGGCGCGTACTGCACCAACTTTCCAATGTCCAGACGCCCCTTTATTTTCCAGAACGCTGTCGGTTTGCATAGCGACGTGCAAACGATTCTGCACGAGAGCGGGCACGCGTTTCACAACTTTGAACGCTATGTGTTGCCGTACGCGCCGCAACGTCAGGTCGGTATGGAATTTGCCGAGGTCGCTTCGATGGCGATGGAGTTGCTGGCAGCGCCATATCTCGCCAGATCTCAAGGCGGTGTGTATTCCGAGGCGGACGCAGCGCGCGCACGCATCGAACATCTGGAGAGCGAGATTTTGTTCTGGCCCTATATGGCGGTGGTGGACGCGTTCCAGCACTGGGTCTATGAAAATCCCGAGGCGGCAATGGACGCATCGAATTGTGATGCGGAATGGGCGCGCCTGTGGCAGCGTTTTATGCGCGGTGTGGACTGGAGCGGGCTGGAACAAGAGATGATGACCGGCTGGCATCGCAAATTGCACATTCACGAAGTTCCGTTCTACTATATCGAGTATGGCCTGGCGCAGTTGGGCGCGGTGCAGGTGTGGGGCAACGCGTTGCGCGATCAAGCGCGCGCGGTCGCCGACTATCGGCGCGCGCTCGCGCTGGGTGGCACGGTATCGCTGCCCCAACTCTATGCAACGGCTGGCGCGAAATTCGCGTTCGATACGGCAACGCTGCAACGCGCGGTAGATCTGATCGAGCAGGTATTGGCAGAGTTGGAGAGCAGCGATTGAATGCCTTTCTAATGTATAATGCCCGATAACCGTTCTGTTGACGATTTATCACTCGAAGAACTCGAAGCACTCGTTGAGCAAAGACGACGTATCGCGCGCGCCAAACAGTTCTCGGAGAGCGCGCCGGGGCAACGCTTTCGTCCCGTGACTGTGTTGCCGACCGATGCGTCGCCGAAACCTGCGCGACCGAAAAAGCGTACGTCGTTCCGCGACCGTGTCTTGTTCGTCATCGAAGCGCTGGCGGTGATTGGTTTGCTCTTTGTTATTGTTGGTTCGCTGGCGAATTTGCAAACGCTAAACGAAGAGGTGCAAGCGCGCGTGGCAACACCCGGCATCAGCGGAACGAATGCCAGCGCGCTCGAATTGCCCGGCTCGTCGTTTCCACCAGCGAATCCTTTGACCGAGTTGCCCGGCAGTTCGTCGGCGCCGCAGGCAGCGCCGCCCGCGTTGGGGGTGCAACTGCGCGCGGTTGCCGCGCTGCCAGTGCCAACGCTGGGTCCGCGCTCGCCCACGCGCATTGTGATTCCTGCAATCAAAGTGGACTGGCCCATCGTGCAAGGAGATGGCTGGGAGGAATTGAAACAGGGGGTCGGACATCGCGTCGGCTCGGTGAATCCGGGAGAGCGCGGCAATATGATTCTTTCGGGGCATAACGACGTGTATGGTGAGCCGTTTCGCGATCTGGAGAAACTGGAAATCGGCAGCGATGTGTTGGTGTACGCCGGCGCGACGCCCTATCGTTACATTGTCAAAACCAAACGTGTGGTCGTCCCTACCGATCTCAGTCCGCTTGCGCCATCGCGGCTACCGATTGTCACGTTGATTACCTGCACACCTTATCGCGTGGGTACGCATCGTTTGATTGTGGTGGGGGAACTGGCACCGTAGAGCGAGAAACCGCCTGTGTGAGAGTGAGGTGGAGAGACCCCGGCACAAGCGCGAACGGAAGAGCCCTGGGTGAGGACGGGGTGGTGGCGTGCGGAGAAGCCGCACGCCATCACCCCGTCTCTTTGTTCCACCTCCCCGGTGGGGCGAAAGATTTTTCGCTTCAACGAGGAGGGGAGAGCATTATCTCTCCCTTTGTGGCGTACTGGTAGGTGACGGAGTGGTATCTGCGTCTGTGGTGCTGAGGATGCGCCAGAATACGCGCACAATGTTCGGGTCAAAGCGCGTGCCGCTGTGCGCGTTGATATAGTCGCGCATGTGCTGGCGCGCCTGGGTCGGCGACTGAGCGGATCGCGCGATGCCGTGCTCCCACGCGTCGGCGATGGCGACGATACGCGCGCCCAGCGGGATTTGCTCGCCGTGCAGTCCGCGCGGCCAACCGCTCCCATCCCAGTGCTCGTGGTAGTGGTAGGGAATATCCAGCAGGGACCGCAGGGTAAGGCGCGCGGCAAATAGGTTGTGCATCTTTTGAAGTTGTTGCTGGATCAGTGCCTTTTCTTCCAGCGTCGGTGTGTGGTCGGCGTGCCACAAGGACTCGGGCAGAAAGAGTGTGTCCAGATTGTGCAACAGTGCACCGTAGCGCAGCGACCGCAGTTGTGATTCGGGCGCGTTCAGGGCGCGTGCCACGCGTACGGTCAAATCGGCGACGCGCGCATTGTGGCCGTGTGGCATTCGTTCGCATACTTCGAGGGTATGTGCCCACCCCTCGATTGCCGCATCGTAGGCGAGGGAGAGTTCGGTGGAGGTGCGCTGGAGGTTACGAAATAGGTCGGCATTGTCCAGCGCGAGGGCGGTTTGCGCGCTGAACGCGTCGAGTAAATGCCGCCACTCTTCCGTTGGCGTGAACGGTGAGCGGAAGAAGAGTTCCAGAACTCCTTTGACCTGACCTTTGGCGATCAACGGAGCACAAACATAACTCACAAATTGTTCTTCAGTGACCAAAAAGTGGCGTTGTAACTGCGCCTGATGCGCTGACAGATCGGATTCACTCATCAACTTGCGTTCGAGAACGGCGCGCCCGGCATACTCTTTGCCCACGCGCAAGGTTGTTTGCTCGATGGCGCGTGTACGAAAGCCCTGACTTGCCAGATAGGTGAGTAGATGCGTATGTGGATCGAAGAGCAGAATCGCCATAGCGTCTGCGTGTAGTTGGGAGAGGAGGGTCGGCATCAAGACCTGGAGAGTGGTGTGAATGTCGAGACTGGCACTGATGGTCATATCAATCGTATGCAGTGCTTGAACCTGACGCAGACGTTGCTCGGTCTGTTCGTGCCAGCGGGCACGTCGAATGGCGTTGGCAGCCTGATCACCGATGCTACGCGCACGGTGGATGAGTTCGGTGGTGAAGGGTGCGCTTTCGGGCGCTGGGGGCGCTGCAAGAAGCAACAAACCGAGTGGCTGTCTCTCGGCACGCAGGGGCAGACAGAGGATTGGCGCCTGAGGCAGATTCAGCCAGGCGCGCTCGGTCGCGTTCAGGCGCGCATCGTTACTCTGAAGTACGACCGGTTGATTGTGATTCAGGATGCTCTGGCAATACGGAAAATGCGCGAGCGGAAGACTGCGGCGATTTGTTGGCTCTGTCGGTTGTGCGGAAGGAGGTGAGTGTGCATACAGGCAGAGTGTGTTTCCTTCCACCAGTGCAAGGGTGGCTGAGGTGATGGGCAGGGTGTCCATCGCATGTTGCACGACCAGATGACAGATGGCATCCAGCGTATCGGTATCTGCCAGTGCGCGTGCCAGCGCGTACTGCGCGCTGATTTCGGCGCGCCGTTGTTGTTCGGCTTGAAAGAGGAGAGCGCGTTCGAGCGCGACGGCAACTTGATTGGCAAAGAGGGTGACCAGACGTTGCGCGGCAGGCGAAAAGGCGTCAAGGTGTGTACTCATAACGACGAGCACACCAAAGAGGTGTTGCTCGCGTTCGACCGGGACCCAAAACGCCGAGCGGATTTCAGGGTCAAGCGGTATCCAGCGTGGATCCGCGGACACGTCGGCGAGATACAGGGGAGTGCGTTGCGCCGCTACCAGTCCGACCAGACCGCGCGGCTCACCCTCGATGAAGGTGTGGGCGCGGAGGGTCGTAACAATCGCATCTTCCTGCCCGCCGCTGCTCGCGAGAGTTAAGGTGCGGGTGGCTGAATCGTACTGATAAAACTCGGTCCGCTGGGAATGCACACTTTTGCCGACAATCTGGAGCAAGTGCTCGATGATCTGATGCGGTTCCAGCGCGCGGTTGAGTGTTAACGCGGCATCGTACAACAGTGCCAATTGTTCGGCGCGCTGTTGGGTTTGTTGCAATAGGCGCGCGTTATGTACGGCGGCAGCGGCTTGCGTGGCAAAGAGCATCAAGAGACGCGCGTGTTCCTCGGTAAACTTGCGGGTGGAATCATCCAGTTCGAGGAGATTGAGCACGCCGATGAGTTCACCGCGAAAGATCAGGGGAGCGTAGATGGCGGCGCGGATGCGTGTGGTATCCGCTTGAGGGGCGCGATGTTCCCAGGTGCGATAATCGTCCACGATGACGGGTTGACGTATCTGGGCGGTGTATCCCGAGCCTTCTTCGCCAAGTTTCAAGCGCAGCGGCGCGGAAAACGGAAAGTTGTGTGTCACGCCCAGTTCCAGATCGTGATGGGTGGCATCATACAAAAAGATGGCGCCAGCGGTGGCGTGGAGTAACTGTGTGGCAGAGGTGACAATCGTTTGTAAAAGGAGATGGAGGTCTGTCACAAAGGTCAGTTCTTGCGCGATATGGTAGAGCGCGGCGAACTCGTCGGCGCGCTGGCGGAGTTGTCGCTGGGCGTGCCGCAAGTCGGTCACGTCACGCGCCATCGCACGAATCACCGGCGCAGCGACCCCTGTGGTACGCAAGGTGCTGATGTATTCGAGCCACCGCACGGCGCCGCTCTTGGTTTGAACTTTCATCAGACCCTTTGTCTGACCTTGTTGTTGCAGCGTGGTGATATAGTCGTCAAACAGATGACGCACGTCGGGGGCGAGTACGTCGGGGATGCGCATACGCGCGAGTTGATCCATCGAATAGCCCAGCGTTTGAACAGCCGCCGGGTTCGCGTCGAGAAGGCGTCCCTGCAAATCGTGGAGGACGATGATGGCGGGACTGTGTTCGAACAGATCGCGATAGCGTTCTTCGCTCGCACGCAGGATGCTTTCGGTCTGAGAGCGCGCAATGGCACTCCCCAGATTGTTCGCGGCAATGTGCAGTGCATCAATCTCGGCATCCGACCAGATCCGTTCGTAATCGCATTGATCAAAGCCAATAAAACCCCACCAGTGGTTACCAGTGTAGATAGGCACTATGATGATGGAGCGAATATCCTGAGCGAGGAGGAGTTCACGTTCGCTTGCCGGCAATTCGCGTACCAGTCCATAGACGGGTTGACGTCGCTGCATCCGGTCCATCCAGCGTGCAAATCCGCTTTCGTAGGAAAACGCTTGCAAAGCGGGATTGTCTATCTGGGGGGTGATGCCTGCGGCTACCCACTCGTAGCGTTGTCTGGCAAGTAACGTTCCGTCGGCAGCGTGATAGTTTTCGAAAATGTAGACGCGGCTCACCTCGGCGGCTTGGCCCAGGCGTGCCAGAATGGTGGCGATGTGCTCGGTCCAGTCGGAGGAGCGGAACAAGATTTCGGTAGCAAACGCGACCGCGGACAGGATCGCTTCACGATACCGCAGGGCATCGGTGATGCGTTTGTGTTCGGTAATGTCCCGCAGCGCGCCAATCATCCGATAGGCTTGACCCGCCGCGTTGTACCAAAACATACCCCAATCTTCGATCCAGATGAACGTATCATCTTTGCGACGGAAACGATACTCGACGTGATAGGGGCGATGTTCGTCCTGAGCGCGCTGGAGTTGTTCCAGCGCGTTGGCACGATCGTCGGGATGGACGAGTGCTGCCCAGACGTGAATATCGGTGTGTGCAAATTCCTCGGGCGTAAAACCGGTGACGGCTTGAATCGCGCCGGTCCAGTAGATTTGTCCCGTGAGAACATCGTAATCGTAGATCAACTGTCTGGTGGCTTGTGTGACGCTGTGGTGGTGGTACTGGCTGGCGTGCAGGGCTTGCTCGGTGCGGCGCTGTTCGGTGATGTCGTTAAAAATAGTGTACGCGCCTGCGTACTGGTTTTGCTCATAGCGCGGTGTGCTGGCTACTCGCACGAGCAGGCGCGTGCCGTCGCGCCGTACCAGTTCGAGTTCCGCGCGCGCAGATTCGCCACGCCGACAACGTTCTATGATGGTCTGGGCGATAGGTTGTTGCTCGGGTGCGACGAGCCGCGTCCAGGGTTGACCGATCAACTCCTCGGGGGTATAGCCCAGCAGAGTCGCGATGGCGGTGTTGACCAAGTCGCAATTTCCTTCCGCGTTTTCGATAATGACACCTTCGCTGATATATTGCAGGATGCTGGGGGCAAGTTGTGCTAGCACGTCGCCTGGATTTGCCATAGGGCTGTCTCCTTACCGAAAGCACAGCATCGGATTGAATGGTGGCTATTCAGCGTGGTATTGCTCTGTGCCACTATTCTAACCCAAACGCGGCGGCGCGTCAACGAGGTATTCATACCGCGCCATTTCAGTTTGGGGGCAAGTTTCTCAGCCCACGTTTTGCACTTTTGCAAACGCATAGTTCCGCCCCTGCCCCCTCCCCATTGGGGCGAAAATCTTTTGCCCCAACGGGG
>Ga0209101_1001114_pt1 | contig 20757 bp, 17 predicted proteins | sample ConPoolayeCmetaG_FD_185481 | JGI IMG/M metagenome (GOLD analysis project Ga0209101, IMG submission 185481) | Hot spring microbial mat communities from California, USA to study Microbial Dark Matter (Phase II) - Cone Pool mat layer C metaG... ...
CCTCCACCCCGTCATCCCCCTTCTCTCCCCGCGTCGCGGGGAGAGAAGGGGGGCAGGGGGATGAGAGGGGATTGCTCAAGAGCACGGCTGCTGATGAAATTATGGCGCAAGCCGCTGGCAGGTGGGACAAAAGTGCGTGCCCCGTTGTCCCACCACGATTTTTTGAATGGGTGTGCCACAACGCCGACAAGGACGCTCTTCGCGATCAAACGCGCGCAAACTCTCTGTAAAGCCGCCGCTCATTCCATTGACGCGCCTGTACATCACATCAATACTCGTTCCGCCGAGCGCAATCGCGCGCGTCAGCACGTGACGTATCGCGCGATGCAGGCGTCCGCATTCCGCGCGTGTCAGTGATTCGACGCGGCGGAGCGGATGCAAGCGCGCATACCACAATGCCTCATCGGCATAGATGTTGCCGATGCCAGCGACGAAGGTTTGATCGAGGAGTAACGGTTTCAAACGTCCGCGACGTTGCGCGAGGCGCGCGCAAAAATCGGCTGCGGAAATTTCGAGGGGTTCGGGACCCAAGGCGCCGACGACACGTTGCGGATTCTCCACCAGCCACATTCGTCCAAACTTGCGCGGGTCACGAAAGCGCAACTCGGTGCCGTCGTCCAGTTGCATAATCACGTGGGTATGCGCGTCGCGCGCCGTGTGGGGCGGTGTGAGGTAAAAACCGCCGGTCATTCGCAGGTGGACCAGCCAGACGCGCGGCGCGGTACCGTGCAGATGAAAAATCAAATACTTGCCGCGCCGCGTGATCTGCTGAATCTGATGCTGACGGATCTGTTGGGCAAACGCGCGCGCGCCGGGAAACGCAATCGTCCGCGTCCAGTACACCTGAGCGCGAACAATGGTGCGACCGATGAGGTGCGGACGCAAGTCGCGCGCGAGCGTTTCGACTTCGGGCAGTTCGGGCATTACTTGTCCAACCAGATGTCGCGCGCGTAAACGAGCGAACCATTCGGTAGCGGTGTGAACCCTTTGACGTACGGTTGCATCACACGATAGTCGTACTGAGAAAAGAGCCACACCCAGGGCACAGCTTCAGCAAGTCGCTTTTGAATTTGATCGTAGATGACCTTGCGCTTGTCGGGTTCGAGCGTGGTGCGACCTTGTTCGAGTAGTTTGTCGAGTTCGGGCTCGCGATAATTCGCGATGCGATTGATTTCGCCGCTGCTGTGCCAGTACGGTGTGAGCATCACATCGGGATCGGGATAGCCGTTGGGCGAAGCCAGCGCGGCATCAAAGTCGGCTTTGTACCACCGATCGCCGTACACGCCCGGTTCGAGCACGTCTATGTCCGTTTCGACGCCGGCTTTGCGCAACTGTGCCTGAATGTTCTGCGCCGCCGCGATGAGCGTCGGATTATCGGAGGGCACCATCATTCTAAAACGTAAACCGGTGGCACGTCCGGCATCGGTCAAAAGTTGCCGTGCTCTTTCCCAGTTTTTCTGGTAACAAAACAAGTCGTTGACATTCACACGATAGTACGGCGGCGTCAGCGGGCTGGTCACCGCGCCTTCACCGAGCGCGGCAATGTCCAGCACTTCCTGACGATCAATCGCGCACGCGATTGCCTGACGCACGCGCACATCGGCAAAGATGCGCCGACTGGGGTTGAGCATCAACACGTGATAGGCGAGGGCGCGCGTGCGCGTGATGGTGAAGGGACTGACGCCCGCGCCGGCGCGCAAGACGACGCGCCAATCGTTCAAGAGCGCCATATCGTAAATCTGGGCGCGCAGACCGGCAAGCGCGGCGGTTTCGTCTATGACGGTACGGAATTCGATGTTCTCCACGCGCGGCAAGCCCGCTCTCCAGAAATCCCTGTGAGCGGTGAGGAGTAGCGCGCGTCCCGGGTCCCAGCGTACCAACTTGAACGCGCCGGTGCCGACCGATTCTTTGTTGAAACTGCCACCGCTGGTCACAAACTTTTTGGAAACGATTGCCGCGTTCGGATGCGCGAGCGCGCTCGGCAGGGCGGCGTTCACGCGCCGCAAACGAAACACGATAGTGCGCGCATCGGCGATTTCGACGCGCTCAACGTCGGTGAAAAAGGCGCGCGCCGATGCCAGCGTCTTTTCGTCCAGAATACGCTCGAAGGTGTATTTCACATCCTCCGCGGTGAGCGCATCGCCATTGTGAAATTGGACGTTTGGACGTAGCGTCATCGTCAACGTTCTGCCATCCTCCGACCATTGCCACGTCTCCGCGAGGTGCGGCACCACGTTGAGATTTTGATCGAAGGTGAGCAGTGTATCGTACATCAACTCGATGGCGCGGAGAGACGCCGGCGTGCTGTGTTTGTGCGGGTCCAATCCGCTCACTTCTTCGACGCGCGCGATGACCAGTGTGCCACCGCGTTTGGGCGTCGGCGTGGGTACAGGCGTCACCGTCACAGGAACGGGTACCGTCACCGGTACGGTCTCCTTGACGATGACGGTGACGGTTTCTTTTTCTCTGATAATCGTTGGCGGTGGTGTGACAGAGGAACAAGCAGCCAACAAACCCCAGAGAGATAAAACGATAAAGAGTCGCAACAGGTGTTTCATTCGGTTCAATCAGCTGAGTAACCAGCAAAAGTTTTTTTCCGCTTGGTTGGGGTGAAAGATTTTTCGCCCATTCGAGCGAAAGATTTTTCGCCCCGACAGGATAATTACTCAAACCGTGCTATCCATCGGGAAATAGCCCCACCCCCTTGCCCCCTCCCCACGCCGGAGCGGCGTGGGGAGGGGGCAACAAGGGAAGGGGTGTGTGGTGCGGGCGGCGCAGCCGCCCGCACCACACACCTCCTCCCATCTCCCCCTGCTCTCCCCGCGTAGCGGGGAGAGCAGGGGGCGGGGGGATGAGAGGGGTTGTTCCCAGGGAACGACGGTGAAATACTAATGACAGAAAAGACTTTTGCACACCTACTTGCCGCGCGCGGCTTGTTCAATGCGATGCACGATTTCTTGTAGCGTGGCGCGCGGGCAGGCAAAATTCAGGCGCACAAAGCCACGTCCTTGTTCACCAAAAGTATGCCCTTCGTTCATCGCGACGCGCGCACGCGTGTACATCCATTCGCGCAAGCCCGCCGCGTCCAGACCCAATTCACGACAATCGAGCCAGGCGAGATAAGTGCCTTCGGGAAGTGTCAGGCGGAGGCGCGGGATGAATTTTTCGAAATGATTTTGTAGAAATTCCAGATTGCCCTGTAAATACAACAGTAATTGGTCGAGCCATTCCTCGCCGCTTTCGTAGGCGGTTTGAAAACTCACGATGCCAAAAATATTCGCGCCATCCAACCCCAGACTGGCGCGGGTGTGGTCAAATTGCGCGCGCAAACGCGCGTTCGGAATGATTGCGGCAGCTGTGTAGAGTCCCGGCAGATTGAACGTCTTGGAGGGGGCGACAAATGTGATGGTATTCTGGGCTAGCGCATCGGAAAGCGAAGCCAATGGGATGTGGCGCGCCCCGCGCATCAGTAAATCGCAATGAATTTCATCCGAAGCGATAAGGATGTTTTTATCCAAACACACTTGCCCCAGGCGAATCAACTCGTCGCGCGTCCACACACGTCCCACGGGATTGTGCGGACTGCACAGAATCAACAATTTGGTACGGGCATCAATCTGTCGTTCCAGATCGTCCAAATCCATTCGATACGTGCCGTCTATGACCTGAAGTGGATTCAAGACAAGTTGGCGTCCGTTTTGTGTGACGATGGCGAAAAACGGCGGATACACCGGCGGTTGAATGATGACTTTGTCGCCGGGTTGAGTGAAGGTGTGCACTACCAACGCCAAGCCAGCGACGACACCAGGGCTATAGGTGATCCATTCGGATTGGATTTCCCAGCCGTGACGTTTTTTCATCCATTGGACAAGCGCGTGATAAAAACCGCTCGGACGAATCGGATAGCCATAGATGCCGTGCGCCGCGCGCGCGCGCAACGCTTCGATGACCGGCGCGGGAGATTCAAAATCCATATCAGCAATCCACGCCGGAATCACATCGGCACTACCAAACAACTTTTCGTTACGCGACCATTTGATTGAATCGGTGTGGCGACGGTCAATAACGCGATCAAAATTGTATTGCATCGGGGTCTCCTTGGGGTGATGGGGACGAATGACGAAGGACGGATGACGGATGACGAAGAACGAAGGAGGAAGGGTGAAACATACTAGCGTGTGGATTGGGCAACGTGGATGATGCCGCTCAACAAGGTTTCCTCTTCGTTCAACAGTACCGTGCGCGGATCCAGCACGATGCGATCCGCTTCGATGCGCGCGATGATGGGGGGTGTGTGAGCGCGCAAGCGCGCGGCAAAGGCGTCGGGCGAGGCAACGGTCAGAGCGACCGCGCGCGTAGGCAACGTTTCGCCGGGCAAAGAGCCGCCGCCGATTGTGGATTCCGCGTCAATCACCGTCGCATCGAGATGCGCGGCGCGCAAGCGTTCTGCCCAGCGCGTCGCGCGCGCGTCGAGGGTCTCGCGCGTGGTAGTAATCATTAGCCAGATAGGAATTTTCTTCGTCGCTTCGTTTTTCAAATAGTGCAGTAACGTGGCTTGCAGTCCCGCCAGCGTCACCTTGTCCACGCGCAGCGCGCGTGTGAGCGGATACTTTTTCAGCGCGTCAATCAGCGTCTTTTTTCCCAGAATGATTCCCGCCTGTGGCGCGCCGAGCAATTTATCGCCACTGAACGCGACCAGGTCCGCGCCTGCCGCCAGCGATTCTTGCGGCATCGGTTCGTGCGCTAGCCCGTACGCGCGCGTATCGAGCAGCGCGCCGCTACCAAGATCGTCCACACACAGCACATTCTTTTCGTGCGCGAGTGTCGCCAGTTCGTTGAGAGCGGGCTGATGCGTGAAACCAATGAGTCGAAAATTCGAGGCGTGGACGCGCATCAATATCGCGGTGTGTTCGTTGATGGCGCGCGCATAATCGCTGAGGTAGGTGCGATTCGTCGTGCCGACCTCGACGAGCGTCGCGCCGGATTGTTGCATCACTTCGGGAATACGAAACCCACCGCCGATTTCGACGAGTTGTCCCCGCGAGATGACGACTTGCTTGCCGCGCGCGAACGTGGCGAGTATCAACAGTACGGCCGCCGCATTGTTGTTGACCACCAGTGCGGCTTCGGCGCCCGTCAAGCGTTTGAGCAGCGTCTCGGCATGCACATAGCGCGAACCACGTTCGCCGGCAGTCAGATCGTACTCGAGGTTCGAGTAGCCCTGCGCGACGCGTTGCATCGCGGCGATGGTTTCTTCGGAGAGGGGCGCGCGGCCAAGGTTGGTGTGGATGATGACCCCTGTAGCGTTAATGACTGGCAGCAGCGAGGGACGCGCGGCGTGTTCCACGCGCTCGCGAATATCATCCACCAAAAGCGCGGGCATCGGCGCATCTGCACCCGCCAGAATGCGCTGACGCGCCGCGTCTAACGCCGCGCGACACGCTTCGACGACGAGCGTGTGCCCATAGCGTTGTTCCAGCGCGCGCAGCGTGTGGTCTTGCAACAGCACATCCACTGATGGCAATTGACGGAGTTGGTCTTGCCGCGTCATCTCCAATCCCTGATCTCCAATCCCCAATTTCTACTCTTCACCCGCGCGATAAACCCCTCCAGTTCCTCCATCGTAAAAGGACGACCGTGAGCGGTGTAGCACAGTCGTGGTGCGAGTGAGTGAATTTTCAGCGCGCTGGCGCGCGCTTGTACGGCATCTTCCCAGTAGAGCGGAAACGCGACGTGAATGAGATTCAAAATGACGTCGCCCACAAAAAGTATTCCCTTGTCGAACAGGACGCTGAGCGAGCCGGCAGTATGCCCCGGTGTGTGCAGCACGCGCGCGTCAAAGCCGAATTCGCGCAGCGATTGCCCATCGTCCAACCACACATCGGGCGTAAAAGTTTGAAGCGGCATCAACCAGCCAAAGGCGCGCATCAACGCGCCAAGATATTCGGTTGCGCGAGAGCGGCCGGGTGGAATTTTGAGATGGGGCGTGGCAACCAGCGGCGCGTCGTCGCGATGCATCGCAATCGGCGCACCGGTTAATTTGCGTAACGCGGCGGCACTACCGGCATGGTCAATGTGTCCATGCGTGATGAGGATGAGGCGAACGTCGGCAGGTGCATAGCCACGCGCCCGAATCGCGTTGAGGATGCGTGTGGCTTGATGCGGCATCCCCGCATCAATGACCATCACGCCGTTGTTATTTTCCACAATGAACGTATTTGCGACGCCGGTGAAAAGAGTATGAACCAGCATTGAGGCGTAGACGTATCTCCTGAGTTATGCCAGCAACTCGACGAAATGGAGCAAGACCTGACTCGTTTCATCCGGTTGCTCCACCATCACCGAGTGCCCCGCGTTGTCAATCAATACCAGAGTGGCGTTGGGAATATGTGTCGCGAGGTAAACCGAATACCTGGGCGGGGTCAACCGATCCTCGCGTCCGCAGACGACCAGTGTGGGCGCGCGAATTTCGGCGAGGCGCGCCATCACGTCGAATTGATTGCATGCCCAAAAATCACCATAGATGACGGTGGCGGGACATTCACAAAATTCTTGTTCGGCACGCCGCAGAAATTCGGGATCTGTCCCCGGCGCGTACGAATATTCAATGACCATTCGCGCGGTCGTGGCAAGGTCGTTGAGGACTCCTTCCATAATCGCGGGCAAGACCCGCAAGCGCGCGCCAGTGCCCACCAGTCCCAGACCCGCGACACGCTCGGGATGCGAAAGCGCCAACGCCAGAGCAATCGCGCCACCCATCGAATGGCCCACGATGACCGCGCGCTCGAACGCCAGCGTATCGAGCAAGCCCAGCACCACATCGCGATATGCCTCGATGGAGTTGCGCCCCGGCGGAGTCGAACGTCCGTGGCCCGGCAAATCGAGCGCAACGGCGCGCGCATAATCCGCGAGGGCATGCACCTGCAAGCCCCAGACCAGATGATTGCCACCAGCGCCATGCACAAAGACCACCGGCAATCCGCGCGTGCCGCGCGTGCTATAGTAGATGGATTGTCCGAAGATGGATGTGGTTGGGATGGGTCTCTCTCCGCGTGGTCGGTATGTCGCGTCGGCGTGTTACGTGCACCGTGTTTGGAATTTGAGATTCACGTGGCACGCCGCGTGTCTCAGATTTTTCGTTCCAAGCGGGCGCGTTGTTTTTTCTCGTAAGCCTGGCGCGCCGGTTCTGGCAGCGTGCGTCCAATGTAGCGCGAGCGTGTGCGTCCTTCTTCTTTCCAGTAGACATACCAGTAGGGACCGTGTGGACAGCGCGTACAGTTGGCTTTACCACAGCGCACCGTTTCGTAGCGAAAGGTGAGCGAGCCAAAAGTTTGTTTGGCTTGCACAGCAGAATCGGACAGACCGGCAGAGCGTTCTTGTGCAACACGTTGCAAGCGCTCCTGAATTTTGCGCAATTGTTCGATTTGCTTGTCGTTCAACTGTGCCAGAGGATTGGCAGATTTTTTTGTAGATTTACGAGGCATATTACACTCACCCACGCCGCGACGGCAAACCGCGCGCCATACATAGCGGTTGCAATTATACCACGCGTTACCTAAGAGGTCAAGCGCGTTTTTTGCCTTCGACCCAATGCGGATCGTTTTTGTTGTTGAACCACCACGCGTCCCAGCGCGTTGCCAGAATTTCTTCGGCAAGGCGTTTGCCGGCAGTCGTCTTTAAACGCGCGAGGAGTGGCGTAATCCATTCGTGAGCGTGCGGATTGCCCAGATCGGCTTGTTGTTTGAGCACCAGCAACAGTTCGAGTTGATCGGCATCTTTGACGAGACGTGCTTCAGGTGTTGTGCCTTCCTCGAATTCACGAATTGCTGTGACGATTTCCTCGCCGTGGGGCCACTCGCGCGCGCCATCTGCCAGCACGCGTTCGAGATCTTCGATAACGTATTTGCGATTGACGTAATTGTGATCGCCGGTGCGTGCTTCGGGTACATCGTGGAACAAAGCAAGATGTAACACGCGCGTTTCATCCACCGCTTGCTCACTCATTCGCGTCAAGATGAATGCAATGTGTAGTGTGCGAAAAATATGTTCAGCAACGGATTGTTCACCACTACCCAAAAAAGCAAACCCGCTGCGCGGGATGTGACTCAGCAAACCGACTTCGTTCAAATAGTTGGCACGTTGACTCATCTGTATCCTCCGTAGTGGATTCTAGTCAGATTGGACGATGTGTCAATCCCAAGTCTTTGACCTGCGCATACAGTTGTGCTACAATTGCTACTGACAATGATAACGTTGTTTCTACTTGAGGAGAATTTCAATGAGTGCTCGGTGGTTGTTCAAACAGTATCCTCCCTCGCGTTACGTCATCGAAAGTGATTTACGTATGACCTTCTGGCATAGCGGCGCGGCGCGAATGTGGTTCACCTGTATCAAAGAAACACCGCCGTTCAAGTGCCAGGGTTTCTGGGGCGATGAAGAATTTGAACTGGAATGGGAGCCGCGAAAATATTTGCTGCTCAAAATGCGCGCCCCCAATCAAAATCTGCTAACTCTCTTTGAAAATGTACTTCGACACAAAGCCCTCGCCGCCTATCGCAACGGCAATCAGGTCATCGTCGAGTGGCGCGTTCAGGATGCCGACGCGCGCTTTGCCGAATTGCAAGCCAGCGGCGTCGCCGAGCTGGAACGACTCGATGGCAAGTGAGCCAATGTGCCAATCACCCAATCACCAAATCACCTAATCACCAAATCACCTAATCACCAAAACGGTCTAACCAGTGAAACTCATTCTGCTCGATTCGCACGCGCTCATTCATCGCGCCTATCACGCGATTGATGCGCGTCTCACCAGTCCTAAAGGCGAACCGACCAACGCCACCTACGGCTTTACGACGACGCTCCTCAAAGTCCTGAACGATACCACACCCGATTACATCGCCGCCGCGTTCGATGTGGGGCGTACGTTTCGTAACGATTTGTACGCGCAGTATAAAGCCCAGCGCGCGGCACTCCCCAGCGACCTAGCGGTGCAATTGGCGCGCGCGCGCGACGTGGTGGAGGTCCTCGGCATCCCGGCGTTTGGCGTGGAGGGGTACGAAGCGGATGATGTGTTGGGTACGCTCGCGCGTCAAGCGAGTGAACGCGGGATTGATGTGGTGATTGTCACCGGCGATACCGACACGTTCCAACTCATTGATCCCAAGGTGCGCGTGCTCACCTTTTCGCGACAGTTTGGCGAGATGGTGTTGTATGATGAAGCGGCTATTCAGGCGCGCTATGGACTCAGCCCGCGCCAACTGATTGATTTCAAAGCCCTCAAAGGCGATCCATCGGACAACATCCCCGGCGTGGCAGGGATTGGCGAAAAGACCGCAACCAAGTTGCTGCAACAGTACGGTTCGCTTGAAAACATCTACGCCCATCTGGACGAACTCGATCCCAAGTTGCGCGCCAAACTAGAAGCCGGCAAGGCGCAAGCCGAGCAGGGCAAAAAACTCGTGACGCTGGTGACCGATGTGCCGATTCAACTCGATTTGGACGCGTGTCGGTTGGGACAAGTAGATCGCGCGCGCGTCGCCGCGCTCTTCCGCGAACTCGGCTTTCGCGCGAGTCTGCTCGAGCGTTTGCCCGGCGCGTCGGCGGTGTCGCAACCGGCTTTGTTCGCTCCAGAGGCGCGCGCGAATGAAAATTATCGCATCGTGGATAGCGCTGCCACGCTCGAGCAACTCGTCGCGCGCGTGCGCGCCGCGCGCGCGTTCGCCTTCGATGTGGAGACGACCGACACGGACGCACTGCGCGCCGAGTTGGTCGGTCTGGCGATTGGTGTGGGGGAAGGCGAGGCGTATTACATTCCTGTCACCACCGCTGACCATCGCCCGCCGACGGTTGGGCAACTTGCGCTCGATACAACGGAACACGCATTACGCAATACGCCACACGCTACCCTCGACACGTCTCACGTTCTTGCCCGACTGGCGCCACTCTTTGCCGATGCGTCTATCGCCAAGTACGCGCACAACACCAAGTACGATATGACGGTGCTGGCAGAAGCCGGCATTGAAACGCGCGGCTTGTCATTCGATACGATGATTGCGGCGAACCTCATCGAGCCGGGCAGTTCCCTCAAGTTGAAAAACCTTGTGCGCGAAAAATTCGGCGTCGAGATGACCGAAATCGAGTCACTCATCGGCAAGGGCAAGAATCAAATTTCAATGGCGGCAGTGCCCATCGAGCAGGTCGCGCGCTATGCCTGCGCCGATGCCGATTACACATTTCGGTTGGTGCAGGTGTATCAACCTCTGCTGGCACAGCACGGCGTCGAAAAACTTTTTCACGAGGTCGAAATGCCGCTTGTGCCGGTGCTTGTGGAGATGGAACGTACTGGCGTGCTTTTGGATTTGGATTTTCTTGCGCGTCTCTCGCGCGAACTTGCCGCGCGCTTGCAAGAACTTGAAAAGCAAATCACCGCACACATCGGTCTGCCCATCAACATTGCATCGCCGGCACAGTTGGCGGACGCGCTCTTTAATCGCCTGAAATTGCCGACGACAGGGTTACCCCGGACAAAGACGGGTCAAATTTCGACGGCGGCGGATGTGCTTGAATCGCTGCGTGATGTGCATCCGGTCATCCCGCTGATTCTGGAACATCGCGAACTTTCCAAACTCAAGGGCACGTATGCCGATGCGCTCCCCGCGCTGGTATCGCCGCGCACAGGGCGCGTGCATACCGATTACAATCAAACGGCGGTGATTACGGGACGCCTCTCCTCGTCCAATCCAAACTTGCAAAACATTCCGATTCGCACTGAACTGGGACGTCAGGTACGTCGCGCGTTCATCGCGCCGCTGGGGAGCAAACTCATCAGCGCGGATTACTCGCAGGTGGAACTGCGCATCCTCGCGCACATTGCGCGCGACGCTGCCTTGCTGGAGGCGTTCGCACGCGGCGAAGACATTCACGCGGCGACGGCGGCGCGTCTCTTCAACGTCCCGCTCGATCAGGTCACGCCGCAGATGCGTCGTTTGGGCAAGACCATCAACTTTGGCATCGCCTATGGCATCACCGATTATGGCATTGCCGCGCGCACCGAACTTTCGCAGAGCGAAGCGCGTCGGTTGATTGACAGTTATTTCGCCCAGTATGCGGGCGTCAAAGCGTACATTGAGCAGACCAAGCGCGAGGCGCGCGAGCGTGGTTACGTGCAAACGCTCCTGGGACGTCGCCGTTATTTTCCCGAACTCCAGCGCGGCGTGAATGATGTCAGCGCGCGCAACGCCGCCGAACGCGAAGCCATCAATCACCCGATTCAAGGTAGCGCGGCGGACATTATCAAAATCGCGATGGTGCGTTTGCATCACGAGTTGCACGCGCGCAACCTGCGCGCGCGAATGATTCTCCAGGTGCACGATGAACTGGTGCTTGAATGCCCCGATGATCAAGTGGACGTTATTGTCCCGCTGGTACGTCAAGTGATGGAGAACGCCTATCCACTCGAATCAAAACTCAAAGTGGACGTGGCGGTGGGGCAGAATTGGGATGAGATGGTGTCAATGACAAATGGCAAATGAGCAAATGACAAATGACGAATGACGAAGGACGAAGCAGATGAGGGTGTGGCATAAGTGGCAGAGGGCGGGTGGAATACTCATTGCACTTGTCTTTTTGATCTTTGCTTGGAGTTGGGTCAAGCATAAGCCTGAATCGTGGAACGATATCGCGCGTGTGGCAGCAATCGAATCATTGGTCGAGCGTGGAGATTGGGCGCTGGATGATTCGCTCTGGGTGAACCAAACGCAGGACAAGATTCTGCTGAATGGAAGATTTTACTCAGACAAGATGCCGGTCCTGACAATGCTCGGCGCTGGTGTTTATGCTGTATTGCATCACGTTTTCGGGATGTCGCTTGCGCCGAACTGCGTATCGTGTGCCTACGCCTGGTTGGTACGCCTTCTGGTCGCGCTACCTGCAGCAGGGATGCTCTGGCTCTTTTTCGATTTCGCGTGGCGAAAAACTGTGGCGCAAGTCGCGTTGTTCGTCACTATCGCACTGGGGATAAGCACGATGCTTTTTCCCTACGCGCTCGTACTCAATCATCATGTTCCTGCCGCGGCTGCGCTGTTCGCGAGTTTTTATCTCTTGACCAGGCATGTTCCTTCGAGCCACGAGTTGGTGCTTGCCGGCTTTCTGGCGGCATTAGCGCTCGCGTTCGATGTGCTTGCCGGTTTTGTTGGCGCGGGCTTGTTCGGTATCACGCTATTGCGCTATCGGCGCGCAACGGTCTATTTTGCCCTTGGTGGCGCGCTGCCTCTTCTCTGGACGGCATTGCTAGATTATCACATCGCTGGTACGGTCATGCCGCTTTACACACTCACCTATGCGTACGACTATCCGGGTTCTGCCTTTCCCGCCACGATTGCAGGCAACGGGACGCCGGATGACTATGCGGCGTATATCTTTCGGATGTTTGTGGGCGGGCAGGGACTGTTTGCGTTCAATCCGTTACTTTTGTTCGCCCTGGCTGGCGCAGCGAAGGTGGCGTTAAATCGTCAGCACACACTCCATATTGAAGCAATGTGTATCGCACTGGCTTTTGTGGCGCTGGCTGTTTATCTTTCGACGAACACCGGCAATTACGGTGGCAATGCCTACGGGCAACGCTGGTACATTACGACGCTCCCGACGCTCTGGGCTTTTATCTTGTTTGTGCCACCTTTGAGCGTGGCGACATGGAAACACGCGACGTGGCTTTTATTCCTGCCCTTATTTGCGCTGGCAGTTTTTTCGACTCTGCAAGGTGCATCTGCCCCCTGGGAGTATGTTCCACCACCACTACAAATGACGCGAGATACAAGCCGCTTTCCCTTTATAGGTTTTCGGTGGAATGTTCGCTTTCCTTGATTTTTTGAATATACGGAGTTTGCCGGCGCGCGGCTGGTTGGCTCTGATTTTGGTAATTGGAATCTTTTTGCGTGTCTACCAGTTCCCCGATAATCCACCGGGTTTCTACGTGGATGAAGCCGGCGTCAGTTATGAGGCGTTCTCTTTGCTTCATACCGGAGCAGATCGTTGGGGAATTCGGCTGCCAGTGTATTTCATCAGTTGGGGTTCGGGGCAAAGCGTACTTTATGCTTATCTTTCCATCCCTTTCATTACCTTATTCGGTCTGAATGTCTTTGCGAGTCGGCTGACCAGTTTATTTGTGGGGATTCTCACCCTTCCCTTGATGTATGTGGCTGTTAAACGTGCGTACGGCAGGACAGCTGCATTGTTGGCGACATTCGCTCTGGCGATCCTACCCTGGCACGTGATGATTTCACGCTGGGCACTGGACGCGAATCTTTTGCCATTTTTCTTGTTGCTGGGCACCTACACTGTGACACGCGCACTCGATTCGCCCAGACCACGTGGGATGGAACTGGCGCTGGTTTCGTGGGGGCTGGCGTTGTACGCCTATGCGATTGCTTTTATCGTCGTGCCAATTTTGTTGCTGTTGTTCTTGGTGTCCTCCCGCCAGAGGCTCATACTCTACTGGCGGGAATGGGTTAGAGCGGGAATAGTGTTTGCATTCCTTGCCTTGCCGATCGCTCTCTTCATCATCAAAAATTTTATCGTTCAAGCGGCTTTGCCGTTTGAAGAATACCTACCTTTTGGTTTGCCGCTCTTACCACTGAGTCGTATTGCCGAAGTGACGAGTCAGCCACCGGGAGAGCGATTGATCAACAGTTTTTTCATTACCTTCACAGGATTTCAAGATGGGGAGATTCGTAATACACTCACTAGCATCGCTGCCACTTTTCCCGTTTGTCTGCCGCTAGCTGGCGTTGGTGTTTTCAGTGCGCTTCGTCGGTATACTCAAACAGGTAAGATAGATGTGTTTGGATTGTGGTTGCTGGCTTGCGTACCCTTGTTCTTTCCCTGGGATTTGGCGGTTAATCGAATCAATGCTATTTTTATCCCACTGCTCGTTGTGGCTGTGCGCGGTTTGCTCTATCTGAAACATGCCCTTTCTCATAAAGCCCGCGAGATTCTCATTGCTGGTGTAGGATTGTTGGTGATGATTCAAGCGACTATGTTTGTAGGTGAATATTTTCTGGTTTACCCTCGTACCCCCGATGCAGAATTGGCATTCTACAAAGGATTTGGTCGTGCATTAAAAACTGGACTGGCGATGGCGATGCCAGAGGAGACGATTCTGGTGACGAATCGGATTCTCCTGCCATACTTTCTGGTGGCGTTTTATTCAAACTATCCACCTGCTCAGTATCGAGATGATATCCGCTATACAATTGATGTTGCCGCGATCAATGTCCAATCGTTAGGTCGTTTTTACTTTGGCTTTGACAATCTACCCAGAGATCGGCATACTTTTGTTTATGTGTTAGCCAAATGGGATGAGGTGCCCTGTCCCAATCCTCAGTTTGCCCTGGAGACGCGTTTGTGGCAAGTAGGGCGGTGTCACGATCTTCATTAGGGGAGTCGAATCAGGTATGTCAAGCAGCACACTCTTTTTTTCACCCGCCGACTATGCTGTGTTTGCCAATGGACTCGGCACAAACGCGGAATACGATAACGAACGTGAGCGCGTCAAAGACAAACTGGTATTCTTGCATCGCGAAATCTACCCAACGATTCGCAAGAACAAGTGGGATTTGCATCCGCACTGGATGGCACAGTGGCTCATCAGCGCATCGCGCATTTCACCCGCCACGCCGCGCATTGATTTTCTGACCCTGCGTTACAGCAAAGCCGAAACAACCATCAAGCTGATGAAGAAGGAACTGTTTGAAGACTTTGGTCACTTTTACGCTAATGCAATGATTGCGCTGCGCGTGGACAAAGAGGGCTTTGCCGTCGAGTTGTACATCAGCGACAAGGCGTGGGTGGATGGGCAGAACCTCAAGAATCGCTTGCAGGCAAGTGCGGAAGAGCGAGGACATTTTCGCACTTTGCTGGCAGAGTTGGGTGGAGATTATATTTTTCGCCTGGCACATTTCTATCGTACGGATGAAGGATACACGCGTTATGAGGAATTGCTGCGCGCCAGAGCCAGTCGTCTGGTGAACGTTGGTGTGTTGAACGCGACGATGGAAAAGTACAAACCTGGTGCGCATGACTTGCGGTTGGGCATTTACTACAAGCCCGACGATGAACGCTTGCGCGCCGATCGTATCGTGGACGAAGTGCTGGCGCGTCTCGCGCAGCTGTATCCCATTTACAAGTTTCTGAGTTGGTCGTTGAAAAACGATTATTATCGAACAATGTCACCTTCGCAGCAAACATCCTCGCGCCGCTCGCGTTAAAAAAGAATGGGGACAAGGAAACGCTTGCCCACATCGAACAGGCATGCTTTCCTTGTCCCCTTTTCTCTACCGTCTCTTACTCTACACGCATTACATCTCCAGCCTCATCCATTTTGGCACATTGGTTCATTGGCTCATTGTTTCTCGTACGGCTGTCCATCCGCCGCTGGCATCTGCACGCGCCCCACCACGCCAGCCAGCGCGATCATTGTCACGATGTACGGCAGCATCAGCAAAAATTCGTACGGAATGTTCACCTGACCAATGAGGATTTGCAATTTGACTTGCAGTGCATCGGCAAAGCCAAAAATCAAACTTGAAGCCAGCGCGCCGATGGGCGTCCAGTTGCCAAAGATCATCGCCGCCATCGCGATAAAGCCACGCCCGCTCGTCATCAGTTTATCGAAACGCCCCACCGAGCCGAGTGTAAAGTATGCACCCGCGATCCCCGCCACCACACCACCCAGAATCACGTTGATATAGCGCGTGCGGAACACGTCAATGCCGAGAGTATCGGCGGCTCTGGGATGTTCGCCGACCGCGCGCGTGCGCAAGCCCCAACGCGTGTGGAACAGCGCAACCTGAATGACGATGAGCAAAATCAACGCCAGCCACACAATCGGACTCTGATCGAAAAGGAGCGGTCCCACAATCGGAATCTTGCCGAGATCGGGAAACATCTGGCTGAGATACGGAAACGTCACTTCGTTGTTGAGATCGGTGTATTCTTGCATCAGGCGTTGGTTCAGAAAATTGGTCATCCCGATCGCAAAAATATTGATCACCGTTCCGCTGATGATTTGATTCACCTTGAACTGAATCGAAAGGACCGCGTGCCACGCTGCCAAAAGCGCGCCGGTCGCCATCGCCGCCACAAAGCCCAGCATAATGTTGCCCGTGAGATTCGCGACCAACACCGACGTGAACGCCGCGCTCAACATCATCCCTTCGACCGCGATGTTGATGACCGCCGAGCGTTCACACAAAATCGCCGCGAGCGCGCCCAGCAAAATCGGCGTGGCGAGTTGCAATGAAGCGGACAGGATGCCAATCAAACTGAACGAGGTGCCGCGCGCGGCCCACACCAAAAATGCGGCAAGGAAGCAAAAACTCGCGATGCCCAAAAGCCAACCGCCGCGACGGAAGGGACGCACAAGGTCACGCATACCCAGCGCGAGCACGATGGCTGCCAGCACCCACACCGCCGGCACAACGGGCACGACCAGATCGGGCAGACGCACCCATTGCACCGAGCGCGTCGTGTTCAAGCCCAGCGTGGCAATTTGATCGGGACACGTTTCACTCGTGAAGAACACGAGGATTGCCAGACCAACGAGGAGATAGAATAGACCACGCCACCTTTGCGCGAGGAGACGAGAACGCTCAACTTGCGTGCGGGCTGCCATTCTCAATCTCCCCACCCGCGCATCAGAATCATCTGACCACCGACCTCTGTCTTCAAACGATACAAGCGGCGAATGATAATCGGCGCGGCAACGAACATAATGACGAACGCCTGGACGATAGACACAAGGTCAATCGGAATCGCGGCAAGCGATTGCATCTTGGTTGCTCCGTTGCGTAACGTGCCGAACAAGAGCGCCGCCAGCACCACTCCCAGCGGATGCCCACCGCCCAGCATCGCCAGCGCAATCGAATCAAAGCCATAGCCGGGCGAAAAACCTTCGGCGAGATTGTGATTGACCCCCATCACCTCCCCGGCGCCTGCCATCGCTGCCAGCGCACCGGAGATCGCCATCGCGAGGATAAAGCTGCGCGAAATGTTAATGCCCGCGCAGCGCGCCGCGTGCAAGTTGGCGCCCACCGTTCGAATCTCGAAACCGAGCGTCGTCTTGAACAAGAGCCACCACACGAGCACGGCAACGAGCAGTGCCACGATAAAGCCGGCGTGAAAGCGAATCGGTTCGGGGAAAAAAGTTGGCAGATAAGCGCTCTCCACAATGTTACGCGAAATCGGAATCGTGCCCGCCGCACCGCCGCGTTTCATCGGACCGTTCAAAAGATAATGAATCAGATTGAACGCGACATAGTTCAACATCATCGTATTGATGACTTCGTGCGCGCCGCGCGTCGCTTTTAAAAAGCCGGCGATGCCCGCCCAGAACGCGCCCGCTAGCGCGCCCGCCAGAAAAGTCAGCGGCGCGTGAATGATCCAGGGTAATCCTTCCACACTGTATCCCACAAATGCCGCTGCCGCCGCGCCAACATAAATCTGCCCTTCCGCGCCGATGTTGAACAAACCGCAGCGAAAACCGAACGCCACCGCCAGGCCCGCGAAAATGTAGGGCGTGGCAGTCACGAAATTTTCCGAAAAGGGATAGAACGCAATCGCCAGCCCTTGCGTATCGCCGGTCGCAAAAAATTCGCCCACCTCTTTGAAGATTTTGGCAGGATCGCCAAACACGCCGATGAACAACGCGCCGTACGCATCGGCGAGCGCTTTGCCGGCGGTGAGCAAGGCGCGCGCGGGATCACTGAAAAATTGACTGAACGCGGTCAGTACCTTGAGGTCCGAACCCAGAATGAATACCGCGCTCAAAACCAGCGCACTCAAGAGCGAGAGGACGGGCAGTGCCATTGCATTCGCCACGCGTTGCCACATAGACACGCGCGCTTGTGAAATCTCTGGAGACCGAGCCACTCAACTCACCTCATTGCAGGAAGGTATTTTCATCCTTCGTCCTTCGTCTTTCGTCCTTCGTCTTTCGTCTTTCGTCCTTCGTCTTTCGTCCTTCGTCCCTATCCTTCGCGCACACCCGCCATCAGCAAGCCCAATTTTTCTGGCGTCGCCTGGCTAGCGGGGAGAATATCCATAATCTTGCCGTGATACATCACCACAATCCGATCCGCCAGTGACAGAATCTCGTCCAACTCTGGCGAAACGAGCAACACCGCGCAACCTTGATCACGCATCTCGACAATCCGTTGGTGAATGTACTCGATAGATCCCACATCGAGTCCGCGCGTGGGTTGTGATGCAATGAGCAATCGAATGGGGCGGGTGAATTCGCGCGCGACAATCACTTTTTGCTGATTGCCGCCCGACAAACTGGAGGCGAGGGTGTGAATCGAGGGGGTGCGAATATCGAATTGCTGGACGCGCTGCGTCGCGCTCGCGAACACGGTCCGTTCATCAATGCGAATCCCGCGCGCGAACGGCGGCAAATAGTACATGTTCAACACCAGATTGTCCGCGACCGGAAAAGTGAGCACCAGACCATCGCGCTGGCGATCTTCGGGAATGTGCGCGACGCCGCTTTGTAAAACGTGGCGCGGTGTCGCACGCGTGGTATCGTTGCCCAGAATCGTCACGCGTCCCCGGGCAATGGGGCGCAAGCCGGTGAGCGCTTCAACGAGTTCCGTCTGTCCATTGCCCTGCACACCCGCGATCCCCAGAATTTCGCCAGCGCGCACTTGAAACGAAATCCCACTCACTCGGGTTTGCTGGCGATCATCGAGCACGTGCAAATCGTTCACGTCCAGCACCACCTCACCGGGACGCGCGGGTTGTTTGTCCACCGTCAAAATCACTTCGCGCCCGACCATCATCCGCGCGAGGGCGGCAGGACTCGTCTCGGCGGGGCGCGTCGTGCCGACCACACGTCCATCGCGCAGCACCGTGATACGGTCGGCGATTGCCATCACTTCTTTGAGTTTGTGGGAAATGAAAATAATCGAAACGCCGCGCGCGACCAGACTGCGAATCACTTTGAACAACTCTTCGACTTCTTGCGGCGTCAACACGGCAGTCGGCTCATCCAGAATCAAAATGTCGGCGCGGCGATACAAAATTTTGAGGATTTCGACGCGCTGCTGCGCACCCACCGATAAATCTTTGATGTACGCGTCGGGGTCCACCTGCAAACCGTACTGCGCGGAAATATCGCGGATGCGCGCCGCCACCGCCGCGCGGTCGAGAAAGATACCGCGTGTGAGCGTCTCCTCCCCCAGCATCACATTTTCGGTGACGGTGAAGACGGGGATGAGCATAAAATGCTGGTGCACCATCCCGATACCGAGTCGAATCGCCTGGCTGGGCGTATCAATTTTCACCTCTTTGCCGCGGACGAGGATGCGCCCTTCGTCGGGATGATACAAGCCGTACAGAATGTTCATCAACGTCGTTTTGCCCGCGCCATTTTCACCGAGGAGCGCGTGAATTTCGCCTTGCTCCAGCGTCAGGTGAATGTGATCGTTGGCAAGGACGCCGGGAAAACGTTTGGTGATTCCATCGAGTTCGAGGATCGGCGGCATCAGTACCTCAACTCGGGGGCGCACAAAGATTTGTGCGCCCCCGGGGTCGATTTACTTGAGCGGTTCGACGCCGGTCTTGATCTTGCCGTCAATCAAATCCTTCTTGATTTGCTCAAGGTCCTTTTTGAGTTTGTCCGGCACCTTGCCTTCGAGTTGATTGAACGGGGCGATACCGACGCCATTGTTCTTCAGCGTACCGACATAGTTCGTGCCGCCCTTGAACGCGCCGGTTTGCATATCCTTGATGGTATCGAACACGGCGACATCCATATTCTTGACGACACTCGTGAGCAGGATAGGACACGCGTCGGGTACGGTCTTGCACTGATCCACATCCACGCCAATCGCGAGGACGTTGCCCGCAGCTTTGGCGGCGGTGAACGCGCCATTGCCGGTGAGACCCGCCACAGGCAAGATCACATCCGCGCCTTCGTCAATCAACGATTTGGCAGCGGTGCGTCCCTTGTCTGGATCCGTGAACGAACCAGCGAAAAGACCTTTATCCGCTTTCGTGTCCCAGCCGAGTACTTTGACGTTGGCTTTGTTCTGCGCGTTATAGTACTCGACGCCCGCCTGGAATCCCTTCATAAAGATTGTGACGGTGGGGATTTGCAAACCACCAAAGGTGCCCACTTTGCCGGTCTTGGACATTCCTGCCGCCAGATAGCCCGCGAGGAACGCGGCTTCATCGGTCTGGAACGCCAGACCACGAACGTTCGGAATCGGTTTTTCGGAACCACACTCGACACCGACCTTGGCACCGGGCCAGCAGTCCGGATAGGTATAGTCCACAATCGCAAAATTCACTTTGGGGTTAGCCAGCGCGCCTTTGGCGGTATCAGGACCCAGCAAGAAACCTACCGTGATGATGAGTGGATAACCTTCTTGCACAAAGGTCGTGATGTTCTTTTCGTAATCAGTTTGCTGGCGCGATTGCAAGTACTTGCCCTGCACACCCAGTTCTTTGATGGCGCGTTCGACCCCTGCCCAGGCGGTCTGGTTGAACGATTTGTCATCAATGCCGCCGACATCGGTGATGAATCCGACTTTGAGAGCGGGGGGCTTGTCGGGGGCTTTGGTCGGTGGCGCGGCGGTGGGTGCCGGTGTCGGCGCGGGCGCGCAAGCAATGACTAAAGCCACGACGAGGACCAACAAGACGAGCGCAAAGATTTTGGTACGCATTTTTTCTCCTCCTGAATTTTTTGAATCCAACGTGTCG
>Ga0209101_1001115_pt1 | contig 20746 bp, 10 predicted proteins | sample ConPoolayeCmetaG_FD_185481 | JGI IMG/M metagenome (GOLD analysis project Ga0209101, IMG submission 185481) | Hot spring microbial mat communities from California, USA to study Microbial Dark Matter (Phase II) - Cone Pool mat layer C metaG... ...
GATTCCCCCCTCCCCACGCCGCTCTGCGACGTGGGGAGGGGGGAATCAGTTAAGGGAATGGGTATGAGGGCGGGCGGTGATGCCGACCGCCCTCACATCCACTCTCGTTTCCCTTTCTTTCCCCACAAAGCGGAGAGAGAAATGTTTGTACAACATTTGTACAATAGGAAGAATTTCGCATTGCCATATCGCAGCAATATTCCATATGCTATATCTGATATGCCGTATATCACTCTTTGTCCTTCGTCGTCCAGGCTTGATTTCTTCAGGAGGAGATAATGAAACCCAGATACGTAACCCGGGCAATTGCAATTGCCATTCTGGCAATCGTGCTCATTGCTAGCGCGCCGCCTTCACTTGCCACCAGCGGCTATGCGCTCCAGTTCTACGGCAACGGCACAGGGGATATTGACCGCGTCAAGATTCAAATCGAACCGCACGTCAACGCGGATGTGGGCGGCGATTTCACCATCGAGTTTTGGATGAAAAGCACTGCCAGCGATGGCACCTGCGCGCCCAGTACCTCGGCGGGCGATGGGTGGATCAACGGGCGTATCATCGTTGATCGCGATGTGTACGGCGGCGGCGATTACGGCGACTATGGCGTCTCGCTTGCCAACGGACGCATCTGCTTTGGCGTCGCGCGCGGTTCATCCGGCGCAACGATCTACGGCAGCACGAACGTCGCAAATGGACAATGGCGCCACATCGCGCTCACGCGCAACGCGAGCACCGGACAGATACGCATCTTTGTTGATGGACAACCGGATGCCAGCGGCACTGGCGCCACCGGCGACATCAGTTATCGCAACGGACGCTCAACGTCGTACCCCAACAGCGATCCGTTTTTGGTGTTGGGCGCGGAAAAACACGATGCGGGACCCGCGTACCCCTCGTACATCGGCTTGCTCGACGATGTGCGCATCTCGAACGTGGTGCGTTACACCGCCGCGTTCACGCGCCCCAGCGCGCCACACGCGGCGGATAGTTCGACCGTCGCGCTCTATCGTTTCGACGAAGGAAGCGGCACGGCGATTGTGGATTCCGCGCCCAGTGGCAACAGCCCCGGCGTGCGTCGTTACGGTGGCTCACCCGCTGGTCCGGTGTACGTCACCGATACGCCATTCAACGGCACGCCACCCGCAACACGGTGGTTGTATCTGCCGCTGATCATGCGCGGTGCTTCACCACCTCCAACGTCACCTGCACCGCCATCCGCCAGCGAATGGAGCCAGCACGCGCACGACGCGCAACGCACGAGTTACACCGCGCAGGTCGTCGCGCCGCCATGGCGCTGGCGCTGGGCGTGGAACGGTCCCAACGCGAGTGGCGGCATCGGCAAGGTGACGACGGGCGGCTCACTCCCGCGCAACGTGCAGCCGGTCACCGGCGGCGGACGCGTGTACATCGCGGCGGGAGTAGATGGTGTGTTCGCGCTCAGCGAAGCCACCGGGCAACAACTCTGGCAACGTAATGGCATCGGCAACGTGCGCTCGACCGTTGCCTACGATTCTGATACGCAAGCGGTGTTCGTCGTCTCGGCAAATGGCACACTGTACAAATTGCGCGCCTCCGATGGCGCGGTGCTCGCGCAATTCAACAGCGGGCAAAGTAGCACACTCCCGCTGCCGCCGGCGGTCATCAGTGATCGCGTGTTCTTTGCGATGGGCAATGCGGTGTACGCCGTGAACAAGCAAACGATGCAGCAAATCTGGATGTACAACGCAGAAGCGACAGTGGCTACGCCACCGGCGTATTCGTCCTCGCGCAACGCGGTCATCGTCGCAACCGAACCCGATTTGTACGTCCACGCCATCAACAACAGCGATGGAACGCGCAAGTGGCGCGTGCGTCCCGTCCATTCGAGCCGCAACTTTGCCGACCCCACCGAGTATCGCTACGGCTGGCCCGTCATCGCTGATAACGCTGGCTATGTGCTCATCAAAGTACGCCTCGATTGGCAAGTCCTCTGGCGCGACTGGCCACAGACGAACAGCGCGATGCGCCAGTTCCTCACCAACAATCCCGGCGAGCAGGCGCTCTTTGTGTTAAATCTAGACAATGGTGCCGTGCCATTCATCGCCAACGTTGGTCACGGTGGCTATGGCGATAACGATTATTTGCCGATGGGACCCCAGCCCGTCGTCAAACGATTGGCGAACGGCAAAGAGATTGTTTACACCATCATTCGCGCCAAGCACGCTTACGACCCGCGCTGGGATTCGCACTTTGGCGAAATGGTGCTGGACAACACAACAGTCAGCGGATTGCAAGGCGGCGATGTGCGCTTTATCGCCTTCGATTGGCCGCCCGGCGACGCCAATCCTTTTCTGCTCACCGATGAACAACCCTACGTGACGATGGCGGGCGATTATTTGTTTGGCGCGCACTGGGAAGCCGGTTTCGCGATGCGCATCCTCGATCGTTCCGATGCGCGCGGGAGTTTCACCAACAAGATCACCACGCAACGCCTCGCGACGATTGCCACTTCGCAGGATAACACCGGCGCGTGCGCGTTCAGCGCATCGCACTATTGCGCCAGTGGTTTATACAACACGCGCGGCTATGACTTTGGCTTTTACATCTACTACAATCGAGGCGCGGTGTACGATCAGTATTGGAGCGAGTACGCCGATTGGATCGTCAGCAACGATAATCTCTACTTTCGCAGTTGCGACGGCGCGATCGTCGCGCTGACAAGTGGCAATCCGCAGGGAGGAATGGCTGTGGCAGCGCGCGCAACGCCGACGCTCCCCACCCCTTCGCCGACCACTCCGCCAACGGTTCTCTCGCCGGCGCAAGCGCGCGTGTGGGCAGGTCACCACGCCACAGTTGCCGGCACACTCCGCTACGTTTTCAACAACGGCAAGCAAGTGCTGTTGGGATTCGCGCATCCGCATCAAGGCACGTTCAAAATCATCATCCGCCAAGACGCGTGGCAAAACTTTGCCGCGCCACCCGAACGCTTGTATCGCGTGGGCCAAGTGGTTGAGGTGCGCGGAACGATTCGATGGTATCAAGGCGACCCGGCGATTTTCGTTACGGCGCCGGAGCAAATCATCGTGCGAGGAAACGAGTAGAAAAGGCGGCACGTATGTTGCGGGCAGATCATCGTCAGTCCTTCGCCCTTCGTCCTTCGTCATCCGTCCTTCGTCCTTCGTCATTCGTCCTTCGTCTTTCGTCCTTCAAAATCAACTCCCTGATTCTTTTGACGGCACTTGCCATTGTGGCAATTGCGTTGATGTCGTTCGCGCCTCCTTCTTATGCCACCGATGACACAACGCTCTCGTTCTATCGTGCGACGGCTATAACTGCGCAGGGGACAATTCCGCTGCAGGATTGGCCCCAACTGGGTCGCGATGCGCAACGCAGTAACTATTCGCCGCTACAGGTCAACCCGCCGTACTGCTACATCTGGAAGTGGTACGAGGTCCCGTTTGCTTCGCGCGCGCAGCCGATCGTCGCTAGCGGTCGGCTGTTCATCGGTGGAATGGACGGTGTGCTTTACGCGCGCAATGCGAGCACTGGCGCGTCGCTATGGACTTTTGCCGGCGATGGTAGCCCCATCCGCCATTCGGCTGGGGTGCTGAGTGATACGGTTGTCTTCAGCACGCACGAAGGCAACACCTTTGCACTGAACGCTACCAACGGCGCGCTGCGCTGGCAACGCTTTACTGGTCGCAGCGCAACCGCCCCACTGATGGACACTGTGCGCGGTCGCGTCGTTGTCGCCTCCACCGACGGCCGGCTGACCGCGCTGAACCTGAGCAACGGCGCGGTGATCTGGCAATACCAGTCCGACGCGCCGATTCTTACCACGCCTGCACTCAGCCGCGATGGATCGCTCGTCTTTGCCGGTAACGAAGCCGTCCGCGCCTTTGCGTTGAACGCCGAGACCGGCGCGCTCGTCTGGCAAAGGCAACTCTACGGTCAGAGTTTGACCGATCGCTACCCGGTCGTGCTCAGCGACACGGTGATCTATCGCTCGCAGCCGCTCTACGCCCTCTGGCAACTTTTGCACGAAGGGGACGCTGTGATGAACCAGGCTGGTGCCGTTAACTCCGACTGGGATGCTGACTGGAACGCCATCCGACCTTTCATCCAAAATTACCTGACCGCCAACCCGCACAAGCAGACGCTCTTTGTGCTGGACGCGACGACCGGCATCCCGCGCGGAGTGGCACCTGTCCTCTACACCTTTGGCAACAGCGATGTTCCCTCGATGCCGGTGGTGCGCGCGAGTGCCCCCTACACCGCCTATGTGATGTATCGCGCTCGGCAGGGCATCCAGACCACCGGTGGGTCTGTGCATGTCTCATCGCTGTACGACGCCGAACTGGGCTTGATGAGCACCCAACTGCTCACCCAGATCATCGGCTTGCGCACGCGCGACTATCCGCGTTCCAATTTCAACTATGAATTTCGCCTGACCTCGGACGAGCCGGCGGTGCTGACGATGGGCGGCAACATTCTGCTGGTGGACAACTGGGAACGCCTGGGTGGCATCAGCCTGACGAACAACATCAGTGGGACGCTGGTGCACATCGGCAACGTCTCCAACATCTGGCCCGAGTGCGGCGGGGGACCCGGCTCCGGCTGCGGACCGGCGGGACCGAACCCATTCTTCCCGCTCAGCGGCAACCCCAGCGATCCGGCTTATCCCTTCCCCTCGCCGCGCGTGGGCGAGGGTGCGACGCACGCCGGCGCGGTGGTGGCGAACAATATGATTTACTGGCGCGTGATTGAAGGCGGGCTGGCTGGCATCGGCACGCGCACGGGCAGCGCATGCCCCGCGCCGCTGGTGTACACCCGGACTTTGCCTCCGCCGCCACCACCCACGCCGCCGGTCGTGACCACCACTCGCTCGCTCACCGACTATGTGACACTTGACCTGACCAACCCGGTGTCCAATCCACCTCCCGATTTGATACAACGACTGCGCGATGAAGTGCGCGCGCTGATCGCACTCACGCCCTATCCAATGCCCTACTACTTTGAGCGCGGGTTCAGCAACCCGGCGATGTGGCCCCACAACTCTACACAGCCGCCCGAACCGCCGGCTATCGCTTATGGCAGTGCTGGTGGTGCGGTCTGGCACGACTCGGGCGAGCTCGTACTCACCCTTGCGATGGCTTATCCTTATCTGGACGCATCCCTGCAAATGAGCGTAACGCAGTATGTCGCCAACGTCATCACACGGTATCCCCCCTGGCAGGGAATGCCTTGGGGCGGCGACTGGTTGCGCAACAGTGCGCCGCGTGAACTCTACCCCGTGCCTGCTGACATCCGCCAGAATCTGAACAACTGGCCCCCGCCTGCCGCCAGCCCCATCTCGCTCTACGCTATGTGGCTCTGGGCAAAAAACACCGGCAACTGGGCGCTGGTACAAAACAACTGGGGGGGTCTGACCGCGCTCTACAACGCGCGGGTGAATAACCTGCCCTACTATGCCGACATCGCTGGTGTGATCGGCTATGCGCGGATGGCGCGGCAACTCTTTGGTAGCACATCGCCCACTTATACGCAAGCGGTCAACGCTGCCGTGAGCGCGCTGAATGCCGGGCGTGTCATCACACCCTATATCAATTACGCCAAATCTATCAATCAGTACTGGACGCCGCGCGATAACCAGCCCGAGTGGGGCACTTTTCAGGGTTGGTATCTGCCCGTGTTCTTTGGCATCACACCAGAGATCGGGCTGTATCTGCGCGAGCAGACCAATGGTCTGGCTGCCGCGCATGTGCTCTCGCGCGAGACAGGCGACGGCTTGCGCTGGTGGTATCTCACTCGTGCTGGCATTCACGCCGAAGAGGGTGAGACCGCGTTCGTTGCGCCGCTGGCGGGTTGGTCACACTTTATGGCGCACGCCTACATTCTGGGCGACACGCGCAGCCAACTGCGTCGCTGGTTAGACCGACCCTGGGGTAGAGGTGACCTGTATTCCATCCAGAAGATTGTCGCAACTATCCACGCCCCCAACGACGAAAACATTCTTCCACGACTCTGGCTACCCCTGGTGCTACGCAACTATCAGCCATAGTGAAACGACACAAAAGCACATCCTTGCGAGATTATTGAGCAATGAGAACCATCGCCCTCTCACTGATTTTTACAACGCTGGGACTGGGATTGATACTGTGGGATGCTTGGCCCATTTCAGCTCTCGAACCAACAATCGTCTATGATGACGCGCTAGCCAGCGGCTGGAGCGATTGGTCGTGGAGCAGCACACGCAATTTTGCCAACACCACACCCGCGCGTGGCTCGCGCTCTATCGCCGTGACCTTTCAGCAAGGATGGGCGGGCTTGTCTTTGCGCTCCGACACTCCGCTGAATGGCGCTGAGTACAGCGCGGTAACTTTCTGGGCGCACGGCGGCTCGACAGGGACGCGCGCCCTCTCTTTCTTCATTCACCAATCCGATGGGGGCGACACGACACCGACGCAGGCACTCAGCGTACCTGCCGGCGTCTGGACGCCATTCACGATCACGCTCAGTTCATTGGGCAATCCAACCATCATCAAACGCCTGAACCTAATGGACAGCACCGGCAGCGCCCAGCCGACGTTCTACGTGGACGACATCCGGTTGATAAGGCGCGAAGATAGTGGTGGCGGCGGATTGACCACGACCGTGACCATCGAGGCAAATGGGGTGATCACGTCGGTCAGTCCGTATCTACGCGCCAGCAATCTGCCTGCCTGGCTGGGACCCGCGCGTTTCAACAACGCGACGTTTCGCGCGCGCACGCAAGCATCGGGCTTGACAATGTTGCGGATGCCCGGCGGAAGTTGGAGCAACGAGTACGGCTGGCTTAGCTGCGAACTTGGTCAAAATGCCGCTGGTCGCCTCGACTGTGGCGGCAACTGGTTCTGGGCAGCCAAGCCGCGCGATTTTATCGCCTTTCTCAAGGCAACGGGAATGGAAGGGATGTGGACGGTCAGTCCCAATGGAACCGCGCACGAAGCCGCTGCGGCGGTTGCCTACTTTAACGGCACGCTCACCGATAACCGACCGATTGGCGTGGATATTCGCGGAACGAACTGGTACACCGTGGGGCACTGGGCAGCGCTACGCGTCGCGGCGGGCTATCCTGAACCGATCGGCATTCGCTTCTGGGAAGTAGGCAATGAGGTGTACGGTAGCAAGCCCGAAACCGGCGGCGCGCTCTGTCAGCCCTGGGGCTGGGAAAACACCTGGACGTGCAACGGATACGAGTACGTGTACGGCAAGGGCAGCGGCGCGAATCGTCGCGAAGGGTATCTGGAATTTCGTAACGCGATGAAATCGGTTGACCCGACGATTCAAGTGGGTGCTGTTGGTTATGAATGGCCCGGCACACCGAACGATGGTTCAAGTTCTTGGCAAACGTTCGCCGGTTGGGGCAGCCGCGTCATCTCGGCAACGAAAGAAAATCTGGATTTCTACGCTGTGCATCCGTATCCGTACTATCAGCCACCCGCCAATCCCGCCGACGCGCTAGCGAATCCACCAAGTCACTGGCATTCTTTCGTCACTGCGATTCGCAATGCCTTTAACACCTACGCGGCTGGTCGCCAGGCACCAATTGCCGTTACCGAATTCAATCTGGTGTCGGTGCAGGATCAGGACAACAATCAACTGATGACGCGAATGGTGAACGCGCTCTTTCTGGCAGACGCGCTGGGTCAGGCAGCGCGACACGGTGTCACCATCGTGGCACAATGGGATCTGGCAAACGGTCGCGCGGGGAACGGCACGGAATATGGTCTGATGCACGAAGACAACAACTATTATCGCGCGCCGCAGTACTATGTCTATCCACTGTGGGCGCGCTTTGGAACGCAGATGATTCCAGCCAGTTCTACCCTTTCGGAAAGCAATCAACTGAGCGTCTATGCGGGACGCGTAGATGCTAACACTGTCTCGCTCTTGGCGATCAACAAAACGAGTGTGCCTATCACAGCAACGATCGTCGTCAACGGTTTTGGCACACTCACCAGCGGCAAGGTGTGGCGCGTGGAGGGAAACAATTTGCTCGCGCAGTCGGTGACCTACAACGGGAGTACGAACCCTTCAAATACTTTGAGCGAAGCCCCGGAAACTTTTACGGCTTTTGGTTCAACGGTCACGCGCGTCTTTCCGCCCTACTCGATTCACCTGTTGCATCTGTTGAAGGAAGCATCGAATATGCCTCATCGTCTCTGGTTACCGCTCATCCTGCGCTGAAAGGCGCGCTTTTATTATCGCGGAGGTTGTGTGTGTATCACTGGTTGCGAACACTCGTTGCGATACTGCTTCTGACAAGCGGGATAGTTCTGTCATCCCCCGTGCCGCGCGCCGACGCGGCGCCCACCGCGCTACAAATCGTCAACTTGCAAGCGAGTGCCGCGACGGTGGGCTTGTACGAAAAATTTGAACTGACCTTCAACATCAATGGTAGCGTAGCGACCAACCCATACTTTCCCTACGATCCTTCGCCGCCTCGCGGTGTGCCAGCAGGCGTGGGCATCACAGTGGAAGGATTGTTCAGCCCGGATAACTGGGCAACGACCATCACCCATCCCGGCTTTTTGTATCAGGCGTACGAGCGCCGCTGCATCGTCAACAACACGATAGTGACCAACTGTCCATCTAACGGTGAAGAGTGGCTTTATCCGATGGGCGCGCCGGTATGGAAGGTACGCTTTGCGCCACAGCGTTTGGGTACGTGGCGCTATCGCGTGCGCGTGACCGATGCGTCGGGCACAGTGCAAAGCGCCGAGGGAACGTTCACCGTCGTCTCGTCCACGCTGTCGCACAATCGTGGCTTTATTCGCATCAGCCCCACCGACCCCGGCTACTTTGAGTATTCCGACGGCACGCCATTCATCGGCGTCGGGCACGGCGAGGGATTTTCCGGCTGGCGTTTTACGTACGATGCCGATGAGGTACTGGCGCGATTGGAAGCCGGTCGCGTAAACTTTGTGCGGATGTGGATGACCGGTAGCAGTGTGTTTATGGCGCCGTGGAATCCCTGGCATTCGCATCATTTGCCCGGCGAGGGTGGTTACTTTAATCCCGTCAGTCTGACCTATGCTCACGCCTACGCGGGCAACCTGGTCTCATTGCGCCTGTGGGATTATGCCGACCCCGCCATAGAGAATCGGCGCAACCCGTGTATGTTTCAGGGCTTTAGCAACAACGTGGCGGTCAAACCCAACACCACCTATCATCTCAGCGTGCGCTTGCGGACGATTGGCGTCACCGGACCGCGCAACAGTGCCTATCCCTTCGGTTTCACCGTGCGCACTGGCGGCTGGCTGGGTGAAAATTGTGCTGACCCGGCATCCACCAGCGGCAACAGCCGCCGTTTGCTGAACCACGTGAACGGCACGACGACGGGCTGGGTGACGGTCACATCCACCTTTACCACTGGCGTCAACGAGTACTTTCTGGATAATTTTTACCTGATTCTAGAAAACACGACCGGCGGTGATGCCTACGTGGACGAAGTGTCGCTGCGTGAACTGCGTAACGGCGTGCCGACCGGCCCGGAAATCCTGCGCAAAAATCGTTTCGCCTACCACTTGTACTTTGACCAGCAACCTTCCTGGCAGTGGGATTACCTCTTTCAGCGCGCCGAACAAGGCGAAGTGACGATTCGTCCGGTCGTGTTGGAGAAGAACGATTGGATCGCCAACCATCTGGACGCGAATGGCAACCCGGTGGGCGGCTATTACGATTTAGACAACAATCGCTTTTACGCTGCGCCGAACACGGCAGTGCGCCGGCTGCACGAGTACTTTTGGCGTTACCTCATCGCGCGCTGGGGCTATTCGCGCGCGGTGCATTCGTGGGAACTGATGAACGAAGGCGATCCTTACAACGGCAATCACTATGCGATGGCGGATGCGTTTGGGCGTTTTATGCGCCAGCACGACTCGCACCGGCACCCGGTCACCACATCCAACTGGCACAGTTTTCCGCAAGCCGAGTTCTGGGCGAATCCACAGTACAGCGGCGTGGACTATGCCGATGTCCACGAGTACGCTTGCTGTGGCAACCGCTATGCCGGCTGGGCACAGAACATTGGCGCGCCGCTGGCATTCGAGAATCGTACGAACTATGTCGTAGGTGGACTAGGACATTCGGTACGCATCCCCGGCGCCACACAGTTCAACAACACGGGCAGTACGCCGCGCCATCTCATCATTCGCGGTCGGGGCGAGTGGGTGTTGCGTTACCAGATGAAAGCCGAGAACTTTACCGGCACGTGCGCATTCGGCATACCGAATTCACTGGCAGGTCCGCGTCTGCTGTGGATGTTGCCAACACGCAGCAGCGTGGTTCCGCCGCCGTCCGAATCGGGCAAGGGCTGGCTGTGCACCGCGCCAGCGGGCACCTACGACTGGCGCACCTTTGACAGCCGCTATACCCACGATGGACAACTCGCGCCGGCGAGCGAGCGCATCATTCTGAACGACGACAATGTGTACACGCTGGAGATCGCCTTCCAGAACGGTTTTGGCACAGGGGGAAATGCGTGGATAGACAACGTGGAACTGATCGCGCCCGATGGTCGTCGCGCCTATCTCAACGGCGAATTCGATCTCACCCACATCATTTCCGATTCTGCACATCTCTCGGCGGCGTTGAGTATGCAAATCGGTGGGCGCGCCATCACCGGTCCACGCAAGCCGGTCACGCGCGGCGAAGTCGCGCTTGGCAACGACAATGACTATCGCGGCGACAGCGAGCACGACCAGAGCCGCGACACCCAGGGCGTCTGGCTACACAACTTTATCTGGGCACAGATCAATCCCGGCGGCTTGTACGAACTCTACTGGGACCAGACGAACATCCGCCGCTACAACCTGTATTTCCACTTCAAGGCGTTCCGCGACTTTATGGATGGCATCCCGCTCAACAACGGGCGCTACGAGGACGCGCGTGCTACCGCCTCGCATCCCGATTTGCTGGTACTGGGGCAAGCCGACCGTACGGCAGGGCGCGGTCACTTGTGGATTCGCCACCGGCAATACACCTGGCGCAACGTGGTGGACGGTGTGACGATTACGCCCGTCTCGGGACAAATCACCATCCCCAACCTTGCAGCGGGCACTTATCGAGTGAGATGGTGGAACACGTGGAACGGTACACCCACCAGTAGCCAACTCGTCAACACGACGAATGGGACGCTGACGGTTGCGTTGCCAGCACCACTCGCTTCGGACATTGCGCTCAAGTGGGAGCGGATTTCTACCTACATGATATTTTCACCACTGATCCTCCGCTAAAGAATCGCGCCCCTCAAGTAACTAATTCGTCCCTAAACTGAAATGCATCCCATTTTGAAAACCTGCCCGTCTGGAGTATACTCTGGATGCTTCGCAGGCAATATGAGACTTGCGCGGCGCATCCGCGACCATGATTGATAATTGAATTGCAAGGTGGCTGTATGCAAACGCTCACTTTCCCAAAATGGTTCTATCCGTTGATTTATCTGGCGCTGGTCATCATCGCGTTTCTGCCGCTCTACACTGAACGTCCTTACGACCCGCGCGAGACGCAGCAGGTCATCTTTGAAATCATCAGCCGCGCCGCCTTGCCCTACGCGGGCTGGGGCTGGGTGTTTCACGTCGCTACGCTGGCGGTGATTGCTCTGGCTGTTTGGAATCCACAAGTGGGCGGACGCGCCGCTGCCGCGTATTTTGGCCTGAACTATCTGGTCATCGCCTTTGCACAAACCCGCGCCCAAACGCCTGCCTATGGCTTTGCCGTTCACACCGGCGCTATGGTGGCAGAAATTCTCCTCGCTTTGCTCTGGCTGTGGGTAGCCTGGAAGGACCGGCTGCAAATTTCTTTCCGAGATGCGCCGCGCTGGCGCTGGCTACTGTTTCCTTTTGCCTTGCTGGTCTTCTGGTCGCCGCTCACCGTCGAAGGAACGACCGCCACTCCCAACTTTAACCCCCTTCTCCTGCTTACCTCGCCCGATTACGGCCTGGCTTATTGCTTCCTCACGCCGGTTTTTCTCTTTCTGCTCATCCTGGCCTGGCCGCAGGTGGATGGCTTTGCTTTCCGGGTGACGGCGTTCAACGGGCTGCTCTACGGGCTGTTCAACCTGAGCCATTGGGCTGTCCCGGAGCGGATGTGGCTGGGTGTGATGCACCTGCCGCTATTGGTGATGCCGATTGTGGCGCTGTGGCTGGCGCATTTTGGCCACAAAAATGCCTGAAATGCCCGACGCCGGGTTCGCTCTCTTCGTCATCGGTGGCTGGCCGGTTTGAGCGCCGCGCGCACGGTGGTCTGCTTCACCGGCGCCAACGGGACGTTTATCCGATTGGCGCTGCTCAGTCGGGACGATCCGGGGCGTCGCCCCGCCGGGCAAGCACGCGCTGTTCGCCGGACGGCTCGCTCCTTACCGGGATTGGGAAGCGCAAGGGCGACCGGGCCGCCTACCGCGCCCGCAAGGCCGCCGTTGCCGACGACATTATCACCCGCGCCGAGGAATTCATCCCCGGCCTGCGCGCGCACATCACAGTGCAGGATGCTGCCTCGCCGCTGACCTACGAGCGGTATGGCAGGGTGGCACCGCCGGTTGGAACTGGAATCCGCAGTATTTGCCGCGCTGCGTTACGTAAATAAAAATCTGATCAAGCACATTCATATCTCTGTCACTGTATTGGAGAAAAAATGACCACAAAACCTGAAAATCGCCCCCCGCTGATGCAAAAACCGGAGGACACCTTGAAAACTTCCACCCCAAAACGCTCCAACCTGACCGCCCCGATTGTCCTGTTCGCCGTCTTTTGGATCATTGCCATCGTCCTATGGCTGACCACCGAACGAATCTTCTACCTGTTCAACTTTGGCTACATCGGCACCGCCCTGGCAGTGGGACTGGGAGTGTACGCATCCCTGCCAGCCCGCAAGAAACCGCTCGGACGCCGCCTGGCGCAATTCCTGGTGGGTGCGTATATGCTCTTGTTCCTGGGACTGCTCCAGCGTGAGAACATGCAAATCGAGGGCTTTTTCTTCTACCTGCTGGCGGGTATCTTTGCCGGATCGGTCATCCATTACCTGGTTGCCAAAGTAGGTGGAGTGTTGATTTTCAATCGCGGCTGGTGCGGCTGGGCTTGTTGGACAGTGATGATTCTCGATCTGTTGCCTTTCAAGCGGCACAAAACCGCGCCGCTTTCCACTCCCTGGTGGGGGCTGCGCTATGTCCACTTTGGCGTTAGTCTGGGACTGGTGGCTGTCCTGTGGTGGGGATTGGACTATCGTGTGCAGGAGCAAAGCCCGACCGAGTTGTACTGGCTGTTGGGCGGCAACCTGCTCTACTATGCCATCGGTATTGCCCTGGCGTTTGCCTTGAAAGATAACCGCGCCTTTTGCAAATATGTTTGCCCCATTCCCACCCTGCAAAAAATTCCGGCGCGCTTTGCCCTGCTCAAAATCGCCGGAAATGCTGACAAATGCACCGACTGCGGAGCGTGCAACAAAATGTGTCCGATGGACATTAACGTTTCGGGCTACATCAAAAACAACCAGCGAGTGCTTTCCACCGAATGCGTGATGTGCCTGGAATGCGTGAACGTCTGCGCCAAAGGCGCGCTCTTTGCCAACTTTGCTGTGGACAAGGTCAGGAGTAGATAGATAGCACGTATGTTGTGGGCAGATCATCGTCAGTCCTTCGCCCTTCGTCCTTCGTCGTTCGTCCTTCGTCTTTCGTCCCGGAGAAAAAATGTTCACTAGAATTTTTCACCATATCACCCGCGCACGCCCAACCCAACGTCTCATCGTGGGCGCGCTTGGGCTTATCGGCATCACGGCACTGGTGGGGCTAGTGCTTTCCACGCCGGCGCGCACCTTTGGGCAAGCGCCGCGTTCCAACAACAGTAGCAACATTGTGTACTTGCCGCTCGTCGCCAAAGCCGGGTGCGCTTCATCGCTCCGCCTCAACGCTCCGCGCTTTAGCGGCGCGATCCCGTTCGAGCAAACCGCCATCGCCTGGTTCGGCCGCGTCTCGCCAACGCAAAACTATAGCGATATTCGCGTGGGCTATAACGACACCGAGTTGTATGTCTATCTCGCCATTTTCGATCGTCACCTGTGGTACGACGAAACGCCCACTGTCGAGACGCTAACACAATGGGATGCTGTCACCTTGTTGCTCGACACTGCCAACGGCTCGACGCTTTCGCCAGGGTCATGGCGCTTTGTCGCGCAACTGTACGGCGAACCCAGCCCCGCGCGTCGCGCGGTCTATCGCGGGAGCGCAGCGGGCTGGCAACTGACGAGTGTGCCGTTCAATGCGGTGCCGGGCTGGCGCGGCAACGCGCTCAATGACGATAGCGACAGCGATCGCGGCTGGGCGATGGGATTCACCATCCCGTTCAGCAGTCTGGGGCTTGATGTGCCGGCACACTTCACGCAGTGGCGCATCGCCGTCATCACGCACGATCGCGATTCATTCGCCGGTCCGCCGATTGGCGACCAGTCCTGGCCCCCGCAAGCATCGTTGACCGATCCATCGTGTTGGGGCACGTTGCACTTTGGCATCCCGGTATATCAAACACTCGCCCGACCAACCGGCGCGGTGACGATTCGGCGTCCGACACAAAACAGTCCGCTCGTACCCGATGCGGATGTGGGTGGTTCCACCGGCAACCAATGTCCCGGCGACGAGTATCACATCTGGAACGAGTGGGGCAATCGCAACTATGGACGACGAGGCGATTTCAACATCCAGAATCAATCCGATGTGGCGGATTGGCCCTGCTTTGCCAAGTACTATGTGACCTTTCCGCTCGATAGCATTCCGCGCGGCAAGACCATCGTCTCGGCAACGCTGACGCTCCATCAATTCGGGAACGCGGGCGGCGCGCAGGCACAACCATCGTGGATTCAAGTGTTGGTCGCAAGCGAAGATTGGGGGGAAGACACAATCACGTGGAACAACGCGCCGCTGGCGGCGGAAAACATCGGCGGGAGGTGGGTCAACCCGATTACCGATTGGCAAGGTTGGCCCGGCGTGCCGCGCACGTGGAATGTGACATACGCCGTTGCGCGCGCGTACGCGCGCGGCGAACCCTTGCGGCTGATTTTGTACTCTGCCGATTCGGCGTATCACAGTGGCAAGTATTTTGTCTCTTCCGACACCGGCGATTGGAACATCGAGGGTCGCCCGCGCCTTGATGTGCAATGGGGTGATTGAAAATTTATCAGATTACAAACTCGTCCGAATCCTGGGGCACGCGCGCGCCGTTCGATTCGCGCTGCGCGATCAATTGCTCCAGCGCGCCCACGCGCGCCATCAACGAAATGACCGATGCGCCGATCATATCGGGCATCACGTTGTGATTCAAATCAGGTTGCGGCGCGACGCGCTCTTCCTGGCGTTTGACGATTTGTCCCGGCACGCCCACAACGACCGAATTCGGCGGCACCGAGCGCACCACCACTGCGTTCGCGCCGATGCGACTGTTCGCGCCGATAGTGATAGCACCCAAAATCTTTGCGCCCGCACCCACCACAACATTATCTTCGAGCGTGGGATGCCGCTTGCCTTTGCTGAGCGATGTGCCGCCCAGCGTGACACCGTGATACAACGTCACGTTGTCGCCGATCTCCGCCGTCTCGCCGATGACCACACCCATCCCGTGATCAATGAAAAATCCCCTGCCGATTTTCGCGCCCGGATGAATTTCGATGCCGGTGAGACCGCGCGCGAGTTGCGACACCCAGCGCCCCAACAACTTGAAATTGTGTTGCCACAACCAGTGCGCCACACGATACGCCCACAAGGCATGCAAGCCGGGATACAGCAACACGACTTCCAGAACGCTGCGCGCCGCCGGGTCACGCTCGAACACGGCTTGAACGTCACGGCGAATTGTCTCCAGCATTTCCACCTCCTGATGACGAAGGACGAAGGACGAATGACCAATGTCCTTCGTCTTTCGTCCTCCGTCCTTCGTCCTTCATCAGTCCGCCAGATCCGCAAACAACGCCGTACTCAAATACCGCTCACCAAACGACGGGATAATCACCACAATCAACTTGTCCTTGTTTTCCGCGCGCCGCGCCACTTGAAGCGCCGCCCACGTTGCCGCGCCCGACGAAATGCCCACGAGCAAGCCCTCTTCCTTTGCCATTCGCCGCGCGGTCTCAAAGGCGTCTTCGTTTTTGACGCGAATGACCTCGTCGTAAATTTTGGTGTTGAGCACCTCCGGCACAAATCCTGCGCCGATGCCTTGAATCGGGTGAGGTCCTTTTTGCCCACCCGATAACACCGGCGACGCGTCTGGTTCGACCGCGATCGCTTTGAACGAAGGTTTGCGCGCTTTGATGACTTCGCCCACGCCGGTAATCGTGCCGCCGGTGCCTACCCCCGCGACAAGAATGTCCACTTGCCCATCGGTATCGCGCCAGATTTCCTCGGCGGTGGTTTTGCGATGGATTTCAGGGTTCGCCGGATTTTTGAATTGTTGCGGCATAAAATAGCGCGGGTCAGACGCCACCAGTTCTTCCGCTTTACGAATCGCCCCCGCCATCCCTTCGCTACCGGGTGTGAGAATCAATTCCGCGCCGTAGGCACGCAGCAGCATCCGCCGCTCTTTGCTCATTGTCTCGGGCATCGTCAGCACACACTTGTAGCCGCGCGCCGCGCACACCATCGCCAGCGCGATGCCGGTGTTGCCACTCGTCGGCTCGACAATGATGGTGTCTTTGTTGATCTTGCCTTCGCGTTCCGCCGCGTCAATCATCGAAAAACCGATGCGGTCTTTGACGCTGTGCGCGGGATTGTAAAACTCTAACTTGGCGACGACCTGCGCGACCGCACCTTGTGTGATGCGATTCAATCGCACCAGAGGTGTGTTGCCAATGAGTTCGGTTACATCGTTTGCGATTCTCATTCTTCCATCTCCAAAATACTCTTTTTAGCATAGCCCAAAGGTGTTAGAAACACATTAAGAACAATCGCGATTGTATCAACTTTTCGTAATCCCTTTAAATTCAAGCAACAAAAAAGGAGAGAGTCGCCTCTCTCCTCGTTTTTTCTGAATCATCCCAACGCGAAATTCTACACGCGCGTTATGCGTTTGCGGGTGAATATCACTAGCCCACCGAGAATCACACCGCCAATAATTCCAAGAACAGGCGCGAGCAAATCTGAACCGGCGGTGTGAGCAACGAATCGGCTAAGCGTCACGGCAGTTGGTCTGGATGTATCATAGACCGCGCTGGACTGACGCGACTGGTGTTCGGATCCATTGTACGTGCCGTAGGCAGTTGCTGTGTTGGTGTAAATACCGGAGACAGTCGGGATAGGACCGACGACACAAGCCTGAATATGATTCTCATTCGCTGCAACCGCGACCGGTAGCGGCACCGTCCAGTTAGAGTTGCAACTTGATACATCCAGCGTGTTATCCACGATCCTGACTGGATTCAGCGGCACATCCCCAAGGTTTTCGATTGTGAACTTGTAATAGATGTTGGTGCCTGCCGATACGGCTAGATTCTTCACCCAGCCATTAGTTGGACTGGTGGATACTTGCTTCAAGATTCCGATTGCCGGAAATGCCGGATTGACGGTCAAAGAGTCGCTGGCATTGTTACCGGTCACGGTAACCCCGCTGACGATGGCAGAAACATTACCACTGGTATTGTTATAGGTACCAGTGTTCGCCGGCACTTTGACATCCACCTTCACCGTACAGGTACCACCACCGACAATCGTGCCACCTGAGAAGGAGATAGAACTCGCTCCCGCAACAGGCGAAAAAGTCGGCGAGCCACAGCCGCTGGTGGAAGCATTCGGTGGATTTGCCACAACCATATTTCCCGGCGAAGTTGGAAAAGTATCCGAGAAAGCCACTCCACTCAGCGTATCATTCTGGTTCGGGTTGGTGATGCGGAAAGTTAAGGTTGATGTCCCGTTTGCCAGAATCGGATTGGGCGCAAACTGCTTGGTGATACTTGGTGGCACTACGGCGGTCAAAGTGGCTTTGGCATAACCGCTCAAAGTCGTATTGGTATAGGTCTGTGTGCTGTAGATATATCCACTCACGTTCTGGTAGGGGCCGGCTGCAGTCGCCGTGACTGTTACCGAAATGTTGCACGAGCCACTTGCAGCAAGCGATCCGCCAGTCAGGGAAATCGTTCTGGGTGCCGTGGTCGTCAACGTCCCCCAACACTGCGACGACGAGCCACTCGCAACGGTTAGTCCTTCGGGCAAAGTATCAGTAAACGAGATGCCACTGAGAGCCGCGTTGTTATTGGGATTGGTGATAGTGAAGGTCAGCGTAGAAGTGCCGTTGACTGCGACGGCACTTGGCGAGAATGTTTTCGTAATGGTGGGCAGATCAGGCACGCGGCAGCCGGTGAAAGTAATATTGTCCAGAATCAACTCCGCATCGCCTTGTTGCTGACCCACAGCATTCACTCGAAAGGATGTTGTGCTCGAGCCAGTGCTTGCGGCAGTGATGACTCCAGTGTTCACAAACCCATCATTCTTGTCAAAGCCGGTGCGTGTTGTCAAATGGGAAAAGGCTCCCCCATCCGCGCTCGAGTAGATATACATATAGTTGTTGGCTTTATTCGCCCAGTTGCCATCAACCTTGTAATCGAAAGCAATCTGCACATTGGTATATTTACTCGTGTCAAGTGTGAAATTAAAGTAGGGAGCCGCGCCTCCATTTGGATAGCCCGTATTATTTGCCGCCCAGCTGCCGTAAACGCCCCAGGCGTTTACGGGGTTACCGAATGATGTATTGATGCGGCTCGTCCCGGTGCCAGTATAACTTGCCGTAGCGCTTGAGACGCCGGTGCCTATGAAGGAGTACGCTGGAGGAACACTCGTCCCTTGCCCGGCGTCCATCGTCCAGCGTGCGAGTACCAGACCGCAAGTAGGCGCCGGCGGTGCAGGGGCGTTGTTCACCGTCAATTGAGCCGTTGCGGATTTGCCGGTATCCTGAGCGTCAATAAAAAGGTTATTCGTGGTATTGGTGAAAATCCCTATCGTCGTAGTCGTCACATCCACCTGAATCGTGCAGGTGCCGTTAGCGGCAATCGTGCCATTGCTGAAGGTCAGCGAGGTCGCGTTGGCAGCAGGCGCAAAGATCGGCGAACCGCACGAGGAGGTCGTCGCGTTCGGAGGATTAGCGACCTGCATATTGGCAGGCAAGTTGTCCACAAAGTTATAGCCACTGACTGTGACTGGATTATTGTTTTTGATGGTGATCGTCAATCGGGAAACGCCGCCAACATTGGTGGTACTGGGCGTGAAACTCTTGGTGATGGTGGCGGCTGTGGGATCAACGATGGCGACATAGCGCGCCGAGACTCCATAGTCCGCGTTGTAGTGATAACTACTGCCGGAAAAGTCATAGACGAGAGAGTTGAGCCGCTCGGGGTTAGTTAGCGGGGAAGTCGGCATCGAAAGGATTTTGACTCGGTAGGTCACTGTGATGTTACCACCGGCTTTGCCAGTACTCCAGCAACTGCGGTAATTTGGATCATTGGGGTTATTGATCCAAAGGCAGGCATCGGCATAAGGTTGAGGATGTGGATTGGACACTCGACCAGGCGCGGAATTAGCCGAATAGGTCGTACTAACGGAAAGGACCTGAAAGATCGTGTTGGGAAAGTTGATAAAATTCTCGATCTGCTCATAACCGTTAGTCGCGGTACTGCCAACCAACTTGATATAGTAGGTGTTCCCCACCACCAACGCCATCGTCCCGCCACTTGGAATACTCGTGTAGGTAACCCCATCCTTGCTTAGTTGCACATCGGTCACCGCATTACGCGATTGGGAGATTAACCGCTCGACAAACAGTTCACGCGGAACAGGAGTACTACCTGTCGTGGCACCACCGTCCGCCGTGACCGTGATGCGATAGCGCCGCGTCGTGTCGTAGGCAGCGGGATTACGCGCCACCTCGACTTCAAAGTAAAAATCCGTACACGCCCCGGCGGCTAAACTGGGAACAGAAAGACTGTTGCTTGTTCCGGGACGGATATTGATGTAACTGTTACTCGAATCCCACACCAACGTGGCAGTCACGTTCGAAGCCGCAGCGCTACCTGTATTGCACACACGCGCTCCAACTGGAAACCGATTGGGTCCAACATTGACGTTGTTGCTGTCCAAACCGATAACGTTCCAGGTAATTTGAGTGACGGTGAGGGTAGTCGCCGCGAATGCGGATGTGGAAAACAATAGAAACAGCAGAATGGCTGGCAGAACGCGCAGCCACCCCAGTATACTATGTTTCTCCGTTTGGGATAGAGATGGATGCAAGGTCTTCATAGTCGAGTGGCTCCTTTCAACTGATGTTGTTCAATACGGCTAGAGCTTCGCTCGCCGTCGGTTAAAAACTAACGGCTCACGCGAGCCGATCAAGTGTAACGTCGCTCTTGGGGAACAACCCCTCTCATCCCTCCTGCCCCCTGCTCTCCCCGCAAAGCAGGGAGAGCAGGGGAAGAAATCAGGGCTTGTGCAAAGTCAGCCCCATACGCATCAAGCTAAGATTTAGCCAATGGAAGCTTTTGGACTATGATAGGAGTCGCGACACATCTTCATCCCAAAGGACTTGCAATGACCAGTGTATCACAACTTTGCCAAACGTTCCAGACAGTTCTGACGATGGTGGCGGATCACGCCGCACGCGCGACGCACTTTGTGCAACGCCAATCCAAGCTCACGGGCGCCAAATTCGCCCAGACCTTGGTGTTCGGTTGGTGGAACAATCCCGATGCCTCCTATGAACAGTTG
>Ga0209101_1001117_pt1 | contig 20724 bp, 16 predicted proteins | sample ConPoolayeCmetaG_FD_185481 | JGI IMG/M metagenome (GOLD analysis project Ga0209101, IMG submission 185481) | Hot spring microbial mat communities from California, USA to study Microbial Dark Matter (Phase II) - Cone Pool mat layer C metaG... ...
GTGCGAGTGGGGCCGGCAGTGCGGGTGGGGGCTGGCGCGCGCGTGGGCAGCGTGGCCGGCACCAGCTCCGGGTTAAACTCCACCACCGCCGAACCACCGCCGTCCACAAAGACGGATACGGTGGCATCCAGGCCCAACGGCTCAACCGTATATGTGCCGCCGGGCAGGGCGGAGAACTCGACAGAGAAGGGGCCATACTCCGGCTTGGTGCCGGTATAACCGGCGATGCTCCAATCACCGGTGCGGAGGCGCACCGGTAGCCCCTGCTTGCCGGCCACCGTCACCACAATGGATGAGAATTTGCCGCCGGTAGGCTGGGATTCGCGGCTGGTGTTCCGCGTGACTCGCCCGGTCCAGACCAGTCTGGAACCCTGTCCCGGGGCTTCGATGTACGACACAAACTCCACCCAGGCCACGCAGATGCCATCCACATCCACCGTGGCCCGGGCGTCCATCCCCTCCGGCTCCACGCGATACTCGTTGGCCGTCAGGCCCCCGAACTCCAGCGCCCATTCCCCATATTCGGGTTTGGTGCCCACTATTTGCGAGACCTTCCAGTCCCCGCTGCGCAGCCAGACGGTGGAGCCGGCGCGCCCCGGCACGATGACGATGATCGCCGAGGCCGCCAGCGGTGTGTCGGCCCCGCATTGGCTGCGGTTGACCTTGGTGGTCCACCGGATGACCGGCCCGGCCGGCCGGGGTGTGGGCGTGGGATAGATGGACGTGGGGCGTGGCGTGCGCGGCCCGACCGTCGGCGCCTGGACCCGCTCGAACTCGATGTAATAGACGCCGGGTTTGTCCACCGTGAACGGGAAGCTGACCCCCAGGTTGTATGGCACGACGACATACGCGCCCTTGCTCAGGGTGGCAAACTCGGCCACATCGCTGCCCAGCTCGGCCTTGACGCCGGTCCAGTTGGTGGTGCGAAAGTCGCCGTTGGGCGTGCGGATCTCCACGGCCAGGCCGCTTTGCCCTTCCACCCGCACGCGGACCAGCGCCCCGCCGATGGCCGGGTTCTCCTCGATGCTGACCAGCCGGGCTGCCCAGGACGACAACGTCGGCGAAGGAGTAGGCGTAACCACCTGCAATACCTGGCGGAACTCGATGGTGATCAGATTGTTGCCGGTGGCGTGAAAAGCAACCCGGGCCTCCAGGTCCGGGGCCACCAGCACATAGTCGCCGGGTGAGAGCGAGGTGAACTCACAGGCGTGTTCACCGCGCTCCGGCTTGGTACCGCTGGTGTTACGAGTGATGAACTCGCCAGTCTGGGCATAGACCTCCAATACCACGCCGTCCCGGGCCACTACCGAGGCGATGACCATCGTGCCGCCGATAGTCGCCCCCCGCTGGTCGCTGAGGATAACACCCTGCCAGACCAGGCGTTGCGCCGGTGAGGCGGCCGGTTGATGACCCGCTGCCTGGATGCCCGGTAGCGTCAGCGAGATCACCCCAAGCACCGACGCTATGGCGAACAAGCCCGACAAGGGCCAGGTCCCCTTCATCCGTTTTCTCCCCGTATCGAGTTTACCCTTTGTGAGACCCCATAAGTTTCCAGGAGGTTACCCAACGTCCAATACTCGCCGTTGACAAAGGCCACCGGCTGAGCCAGACGCACGTCCAGGGTCCCGCTCTGGTCCAGCACATCCTGGTCCATCTGTACCGCCACGATCTCGCCCAGGAACAGGGTGTGAGCGCCCAGGGACAGGTGTTGTTCCACCCGGCATTCCAGGTTCACCGGGCACTCGGCGATGAGCGGCGGGCGCACCTTTGAGGCCGGGAGCGGCGTCAGGCCGGTGACAGCGAACTTGTCCACCTCTGCGCCGGACACATGGCCGCAATAATCCACCGCCTCGACGATAGTGGCGCTGGGGATGTTGACCACGAACTCGCCGCCGTCGCGGATGAGGTCGTGGGAATAGCGACTGGGGCGCACGCCGATGCCCACCATCGGCGGGGCCGAGCAGACGGTGCCGACCCAGGCCAGGGTGATGATATTGGGCCGGCCGGTCCGGTCCACGCAGGTGACCAGGACCGCCGGGACCGGATACAACATCGTGCCGGGTCGCCGGGTGATACGAGCCATGCTCCTCCTCCTTCTTATATACGCCGGTACGGGCGCGATCCTTCCGTCCCATACCAGGCGGGTTTTGATTCGTGTGGGCTAAGAGCAATACATTTCAAATAAGGTGCCGGAGTAGAGGCTTCAGCCGGATTTTCCGCCTGAAGGCTCGATTCCGGAGTGTTATTTGAAAGGTATTGGGGCTAAGAGACGAACCCGAACCACCCCTCAGCCATCTTCAACAAGGTCAACGCGCCATTGAGCAGGCCGCCCCAGGGTAGCACCAGCCCGTCACCCAGGACCAGCAGGATAAAGAACCGGTCGGCCAGGCCAGCGTGCCAGCCGGTGACCTCTCCGATCCGCTCCCAATCCACGCGCCAGATAGCCAGCCCAGCCACCACATAGGCTACCAGGAAGGCCGGGAACAGAACGAAATAAGCTGCCAGCACGTCGAAACGGCCACCGCTGAGGGCCTGGCGCAGGACCGGGTCCCATAGTCCTTCCACCACCAGGATGAGATGCTCCAACGGCTGCGCCAGGACGGCGGTGAGGGCCAGGGTCAATAGCAGGCGCAAGATCGCCCCGGGGATAGGACCGGCCGGCCGCACAGCCCGCCCGGCCAGGGGGTTATCGTAGGCCAATGCCCAGGCCACGTACAGGCTCGTCAGCCAGGCCGTGACCCGCGCAATAAGGAAAACCAGGTTTATGAGATCATCCATCTGCGCTCTCCGAGGATCAGTAGGTGAAAATTCGTGCTCCTCGGCGGTCTGTGACCGCCGAGAAAGGCGGGTCACAGACCCGCTTTGAGCAACATCTGCGCTCTCCGAGGATAGATTTTTAACTTTTAGTGCCCATCCGAAAAACTGTAGGGCAGGCTTTCCAGCCTGCCTGGACAGCCTGGAAAGGCTGTCCTACACCTTTTTCGGATAGGCTCTTAGTGGTGCCCGATCTGGTACAGGTGCCAGCCGTAGCCATAACCCACCACGGTCAGAAGCAACAGGTCCCGGATATGCACATGGGCATCGCGGGGCATGAGGGCGTCCAGGGCCAGGAAGTAGAGGGCCAGCAAGATCATGAGGGCTGTGAGAGCCACCGTCACGATGAGCAGTTGGTCCGAGTTATATTGCCGGGTGGCCTGCAAATAGACCACATGCCGGGCATAGACCTCCCCCAGGGCAAAGAAGAGTAGACTGGCGATGATCGTATAGGCATACAGCTCCTGAATGAGCTGGATAGACCAGTTCGGCCAGCACAAACCCAGGGTGACCAGGCCCAACAGCAACACGATGAGAAAAGCCACCACCCCCCTTTGGGTGAGCCGGGTCAGCACCGCCGGGGCTGGCATATCGTTCGCATACCGGAACAGCCGTGGCGGGATCAGGAATGCAGCCAGAGTACCCCCGAACACCAGGGTCCCCGCCAACATCGCCCGTGGCACCGAGCTGTGATAGGCCGTCAGTTCCCCATACAGTATCGCCCAGCCCACAGAAGAAAGCAATGCGTGTAAGATTGACATCACATGATCTCCACCGGCCGCCAGTCGGTAAGACCAAAGAGCGGCTCCAGGGGGCTTTCGCGCTGGCGAAACAACTCTGCCGCCTCCAGGTCATAGGGGGCACCGTGGGCCGCCGCACGCATCCCGATGGCCATGGCGATGGCATCCGCCGCGCGAGCCGGGTCCAACAGGGCTAACAGGTCGGCCGGCGCGCCGGCCAGTTCCGCCAGCCGCCGTACCTCCGCCACCGTGAAGCGCATCTGGCTGGCATGGGCCTGCAAGGCGGCGATGCGCCGCTCCAGATAGGCGCTGACATCCACGGCCTTGTTCGCCTCGCGGGGGGTGCGGGCGAAATGGTAGACGGTGAGCACCACCTGAACCGGCAACCCCTCTGCCAGATGCTCAGGGTGATAGAGGGGCAGGCCAGCCGCGCTGACCGCATCTGTAGCCGCGACGGCGACACACTGATGGTCCGGGTGGTCCGTCACGTCCAGCGGGTCGAAGGTGAACACCACATCGGCCCGGTGTTGGCGAATGGCCCGGATGAACCGCTCGCGTAGCGTGGTCAGGGGCACGTCACGCAGGAATCCGTCGCTATAGCCCAGGAACGACACGGAACGCACGCCAAGGATGCGGCCGGCCTCCTGGGCCTCGCAACGCCGGATCTGGCGCAGTTCGGCGGCCCCATACTCCAGGCTGCCACGCTCGCCATCGGTGGCGATGAGGATGTGAATGGCGTGCCCCTGGTCAGCAGCCCGGGCCAGGGTGCCGCCGGCAAAGAACTCGGCGTCGTCGGGATGAGCAGTTAGAACCAGGATATTCAAGATCCACCTCACTCGTTATAATATGTGCTCGCCAGGGGCCTGCAACCCCGCGCCCGGCGGCGGGTGACACACCCGCCACGAGCGGGGGGCGGGTCTGCAACCCCGCGCCCGGCGGCGGGTGACACACCCGCCGCGAGCGTGGCCCGCCGCGAGCGTGGGCGGAGGGTGACGCTTGCTCAAAAGCGGTCTGCGACCGCCGTTGTGGACAGCGGGTCTCATGGTCTGCTCCGAAACAGGAGCCGGATGGGCGTGCCGTGGAAGCCAAAAGCCTCACGTAACTGGTTTTCCAGGTAGCGCTGGTACGAAAAGTGTACCAGGGCCGGGTCGTTCACAAAAAACACGAATACGGGCGGGTCTACGGCCGGCTGGGTTACATAAAAGACCTGCAACGCGCGCCCCTTACGGGTGGGGGGCGGATGGTGTAGCAGGACCTGGCGGACGAACTGATTTAACTGGCCGGTGGGGATGCGCAAGGCCCGGTTCTCGGTGATGCCCAACGCCAGGTCCAGCACCTGGTCTACGCGCTGCCGCTTGAGGGCCGAGACAAAGACTATCGGCACATAATCAGCGAACTTGAGCCTGGCCCTGAGCCGGGCCCGGTAGTCGTGGCTGGTCTGGGCGGTCTTGTGGGGCACCAGGTCCCACTTGTTCACGGCCACGACGATCCCCTTGCCGGCCTCCACGATATAGCCGGCGATATGGGCATCCTGACTGGCCTCCTCTGTAGCGTCGAGCACCAGCACCGCCACATCGGCGCGGTTGATGGCCTTGAGTGCCCGCAGCACGCTGTATTGCTCCACCCCCGGCTGAATGCGCCCGCGCCGGCGGATACCGGCTGTATCAATCAGGATCACCGGCTGGCCGGCCCAGGTCAGAGGGGTGTCAAGGGCATCCCGGGTCGTGCCGGGGATAGGGCTGACGATGGCCCGCTCGCGGCCCAGGATGGCGTTGAGGAGCGCGCTTTTGCCCACGTTGGGCCGGCCCACGATGGCGACGTGAATGGCCTCCGTCTCCTCGGTGGCGATGTCCGCCGGCAGATGAGCCACCACCCGCTCCAGGAGGTCGCCGGTGCCGGAACCGTGCAGGGCCGAGATGGGGACCGGCTCGCCCAGCCCCAGGGCATAGAACTCGACGGCCTCCAACCGCCGTTGCTCGTTATCGCACTTGTTCACGGCCAGGATCACCGGCCGCTGGGTCTGGCGTAACCGGTCGGCCACCTCATAGTCCAGACCGGTCAGCCCGGCGAGGACATCCACGAGCAGGATCACCACATCGGCCTCGGCGATGGCGAGTTGGGCCTGTTCCCGGACGCGCGCAGTCAGATCATCGGTGCTGCTGAGGTCCAGCCCGCCGGTGTCTATGAGGGTGAAGGCGCGCCCGGCCCACTCCACATCGGCATAGAGGCGGTCCCGGGTGGTGCCCGCCTCTTCGTGCACGATGGCCTGGCGGCGACCGGTGAGGCGATTGAACAGGGTGGACTTGCCCACGTTGGGCCGGCCCACGATGGCAACCAGTGGCTTGCTCATGGCTGACCCGGCTTATCTGGCAGTGATCGTGACGGTAATGACCTGTGGTTCAAACCCCACGATGGTTACCGGCGCGGTGGGGGTGATGATCACACTGGGTGTCAGAGCATAGACGCCGGCGGTGAGATCGGTCACGTCCACGTAGGCGATCACGGCCTGCGGGCGCAGATCGCGCAGGGTGAGCAGGTCACCGGCCAGCTCGATGTCTATGCTGTTAGCAGACAGGCCGACGTTCCAACGTTCCTCGTCCAGGCCCCGGATCTCCACCGGCCGACGCACGAACTGGCTGCCGGGCACGGGGACCACCTCCACCCGCACCAGGACGCTATCTCGCTCATGGAGTTGGACCCCCTCCGGCAAGATCAGGCCCACCTTCTGATAAGTAATGGCGCGCACGCCGCTGATATTCACCGGCACGGTTTCCACGAACTGGACCTGGCTCAAGGCCTCCAGCGTGCCGACCAGGGTGACGGTTGACGGCACGACAGCCAGGTTGCGTAACCAGTAACCGACCGGTGGTTCGCCGTCGAGCATGACCAGCACCGGCGTGGTCTTGTAGCTCAGCAGTTGCTCCACCGGGATGACCATGACCACCGTTGGGGGGGCGATAGTCACGCCGGTGACCTCCTGGCCCTGGGCGTTCTCGGCCACGGGGCGCGCGGCCTTGCGGATGCCCACGGTGATACCGGTCAGGTCCACGTCCACCACGGCGCGGGCCACCGGTTCCACCAGGCTCTCGGCCCCGCTCACCGTGACCTGGCTGGGTTGCACGGTATAAGCGCCCAGGCCATAGCCGGTGGGTGGCAATCCCAGGATATTGAGCTGGACCGGCACGGTCTTTTGGATATTGCGTTCCAGGTGGACGGTGATCCGCTCCGGTTCAGTCTTCAAGACGGTCATATAGGGCACGGAACAACGCACCTGGACGGGGAGATCATGGCGGCCGGAGCCCACGTTGTTCAGGTCCACCCAGGCATAAAAACTAGAAGTGCGCAGGGCCTCCCAGCCGTCTTTAGGGCCTTGCAGGATCACATAGACACTATCGGCGCCGGTCTTCCAGAGCACCAGATCGGCGCCCAGGCCGGTGTACTCCACCGGGACAGGGTTGCCAAAGGTCCCGGCCCGGTTAGGGTTCTCCTCGCTGGTGGCCGCCACCCAGACCAGGAGAGCCAGACCCATAGCCCAGGCCAGTAAAATCAGGTTGCGGCTGGCGGCGCGCATATCAGAGCCTCCCCCAGACCGGACGTTGGGTATACAGGGTGGTCAACTGCTGTTCGAGTTGTGGGGCCGTCAGGGGCCGGTGCAACCGGCCGTTATAGGCCAGCGAAATGGTGCCGGTCTCTTCCGAGACCACGATGGCCAGGGCATCCGTCCCCTCAGTGATGCCCACGGCGGCCCGATGGCGCGTGCCCAGGTGTTCATCCACCAGCAGGCTATCGCTGAGGGGCAGGAGACAGCCCGCAGCCGCCAGGCGCAGGTCACGGATGATGACCGCCCCATCGTGGAGCGGGGTCTCAGGATAAAAGAGGGTGAGCAACAAGGCGGCCGAGACATCAGCGTGGAGGGGCACCCCGGTATCCACATAATCCTGAAGGCCAGTATCGCGCTCCAGGATGATCAAGGCCCCCCGGCGTCTTTCGGCCAGGAGGGCGACGGCCCGACTTAGTTCCGCAAAGACCTGGACCGCGTCGCTATGGTTATCGCGCAGACGCCAGGGGGTCCAGCGACCAGCGCGCCCCAGGCGTTCCAGGCCCCGCCGGATCTCGGGCTGAAAGATCACGGGTAAGGCAAAGAACAGGGTGGGCAAGACCAGTCGCATGAGCCAGTTAAAGGCTGTGAGGGGCAGGAATAAACCCACCAGCCACAAGGCAGCCGCCAGCAAGGTGAGACCCCGCAAGAGCGACTCGGCACGGGTGCCCCGGATCAGGACCAGGATCAGGTAGAACAAGGCCGTCACCAACAAGACATCTAACAGGCTGGTAGGCTGAGCGGCTCTGGAGAGCAGCCAGTTCATATCGGGCATGGGAATACCGTGATGCGTGATTCATCCTGCGTCAATGCCTGCCGTTTGACGCTTACGAATGACGAATGACTACCCTTGCTGGCGCAACTGGGCCAGTAATTGCCGATAGGCGTCCACGTTGGGTGGTTCCAGGGCAATGATGGCCGCGATGGTTTGCTGGGCTTCCTGGAACAGGCCCTGGTCCAGTTGCAGTTCGCCCAGTTTGTCCAGTTCGGCCACGGCCTCCTGGCGCAGACCGCGCGCCGCATAGGCCTGGGCCAGGGCCTGGCGGGCTGCCAGGTCGTCAGGCCGGCGACGGATCATCACCCGCAGGCGTTCCAGAGTTTCATCGGCCCACAGTTCTTCCCGCGAGGGGATAGGGGCCGGGGCCGATTCTAAATCTGCCAGTTCCGCCCGGGCCAGGTCCGGGCGGCCCTGTTTCAGATAGAGTTCTCCCAGTTGCCGGCGCACCTCCTCGTTGTCTGGGGCCAGCTTTTTGGCCTGGAGCAGGGCGGCAATGGCCCGGTTCCAATCCACACGGCTGGCATACGCCTCGGCGATGGCGCGATAGAGGCGCACCCCCCAGCCACGGGCATCCGCCGTCCGCGGGGCCAGCTTCAGAGCCTGGGCATATAGCCCCACGGCCTCGTCCACCTGGAGCAACCGCAAGTGGACAGCGGCCGTGTCCAGGTACTGCTGGATAGCCTCTTCATAGCGGCCTTCCTGGTGCAGCAGATTGGTCAGGTGTGCCCGCACTGTCAGATCATCAGGGACCAGGGCCAGGACATCCTGGTAGACCTGGATGGCCTGGGCCGGCTCGTGGCGGGCTTCGTAGGTTCGCGCCAGCATGTCATATTTTTCCACGGCCTCGCTCAGGCGACCCTGGCGGACCAGGATCTCGGCCAGGCGGCGGTGGATGGGGAGGTAGCCGGGGGCGTGCTCGATGACGCGATAGCACTGGTCCATGGCCGCCCGCAGGTAGCCGCGCGCCAGGTATTCCTGGCTCAGGGCGATGGCTTCCATGACCACCTGGTAGGAAGGCACGGCAAAGAACTCGGCCAGGGTGCCGATCTGCCCCCCCACGGCCAGGGCATTGGCCCGCTGCCGGGCATCAATGATCCGCTCCTCCCAATCCTCACTGTTGAGGAAATCGGTCAGCGAGTTGCAAAAAGCTGTCGCCTCGTCCGGGGCGATTTGGGTGGCATAGCTTTCCGCCAGGCCATCATAGAGGGGGGCAATCTGGCGGCCCGTCGCTTCGTCCACGGTGCGCAGGTCCACGATCTTGAGGGCCTCCACAAAGTGGCGCAAGGCGAGGTCCAGTGTACCCTGGGCCTGATGGGCCTGCCCCAGGGCGAAATGACAGGCCAGGGCATAGGCTGGTTCGACCAGGGCCTGGTTCAGGGCGGCGATAGCCGGTTCCCACCGACTCTGGCGCAGGTAGAGGACGCCCAGGTTCAGGGCCACCTCTGGCTGGCTGGCGCCGTGGCGACGGGCCTCTTCATAGCGGGCGATGGCCTCCTCCACCATATCCCGCGATTGAAAGTCAATCGCCTGGCCGATGAGGGCATTGAGTTGCTGGGGGCTGAGGCGCAATTGAGCCTGGTCAGCGGTGCCCCTGGTCTCCAGGGCACGCAGGTCGAGCCGGGTCTCGGCCACCGCGCTTTGCTCAAAGACCTGCTCCGCCAGGCGGGACAGGGCATCCTGGACGGCCTGGTTGATGGGGTTGCCGCGCCGGGTAACGGCAGAGACGCTAAAGATGCCGGCTTCCAGGGCCTCCAGGCGCAGGTCTTCCAGCAAGGCCCGGCCCTCAACGTGGGCCGGGTCCATAGTCAGGGCGCGCTCGCACTCCTGGATGGCCTGTTGTAGCTCGCCCCGCCCCCGATAGACACGGGCCAGGGCCAGAGCCTCCTGGACCGCGGCATCCATGTCGCGGCGGCTGCCGCCAGCGGCATAGACCTCGCTCAGACGGCGGCGGGCCTCGGCGTGGTCAGGCTGCCAGGTGATGACCCGGCGCCAGGTGGCGATGGCGGAGGGCCGGTCGCCCCGGGCCAGGTACTGCTCGGCCAGGTTCAGGGCCGTGGCCACGGCCTCCGGGATGCGACCCAGGGCAGCCAGCAGTTCGGCGACCTTGTCCAGGAGGGCCGGATCGTCCGGGGCCTGGCGCTGGGCCGCCTGGTAGCAGTCCAGGGCCTCCTGATGACGCCCCAGACTCAGGCAGGCCTGACCCAGGCAAGACAGGGCCAGCACGTCATCGGGGCGCTCGGCCAGGGCGCGGCGGTAGGCGGCGGCGGCCTCGGCCCAGCGGCCATCCCAGGCATGGTTGTGGCCTTGCTGAAGGGCTTGTTCGTAGGCGGTTCTGTCAGCGGGCATGTGGTAGCTCCGTCAAACGTCAGGCGTGGTGCGCATGGCGTATCATCTGTGTCAATTCTAACCGGCGGGGTAACTGCCTACCCTGAACCATCCCGCAGGTTAAAAAGGGGCTGGCAACCGATGCAGCCGGTCACCTGGCGTGCTCTGGTCTGGTCATTGCGCCCAAACCTGCGGGAGGATGGGTAGTTACCCGGCGGGAGGGTTCAGGGTAATAACATCTTGAGTTGTCGAGCTGTCTCCACTGCCTGGCCTTGCCAGTGATTATTGGCAAAGATAAAAACCTGTTCAGCCTGCCGGGCCATCTGTCGGATGGAGGGAACCCACTGGGCCAGCTCTGCCGGACTGTAGGTATAATCGTAGCGCTCCCAGGCGTGCTCATGGCGCCACCACCTGGCCGCATTGCGCCCGTGAAAGCGCACATAGGCGATGGCCGAGGTGACCACGGCGACCGGCGGGATCAGCCCTTTCAGGCGCGGCTCATCCACGCAACAAAAGCCCAGGTCTAGCGCGCGCAGCAGCGCATAGGTCTCCTCTGTAAGCCACGCCGCATTGCGAAACTCGACGACCACCGGCACGGTTCCCAGTCGCTCGCGCAGGAGTTTGAGGTAATCCCGATTCGCGGCCGTGGCATGAAATGAAAAGGGGAACTGGGCCAACACACATCCCAGGCGACCTTCATCGCGCAGGGGCTGGATGGCTGCCTGAAACTGGGTCCAGGCCGAGGCGTCGTCATCCCGCTCGTGGGTCAGGCCCTGATACGCTTTGACTGCGAATTGAAAACCCGGTGGTGTCTTGGCGATCAGGCGTTGGAACACGACCGGCGGCAGGAGACGATAGTAAGAGGCGTTCACCTCGGTCGCGTTGAACTCCTGGGCATAGAAACTCAGCCAATCCTTCTTGGGCAGGTCCGGCGGGTAAACCGGCCCCACCCAGTCATCGTAAGCGTACCCGCTGGTGCCGATCCAGATATGCGCCTCCATCTTCCCCCCTCTATCTTACCACCAGCCCCGACGTTCGTCCTCACCCCAGCCTTGCTCACCGATCAGGGGAACAAAGACGCAACCCCCAAAGTCCTCTTCTTTGAAGCGAGAGCCTTGCCGGGTAAGGCGGAGCAGGCTCTGGTAGCCACCGCTCCCCACCGGGATGACCAGGCGGCCCCCGTCGGCCAGTTGGTCCTTGAGGGCCTGGGGCACGCGGGGCGCGCCAGCGGTGATGATGATGGCGTCATACGGGGCATGGGGAGGCCAGCCCAACGTACCATCGCCCACCACCACCGTGACGTTGGTGTAGCCCAACTCGGCCAGCACCTGGCGGGCGCGTTCGGCGAGGGGGGCATGGCGTTCGATGGTGGTGACCCGGCGAGCCAGCTCGGCCAGGATCGCCGCCTGGTAGCCGGAGCCGGCTCCCACCTCCAGCACGTTCTCATCGCCGGTCAGTTGCAGGCACTCGGTCATCAATGCCACCATGTACGGCTGGCTGATGGTCTGCCCCAGACCGATGGGCAGGGGCCGGTCCTGGTAGGCCGAATCCACCTGATCCGGCGGCACAAAGCGGTGCCGGGGCACCCGGCGCATCGCCGCCAGCACCCGTTGATCCCGGATGCCACGCCGGGCGATCTGGGTCTCGACCATGCGCTCCCGCTCGCGTTGCTCGCGTTGGTAGTGGGGGTCCGCTTCCATGTGCGGCTCAGCTTTGACTGACATCCGTGCGTAACTCCTGTTAGGGAGGGAACAAGAGGAGAGAAAGCCTTTCTGGGGGTTTTTGCGGCGGCGAAGCCGCCGCAAAAACCCCCTATAAGGCAGTCTTTCCCCTCCCCGAAGAGACGCGAAGCGGGGTGGGGGGGCGGTGCCCTCATGCGTTTAATTTACGCACGGATGTCAAGCTTTGAACCCTCCCACAGGTTAGACTGGCCCTCCAACCTGCGGGAGGGCAGGTGTTGGGTATTACGTCAATCCAGCCAGGACTGGCACCACCTGCTTTTTGCGCGATAGTATGGATTCCACGACGAGCGAATGTTCGTTTTCCAGTGGCCGTTGGAAGGCTTCGGCGATCTCCTCGGCCCGGCCCACGACGAGCAGTTCTGTCTCATTACGGATGATGTCGCTGATCATGAGCAAGATGGAATCATAGCCCCGCCGTTGGCGCAGGCGGCTCATCTCGGCCAGCAACTCTGCGCGCAACTTGTCACTCAGCAAGGCCCGGTTCATCATCTCCAATGCCCCCACCCCATAATGGCGCTGACCAAAGATAAACTCCTTAAAGTCCGCCAGAATGATCTGCCGGGGCGTGCGATTCAGGTCGGCCGCGGCGGCGAACAGGGCTTCTCCCAGGTCCAGGGCTTCCACCTGGGCGATGCCGGCCAGCGTGCGTGCCGCCTGCCAGTCCCGCTCGGTGGAGGTGGGCGAGCGGAAGATCAGGGTGTCGGCCAGGATGGCGCCCAGCAAGACGCCGGCGATGTCCGCCGGTATGGTGAGGCCGGCTTCCTGATACATCTCGGCGATAAGGGTCGAGGTGGCCCCCACCGGCTCGTTGCGAAAGCGAATGGGGCCAGTGGTCTGCACATCGCCGATGCGATGATGGTCAACGACGCCCAGTACCTCCGCTTCCTCCAGGCCATCAATGGATTGGCTGCGCTCGTTGTGATCTACCAGGATCACCTTGTGCCGACGGGGGTGCAGCACGTCCGTGCGCCCCAGCATCCCCACCACACGGTCTTGATCATCCACCACCACCAGGTAGCGATGGCGGAGCAGGGCGTTATGCACGTCCTCCAGCCGGCTGTCCGGCGAACAGGTAGCCACATCAGGTCGGCTCTGCATGATATGATGGACCGCCACGCTCATGTTCAACAGCCGCACGGTAGTGAAGGTGCGATGGGGGCTGGAGATGATCGTCACATTGAAGCGTCTCGCCAGCTCAAGGATCTCGGACGAGACCGGCAGATTACCGGTGATGATGAGGGCAGCCGCGCCCCGGCTGATACCCACCCGTTGGGCGTCGGCCCGGTCGCCCAGGACCAACAGGCAATCCTTCTGGATGTGGTTCTTCATCGTCTCGGCATCCATCGCCCCCACCATGACAAAATCGCGGAGCTGACGCCCGGTGGCCGCTACCAATACCCGGCCGCCCAGGGTGTGCACAACGTTGTCCAACTCCAGGGGGATGCTCTCCAGCAGGTCGGGGTCCAGGCCCTCGAAGAACAGCCGGGCGAATTGCTCGGCGGAGACGATACCCAGCAGGTGCCGTTCCTCATCGGTGATGGGCAGGATGCGGATATCATGCTCCTGAAGCAGGCGCCCCACTTCCAGGAGTGGTTGGTGAGGACGGCCGGTCACCGGGTTGGCGGTCATGGCATCGCGGACACGCAGATAGACGTCTTCCAACAAATGGGGGACAGGCACGCCGAAGCGCTCCAGGAGATAGTGAGTCTCTGGGCGCAGCTCCCCCAGGCGCACTGCTACAGCATCGCCCCCATGCTGACGGCGGTACAGGTCCGCATAGCCAATGGCCGCGGCAATGGCGTCGGTGTCTGGACTTTTGTGCCCCACCACATAGATGGTTTGGGGGGACGTGTCTCTGGCCATAAAGCTCTTCACAAGATCGGGAAGCGCACCTGGAGGCGGCGCGCGGTATCTCCCCCTGGAGACAGGGGGCGCACGGCTACCACCACCACGCTCACGTCATCCTGGGGCCGGCCCTGATCCTGGGCGATGGCGGCTGCCAGCAGACCATCGGCCACGGCCTGGGCCTCCCCAGGGCCGGCCAGCTCGCGCCGCTCCCCACGCAGCAGGCCCTCCAACGTCGCCACGACATCCAGCGGTTGGCCGGCCCGCTCGCCGGCGTGCAAAACACCGTCTGAATAGACCACCACGGTGATGCCAGGCGCGATAGGGACCTCGATGATGACCGGCCTGGTGCGCGGATAGAGGCCGATGGGCGTGCACAGCTGATCATACACATGGGTATGCACCGGGTCCACCACGATAACCGGGCAATCGCTGTTGCGGGAGACGACGATGGTATTGGTAGTCAGGTCCACCGAGACGATGTGCAGGGCCACGCTGACCCGGCCCTTCTTGTGGGCGTAGAGAAAGTCGTGGGTGGCCCGGGCTACCGCGCCATCGCGCACCCCCTCGGCCAGCAGGCTGGCGGCCCGCCGGGCCACCAGGTGCGAGAGGGCTTTGGCCGCTGCGCCGGAGCCCTGCCCATCGGCCAGGACCAGACTCAGGCCGCCGGCGGGCCGCTCCATCATCTCTAACGTATCACCGCTCTCGCGCACGGCATAGCGGGCTACTTTGGACGCCGCGATCTGGATCTCCAGGTTACTGGCAGGACCTTCAACGCCCAACAAGTGTACTCCCCTGGTAACTGCTCACCCTCCCGCAGGTTCTGACACGATCTCCAGACCAGCGTAGACCTGCTTGACCCGTTGCCAGACACTTGCGCACTTGCGGGAGGATACAGACTATAGTATACCACACCGGCCCATGATCATACAACCAGTCGAATCTGACATCCAGGGTTCTAAGTGCGCCAGGTAAACCGAATAACAACATTCTATTCACTGCTGCTGGCTCTGATTCGTGGCCTCGAACCGCAGATCCCAGGTATAGGCTATGTGGTTCTGGCCCCGGCCGCGCGGCGTGGGAGGGGAAAAGCTTCGAGGGGGTTTTGCGGCGGCGAAGCCGCCGCAAAACCCCCAAAAAGCAGGCAGAACGGGTGGCGTGGAACGCCGATTTGTGGGGCAAACCCCCTGCCAGGGCTTCACGTAGTGGCTCAGGGCAGGAACTCCCCACCTAGCAGGACCAATCCGAGCAACAAGCCCAGCAGGATGACCCACGCCAGCGCATAGTGGCCATCCAGGGGTTGGACCAGGCCGGCCACCAGCCGGCTCACCATCCCCCAGGCCCACCAGCCCAGACGATAGGCCCAGGCCAGGTCCAGCACCGTCCCGATGACCCGCAGCCAGTGATTCCCGGCACGCCACGGCAGTCGCCACCAACTGCCCCAGCCCAGGCCAGCAACGATCGCCACCAGCGTCAGCCCCAGGGCACCTGACGTCAACCAGGGAATGAGAGGGTCGGCGGTCGGTGACAGGCCAGTGACTGACAGCGTGGGGGCCGGGACACCGGCCAGCAGGGCCACGGTAGCCTGTAGCCCGGCCAGTAACGCCGGCGGCCAGAGGCCCAGGAGTAGCAGGGGCAGGCTCAACAACCCCAGGATGGTCCCCCGCCAGATCCACGTTATAACCCTGATCCTCCTCCCGGTTCTTTCCCCGCCAGTCTCAGTAGATGGCATTTTGTGCTCCCCGGCGGTCGCAGACCCGCTTGGAGCGACTTTGGACTGAGTCTGATCAGCCGGCGAGCTATTGGCGTTATCCCAGGCGCGGATAGCTGCCCCGGCCGGGAAGAGTTCTGAGGCCAGGGCACGCCCCAAAGCTACCAGGGTGCTGATCTGACTGACCAGGATCAGCAGCATCAACCCTGGCTGGTGCCATTCCAGGATCACGTTCAGGCGCATCCACAGGCCCCAAAATCCCAGAAACGGGGGCAGGCCGGCCAGCGAGGCCAACGGCATCAGCCGCAGCGCCCGGTCAACCCAGGGCCGTCCGATGTGGCCGGGCAGGGGGTGAAAGGCCAGCAAGAACAATCCAGTGGCAGCCAGGACCAGGCTCAGCAGGCTCACCAACGTCGCGGTGATGGCTTCCAGAGAGCCGAGGGTGAACACCACCACCAGTCCCCCCACCTGGCTCAGGAAGGCGTCGGAAAGCCGCTCCCAGGGATCGCGCCGGTGCCAGATCAGCACGGCCCCTGCCACCAGGGAGAACACGCCCAGCATCTGGACCCCGCCCAGGCCGGGCATCTCGCCGGAGGCCAGGGCGCAGAGTCGGGCCAGCAGGTAAAAGCCGGCCACCAGCGGTAGAAAATGGCCCAGGATGGCCCATAGCGACGAGCCGGCAGTGGCGTGGCGGAAGCGCAGGTGGAAAGGATATAATGTCAGACGAAAGACGGCCGCCAGGAGCAGCATCCCCAGGACCCGATCCTCTAACAGGATCGGCGAGGCCCGGCTAAAGAACAGCATACCCTCGAAAGGGCCGATCACCAGGGTGGCCCAGAACAGGGCCAGCGTTACCACCATGCTCCCGGCTGCGCTGACCACCAGGAGCGGGGTATCCTTCTCACCGGCCCACCCGATCAACCCGGCCAGCAGGGCTATATCCAGGACCACCCAGCCGATCAGGAAAGCGATCAGGTCCCAGCTATAGATGGTGTGGATCAAAGCGGCCACCGCCACCAGGCTCCAGGCATAGTCGCGGGTGCGGGCAGACCGGCCATCTCGGGACCAGGACTGGGCGGCCACGGTCAGGAGCATCACCGCCAGTGCCAGTTGGACCAGCCCCCGGCTCAGGTCGTCCAGGCGGGCCAGCAGGGTGACGTGCAGGTCGGTGACCGGCTCCCAGGCCCAGAGTATAGCTGAGGACGGCGCCCCCAGGACGTTCCCCAGGGCCACCAGGGTTACCAGGAAGGCGATGATCTGGGCGCTGCGCGCCAGGGTGATCTCCCGCAGCGCCTGGGCCAGGGCCTGACGCCGGCGTTGGCGCGCTTCCATCTGGGCCAGGTCAGTGGCCCGACGCGCCCGCCGGGGCCGGCGTCGTCGCCAGTTACCGATCCAGCGCGCAGGCCGGCTCTCCCGCAGACTGATCGCCCAGTCGCCCTGAAACGGCCACCAGACGCGCCCCTGGTAACGCAGGGCGGCCAGGGCCATGATCGCCCCGGCGCCGAGGAGTAGCCAGGTGACGGATTGGAAAATCGCAGGCGCGGTAAACGAATACACTCCTCTATCACCTCGCGCCGGGCTACCAGTGTTCGATGGCCCACCGCAATTCGTCTGGGGTAGGGACAGCATTGCCCAGCCTGCGCACCACCAGGCCGGCCGCATAGTTAGCCAGTTGGGCGGCTTCCAGGAAAGATGCCCCGGCGATTACCGCCAGCGTCACCACGGCGGCCACGGTGTCACCGGCGCCGGTTACGTCATAAACCTCGGTGCGGTTAGCGGCCGGCAGGTGATAGTACGCGCCGGGCACGCACAGGCTCATCCCGTCTCCCCCGCGCCCGATGAGCACCGCCTGGGCTGCCAGCTCGCGCAGCAGGTGAACCCCGGCCCGTTGGATCTCGTCCTCTGTTTTCAGCGACTGCCCCAAGGTGGCCTCCGTATCGGGCAGATTCGCTCGCACCAGGTGGAATCCGCCAAAACGGCCCAGGTCGCCCTGGGTATCCACCGCCAGGAAGAGACCGTGGGCGCGGGCCAATTCCCGGCAGGTGACTACCAGCCGGTCACTCACCACCCCGGCCCGGTAGTTGGAGACCAACAGGGCCTGGGCACCGACGACAGCCTGGGCCAAAGCCCTGGTCAGGGGAGCCTCGTCCACCGGGCTGTGGTCCACCTGGTCCAGGCGGACAAGTTGCTGGGGGAAACGCAGGGTACCTTCGGCCAGGATCCGGGTTTTGGTGCTGGTGGTGTGGGCCGGGTCCACCACCAGGGCGGTATCATCAATGGCGGCGGCGCGAAGCAAGGCCCGGAGTTGAGCCCCGGCCGGGTCAGCACCCACCAGACCCACCTGCCGGGCCTGGCTGCCCAGGGCAGTGATGTTACGGGCCGGGTTGGCCGCCCCACCGGGCAGATGGATGCGCCGGACCAGTTCCAGCACCGGGACCGGCGCCTCACGGGATAGCCGGGTGGCCCGGCCGATCAGATACTCATCCAGGAATACGTCACCCAGCACGACCACGGTATGGCCGGCCAGGCGGGGTATCCAGGATAATAACCCGCTCTCCATAAACCGCCAGTCACTCCTTAGAGCTAGTCTGAAAAGCTCACCACAAAGACACAAAGCCACAAAGGAACACGAAGGAAACGAATAAAAATCGCATAGTGTCCTTGGTGTCTTGGTGGTTTTCAGACAAGCTCTTACACCCTACTGATCCAGCAAGCCTGCCAGCCGGGCCGCATGGGCGTGACAGATAGCTACGGCCAGGGCATCGGCGGCGTCATCCGGGTACGGGATGCTCTCCAGCCCCAACAATATGCGCACCATCTCTTGCACCTGGGACTTGGCAGCCTGCCCATAGCCGGCCACAGCCTGCTTGACCTGGAGGGGAGTATATTCGTGGATCGGCAGGTCCGCCTCGGCCAGGGCCAGCAAAGCCACACCCCGGGCCTGTCCCACGGCGATAGCCGTGCGCACGTTGCGGGCAAAGAAAAGCTCCTCCACGGCTGCCTCCGTGGGGTGGTAGCGGGCGATGAGGGCCGTCAACTCGTGGTAGATCGTGCGCAGGCGAACCGGTAACGGCGTGTGAGCAGGGGTAGTGATCGCGCCATAGCTGACGGGCGTCAGGTGTTGTCCATCGTGGTGGATCAGGCCATAGCCGGTGATGGCCATGCCTGGGTCCAGGCCCAGGATCACCTGAAGGGGGTGAGAGGTGTCGCTCAAGGTCATCTATCTCCAGACCCAGAGGGTAAGGCCCTTGGGGTCTACGTGCTACTCGGCCACGATGAGCCGGGTACGCTCGATGGTCTGAATGATCGCCTTATCATCCAGGGCCTCGATCACCTCTTCCGGGCGGCCAGTCCCGCCGGGGCCGATCCGCAGCCGCATCCCGATGGTACACCGCTCCTCTTGCCAACGATAGAGCCACAAGTCCTCGATCAGGGGGCGCAAGTTATACTCCCGGCCTGTCCCATCGCGGCGTTGCTGGGTACGGAGCAGCCGGGGGCTATCCAGCAGGTTCTGGAGTTGCTCGCCGATGGCGCCGGCCAGGGCGGCAGTGCGAATCGTGACGCGGTATTCGGCGGCCCGGATCTGGGATTGGAGCGAGGGCAGGCGGGGGTTGATCTCCTCTACTCCCACCACCCGTATCCCGGCTGGCAGGGACTCGTCCATCCGCCGCATGAAGATGGCCGGCGACATTCGCCGGCTCAGGAAGAGGTCCAGCAATTCGGCCTGGCTGAGATAACCCACCGGCAGCGGCGCGCCGATGGCGAGCCGGGGTTTGGGATTGTAGCCCTGTGAGTAGGCGACGGGGATGTCCCCACGCCGCAAAGCCCGTTCCCACAGGCGCATCATGTCCAGGTGGGAGAGGTATTTGATCTCCTCACCACGGGAATAGGTCACACGCAACCGTTGAACTTTCACGCTCCCCCCGTATCCTGCCCTGCACCCTCCTGCCCGGTTAGAAAGGTTCTGGCGACCGATTGCGCCCCAACCGTTCGGCTGAGCTCACGGCGAAGCCTGCGGGAGGGTAGGCAGTCAAATCGGCTCGTACCGGGCCAGCGGCAGGCTCCTACGAGCCAGGGCTACGTGGGCACGCGCCGCAGCCGTGGCACGGGCCGATGTGACAATCGGTTGTGGGTTGACCGGTGGTCAGGTGTTGGGCCTCGGCGGCCAGGAAGGCCCGGCTCGGCCCGGCGTTCAGGTGGTCCCAGGGCAGCACCTCGTCTGGTGGTCGTGCGCGCCGGGCATAAAAGTCCAGCTCCAGGCCGGCGGCCGCACAGGCTTCCTGCCACCGGGTCAGGTCAAACTGTTCGGCCCAGGCTTCCAGGCGCGCCCCGCGCCGCCAGGCGCCCTCTACAGCCGCCGCCAGCCGCCGGTCACCCCGGGCCAGGGCCGCCTCCAGCAGGCTGGTGGCCGGGTCGTGCCAGCTCAGGTGGATGTTGCCTTTACGCAGACCTCGCTGGAGCAGGCGTTGTTTCTCCTGCAAAGTCGCCTCGTCGTCCAGAGCTTGCCACTGGCAAGGGGTATGGGGTTTGGGCACAAAGGTCGCCACGCTCACGTTCACGCTGGCCCGGGGGCCGTGGCTTTCCCGGCCCAGGCGGTAGATCTGCTGCACCAGGTCCACGATGCCCTGCACGTCGTCCATCGTCTCCGTGGGCAGGCCGACCATGAAATAGAGTTTGAGGCCGGTCCAGCCGGCCTTAAAGGCGGCCTCCGCCGTGCGGATGATCTGTTCGTCAGTGACGCTCTTGTTGATAGCCTGGCGTAGCCGTTGGGTGCCGGCCTCTGGGGCAAAGGTCAGTCCGCCCCGACTCGCCGCCGGCGGCCCACCACTGACCGGGACGCGGCTGAGCAGGCGGGCCAGGGAGATCGAAAAAGTGTCCATCCGCAGCGAGGGGAGGGAGATGGTCACCTGGCGCGGGTTCAGGCGCGCAACCAGTTGCCCCACGAGTGGCTCGATATGGCTATAGTCGGTACTGCTAAGGGATAACAGGGCTACCTCATTGTAGCCGGTGTGGGCCAGGATCTCCTCCACCGCTGCCAGCACCTCGGCCGGGGCGCGCTCGCGGACCGGGCGATAGATGGCCCCGGCCTGGCAGAAGCGACAACCCCGGGCACAACCGCGCATGATCTCGATGGCGGCCCGGTCGTGGACGGCTTCCACGAAGGGGACGAT
>Ga0209101_1001118_pt1 | contig 20706 bp, 6 predicted proteins | sample ConPoolayeCmetaG_FD_185481 | JGI IMG/M metagenome (GOLD analysis project Ga0209101, IMG submission 185481) | Hot spring microbial mat communities from California, USA to study Microbial Dark Matter (Phase II) - Cone Pool mat layer C metaG... ...
TTTTGGGAGAGGGGAGGGGGTCGGGGGAGAGAGGAGAGGGGCACTCCCCTGGACCCCGCCGGCTCCGGCCTGGAAGGTGCTGGTGAACCGCACCGATTTCTACCGCCTGACCTACGCTGACCTGCAGGCGGCCGGCCTGCCGGTGGATACCCTGGACCCGCGCACGTTCCGGCTCTACAACCAGGGCGCAGAAGTGGCGATATTGGTAACAGGTGAGGCCGACGGCCGCTTCAACAGCGATGATTACGTGGGTTTCTACGGCCAGGGCCTGGACACGATCTACACAGACACCAACGTCTACTGGCTCACCTATGGCGGAGTGGCCGGCCTGCGCATGACGAGCCGCAGCGGCGTGCCTGCCAGCGCGCCTATCCCGACCGTCTTCACCTCGACTGTGCTCGTCGAAGAGAACCACGAGGTCTGGTTCACCGTGCCCACCGGCGACGACAACTGGTTCTGGCAGAGATTGTGCGCCACCTCGCCCCCCTATTCCCCCACAAACCCGCTCTCGGCCACCTTCACGGCCAACATCGGTATGGTGGCGGCCGGCCCCTACACAGCCACCGTGGGCATCTTTTTCTACGGCGTGACCTCTGACGCCGCCATCAACCCTGACCACCACGCCCTCATCTACCTGAACGATCACTTTATCCATGAAGCATGGTGGGATGGTAAACTACCCTACTCGGCTACCGTGCAGGTTCCTCAGACCTATCTGACCGACATCACCAACACGTTCCGGTTGGCCCTGCCGGCCGATACGGGAACCGCCAACGATTGTATCTACGTCAACTACTTCACATTGCAGTATGCCCAGGCCTACCGCGCTGTGGACGACGAGCTGGCTTTCAACCAGGAACTAGCCGGGACCTGGCTGTACAACATCACTGACTTCTCTGATCCCGACATCCTGGTCTTTGACGTGACCGACCCGACGCGCGTGGTGCGTATCGCCTATCAGCCGCCCACCAGCACGCCGGTCCTGGAGATCAGCAAGGCCGCCTCCCCGGACCCGGTGCCCGCTGGAGACGTGCTGACCTACACGCTCACCGTGCAGAACGTGGGCCACGCGGCGGCCACCGGTGTCGTCGTGACCGACGTGGTGCCGGCGCACACGGCGTTCCGCCATGCCTCCAACGGGGGTGCTCTGCAAGACAACCAAGTGCGCTGGACCGGCCTGACGGTGGGAGTCAGCGAGAGCCTGGCGTTGCAGTTCAGCGTCACTGTGGAGAACAACCTGCCCACGGGCACCGTGCTCATCAACGCCGACTATGAGGTGCAGTGCATGGAGAGCGTATCGGCCACCGGCCCGGCGATTACCACCACAGTTAGTAACATGCCGCACTATGATGTGTTCCTCCCGCTGCTGTACAAGGATTACGCCAGCGCGCTGAAGGCATCCCAGGCGAAACTCGCCTCGCACACGCTGCGCTTCCAGGACACCGTGACCAACCCCCGGCAATACCTGGCCCTGCCCCTCGCCCGTGCCCGCGCGCCGCTGTCCATCGTGCGCGATAGCCCCTCGAACCTGGGCAGCACCGCCAACCAGGCCAACTACGTGCTCATCGTCTACGACGACTTTTACACCGGCACGCTGCCCCTGGGCGCGTACTGGCAGTCGCAGGGCATGACCACCCAGGTGATCCGCATCTCCGACGTGTACGATGAGTTCGCCTACGGCGTCTTCGACCCCACTGCCATCCGCGACTTCCTGGCCTATGCCTATGGCTACTGGCAGTCGCCCCAACTCGCCTACGTGTTGCTGGTGGGCGATGGCTCTTATGACTACCGGAACTACCGGGGCTTTAACCCGCCGCGTCAGGCCCCGCCCTACCTGGTCCGCGATCCGCTCATGGGCAAGACCAGCAGCGACAACTGGTACGCCTGTGTCAGCGGCGATGATTACCTGCCCGACCTGCACATCGGCCGGCTGCCCGCCGCCGACACGGCCGAGGTGGAACGGATGGTGAACAAGGTCCTGGGTTACGCCCAGACCCCGCCGGCCGGCGATTGGAACCAGCAGGTGCTCTTTGTGGCCGACAACGAGGACTATGGCGGGGATTTCGACGGCTACTCGGAAGCCCTGGTGAATGGGTATCTTCCCCCGGCTTACACACCCCACAAGGTTTATTACAAGATCACCCATACGACCCCGAAGGCGGCCACGCTCGCCATCACCAGCACGGTGAACAGCGGCTGCCTGCTCGTCAACTACATCGGCCACGGCAGCACGTACATGTGGGCCGGCGAGAAGCTCCTATATTGCTACGGTGCGCGCTGCGATTTCAATACCATGACCAATGGCGGCAAGCTGCCCTTCGTAGTCGCCATGACCTGCCTGGATGGGTATTACTTTGAGGCCTACCCGGGGATCACGTGTCTGGCGGAGCATTGGCTGCGCCGGGATGGCGGCGGCGCGGTGGCGGCGTTCTCAGCCACCAGCCTGGGCCTGGCCGCCGGCCATGACTACATGAACCGCGCCCTGTTCACCGCCATCTTTACGGATACCCTGCCCCTGGGGCCGGCCACCACCGCCTCCAAGCTCTACCTGTATGCCCAGACCGGCGATAGCTACCGCGACCTGGTAGAGACCTATCATCTCTTTGGCGACCCGGCCCTGAGCCTGCACACGCCATGACCGGCGATCGCGTCCACCCACTGACATCCGTGCATAACTCCTGTTAGGGAGGGAACAAGGGGAAGAAAGCCTTTCTGGGGGTTTTTGCGGCGGCTTCGCCGCCGCAAAAACCCCCTATAAGGCGGTCTTTCCCCTCCCCGAAGAGACGCGAAGCGGGGCAGGGGGGCGGTGCCCTCGTGCGTTTAATTTACGCACGGATGTCAACCACCAGCATTGACAGGCCAGGAACAACTGTGATATACTAGGCGTGGAGGCCCGGGCACACAAGACCTCCCGGCGTGAGGACGTACAAATACCAGGACCACAACCAACAGAGAGGAGGATGCTTCCATGAACGCAAAACGCATGATCCGAATGGGATTCCTGCTCACCCTCAGCCTGGCGCTGGTGGTGGGCCTGTGGGGCGTGCTGCCGGTGCCCGTGGCGCGGGCAGCGACGATTACCTGGGACGGTGGTGGAGATGGCAGTAGTTGGAACGACCCCGCCAACTGGGTCGGCGATGCCATTCCCACCAGTGCGGACGAAGTCGTGTTGGACAACTCGGTGGTAGCGGGTAACTACACGGTCAACCTTCCCGGCGGAGCCGTTACGACCGCGATCGCCAAATTGACCATCACCCCGGCGGCCGGAAATACGATCACGCTGATCCTGCCCAATACGAACACCAACAACCCCGGCTTCAATGTGGGGGATGCGGCGGCCGGCACAGACGATATCATCCTGAACGAAGGCGCTGTCCTGAGAAATTCCTCTGGCGCCAGTGCCGGGACCGGGATCGCCGTGAACACAACGGCGAATGGTACGCTCAGGATCAACAATGGGGGGCGGTACATCCATAACACAATACGTGCCAATTCTGGTCTCGTTTCGCAGCTATCTACCGTCGCTGGGACCGAGACAGGCGTCTTCGAGTACGACGTGCCGGGCACGGTGAGTTATAGCCCCAGTGCCTCGAATCGGACCTATGGCAGCCTGACCCTCACCCGGTCGGAGGGAGCCGCCACCTACACAACATCCGGCTCGAACCCCCTGACGATCCGTGGACACTTTACTATCAACACCGATGTCACCTACAGCAGTTCCATGAGTGGAGCCATGAACCTCGGAGGGGACCTGACGAACAACGGGGCTGCGCTTACCATACCCAGTAGTCAGGCCGTGAACTTTAACGGCACGTCAGCCCAAACGATCTCTGGCTCTGGCTCTATCCAATTCGATGGGGCAGTCACCATCAATAACGCCGCCGGGGTCACACTGGGCCGAGATGTAGCCGTCAACGGCACGCTCACCCTCACCAGCGGCCGCCTGACGCTGGACGATAACAACCTGACGCTGGGCAGCGCGGCCTCCATCGGCGGCACGCCCGATGCCTCGAAGATGGTCGTGGCCACCGGCAGCGGCGAGCTGCGCAAGATGTTCACTGGGATCGGCTCCTTCACCTTCCCGGTGGGCGACGCGGACGGCACGGCAGAGTACTCCCCGGTCACCCTCAACTTCACCAGCGGCAACTTTGGCTACGGCGCGTATGCTGGCGTCCGCCTCAAGAACGCCAAACACCCGAATAACAACAGCCCGACTGACTACCTGAACCGGTACTGGACCGTGACCTCTAGCGGTATCAGCGATTTTCAATGTGATGTCACATGCACCTACGCGGACGGTGACGTCAATGGGTCAGAGGCCAACATCTATGGCTGTGTCTGGGATGGGACCCGTTGGAGACAGCTTAGCCCCAACCCGGTGGATGCCGATAATAACCGGTTTAACGGCATCGTCGTTAGTTTCTCAGACTTTACCGGCAACCAGGAGGGCTATACGGCCGTAACGCTGGCCTCCTTTGCGGCCACGCCGGGTGCGGGAACAGCAGGTGTGCTCCTGGCCCTCGGTCTGGCCGTGGTCATCCCTCTGGCCGCGTTCCTCCTCCGCCGCCGGTGATACCACTAAGAGCCTGTCCGAAAAAGGACAGCCTTCCGGGCTGTCCAGGCAGGCTGGAAAGCCTGCCCTACAGTTTTTCGGATAGGCACTAAGAGCCTATCCGAAAAAGGTGTAGGACAGCCTTCCAGGCTGTCCTGGCAGGCTGGAAAGCCTGCCCTACAGTTTTTCGGATAGGCACTAAGAGCCTATCCGAAAAAGGTGAAGGACAGCCTTCCAGGCTGTCCTGGCAGGCTGGAAAGCCTGCCCTACAGTTTTTCGGATAGGCACTAACCGATAAAACCACAAAGGCCTCGCCCCGAAGGCCCGGCCCGAGGGGACGCGAAGGACACAAAGGTTTCCCTTTGTGTCCTTTTGCTCACCTGAGATAACCTGCCGAACTGACATCCGTGCATAACTTCTGTCAGGGAGAGAACAAGGGGAAGAAAGCCTTTCTGGGGGTTTTTGCGGCGGCGAAGCCGCCGCAAAAACCCCCTACCAGGCATTCTTTCCCCTCCCCGCATCGCGTAGCGGCGAAGGGACGGAGTGGGGCAGGGCCCTCATGCGTTTAATTACGCACGGATGTCAAGCCGGAGGGTAGACTGTATGACAAAGGATATAGATATGCAACGAATCCTGGCCCCCCTGCTCGTGCTGGTGCTCCTGGTCCCTTCATTACCTGGACCAGCCCAGGCTGGTTTTGTCCTCCAGCCTCCCTCCGTAAATGCCCCCGAACCTGGCGGTCGCCTCAGGGCCGGGGCCAACCCTGCCCCGGCCACCATCACCGTGGACGGCGTCATTGACGCCGCTTATGGTCCCCCGGCCGCCACCGACTCCACCGCCGATGGCAACGGCAACGCCGTGATGAACCTGGTGCACCTCTACGTCGCCGAGGACGCCACAAGCTACTACTTTGCCTTCACCATCAATGCCGACATCGGCGCGACCAACTGGGGCAAGTACGTCATCTACGTGGATACGACCAACGACGCCAACGGCGCCACCTCCGACGCCTGGGGCCGCAACGTGGTCGTGGATGATCCCCATAGGCCAGAGTACGGCCTCTATTCCTGGGTGGACTGCACCTACGGCCCCAGTTGCACCCAGTTCTGGCGCTGGACCGGCGGCGGCTGGACGCAGGAGGGCACGCTGGATGGGGCCGCCCGGACGACCGGCGCCACCTCGGTGCTGGAGTGGCAGATCGCCAAGAGTCGCCTGGGCAGCCCGGCCACCCTCTGGGTGGAAGCCTGGTCTACCGGCGAGATGGGCACCCCCAACGCCCAGGATACCATCAACGACCCGCCGGAGGACTGGAACGCCACGGACTGGAGCACCACCGCCCACCTCAAGTGCTCCACCCGCTACCCCGGCGTCAAGCTGGGCGTCACCAACCCGCCGGACGGCGGCTACTTTGCCCTGCCCTACGTGGACGTGACCGGCGTCGTCTCCCCCACTTCGGGAGTCACGGTGAACGTGGACCTGAACGGCGCGAACGTTTACACACCCATCATCAGCGCCGGCGGGGCTTTCACCCAGCCGGTGACCCTGGCCCTGGGCAGCAACACCATCACCGTCACCGCCGCCAGCGTCAGTGATGCCACCACCGTCGTGCGGCGCGTCTCCTGCGGCGCAGCCCACGACGACAACGTGTTCTGGGACGGCCTCCGCCACGACTCCCGCGACCCGCTGTATCGCACCCCGGTCGGGGCCGTGCCCACCGGCCAGGCCGTCACGCTCCGCCTCCGCGCCTTCGCCAACGACCTCACTGCCGTGAAGCTGCGCGTCTGGGATGACCGGGCCGATACCGCCACCCTCTATCCCATGACCATCGCGGCCTCGGACGCCGCCTACGACTACTGGGCCTGCACCATCCCGGCTCAGTCGCAACCCACCGTCCTCTGGTATCGCTTCATCGTCCAGGACGGCGCCGACGAGGACTATTACGAGGACGACCAGATGGTGGGCGGCATCTACCGGGGCTACAACGAGGGCGGCCCCGGCCAGGTCTACGACACCTCGCCGGACTACTCGTTCCAGCTCACTGTCTACGACCCGGCCTTCCAGACGCCGGACTGGATGCAGAACGCCGTCGTCTACCAGGTCTTCCCGGACCGCTTCCGCAACGGAACCACGGCCAACGACGTCGTCTCCGGCACGCACTTTATCTATGGCAACGCGGCCGGCGGCCTCACCTACCCGGCCTGGAACAGCCAGGTCATCAACCCGCGTGACCCAGCCAGCCCCTACGCCAACCGCTGGAGCGAGGACTTTTACGGCGGCGACCTGTCCGGCTTGACCTCGAAACTGGATTACTTGCAATCCATAGGCGTTACCGCCATCTACCTGAATCCGATCTTCCTTTCGCCCTCCAACCACAAGTATGACACGACCAGCTTCGAGCAGGTGGACGCGCACCTGGGCGGCAACCCGGCTCTGGCCGCGCTCCTGGCGGCGGCGCAGGCGCGGGGGATGCACGTCATCCTGGACGGCGTCTTTAACCACACCTCGTCCGACAGCGTCTACTTTGACAAGTACAGCCGCTACCCCACCCTGGGGGCCTACGAGTCCCAGGCCAGCCCGTACTACGACTGGTACACCTTCAGCAACTGGCCCACCCAGTACAATTGCTGGTGGGGCTACGACACCCTGCCCACCCTGCGCTCCGGCCAATCGGCCGTGCGTACCTACATCTACAGCGGCACCAACGCCATCGCCACGCGCTGGGTGATCAGCGGCACGGCCGGCTGGCGGCTGGACGTGGGCGGCGACATTGACCCCGGCCTCACCCGCGACCCGGCCAACGGCTACTGGGAGGGCTTCCGCCAGGCTGTGAAGGGCGCAGACGCGGACGCCGTCATCATCGGCGAGGAGTGGGGCGACGCGACCCCCTGGCTCCTGGGCGGCGAGTGGGACGCGGTGATGAACTACCGCTTCCGCAGCGCGGCCCTCTCCTTCCTGCGCGACCGTCATTTCGAGGACAACGACAACAACGCCGGCTCCTCCGGCGGCGTCCTGGACCCCGTCAAGCCGTCGCAACTGGACGCCTGGCTGCATAGCATCCAGGAGGACTACCCGCTGGCCGCCTGGCAGGCGATGATGAACCTGGCCGGCAGCCACGACACCAACCGCGTCCGCTTTGTCCTGAGCAAGAACCAGATCGCGGATGATGACACGCACACGCCCTACAACCCGGCCACCGACTATGACGCCAACACCGTGGATGGCTACCAGAAACTCCTGGCCCTGCTCCAGTTCACCGTGCCCGGCGCGCCCACCGTCTACTATGGCGACGAGGTGGGCCTGGATAGCCCCGGCTACTGGGCCAACAACAAGTGGGAGGACGACCCGTACAACCGCGCGCCCTTCCCCTGGGCCGACACGCCCGGCTACTACAGCCAGCGTCCGGCGGTGGCGGCCCACTACGCCCGGCTGGGCCAGGCCCGGGCCGCGCACCCGGCCCTGCGCACCGGCGATTTTCGCACGCTCCTGACCGACGACACGCACATGGTCTACGCCTACGGGCGCAAGCAAGGTGCAGATGCGGCGGTGGTCATCCTCAACCGCGACGCGACCGCGCAGACCGTGACCGTGAACGTGAGCGGCTACATCGGCAACGGCGCGGTCTTGACCGACGTGTTGAACGCCGGCGCGCCGTACACCGTGGCGGCCGGCCAGATCACGGTGCCCAACGTGCCGGCCAACGGCGGCGCGCTGCTGGTGCTCGCCAGCGGCGACGTGACGCCCCCGGCGGCCCCGGCCAACCTGACGGCGACGGAGGGCCAGAGCCAGGTGGTGCTCTCGTGGGACGCCGTGCCGGGCGCGGCCGGCTACCACGTCTACCGCTCGCTCCTCTCCGGCGGCGGCTACACCCGTATCGTCACCGGCGCCGCCGGCGCCGTCTACACCGACACCGCCGTCACCAACGGCGTCTGGTACTACTACGTCGTCACAGCCGTGGACGGGTCCGGCAACGAGAGCGGCTTCTCCAACCAGGCCGCCGCCCTGCCCCACTACACCATCAACTGGGCCAACCTCCAGTGGCCCCACGAGATCACCCAGACCATCGGCATCACGCCCACGGAGAACATCTACGGGCAGGTCTACATCGCCGGCGTGACCAACGCGCCAGGGCCGACGCCGGGCCTGCTGGTCCAGGTGGGCTACGGCCTCACCGGAACCGTCCCCACCGCCTGGGCGGACTGGACGAACGCCACGTTCAACACCCAGGCCGGCAACAACGACGAGTTCAAGGGCCAACTGACGCCGGAGCAGACCGGCGAGTTCTACTACGTCTACCGCTACTCCACCACCGGCGGGCGTGATTGGGTCTACGCCGATCGGAACGGCATCTTCACCGGCTCGCCGCCAACCCCCGGCCGGTTGCACGTGCTCTCCTCCGGCGACGCCGACGCCCCGCCGGTCCCCGCCAACCTGCGCGTGACCCACTGGGGCGTGGACCACATCACCCTGGCCTGGGACGCGGCGACCGCTCCAGACCTGTACGCCTACGACCTCTACCGCTGGGGCGAGGGCCAGAGCTTCGCTGAGAAGGTCAAGATCGCGCGCATCGTGGCCCCCACGACCGCGTACCGGGACGAATCCGTGTCCACCAATCGCACGTACACCTACACCGTGCAGGCCCTGGACACGTCCTTCAACCGCTCCGGCTTCTCCGCTCCGGCTTCGGGCCGGGCCGAGCAGCGCGCAGTCGCCCTCACCTTCAACGTCACGGTGCCGGCCTTTACCCCGGCCGCCGACACGGTCTACATCGCCGGGGACAACGCAACCGTCTTTGGCGCGTCGTGGAACCCCGGCCACCAGGCCATGACGCGCGTGGACGCCACACACTGGACCATCACCCTGACGGCCCCGGAGGACAGCAAGCTGCAATACAAGTACGCGCGGGGCACCTGGGACCAGGTGGAGAAGTGGGGCTGGCTGACTGGCTTTGCCAACCGCGCCATCACCGTCACCTACGGCATCACGGGGGCGATGACGGCCAACGACGTCGTCTACAACTGGCGCGACCCGCTGGTGGTGGCGGTCAATCCGCCCAACGGGGCCACGAGCTTCAGCCCCGGCGGCCCCATCACGGCCGCCTTCAGCCGGGGTCTGGCCCCGGCCACGGTGAACGCGACGACCGTGTTGGTCAATGACGGCGCGGTGATTGGGACCGTGGGCTACGTCAGCCCCACGGTCTACTTCACCCCCACGGCGCCGCTCGATCCGCACGGCTACTACCGGGTGCGGCTGACCTCCGGCATCAAGGACGCGGAGGACAACATCCCCTTGCAGAGGGAATACACCTGGGAGTTCGGCTGGCAGAGGCTCTATCTGCCGCTGGTGGCGCGAGGATAATCGAGCCTCTGGTGCGGAGAGGAGGTGATGTCCAGGGCGACAGGAACACGTAACCTGGTGCGCCTGATCATTAACACGGTGTGTTACGCTTGGGGTAGTCACTCCCCTGAGTAGGTGATAAGCTCCAGACCCCAACAGGGCTTTCTAATCGGGGTGTGGGGTTTGGCGACGGCTTTGCCGTCGCCAAACCCCTAAAAAACCATTGCCCAAACAGGGATATTCCTTTCTCTCTAATCGGGGTGTGGGGTTGGGCGACGGCTTTGCCGTCGCCAAACCCCTAAAAACCCTTTGCCGAAGGCCCAAGGCGGGCGACTCCAGTCGGCGTGGGTGGGCAGTTACCCTGGTGCGTAAAAACAACCTGCGGGAGGGTAGACCGAATACAAATAGGAGGGGAAAGAGATGAAACAACATACTGCTATCGTCGTCTCCCTGGCGGTGAGCGCTGTCGTCGTGGCGCTGCTGCTGGTGGGATTGAGCGGCTCCGCGCCGGCCGCCCTGGCCCATCCGGTCACGGTGGACGGCAGCCTGAACGACTGGAGCACGTCCTTCCCTACGCCACCTGCCAACAACGGCCACGTGATGCGCAACGCCTCATACGAGGGCGAGTTCATCTGGACGGATGCCAGCGGGGATGAGCGCACCGACGGCGATGACCCGGACTCTAACTACGACCTGACCGGGTTCCGCGTCACCGCCGACAGCACGAATATGTATTTCCTGCTGCGCTTCGCGGACCTGACCGACACGAGCCGGCCCTATGTGGGCATTGCCCTGGATACCAACCGCGACGGGACCGGCAACGATTGGTTCGGCGACTGGGCCGATACCCGGACGAGCGCCCAGGCAAAGTGGGAACGACAGATCGTCGTCAACCTCAACAAGACCGGCTACTACGACGTGGGCTGGACCTGGCACGATGCCGGTTCCAGCTACATCTCCACCACCACTGACCTCATCGAGATCGCCATGCCGCTCTCCGACCTGGGGGTGAGCCTGACCGGCGGCGCGGTGGTGCGCTTCACCATCCTCGTCGGGCAGAACGACGGCGGCGGCATCAAGGAAGTGTGGGGATCCGATGCCCTGGACTGCATCACCACCCAATCCGGCAACACCTGGAACGAGGTCTCCGACGGCGTGATTGACTACTACTTTGACGTCTACTTTGAGCCGGACGGCGACCCCACCAGCCCGCTGCAGGTCAGCGAGGTCTATTACGACGCCACCGGCGACGACGCAGCTAACGAGTTCGTCGAAGTCTACAACCCGGCCCAATACCTGGCTTACCTGGATGGAATGCTCCTCGGCGATGAGACCGACCTGGGCGAGACGGAGGGGATCTACCAGTTCCCCGGCACGCCCCTCATCGGCACGACCTACGTGGTCCAACCGGGAACCTACGTGGTCGTGGCCGTGGACGCCATGACCTACGACTCCGACAAGGACTTCCCGGACCACTACTGGGCCAACTGGGAGACGGCCGGCGGCACCGATAACCCGGCCATCCCCAACCTGACCCGCGTGGCCGGCTCCTTCGACATTGCCCTGGGCAACTCCGGTGATAACGTGGTCCTGCGCGACGGCAGCATCACCGGCACCCAGGCCCTGTCCAACACTGTTGTGGACGGGATGAACTACGAGAACGGCGGCGGCGACACCGCCCCGGCGGATACCCTGGTCGCAGACGGCGGCACGAACCCCAGCGCCAACACCGGCTACGCCGTCCAGCGCGACCCCACTCGCACGAACCCGGACACGAACAACAGCACCACCGACTTTGAGCCGGACGCCGTGCCCACGCCGGGCTTTGCCAAAGGGCTGATCGATCACGCCATCTACAAGAAAGGCCCCAGCCCGGCCACGGTGTCGCCCGGCCAGACCTTCAACTACTACCTCTACTGGCAGGTGGCCGGCCAGCCGGCCCCATCGGCCGTCATCACCGATATCCTGCCCGACCACACCACGTTCATCACCTACACGTCCTCCCGGGCCATCACCCTGACCTCTTCCACCGAGCCGACCATCGCCTGGAACCTGGGGACGATCCCGGCCAGCACCATCGGCAAGATCACCGTCACCGTGCGACTGGACGCCTCCGCCCCACTGGGCGCGGTCCTCACCCAGACCGCGACTATTGATTCCCAGTCTGCCATCACCGAGGGGATCACCACCAACGACGTCGCCGTCTACACCTGCACCGTCCAGGGAGCCGACCTGACGGTGGACAAGACCGGCCCGGCGGTGATCATGCCGGGCGAGCGCATCACCTACACCATCAGCATCAGCAACATCGGCATCACCGGCACGGCGGACCTCACCGTGACCGACTGGCTGCCCAACTACGTGACCTACGTCTCCGACACGTCCGGCGTCACCCCCACCAACCCGGTGGCCGGCGTCTACGTCTGGAACCTGGGCGGCGTGGCGGCCAGCGGCGCGACCTCCTTCGACCTGGTGTGCGATGTCGCCATCACCGCGCCCTTTGGCGCCGTCCTGACGAACACGGTTTCCGTGTCCACCTCGGGCGCGGAGAACAGCACCGCCAACAACTCCGACCAGTGCCTTGTCACCGTGGGCGGGCCGAACCTGGTGGTGGGCAAGGTCGCCCCGGCCACCGCCAGCCCCGGCCAGACGATCTCCTACACCGTGAGCGTAGCCAACGCGGGCCTGGTGACTGCCCACAACGTGTGGGTCACGGATACGCTGCCGGCCCAGGCCACGTATTACACCGATACCCTGGGCGGCTACAACGGCCATAGCGGCCAGGATTACGGCTGGTCGCTGGGCACGCTGAACCCCGGCACTGGCGTCACTTTCACCGTCGTCGTCAACGTCTCCGCCGGGGCCTGCGCCGGCGACGTGCTCACGAACACCGTCCAGGCCACGGCCACGGAGGGCGATCAGGACCCGACGGACAACACAGCCCAAGCTACAACGGTCATCGCCGGGGCCAATCTCTACGTGAGCAAATCTGCCTCCGCCACCACCCTCTTCGGCGGCGAACAGACCACGTACACCATCACCTACGGCAACAATGGCACCGTGGCGACGGCGGCCTTCCTGACCGACACCCTGCCGGCCGGCTTCACCTACGCCTCCGACACCAGCGGCCTCCCGCCCGGCGTGAACGGCAACGTCATCTCCTGGAACCTGGGCACGGTGAGCGCCGGGTCGCAGACCTCCTTCGCGCTGGTGGTCACGGTCACGGCCAGCACGCCCATCACCCAGGGGACCGTCGTGACGAACACGGTGACCATCGGTCCGGCCGGCTCCGGCAACAACCCGAACGATGACACCGCTACCGCGACCGGCACCGTCTACCAGCTCGTGCCCATCGCCACGGCCCGGGCCGGGGCCAACGGCCAGACCTTTGCCATCCAGGGCCGGGTCATCTATGTCCCCGGCACCTACAACGCGACTGGCTGGGGCCTGCAAGACGCCAGCGGCGGCATCGCCGCGTACTACTCGCCGGCCCCCACCGTAGCCCTGGGCGATCAGGTGCGTCTGGTGGCGACGCGCGGCGCGTACCAGAACGAGGAGCAGATGGCTGCGCCGGTCTATTACTTTGCCCGTCAGGGCAGCGGCCCGGAGGTCAGCCCCATCGCTCACGCCACCGGCGACATCCCCACCGGCGCCACCGAGGGCTGGCTGGTCCAGGTGGAAGGCTATGTCTCCGGCCTGGGCACCTGCACCGGCAACTACAGCTTCTACGTGAACGACGGCTCTGGCGCGGCCTATATCTACGTGGACCAGGACACCGGCGTGAACGTCTGCACCATGGGCATCGCCAACGGCGACTACGTCCGCGTGGTCGGCTTCAGCACGCAGTTTCAGACCACGTATGAGGTCAAGCCCCGTCGCCCGGCCGACGTGACCGAGCTATACCCCGTCACGTTCATCTACCACGACGCGGAGGACGTGGTCCACGTCGGCGAAGCCCTCAACGTGGCCGGCAGCTTCAACGGCTGGAACACCAACGCCACGCCGTTGGCGGCCAACGCCGATCACAGCGTGTTCTCCGTCACGGTGACGATGCCCCTCACCGGCACCTACGAGTACAAGTACGTCGTCAAGAGCAGCGGCGATCAATGGGACTGGCTCAATACCGCCAACCGCCCAGTATACGTGACCGGCCCCACGACCGTGAATGACTACCGCAGCGTGGCAGTGGGGTACGCGCACCTGATGACGCCGCCCACAGTCACCATCGCTCTGGGGCAGCCCACCGGCCTCATCACCGGCGAAGTGTACATCCAGAACGTGACCAACCCGGCCGGCGAGGGACGCGGCGTGTCGGCTGAGCTGGGCTATGGGACGACGGCAGACCCCGAGTTGTGGACCTGGGTGCCGCTGAGCTTCACCGGCCGCCAGAATGGGAATAACGACATCTACTCGGCCAGCTTCACGCCCGCTGCCACCGGCGTCTACTCCTACGCCGTGCGCTTTGACGGCAACCGGGGCGCAGGCAACCCCAACGCCGACTGGACCTACGGCGACCTGGACGGCGTCTACCCCGGCGAGCCGTTCGAGTTGAGCCAGTGCGGCGTCCTCACCGTCCAGGCGGCGGACCTCGCCGGCTCCAGCAAGTTGGTCACGCCCACGGCGGACGTCAGGCCGGGCGATATGCTCACCTACACCATCCACCTGGTCAACGCCAGCGGGGTCACCATCGCCCCGGCCTCTGTCACCCTGACCGACACCCTGCCGGCCGAGGTGCGGGTGGTCACGGCCACACTCCCGGCCGGGCTGACCTATCACGCCGCCACCCACACCCTCACCTGGAGCGGCTCCCTGGCGGCCGGCGAGACCAAAGACCTGGTCTTCCAGGTCCACGTCCTGAGCGCGGCGGCCCTGTCGCCTGGCGTCCACGTCTTCCATAACACCGTGGAGATCAACGACGGCTTTGGCACCGTCCTGACCCGCCAGTCGGCGGACGTGACTGTGACGGCCTATCGCCTCTATCTGCCGCTGATCGCCCGCAACAGTCCATAGCTTTACAGAGATGGGCCAGGCACTTCCAACGTGCCTGGCCCATCGAAAGCTCATCCCTCTGCCTGGTACGTGCCAGACAGGGTCGTGCCAGGCAATTCCCAAGTGCCTGGCCCATCGAAAGCGAGGAAATCTCATATGAAGGAACAAGTCGCGGGTCTGGCTCTGGCGCTGCTCCTGGCGCTGCTGCTGGCCTTTGCCAGCATGATCGCACCGGCTGCGTTATCGGCCTCCACAACGCTGCTGATCAGCGAGGTGCAGACTGCTGCGGCCGCCGACGCCGACGTCGAGTTCATCGAGATCTATAACGCCACGACCGCCGCCATCAGCCTGAATGGCTACAAGGTCGTCTATCGCTCCGCCAATGGCACGTCCGATGTGATGGTCCATACCTTTGCCAGCGACGCAACCATCCCGGCCCACGGCCACTACCTGCTCGTCCACGCTGGCAAAAACGTTGGCGTGACGCCCGATGCCACCTTCACCACATCCATCGGCCGGACCGGCGGCGGCCTGGCGATCCGCAACAACAGCGATGCCATCGTGGACAGCCTGGGCTGGGGCACCGCCACCAACATCTTCGTGGAGGGCAGCGCGGCCACGGCTGCCGGCAACGACCAGAGCATGGAGCGCAAACCCGGCGGCACCGCCGGCAACGGCGCCGATACCGACAACAACCTGGCCGACTTCCAGGTGCTCGCCACGCCGCAGCCCCAGAATACGGCCAGCGCGCCCACGCCGGCCATCCCCACGAGTTACCTGCACATCGCCAAGAGCGCGCCGGCCAGCGTGGAGACCGGCCGGCTGTTCACCTACACGCTGGTCGCCACCAATCACATCTCAGACACAGCCCACGGCGTGGTCATCACCGACGCCCTGCCCCTCAGCGTCACCATCGCGGCCATCTCAGATGGCGGCATCCACCTGGGCGGCCACGTCGTCAGTTGGACTGTTACCAGCCTGACCAATGAGGCCAGTGTGACGCGCACCGTCGCCGTCACAGCGCCAGCGGGGGTGGCGACGCTGGTGAACAGCGACTATGGGGTCTGGGCGAGCAACTGGCCCACGCGGACCGTGGGCGCGCCGGTGCAGACCATGGTAGCCCTGCCTGGCGGTCTGACTACCATCTACCAGATCCAGTACACCACCCATCCAGCCGGCGACTCCCCATTGGTCGGCCAGGTAGTCACTACCACCGGCATTGTCTACGCCCTCTACAGCCAGGGCTTTGCCATCGCCGAGGCCAGCGGCCCCTGGCACGGCATCTACGTGTACTACCCGAACACGCCGAAACCGGCCGTGGGCGATCTGGTCCGCGTCAAGGGTACGGTCCAGGAATATTATGGCTTCACCGAGCTGGGCCACTATGCCTCGTACACGGTCCTCAGCAGCGGAAACACGCCGTATGCCCAGAGCGAGGTGCAGACCGGCCAGATCGCCACCGGAGCCGCCACCGCTGAGGGCTACGAGGGCGTCTTGGTGGCGGTTCAGAACATCACCGTCACGAACCCGAATCCGGATGCCCCCGACGATTACGGCGAATGGGTGGTGGACGATGGCAGCGGTGGGGTGCGAGTGGATGACTGGGCCAACTATAGCTATCAACCGGCCCTGAACGACGCGCTCTACCTGGTGCGCGGGATGCTCAACTACAGCTTCAGCAACTTCAAGATCGAGCCACGCGGCGACGATGACATCCTGGCAGTGGCCCCGACCGGGCTGCTGTTGAGCAAGAGCGCGCCGCTCAATGTATCGCCCGGGGCCGAGCTGACCTATATCCTGACTGTTCAGAACTCCACGGGGATCACCCTGACCGATCTCGTCGTGACGGACGTCGTGCCGGCGGCTCACGCCACCTTTGCCCGCGCCCTCGACGGCGGCGTATGGACCGGGGGCCAGGTGCGCTGGACCGCGAGCAGCCTGGCCGATCAGTCGAGCCTGAGCCTGCGCTTCGTCGTCACCGCCACGGGCAGCGCCGGCAGCCTGATCCAGAACGAGTCCTACGCGGCCTGGGCCGCCAACTGGCCCACGCCTACCACCGGCGCCCCAGTCCTGACCATCGTCGGCGACTACACTCCCATCTACCTGATCCAGGGCCAGGGTTGCCGTTCACCTCTGGTGGGCCAGACGGTAAAGACCGTGGGGGTGGTCCAGGGCTTCTTCCAGGGCAACTCTTCGTATGTGGGCGACTTTAACGGCTTCTACATCCAGGACCGCAACGGAGACGGCAACCCGGCCACCTCCGACGGCATCTTTGTCAAGCACGCCACCAGCGTGAACCCCGGCGTCAGCGTGGGCGACCTGGTGACGGTCACCGGCCAGGTGGACGAGTTTTCCGAGTACGACGGCGCGGCGTGCAGCGGCGACGATTGCCAGACGCAGGTCTACATCAGCAGCGCCAGCGCCGTCCAGAATAATGGCCCGGCCGGCCGGCCGCCAGCCATCCCGGTGAACCCACCCGGCGACCCCGGCCAGAGCCGGGTCTACTGGGAATCACTGGAGGGCATGTGGGTCACGGCGCCCGGCACCTCCACCGTGGTCGGCCCCACCAGCTACGGCACCGTCATGGTGATCAGCGGCAGCCTGGGATTGGACCGGGTGATCCGCACCGGCCCTTACGCCGGAATGCCGGTGGGCGTCCGCCACTGGAAAAAGTTCGGCGCGCTGGACGATGGTTCTGATCCCCCCAACCTGATCGTGGGCAGCGTCATCACCAACGTGGATGGGCCGCTGGCCTTCTCCTACGGCAGCTACGTCATCGTCACGCAGGCCGGGGATGCCTGGACATCCGTCTACGCTCGGCCACTACCCAGCCCGGTCCCCTCCTGGCCGGCCCCCGGTGCCGATGAGTTCACTGTCGCCGCCTTCAACACCTACAACTTTGATACCGGCTCCGCCCCCACCTACGCCGGCAAGCGCGCCAAGGTGGTGGCGGTCATCCGGGCGTTGAACGGCCCCACCTTCCTGAGCCTGGAAGAGATCGCCGTGGAGGAAGTCATCACCGACGTGCTGAGCGACCTGCAGGCGGCCGGCTATCCCTACAGCTACGCCTACTCCCACCCGGACGTGGGCGGGCACGGCGTGGCCCTCCTCTGGCGCACCGACCGGGTGACGGACGTGGTCTGGTCTACACAGTACCAGACCTGCTCCCCCATCGGCAGCTCCTCCTCCAGCTATGATCCGTTGTGGGATACGTGTCGCACGCAGGGCCAGTACCCGCTCTTCGCCCGCCGGCCGGTGGTCGTCACCGCCACAGTCACCCTGAGCGACCGCGGCCTGCGCGTGGTGGTCATCGCCAATCACTTCAAGGCCAAAGGGACGCCCACGGACGACCAGCGTCGGCTGCAAGAGGCCCAACTCGTGGCCGGCGTGGTGGATGGCCTGGTGGCTGGCGGCTCGCCCTACGTCATCGTCTTGGGCGATCTGAATGACTTTGAGGATGCGCCGCCCCTGAATGCCCTCTATGCCAGCGGCAACCTGACCAATACCTGGTACACCTTGCCGGCCGACGCGCGTTACTCCTACATCTACCACGGCGTCTCCCAGGTGCTGGATCACGTGCTGATCAGCCCGGCACTGCGGCTCTGGCTCCAGGCGGCTGGCCCATTGCACATAGACGCCGATTTCCCCTTCCGACCGTACAGCAATGACTCCACCGTCGTCTGGCGCACCTCGGACCACGACCCGGTGATCGCCACGTTCTTGAAGGTCCACACGCTCTATCTGCCCCTGGTAGCCAGAGGCTCCTGAGCGGAGGTACGCCATAACGGAAACGAATCGCCGGGGCGAGGGGCCAAACGCCCGCCTGGCCCCACCTGTCCAGATCTGGACAGCCTGAGCAGGCACGTCTAAACTCGAGTTCCAGGCGTCCTTGAACTTAATTGCTCCGCCTCCTGGAATACCCTTCCCTCAATCCTCTGGAGGCGCGCTGTATTCTGCGCCGCACGCTTCCAGCAACTTTACGATTTGGCGGGCGGCCTCTTGGTCGGGCGAGAGCGGCACAATCTCATGGGCGAAATACAGGGCGGACGCATCGGCGAATGTCTTGGCATTAACGTCTGCCCCTCGCTCAATCAACAGGGATACTGTTTCCACGCTTCCCGCGATCACGGCTTGCATCAGCGCAGTCCATCCCGACTCACTTTGCTGGTTGATATTGGCCCCTGCGTCCAGCAATAGCTTGACCACCTCAGGCTGGCCGCTTTGCGCTGCCCAGCGCAAGGCTGAAATGTCCTGGTCGTCAGACACGTTGACGTTGGCTCCTGCCTGGAGCGCCGTTTTCAAGTCGTTGAGATTTCCCTCATAGGCGGCTTTTAACAATTGCGCCTCCGGAGCAGAGTGATGCTTTGTCTTGGGCTTGACCTGCCTGATCTGAGCTACCTGCAAGAACTTGAGAAACCACATCCAGCCTTCCACGGCCTCTGGATGCACCATTCCGGCTTCGGCGTTCTCTTTGAGGATGTTGACCTTGAGCTGAACGTTTGACAAGAGATCGTTCCTGACCTCAGCGCCCTTGGCGAGCAGGAATTCCACGATGTCGAACTGTCCCGCAAAAGCAGCACTCATAAGGGGCGTTATGTCGGCGCCCCCCGTGTTCTCGATGTCCGCCCCGGCCTCGACCAACCGCTTCACGACCTCGAGGTGTCCCTCTCTTGCCGCTTCGTTCAAGGCTGAATACCCGTACTGGTCACGAGCATTCACATTCGCTCCTTTCTCCAGGCAGGCGTTCACCTCGCTCAGGTCTCCCCTAAACGCGGCTAGCAGGAGCTGCTCATCTATCTGCCTGGTCGTTTGCTCTTTCTGTGGGTGTGGTTGCCCCACCTTTGTTGTCTTTTGGGGTTTCTTTTTCGCCATAGTAGTTCTCCTGGAGACCTTGAACGCCTTGAATCACCCGTGAGGGTTGGCCGCGGAGCGAAGCGGCGCGGCTAACCCTTGTCGGGTGAATTCAGTTGTTCGATGATCTCATCTGCATAGTCTGGGTACAGCTCCCGCAAACAGTCAGGGCACAGGCCGTGAGTGAAATGAATATCGGTATGATGTAATATGTAGGCCTCAAGTCGTTCCCACACCCCTTTGTCGTCTCGTACCTTCCTGCAATGAGAACACATGGGCAGGATGGAACGCAGGGTCTGGATCTCAGACAGCGCCTGGTTCTTTTCGTTGATTAGGTCTAGATACCGGCTGTTGGTCAGCGCGATTGCTGCTAACTCACCGAAAACGGTTGCGATCTCTGCGTCTGCATCCGTGAAGTCCGACGTTTGTTGGCCAAGCCCAGGAGCCCAACGGTCTTTCCGTCGAGATTCAGAGGTGCAAACATCACATTCTTCAAGGCGACATGCCCCTCGGGTATGTACTTCACCCACTTGCTGTTCATGAAGTCATTGTCGTACGTGGCCTTGTGGGTCTTGTACGTCGTTGCGCGGAGCCCGCGAATGGGCATCGGCAATGCCGGATCTGCGGTACAGGGCAGACCGCCAGTCTCGAGGAAGAGCACTTCATTGTTCTCACCGTCAGCGGTCAGAAGCGCAACATAGCCGGAAGTCGCCCCTGTCATCTCGCAGCAAAGGTCGAAAATCGCGCGCGCCGTATCTGTGAATTTCTGCTTATGCAGGATTGCACGTGCCCCTCTGATGACGGCATCAAGTTTCGCTTCGGCAGTTGGCTTTGTGCTCATTTCACCGTCTCTTGTAGTGTAACCTAACATGGTGAACACTAGACATAACGTAGGTTTCTGGTCTGGACCAAGCCGCTGATGACAGCGGTGGTATAATACTATCTGGGGATACGCCCGTTGACACTTAACCCAGGAGGTT
>Ga0209101_1001119_pt1 | contig 20705 bp, 13 predicted proteins | sample ConPoolayeCmetaG_FD_185481 | JGI IMG/M metagenome (GOLD analysis project Ga0209101, IMG submission 185481) | Hot spring microbial mat communities from California, USA to study Microbial Dark Matter (Phase II) - Cone Pool mat layer C metaG... ...
ACGACAGGCAGCGCAGCGCGAGCGCGCGCTGCGCTGCCTGTCGTCGCCAGCCTCGTTCGCCGCAGCCGCGCCATGCTGAGCCTGGTCCGGCGTGGTCGCCAGGCTGGCGAGCTACCGCGCGAGAGCGCGCTGCGCGTCGCGCGGGAGACCCGCGCCTTGCTCGCGCGCAGCCGCGGACTCGAACGCGCGCTCCGACAGATCGTCCGGATCAGCCGGCTCTTCGCCCGAGGGTAAGCGCGGCCTTCGCTAGTGCGCGCTCCCCGGCCGCTGGCCCGCGAAGCTGTCCCACAACCAGCGACCGATCTCGAGCAGCTCGGCCTCCGGATATGGCAGCGGGGGCATGGGGCCGAAGCGTTCGGTCGCATGCGGTGGCAGCAAGGACCGCTCTTTGGCCGGGGATGCCACCCAGCGGGCCACCGCTCGTGCGAAGGCCTCACGGTCTCGATGAGCGGACGCGTAGTGCATGACGATCCCGCGTGCCGGCGGCGCCTGGGTCGGCGGGGGCTGGCGCGGGTGACAGGCCGCGCAGTACCGCTCCCACAACGCCTCGCCCTGCGGGGGCGCCGCCTTCGGAGCGTCTTCGGCCGTCGCTCCCGGCAGCGGGATCGCAACGCCGGCGAGCACAAGCGCCAGGATGGCCAGCACGCTCTTCATGGTCTGTCCTCCGGAGGCGGCACGGCAGGCAGCCCCGCCAGGGCCATGGCCAACTCCGCCTCCTCGTACTGCTGGTCGACGAGCTGGCCTGCGAAGTAGTCCGCGTAGGCCTGCATGTCGAAGTGCCCGTGGCCGCAGAGATTGAACAGGATCGCCCGCGACACGCCTTCGTCCCGACACCGCAGCGCCTCGTCGATCGCCGCCTTCACCGCGTGATTCGCCTCCGGTGCGGGCACGATCCCCTCGCAGCGTGCAAACTCGACACCCGCCGCGAAACACGCCGTCTGCGGGTAGGCCACCGCCTCGATCAGGCCGAGCTCCTTCACGTGGCTCACGAGCGGCGCCATGCCGTGGTAACGCAGGCCCCCCGCGTGGAAGCCCGGCGGCGTGAACGTGGAGCCAAGGGTATGCATGCGCGTCAGCGGAGTGAGGTGTGCCGTGTCGCCAAAGTCGTAGGCGTAGCGACCGCGCGTCAAGGAGGGACAGGCCGCAGGCTCGACCGCCACGACCCGCACGCGCCGGCCGCCCCGAAGCTGCACGCCCAGAAAGGGGAAGACGATTCCCGCGAAGTTGGAGCCGCCGCCCGTGCACGCCACGATCACGTCGGGCCAGTCGTCGGCGCGTTCCATCTGCGCCATGGCTTCGAGACCGACCACCGTCTGGTGCAGGAGCACGTGGTTCAGCACCGAGCCCAGGGCGTAGCGCGTGTCCTCGCGCTGGGCTGCCACCTCGACGGCTTCCGAGATGGCGATGCCGAGGCTGCCAGGGTGCTGCGCGTCCTTTGCCAGGATCGCCCGGCCTGCCGCGGTCTCGCTGGAGGGAGACGGCACGCAGCGCGCCCCGTAGGTCTCCATGAGCGCTCGACGGTAAGGCTTCTGCTCATAGGACACCCGGACCATGAAGACCAGGACCTCGAGGTTGAAGAGGCGGCCTGCCAGGGCCAGCGACGAGCCCCACTGTCCCGCGCCCGTTTCGGTCGCGAGCCGCCGAACGCCGGCGTCCCGGTTGAAGAACGCCTGGGCAACGGCGGTGTTGGGTTTGTGACTGCCAGTGGGCGAGACGCCCTCGTACTTGTAGTAGATGCGGGCCGGTGTCCCGAGCTGCCGTTCGAGGCGCCGTGCGCGATAGAGCGGTGTCGGCCGCCACTGGCGGTAGATGTCGCGCACGGGCTGCGGGATCTCGATCTCGCGCGCGGTGGCGACCTCCTGCTCGATCAGCGCTGGCGGGAAGAGCGGCGCCAGGTCATCGGGCCCGATCGGCTCGAGGGTGCCGGGATGCAGGACCGGTGGCGGGGGGACCGGCAGATCGGCGACCAGGTTGTACCACCGCCGCGGCAAGTCGGATTCGTCGAGGACATACTTCACGGCATCCGGCATGGCGCCACCATACTGCGCCGTGAAGCCCTTGGCACGACCGCCAGCTCAGGTTCCCAATCCCGGTTCCTGGAGAGCGCGCGGCAGGAGGTGTCGCTCGGCGACCTCGATGGCCAGGCGCTCGAGCGCAGGCGAGGCGGTGAGCACGTCGATGAAACGCTCCCAGCGGGCCGCGTCAGCCTCGGCCAGCTCGTAGAGCAGCTTCGCCCCCTTGACGTCGCGTGCCTCCAGCCTGGCATCGCCGAGCGCAAGAAGCCGCGCACGCGGCAACGGGATCCCGCCGATCGCGCACACGCGGACCACGTCCGCAATGCGCTGGCGCTCGAGCAGGCCTTCGACCAGGCGGTCCCAGTCGGCCCGGCTCGCCGCCTCCGGGTGCCGGAGCAGGAGGTGCATCGCCGTATCGAGGAAACCGCGGGCCAGATACCGCCGGGCAATGAAGACCTGGGAAGCGACGGTGGGCATCGCGCACCCCGGTCGCAACCGTCGTGCCTGGCCGGAAGCGGAGCGTTCTGGCGAGCGCTCGCGCCGGGTGTGACGCCTCCGGCACGCCCATGGGTCAGGGACGACCCGGCTCGGGACGGTCCTCCGGCCGGCTCAGCGCTGTGGCTCCGCCGGCAAAGAAGGCAGCGATCCGCTCCCGCTCGGCGGCGACGTCGCGGCGGCCGAGCTCGATCAGCCGAGCGCAGAATTCGCCGTCGAAGAGCAGGTAGCTCACCAGCTCGGTGACCGAGACGTCGGAGCCGAGCCCGCGCATCAGATACCGCACCACCGCCGGAATCCGGTGGGTCAGCTCGGCGGCGAGCTGGCGCACAGTCTGCGACGGTCGCAGCCAGAGCACGTCGATCTGGCGAAAGCCCGCACCCGCTGGATCGGGGCACCGCACGACGCTCGCGTTCACCCGCTCGCTGTGATCGATGTCTACCTCGATCGCATCGAGCATCACGGCATCGAGCAGCACGCCGGCGATCTGCGCGATGGTCGGGCGCTCGACGTGGATCTCCTCCGCGGGCGGGGGCGGTCCGCTCACGCCGATCGCCACGATCCGCTCGGCTCCGAGATTGATCGCCGGACTGAGGGGCGTCGTGTTGCGAATGGAGCCATCGCCAAAGTACCGGCCGTCGATCTCGACCGAGGGGAAGAAGATGGGGATGGCGCTCGAAGCCAAGAGGTGCTCCACACGAATGGCCGTGCGCTCGATGCGCCAGCGCCGCCGCGTCCACATTGGCAGGTCGGGCTGCCCGTGCAGGAAAATCACCCCGTCGGCTGTGTGGAGATCGGTTGCCGTCACGGCGACGGCGGCCACTCGTCCAGCCTCGACATTGTCGGCCAGGCGGGCGAGCGGCACGCGGCTGCGCAGCAGCTCGCCGAGCGGCGCCGTATCGAGAAGCGATTTCGGCTGCGCGTGCCGCGTAAGCCCCCCGAAGGACAGATCCCACGCCCAGCGGATCCCGATCCGCCCGAGCGAGCCAAGGTCCGTCCGGTAGACCTGCCCTGGCTCGATATTGCGCCACACCTCCTCGAGGCGCTCGATCCCGGTGGCGAGGTCGTCAGCCCACGCTGCGAGCGCTGCGGTATTGATCGCCCCGGCACTCGAGCCGACGAAGATGTCGATAGCCGACGGCCGGGCGGGCAGGAGGCCGTGCTCGACGAGCCCGCGCAGGACGCCGACCTGGTATGCCCCCCGGGCACCTCCTCCCGAGAGCACGAGCGCCGTGCGCCCGCTCTCAGGCATGCCAGACCGAGATCGTAGCGCTGTGCGCCATGCCGGAAGACTCGTCGCCTGTTCTGCGCCGCCCGTCAAGCCGGCTCCCGGCACACGTGAACCTGCCTGGGCGGTGCGGTAGACTGAGGCTGACGCCTACGCCTATCTTCCTTGGCGGCGCCCTCGCCATGTCGCTTGGCCTCCGCATACCTCTGGCGCTCGGCTGCCTCGCGATCCTGATAGCCCCTCCGGCTGTCGGGGCCGCCCGCTTCACCGTCTGCCTGTTCAGCTTCAACAGCCCCGACGAAGTGGCGGTCTTTCGCTCCTGGCTGCCGCCGGCCGATTTCGAGATGGTGGACCTCACGCCCGCCTTGCTGCCCACGCAGATGGCATCCGCCGCCCGGAAGGAACGCGAGGGCGCGGATGAGGAGTCCTGGCTGCTCGACCTGTGTCGCCCCGACTTGCAGTGCGACATCGTCGTGTATTCTGGCGAGTTCGCCGGGCGTTTTTTCGGCGCCTACGGTGCGTCGCTGAGCCTGCAGGCGATGGAGGAGGCCGCATGTGCCTCGCGGTGCGGAGGACTCTTCCATGCACCGCGCGAGGTCTTCCTCCTGGGATGCAACACCCTCGCGACGAAGGACCAGGACCACCGCTCTCCCGCCGAATACCTGCAGGTCCTGCTCGAGCACGGCTTCGACCGCCCGAGCGCCGAGCGCGCGGTCGAGATGCGGTACGGCCCGCTTGGCCCGAGCTTTCGCGAGGCCCTGCGCCGGATCTTCGCTGGCGTGCCCCGCCTCTACGGTTTCAGCTCCGTGGCCCCGCAAGCCCCCTACAGCGTCCCGCGGCTCGAGCGGTACTTCCGCGTCAAGGGCGACTACGCCCGCTGGCTAGAAAGGGCGGGGCGCAGCGAGGTCCGGAACCGCGAGCTGTTTGCCGCCTTCGCCGGAACCGACATCGCGCAGACCTCGGGCCTGGGGCCCGTCGATCCCGCCGCCCACGACCGCGAGCGCCTCTGCGCGCTCTACGACGAGACCCGCAGCCTGGCCGTGCGCCTGCGCATCGTCGGGGAGCTGCTGCGGCGCGAGGACATGCTGTCCTTCGTGCCCACGATCGAGGTCTTCTTCAATCGGCATCCAGCTCAGCTCTTTCAGGGCGAGGCCCGGGTCCTCTTCGAGGCCATCCAGGCCAACGAGGAGGCGCGCCGCCGGGTCGTGGGCCTGGTGCGCGACCTCGGGATCTCGGCCAGCCGGCTCGAGCTGGCGCATCTTGCCCATCACCTCGGGTGGATGGACGACGAAGAGTTCCGGGCCCTCGCGCTCGACACCGCACGGCAGCTCCTCGCCAGACCCCTGTCGTCGGATGCCGTGGACATCGTCTGCGAGATCGTCCGCCGCCAGCCCATCGGAGATGCGATCGCGGTCGACGACTTCCCGCCGGGAACGTTCGCGGTGGCCGAGGGCCTGCGCATGGTCGACTGCTTGCGGCCCGCCGACCGGCAGGTGAGCGATCGCCTGCTCGAGGCGCTCCATGCCCCCGATGTCAGTGTGCGTCTGTGGGCCGCGTTCGCCCTCTCGCACCGGCTCCCGCTCAGCGAGGTCCAGCTGCTGCGCCTGGCAGATCGCCTGCGCGACGATCCCCCGGAGCTCCGCGAGCGTCTCGCCTGGATCTTTCGCATGCAGAGTCCCCTGGCGGGACGCGTCCTGACCGCAGTCGCCCGCAGCGATCCGGCGCTCGCCGAGCGCCTGGCGCCGCTAGCGGCCCGTCCCGCACGCCGTCACTGACGGAGCTCGATCTCGACGGGCACCTTGTGCACGACCACGCAGTCGGTCGCCGCCACGGCCACGTCCTCGCCATCGATGCGGACCCCGACGAGGGGCCGCGCGAACGGCGAGCTCACCACGATGCCCCCGGGAGGCGGGGCGATCCGTCCGCCGATGCGAACGCGCACGGCATCCGTCCCGGCCTCCTCCATCGTGAAGTCGAGCTCGCCGAAGTGGGTCGGGAGCCGGCGTACGCCCGTGCCCGCGGCGATCCACGACGGGCGCACCCCGGCCGCCAGCACGAGCGCCTGGTCGGCCTCACGCTCGTACGCGAACATGGCGCGCAGCGACTGGATGAAGCCTGCGCCGACCCAGGTATGCGGCATGTCGCCGATAAAGCGCGGCGCCGCGGGATCGAGCCAGACGACCTCGGCCCAGCCATTCCAGGCCGCAGGGCGCCGCCCCGCCATGAGATAGTCGAGGAGCACGTGCGCTCGCTCCCGCCAGCCGAGGCGCAGGAATGTGCCCACGTTGCGCAGCTCGTAGGGAGAATACGCCTCGCCGGGCCAGGTCCCCGCGAGCCGCTGCTCGATTTCTTCCCAGTAGCGCTGAAAGGTGCTTCGCACGGCCTCGGGCGGGAGATGTGCGAGCTCGTCGCCGGGCACCACGGCAATGCTCGTCGAGGTGGGATCGAAATCCCCCAGCTCGACCGAGCCGGGGAGATAGTCGAGCCCCCGCTCCTCCATCGTCGCCGCGAGCGAGGCCAGGAGCGTCCTGCGGAAGTCGTCTCGCAGCGCAGCGAAGCGCCGGCCGCGCTCGGCGTCACCGACGACCGCCGCGAGCACCGTGGCGTCCTTCAGCCCGCGCAGGGCGAAGAAGTCGTCCCAATAAGAATGGACGGGTTGTCCCGAGTATCCCTCGTGGCTGATCGACTCGGGGAGCAGCCCGTAGTAGGCGCGCGTCGCTGGCGTGCGCCAGTCCGGCGTCATGCGCTCCGCGCGCAGCCGCGCAATGTGCTCCACGGCCCGGACCACCGCGGGCCAGAGCTGCTCGACCAGACGGCGATCGCGGGTGAATCGCCAGTATTCGGCCACGGCGTAGACGAAGGCCCCTTCGGAATCGTGCTCGGGCGTCCAGTCGGGGCCGCGGGCATCGACGCAGCAGGGGATGCGGCCGTCGTCGGCCTGATGGCGCGCATACCAGCGCAGGAACCGCCGCACCTCGCGGGCGCGTCCCATCTGCAGCAAGGCCTCGGCACTCATCGCGCCGTCGCGGATCCACGAGCGTGCATAAGTGCGCGAGCCCGGCTGCAGCGCAGCGCCATCACTGTTCACCAGCATGTGCGCCACCACCGAGCGGGCCGTCTTGGCGAGTACCTCCGCCTCGGGAGGAAGGCGCAGCTCGACGGCCCCGAGCAGCCGCCGCCATCGTCGCTCGACTTGGGCCTGCAGGGCCGCCACCTCCGTGAGGTCGAGCGCGGGCAAGGCCTCCCATCCCTGCCCGTGCAAGGGAATCGCCAGCGCCACCTCGCCGCTCCCTCCAGGCGGCAGCGTCATGTGGTAGGCGAGCGCGCCCGAGGCGAATCCCATCGCGTCGCGCACCTCCTGATCGGGCGGGGTCTCGCCGAGCACCAGGAACTCGCCGATCCGTCCGTCCTCGAAGGTGGCGGCTCCGGCGGAGAGCGGTGCGACCAGCGGAACGATCCCGCGCTGTCGATCGACCCACAGCGTGTGGCCATCGAAACGCATCTCGTGAATGCGCGTCACGCCGCCCTCGATGTTCAAGGTCTGCCATGGCGGCAGCACCTGGAACGGGCGGATGGCAAGGAGGAGGCGGGGATGCAGGCGGCGGCGATCGTGGTTCTCGAGCCGATAGCGCAGGTAGAGGGTCGAGGCGCCAGGGTCCCCTGCGGCGAAGGCCGTGACGCGCAGACGAAGGTCCCGCCATCGCCATTCGACGGTCGGTACCGGCAGCGTCGCGTCCGTAAGCTCGTGGTGCCGCTCGACATCGTGCCAGGTCACGAGATCGCCCCGCATGTAGAGAACCGGCTCGATGGCGAAGGCCCGGCCGATCTCGACCATGCCGTCGTCGTTGAGCAGCGCCTCCTCGCTGTCGCGATCGACGCCAACGACGGTCCAGTAGGTCTGCTCCCCGAGGAAGTAGCGCGGATACCAGCCCCGTGGCGCATCGCGGGCGATGGCCGCGAAAAACGCGTTCGGGGAATCGGCGAACTCGACCGGCTGGAGGGTGACGGCAGCGACCCCGAAGCCCCGGCCGCGATTGCTTTCCTCGAGGACCAGGCGGACGAAGCGGGACTCGGCATCCGGGGTGTAGACGTAGGCCCGTCCGCCACGCCCAGTGTCGGTACGATAGATGGTCTTCCACTCCGCGCCATCGGCCGAGGCCTGCACGCTGTAGACGGTGGCGAAGTCCAGGGGGTCCCAGTCGATGGTGAGCCCGCCATATTCGCGCGGCTGGCCGAAATCGATCTCGAGCCACTGGTCCCCCGGACCGGCCACGCTTTTCCATCCCGTACCGGCCGACCCGTCCAGGAGGCGTTCCGCTTCGAATCCCGGCCGGGCGCTCGATGCCGAGACCTGGACCACGGCACCGTCCGGGCGGTGCGGCTCGCGCGGCTCGAGAACCAGCTCGTCCACCCAGAAGGTCCCAGCACCGCCGGCCCCGCCGTTGAGCGCGATCTCGATGGCGCGCGTCGCCCGCAGGCCTGCCTCGCGCCGAGGACCCCAAGCGTGCACCAGCCGCGAGCGGCGCACCGTGAGCTCCTGCCCCGTCCGCGCGAAGGCGAAATCAGGATAGCGACGCCACCACACGTTACCTTGATCGTCCTCCACCTTGAACTCGAGTGTCGCTCGGGGAGCCTCGCCGCGGAGCCTGATCCGGAAGGCGAAATTCTCGGGGAGGGGCAGCGCGACCTCTCGACGCGCGATGACGAAGCCGCCGACGCGCGCCAGGTCGTAGTCGACGCGGACAGCCGTCGCCTCCTCGCTCGCCTCGCAGGTGAGCGCTGCCCAGGACCCGGGCGACGCGGAGACACTCCAGCCGCTGAGCGACAGGGCGTCATCGATCCGGATTGCCTCGCCCGGCTCCCCGTGCACGCTGCGGCAGCATAGCACGCTGGCGAGGGCCAGCACGGGTGCCCAGAGGCCGGGACACCACGGGCCTCGCATCGTCACTCCTTCAGGCTACCGCTCGTGATCCCCGCCACGTACCACCGCTGCAGCGCGAGGAAGAGCACGATCACCGGCGCCACCGTCAGCACGGCGCCCGCCATGACGAGCTCCGTGTCCTGGACGTGCTCCCCGACGAGGTTCGCGAGGGCGACCGGAAGCGTATAGCGCCGCTCGTCGGCGAGAACGACGAGCGGCCAGATGAAGTCGTTCCACGCGCCGAGAAAGGCGAAGACCGCCAGCGTGATCAGGATCGGCGCGCACAGCGGCAGGGCGACCCGCAAGAAGACCCGGCCTTCCCCCGCACCGTCGACCCGGGCGGCATCGAGGATGCCGTCGGGGATGCCGCGCGCGTACTGGCGTACCAGGAAAATGCCGAAGACGCTCGCCATGCCGGGCACGAGCACGCCGAGGAAGGTATCGACGAGCCCGAGCGTCCGAACCAGGAGGAAGAGCGGCAGCATGGCCACCTGCCCGGGCACAAGGAGCGCGGCCAGCAGCCCGCGGAACACCGCTTCGCGCCCGGGAAAGGGGAGCTTGGCGAAGGCGTAGCCGGCGAGGGTGTTGCACGCGAGGGCAATCAGCGTGGTGGCGGTGGCGAGCCCGGCGCTCGCGGCGAGGTGCCGGCCGAGGTCGAGGCGAGCGAAGAGCGCGCGGTAGTGCTCGAGCGTCGGGGCGCTCGGCCACAGGCGCAGGGGTACTGCGCCCGCTTCCCCGGCGGGCATGAACGAGGCCGAGACCATCCACACGAGGGGCAGGAGGGTGAGGGTTGCCGCAGCCAGCGCGACCGCATGCACGGCCACCGCGCCCAGCGCGCGCCTCACGGGCGTCCTCCCGCGGGCGCCTCGATGGCGAGGCTTCGCCGTTGCAGCGCGAGCTGTGCGACCGAGAGCACGACGATGCACGCGAGGAGCACGAAGGCGAGCGCCGAGCCGTAGCCGAGATTCCACCAGCGAAAGCCTTCCTCGTACATGAGGAGCACGACGCTCAGCGTGGCATCCGCCGGCCCTCCCTGCGTCATCACGTAGGGCTCCGCGAACAGCTGCAGGTAGCCGATCGTCGTGATCACCCCGACAAAAAGGAAGGTCGGCGCGAGCATCGGAACCGTGACGTGGCGAAACCGCGCCCACCAGCCGGCCCCGTCGAGACGCGCCGCCTCGTAGAGGCGATCCGGAATCGCCTGCAAGCCCGCGACGAAGACGAGCATGTTGAACCCGAAGTTCTTCCACACGGCGAGCAGGGCGAGTGCCGGCAAGGCCCAGGCCGGATCGCCGAGCCAGTCGATCGGCGACACCCCGAGGGCCCCGAGCAGCTGGTTCAGGAGACCGTGCCGCGGGTGGTAGAGGTACCGCCAGACGACCGCGACCGCGACGAGCGTCGTCACCACCGGGAGGAAGAAGATGGTGCGAAACACCGCTCGGCCGCGCAGGGCTGTGGCGTTCAGCAGCAGCGCCGCTGCGAGGGACACCCCGATCGAGAGCGGGCCCGCGACGACCACGAACCACAGGGTGTTGGCGAAGGCCCGCTGCACGCGGGGATCCCCGAGCAGCCGACGGAAGTTGTCGAGCCCCACGAGGCGGAGGTGGCGCAGATCGGCGATCGTGTAGACGTCGAAGTCCGTGGCCGCGAGGAGCAAGGCCGCCACCACGGGCCCGAGGAAGAAGATCGCCAACAGCGTGAGCGCGGGGGCGACGAAGAGCAGGCCGGCGCGGCTGCGGGTCGTCATCGTCCCCTCCGGCGGAACCCGCTCAGCGTCTCACGAAGGGCGCTCCGCACAGCCTCCCCGCAACCACCGACGCTTCTCCAGAATGGCATCGACCTCGGCATCGAGCGCCGCGAGGGCTGCGTCCAGCGGCCGCTGCCCCCGGACCGCCACCTCCGCCCACTGCCCGACTTTCCCCGCAATCCGCTCCCACTCGGGAATTTTCGGGGTGGGTCGGACGAATTGCAACTGCTCCCAGAAGGCGCGCACGCGCGGGGCAGCCTGGAGCTGCGCAAGCTCCCAGGCTTGTTTGCGGGCCGGCAAGTCGCCCGTCAGCTCGTGCAGGCGCAGCTGTTGAGCCGGCTCCCCGAGGAATTCGATCAGCTGCCAGGCCAGGTCCGCCCGGGGGGAGCCGCGCACGAGGACGAGACTCGCGCCCCCGGCCAGGGAGGGCCCCGGCCCGTCGGGTTCCCCGTCACCAGCGGCAGGATCGGCCGCCGGCATCGGTGCCGTGCTCCAGTGGCTGGCCAGAGCTGCCGGCAGACGGCGCGCGAACTCGCCCAGGTTCCACGGGCCGGTCAGGACGAAGGCCAGGTCGCCCCGGGCAAAGTCCTGATAGAGATTCGCCGCCACGGCCGCACCGCCCAGGGGCGCAAGACCTTCCTGAAAGAGCGCGACGTAGAAGGCCAGCGCCTCGCGAAAGGCCGGCGCGCGGAAGTCGCCGCGGCAGTTCCCGTCGCGCAGCAGCCGCGCGCCGCGGGCGAAGGCAAGGATCACCAGCGGCTGCCAGTCCGCCGGGGGGAGCAGGATCCCGAAGCGATCCGGACCGCCCTGACGTCGCACCGCCCGCATGGCCTCGCGCCACGCGGTCCAGGTGCGCGGCGGGTCGGGATATCCGGCCGCAGCCAGCAGATCCGAGCGATAGAAGAGCAGCCGCGTATCCACATACCAGGGAATCCCCCAGGTGCGTCCCTCGATGACGTTCGTGTCGAGGATGCCCGGAAACCAGTCGTCCCGGGCCAGCACCGACGATGCGTCGAGACGCTCGTCGAGCGGGGCGATCGCCTCGAGCAAGGCCAGCTCGGGCAGCCAGGTGTTCCCGACCTGCATCACGTCCGGCAGCGCCTGGCCCACGAAGGCCGTGAGCAGCTTCTCGTGCGCGGCACTCCAGGGGATGCGTTGCACCTCCACGCGGACGCCGGGATGGCGGCGCTCGAACTCCGCCACCAGGGTCGATGCGGCCTCGCCCTCGCGTCCCATGGCCCACAGCCGGAGCGTCTCCGGCGACTCGGCGCCGCCACACCCGAGCGCGAGCACGAGCGCCACGACGGGTGCCGCCCTGCCGAAGCCCCGGCTCGAGCGCAGGCTGCTCACCCCCGCCCGGCGGCGCCGACGCTGCCGGGCCGCCCCCACCGTGCCGCGCGCTCGCGCTCCTCGAGCGCCCAGACCCGCGCGTGCAGCATCTCCACGAGGTGGGGATCGAGCAGGATCACTCGGCGCTCGGCGGCAGAGAGCGCCTCGGGCCCGCGGGCCAGCGCCTTGTCGGCCATGGCCTCTCGGGCGGCCCGGATGGCCGGGTGCAGCCGGCGCGGGCCGCGCAGGACAAGCCGGTGCACCGCATTCAGCGTCGGATCGACGATAGCGCGCACGAAACCCGAGCGCTCCGCGGTCGGAACCTCCTCGGCACGGCGACGGGCCAGCGCGAGCTGCTCGGCGAGATCTCGCAGCTCAGGCGGTGGATCGCGCTCCTCCGGGATGAGGAACAGCCCCAGGCGGCGTGCCAGTTCGCCAAGGCGAACCCGGCTCGTCACCACGGACAGCGGGATCGAGAGCATCAGCGCCCCGATGATGGGCATCACCCACCAGAAATAGCCCGGGTTCAACCAGTACAGCCCCGCCCCCCAGGCGCTCGCCACGATCGAGTCGAGGGCATGGTAGCGGTTCGCCTCGAGCCAGCTCGTCTCGGCGTCCTCGCGCGCGCCCGACTTCCAGGTCACCGTCCGTCCCACTAGGTTGGTGAGCACAAAACGCGTGTGGAACACCATGCGAATCGGGGCGAGCAGGCTCGAAAGCACGATCTCGATCAGCACCGAGAGGACGAGCCGGAAGACGCCACCGAACTGCCGGGCTTGCCTGCTCCGCACGACGATCAGGAAGACACTCAGCACCTTGGGCAGAAAGAGCAGCGCCCCCGTCACCCCAAGCAGGGTGTAGGCCCATTCCGGACGCCACACAGGCCACTCGGGGAAGAGGCTGCGGCCGTGGGGGAAGTATTCCGGCTCGCGGATCGCCTGCTCGATCGCCTCGACCGTCGAGAGACTCAGAAAGCCGAACCAGAGCACCGCCGAGACGTACGAGAAGACGCCGTTGAGGAAGAGCGCGCGGTGCGCGCCGAACAACCCTTCGGTGAAAAGCAGGCGGAGATGCTGCAGGTTTCCCTGACACCAGCGTCGATCGCGCTTCATCTCCTCGAGCAAGCTCGAGGGCACCTCTTCCCAGCTCCCACCCAGATCGTAAGCGAGCCAGATGCTCCACCCGGCCCGGCCGAGGAGCGCAGCCTCGACGAAATCGTGGCTCAGGATCTCCCCGCCGAGCGGCTCGCGACCGGACAGGCGAGGCAGCCCGCAGTGCGCCATGAAGGGAGCGACACGGATGATGGTGTTGTGTCCCCAGTACTGCCCGTCGCCGAGCTGCCACCAGTGCAGGCCAGCCGCGAACATCGGCCCATAGACGCGGCTCGAGAACTGCTGCACACGCGCGAACAGCGATCGGCGATTCACCGCCGTCGGGGCGGTCTGAATGAGCCCGACGTGGGGATGCGCGTCCATGAGCTCGACCAGCCGCACCAGGGTCGGGCCCGCCATGACGCTGTCGGCGTCGAGCGTGATCATGTACCGGTACCGCGCCCCCCAGCGGCGGCAGAAGTCCGACACGTTGCCGCTCTTGCGCTCGATGCGCACGCGACGGCGGCGATAGAAGATCCGACCGAAGCCCCGGACCTCCTGGCACCAGCGGAACCAGGCCTCCTCTTCCTCCATGGCGGTGTCGGGATCCGCCGTGTCGCTCAGCACGAAGAAGTCGAAGCGCTCCGCTGCGCCGATGCGCTCGAGCGAGCGATAGATGGCGGCCAGGCCGGCGAAGACCCGGTCCACGGGCTCGTTGCAGATCGGCATGAGGATGGCGGTCGCTCCTGGTGCCGGCCGCTGCGACGGCGGCACGGCGGGATCCCCGGCCGCCTGACCCGTGATGGCAAAGCGGTCCCCGCCGCGCAGGAGAACGAAGAATCCGAAAAGCGCCGTCCAGAAGCCGATCGAAACCCAGCCGAAGAGCACGCCGAAGAAGCCCACGATCGCCAGCTCGAGCCACGTCCTGCCCTGCTGCGGCAGCACCTCGAGCATGAACAGACTGGCGACCGTGGTCGGCACCGCCACCAGGGCCACGAGCAAGCTCCGGCGCAGATGCGCTGCCCGCGTCCAGCGCAAGGTGCGGCGGAGCTGGCGCAGCGGGCTGCCCCACAGCGCCTGGCCTTCGCCACGCCGCACTGCCCGGCGAACGCTGCGGCGGCGCAGCGACCAGCGCGACACGGGTTCGTAGCCCATGGGCCGCCGGTCGAGCGGAGGGACCACCGTCGCCGCGGCCGATCCACCCGCGGCGGCGACCGCCTCGTCGAGCCGCCAGCGCAGAAACGCGTCGCCGGGTTCCTTGGCCTCGTCGCCGACGAGAAGCCCTCGGAGCGCATCGAGGGTCTCGGCGATGGCATCGACCTCGGCCTGGCCCTCGACCCGCGTGGCAGCCCGGGCGATCGCGTGCTCCGCCAGGGCGGAGCGCCGAGGCTCGCCGATGCCCAGAGCATCGAGGTACGCACGCGCCCGCTGGCGTGCGTCCTTCCAGTTGCCCAGCGGAAACGCCAGCGCCGGGCGGCCCGGGTCCGAGCTGCCCCGGTCGGCGCGCAACGCCTCACGGTCCGCCGCTGCTGGGTGCTCCAGCGTCACGGCAGTAAGCCGTACGACCAGGTCTCGGTGAGCACCTCGCCCCCGAGCTCGAGAAAGGCGCGCAGCTCGATGCGCTCGCGCCGGGCGGGCTTCACCTGAAACACGAGCCGCCAGCCGCGGATGAAGGGGTTATGGACGACGTGCTGGTCGACGATCCGTCCGGCCTCGTCCCCGCCCACCACGGTGACGGCTGCGCGCAGCACTTCTTCCGCCGGGATGTCCCCCAACCGTCCACCTGCGAAGTCGAGCACGAAGCGCGTCGCCCCCTCGACGCTCCCGGCATCGATCCGGGTGGCCACCACCCGGCCGCCCGGTGGGCGTCCGGGATCGTCGGAATACCAGTACTGCGTGTACGCGAAGGCGTACGGCGTGCCCGGCACCGGACCGCGATCGGGGACCCAGTAGACCACCACGTTGTCATTGGCGTCGGAGCTGGTCGGGATCTCCACGACCTCGACGCGCCCTGGCCCCCACTCGCCTCGCGGCTCGATCCAGATGCTCGGCCGTCGATGGGCAGCCGTTTCGAGGTCCTGATAGCTCGCGAAGTCGCGATCGCGCTGGAGCAAGCCAAAGCCGCGGATCAGGTCCGCGCGCATCTGGCTCACCTGGAGCGTCCGGGGGTTGTCCGCCGGTCGCCAGACCCACTCGCCGGTCCCGAGCTGCAGCAGGACGCCGTCGGAGTCATGGACCTCCGGGCGAAAGTCGACGAAGTGTCGTGTCGTGTTCTCGCCATGGAAGAACATACTGGTCAGCGGCGCGAGGCCCACCTTGCGGATCTCATCGCGCAGGAACAATCGCCCCTCGACCTCGACCTTGGTCACGACCCCAGGCTCGATCACGAAGCGGTACGCCCCTGCGACCCGGGGGCTGTCGAGCACCGCGAACACCGTGGCCGTCTTGGCCCGTGCCGGTGGCCGAACAAGCCAGAACTCCCGGAACCAGGGAAACTCCTCGCCCCAGGACTCGGCCGTGTCGATGGCCAGTCCCCGCGCAGAAGCGCCGAAGACGTTGTCGCGACCGACGGCGCGCATGTAGGTCGCCCCGAGGAACACGATCACCTCGTCGCGATAGTCGGGACGCTTGATCGGATAGTGCAGGCGGAAGCCCGCGAAGCCCAGGCGCTGCGGCACGCGGCTGGCAAAATCGTTCCGGCCGTAGTCGAAGAGACTCGGCGAGAACGGGACGGGCTTCGCCCCTTCTTGCGTGACGACGTTGATCGCGACGGGCCGATCGTAGAAGAGGCCAGGATGGAAGAACTGGACCTGAAACGGCGACGGCCCGCCGGCCCAGAGCGCTTTCTCGGGGCGGAAGCGAATGTCCCGCCACTGATCGTAGCTCAGATCGAGCAGCCAGTCGGGCACCGCGGCCCGGGGAGCCTTGTATGGCCGCGCCGCGAGCTTGCGAGCCAGCTCGCTCACGACCTCGAGATCGAAGGGCCGCGCCGCCGGACGCGCGGGTGTCGTCTTGGAGGCTGCACTGGGATTCGCGCCCTTGCGGGCGGGGGACCGTGCGGCAGGTCTGTCTGTGGCCGAGCGCTTGGGAGACCCTGGAGCGCCCTGGTCGCCTCCCCACGAGATGCTCGCAGCGGCAGCGGCGAGGCCAACCGCCAGGGCGCCCGCAGCGAGCGACCAGTGGCCGGGGGACCTCGCACGCCCCGGCCGCTGCTCCTGGAACCAGCGTGGCGTTCGCATCGGTGGTTATCGAGGATCTGGACGCAGACTGGCTCACGTTTCACAGCCCGTGAAGAGGGTCAAGGGGTGGGAGCGGCCGTCGCCGCGCGCGTCGCGACGAAGCGACTGGTCGTGCGCTCGAGGCGATCGCTCAGAATCCGAGCGAGATTCAGGAACACTTTCGAGGCAATGCGGGGGTAGCGGCGCTGAATACGCTGGAGAAAGCGCTCGTCGACGGCCAGCACCTCGACGTCGGTGGCCGCGATCACGTCCGCGCTGCGCTCGCTGCCACGGACCAGGCCCATCTCGCCGAGCACGTCGCCCCGCCGCAGATCGAGGATGTGCCGGCGGGCACCATCGGCGCCTGTCGCCCACACCGCGCTGCGACCGCTCAGCATCACGTACATGGCGTCGGCCGCTTCGCCCTGCCGCACGATGGCCTCGCCGGGGGCGAAGCGCCGCACTTCGCCCATCAGCACGACCACCCGCGCCTGCGAGGGCCGCAGCCCGGCGAAGAGCGGGATCTCGTGCGTCGGATCCCTGCCCAGCTTCACCCCGACCAGATCCCAGAGCGTAATGATGCGCACGGTCGAGAGCAGCGCCGGCAGGACGACGAGATTGGCGCCCAGCCCGGCCGCCAGCGTCACGCTGGCGAGAACGCCGAAGCTCTGGATGGGGACGAAGCTGGAGAGGGCGAAGACGAGGAAGCCGAGCACGAGCGCGACGGTCGTGTAGACGATGGGCTGGCCCACGGTGACCAGCGCGCGGCGGATCGCTGCTTCCTGGTCGGTCTCTCCGCGCAGCTCCCGGTTCAGCCGCGCCATGTAGTGCACGGTCGAATCGACCGCGATCCCGAGCGCGATCGTGGCGATGAGGCTCGTCCCCACGTTGAGCATGATGCCAAGCCAGCCCATCAGCCCGAAAAAGACGAGGATCGGCAGGACATTCGGCAGGATCGCCAGCGCGCCGATCCGCAGCGACAGGAACATCGCGGCTAGGACGAGAAAGATGAGGCTGAACGCCAGCCCGAGGCTTTCCACCTGGCCTCGCACCACTTCGGAGGTGGTCCCGGTCATCAGCACCAGGTCGCCCGTCAACCGTACCGGATACTCCGCGGGGAAGTGTGCGGCGATGTATTCCCGGATCGCCGCCAGGGTGCGCTCGATCTCCCGCGAACCGGACAGGCGCGTGCGGACGAGCACGCTGGCCATGCGAAAGTCCGGGGTGACGACCGCGCCGAAGGTTTCGGGAGTCGCCGCGACCATGCCGAGCACGCGCTCGAGCTGGCTCGGATCGTCCCAGAAGCGGCGCGGCGCTTCCGCTGGCACGATGTTGCCCGCCTCGTCGACAAGAAGGTCGCCCCCCTGGCCGCTCAGCAGCCCGGCCTCGAGCAGTTCGAGGTAGTCGACGATCGAGATGGAGGAGGTGATGCCGGGCAGCGTGACCAGGAAGCGTTGCAGATCGTCGATGTAGCGCAAGGTCTGCCATTCGCGAATGCCGCCGACACGGGGCGCTTCGACGACTACGTAGAACGGATTGGAGCCGACAATCTGGGCGTTGATCACCTCGTTGGCGCGCCGCACCTCGGAACGCGGGCTGAAGTACAGCAAGAAGTCGGAATCGACCTCGATCCGCCACATCCCCACGACCGCGAGGATGGCGAGCAGGCCGGCCGCCGCGGCGACCCAGGGCCGCGAGCAGGCCACGTACCGTGCGAGACGACCGAGCGTCCATTCGAGCGCCGGCGAGCCGTCGCGGGCGCGCACGGCCACTCGCTCCACGGGGAGCAGGGAGAGCGTCGCCGGCAGGAAGGTGAGACAGACGATCGTCAGACAGACGACGCCGAGCGCGGAAAACGCTCCGAGCTCCCAGATCGCCGGGATGCGGTTCACCATCAAGGCGCCGAAGCCGGTCGTCGTCACCACGGCCGAGATCGCGAGCGGCAGCGCGACACGCTGGAGGCCGCGCAAGGTCACCGCTCGGCCATCACCTCCCGCCTCGGCGGCCTCGTAGTACCGGGCCATCACGTGAATGGCGTAGGAGGCGCCCACCACGAGGAGCAGCGGCGGGAGAACGAAGGTCCCGAGACCGATGGCGCGCCCCGTCGCGACCAGCACGCCCACGGTCCAGACGAGCGCCATCGAGACCGCGAGCACGGGCAGTGCCACCCCGCGCTTGGTGCGAAACGACACCCACAGCGAGAACACGATGGCCAGCAGGGCCAACGGCGTGAAGCGCAGGAGGTCCTGGCGCATCAGGTCGACCGCGGCGCGCTTCACGTGCTCGGCACCCGTGTAGTACCACTGCTCGGGCCCCTCGACCTCGGCGAGAATCGCCGCGATCTCCTCATCGAGACGGAGGTCGGCGTAGCGAGTGCCGGTGAGCGGTTCGAAGACGACGTTGATCGCCGCGCCACGCCAATCCGGGGCCACCAGGTTCTCGCGGTAGAGGGGGACGGCTTCGAGCTTCGCACGCAGCGCAGCCACGTCCTCTGGCGTCGGGGGCAAGCGTGGAAGGAGCGGCGGCGGGCTCACCACGTCCGCGGCAATGTCCTTCGCATTCGTGATGCTCAGCACCGACTCGACGCCCGCGAGCCTGCTCACCGCCGTGGTCACGCGCGCGATCTTCGCCAGCGTCGACGGCGAGAAGAGGTCATCCGCGCGCACGCCGATCACCCCGACATCATCGCCGCCGAACTGCGCACGAACCTGCTCGTAGTACGCGATCTCTGGATCGCCGCTCGGCAGCACGCTCTCGAGGGAGCTCTCGATGCGCACCCGTGCAGCGATCACCGCGAAGATCGCGGTGAGAGCCAGGTTGAGCGCCACCACGCGGCGCGGGTGGCCGACGATCCAGCGCCCGATGGCACCCATGGGCGCGCGCACCATAGCGGAGCGCCCGCAGCCGAGGGAACCAGCCCGCGCCGCACCCGTCGACGCGCCCCCTGACAGCCGCTAGACGGGTTGGCGATGGCCCGAGGACCCGTCGTGTCGGTGCTGCTGCCGGCGCGCGACGCCGCCGGGACCCTCCCCGCGGCGCTCGCGAGCCTGCGCCGGCAGACCCTGCGCAGCTGGGAATGCGTGCTCGTCGACGACGGGTCGCGAGATGCTACGGGGAGGATTGCCCGCGCCGCCGCCTGCGCGGATCCGCGCATCGTTGTCCTGCACACACCGCGCGTGGGGATCGTCGCCGCCCTGAGCGTCGGGCTCGATCGCTGCCGGGGACGCTACGTGGCGCGCATGGATGCCGACGACCTCATGCGGCGCGATCGCCTGGCGCAGCAGGTGCGCGCGCTGGACTGCGATGCCGCGCTGGCAGCCGTCGGCGCGCACGTGCGGATCTTTCCACGCCGCGGGCTGACCGCCGGGCTCCGCGACTACGAGCGCTGGCTTAATGGAATTGCCTCGCCCGACGGCGTGCGACGCGAAGCCTTCGTCGAGTGCCCCATCGCGCACCCGACCCTGTGTGCACGCTCCGAGGTGCTGCGGTCGGCGAGCTATCGCGACGCGGGCTGGCCCGAGGACTACGACCTCGTGCTCCGGTGGCTCGCCGCCGGCCATCGCATCGGGGTCGTCGCCCGCCGACTCCTGTGCTGGCGTGACCATCCGGCTCGCCTCAGCCGGACGCACCCCCGGTATGCCCGAGCGCAGCTGACCGCCCTCAAGGCTCAGGCGCTTGCCGCAGGTCTGCTGGCCGCCCATGAGCGCTACATCCTGTGGGGCTACGGGGGGACGGGACGAGCGCTGCGTCGGGCCTTGCACGCCCACGGCAAGCAGCCCTCCCACGTGATCGAGCTGCACCCGGGCCGACTCGGCAATCGCATCCACGGCGCACCCGTCGTGCCTCCGCAAGCCCTGCGAGCGCTGCCGCGCCAGCCGCTGGTCGCCTCCGTGGCAGGCGCCGCCGCCCGCACGGCCATTCGGCGCTACCTGAACGCTCTCGGCTGGATCGAGACCCAGGACTACGTGTGCGCCGCGTGAGACGCCCGTTGGCCGCAGGGGACGACAGGCGATGAGGAGATCCACACCACGCCGCCGGATCTTCGTCGGCGACATCCAGGGCTGCTCGGCCGAGCTCGAGCGCCTGCTCGAGGTCCTCCGCTTCGATCCCGCTCGCGACGAGCTCCACCCGGTCGGCGATCTCGTGAACCGTGGCCCGGACTCGCTGGGGGTGTTGCGCCTGCTGCGGCGCCTCGACGCGGGCGGCGTGCTCGGCAACCACGACCGGCATCTGCTGCGCGTCAGTGCCGGGCTGGCTCGCCCGAAGCGCAGCGACACACTCGAAGCGGTGCTCGGCGCCCCGGATCGTGCGGCCTTGCTCGCCTGGCTGCGCGCCCGGCCGCTCGTGCGCGCCTGGGACGACATCCTCCTCGTGCACGCCGGGCTGTCCCCGGCCTGGAGCGATCCCGTCGTGACGCTCTCGACCCTCGATCCGCTCGCCGACGACGAGCGGGTGGCCTTCGCCACCGAGGTGCGCCACTGCGATCCGACAGGCCGCCGCCCGCGCTCCGACTGGCCGCCGCCGCCCCCACCCTACGCGCCCTGGTTCCGGCAGTATCGGGCGGCGAGCCGCGATCCCCGCACCGTCGTCTGGGGCCACTGGGCGCGTCAGGGCCTCGTCGTCGAGGCGGGCCTGCGCGGGCTCGACACGGGCTGCGTGTG